>Ga0233431_1001688_pt1 | contig 36200 bp, 21 predicted proteins | sample SI_118_April2016_FD_179867 | JGI IMG/M metagenome (GOLD analysis project Ga0233431, IMG submission 179867) | Seawater microbial communities from Saanich Inlet, British Columbia, Canada - SI_118_April2016_200_MG | ecosystem: Environmental > Aquatic > Marine > Inlet | place: Canada: British... | reverse complement strand
GCTTTTACTCGTCTCTCTACTTCTGACTTTGGGCTCATTATTGGCTCCTTTTTCGGGTTGTTAGCCGCCCAAAGTATCTCTTATTTATTTAGATCAAATGAACCGAATTGGTCTGACTCCACACAGGCTAGTAGATTGAATTGGCTGATAAACAGATAACACCTGAATAGTGTTTAATCCGTATTTGTGTATTCTTTACGGTTAATTGTATGGCTTCTCTTCTTTTAGAAGCATTAGCACTAACATACGACCGGGTGGATATACAGTCTTTTGCTCAATAGTTTTCATCACTTACCCTCTGCCAAGTTGTTTATTGTGCCGAAAGATCTTCCCTATCTCAGGTATACCATCTTAATAGTTTGACTATAATCCCCAGTATGCAATCGAGCAAAATACACCCCCGTACTCACCAAATTACCAGTAGCATCAATTCCATTCCAATTGACATCATGAAAACCTGCTGGTTGCTGGCCATGCACGATAGTAGCCACTTCCCGACCAGTGATATCATATATGGTCAATGTGACATCCGATATCTCCGGCAAAGCATAGCTGATGGTTGTGGTTGGGTTGAAGGGATTGGGATATGCAGGTGAAATCTTATAATCAGAAAGTCCAATCACTCCACGTTCTACTGCAACTGGTCTGGTCAAATTAGTTACCTGTATAAAGATGATTCTTTCATTATCACCCGCTATTATTTCCAGGGCATCTTCGGAACGATATGCGGTTGAGAATGATTCAGTACTATCATTCAAAACCTCATCAAGACTAATTGATTGAATATCATAATCGCTGGCATAACTGGTAATCAGCACAATGTCATCCAATACACTTATGTCGTAAATATTTATCAAGGGATAATCCAGGGGAACATCCAATAAAACAACGGCTAATGTGTCGTTTGCTTCTACATCTAAAATATTATTCTCAATTGCGAATAGCGATACCTCAGAAAAATTTGCTGATTCTGCTAAATCAATAAAGTGGAGACCTCCCAGTCCTCCGGCAATTAGATAGCTACTATTTAGTGTTATGCTGTGTAGGGCACTTTCATAATTATCTGGCATACTATATACAAGTGAAGAGATATAGTTCGGATTGAGTCTATCTGTCACATCAATTGCTCTAATATGGATTGATGGATCGTACCAATCGACTTCTCGAGTATAGATATAGGGGTATCGGAATATCATTTCATCCATGTAATGATTACCCAAGATCCGGGATAATAACTCAGGATTGGAGGGGGAAGTTATATCCAATAAATAGACTCCTGAGCTATCATCAGCATAGGTCAACAGACTATCATGAGTAGCGGTATGGATCACTGCATAGCCTGCAGTTTGATATTGCTCAGTTTGTATAAAATTTGCCTGATCTCTCATATCGACAACGTGCAGCCGTGACCCACCTGGATACGCTGAGCTTCCGATATATGCCATGCTATCAACAATTGAATAGCATTGAGCTGTTCGATCATACCAACGTATCGTGTCCAAAAGGTTTGGAGCAGACGAATCACTAAATTCTACTGCCCCGAAGCCTAACATATCGCTGGTGAAATAGACAATATTATCAATGACTTGAACATTTTTTATATCAGCAGTGGAATCTGGCGAAAACACTGCATTAATGGCAAAATGGTCATTACTCTGGCCATAGATTGATGCTGAAAAAACGAATGTAAGGACCCATAACATCAGATTACTCTTCTTCATCATAATTTCCCCTTTAACTTTTTAAAAAATCAGGTCACAGTGGATTGAATATCCCATTCTAGATTGATCACCTTAATCGCCCATCTAAGCTCCTTGAGCTACGTTGGATGAATCACATGCATGTCCTTTGGACTTCGATGCGTAATCTTTATTGGAGAAAAAGCATTTTAATAGTTTTGCTGAATTCTCCAGCCTCAATTCGACAGAAATAGATTCCCGTACTCACCAGATTACCTGATCGATCCATCCCGTTCCACTGGACATCGTAATTGCCAGGAGGTTTGTCCGTGTTTAGAAGTGTTGTGACCTCTTGACCACGAATATCGAATATTATTAGTTTCACTGAGCCTGCCTCAGGCAGGCTGTACTGTATCGTGGTTGTCGGGTTGAAGGGGTTTGGGAAATTTTGGTACAACCTAAAATCGGTAGTTAGAACTCGGCAATGAGTGTAATCATCAATTTCAGTGATGATACCTCCCTCATTAAAAACAGCTAAACCACCAGCCCAGGTTCCTATCCATTTATTCCCAGTGTCGGCGATCACAATTGATGTAATCGCGTCTGAGGGCAAACCAGAATTAGATTCATCAAACACCGTCCAGATTATTCCATCAAAGGAAATCAATCCATAACCAACCATATCTCTTAGAAGGGTATGGATGGATGCTCCAATCCATATATTCTCGTTGTCTTCAATTGATATTGATGTGATCACATTCCATGGCAATTCTGAATTACTGGTATCATGCACAGTCCAATTGGTTCCATCAAACAAGGCTAAACCACGAGGGTGCTCATACCAACCACCAGTCCCAATCCACTTGTTACCACTTCCGTCTATCGCAATTGAACAAACAACATCAGAGGGTAAATCTGAATTTGACGTATCGTACACTGTCCAGTTCGTTCCATCAAATGAAACCAATCCATGACCCCAACTTCCAGCGAACACGTATATAGATATTCCCATCCATTTAATCCCACTACTGTCGATTACTATTGGACCAATACGGTTATCAGGCAAATCAGAATTCGATGTGTCATACACTATCCAGTTTGTTCCATCAAAGGATGCTAAACCATCGTTAGTTCCAATCCACTTTGTTCCGTCTGTCTCAATTGCGATTGAACTGACATGATTAGACGGTAAATCTGAATTAGAAGTATCGTAAACCGTCCAGTACGTTCCATCAAAACTAGTTAAACCACTACCACTACCCCAATTCCCAAACCATATATTTCCATTAGTATCGATTGCGATCGATTCGACACTGTTATAAGGCAAATCTGAATTCGATGTATTATAAACTGTCCAGTTTGTTCCATCAAAGGACGCTACACCATCGTTAGTCCCAATCCATTTGGTTCCTGAAGAATCGATAGCAATTGAATTGACATAATTAGAAGGTAAATCTGAATTAGATGTGTCATATACTACCCACTCTGGATTCTGAGCAATTCCTGCTGTAAACAATAACTGGATTAATACAATTGATGAAAAGATTGATCTGCGCATGACACTCCCCCTCTATCTAAGATTTCAATCAGCACTGAGAATCAGAAGGAATAAATACAGCTCGTAGATCAGTTTGGTATGCTTTGAATGTAGTGCACTTACTGCGTATCAGCAAATAATCACAACATTGTGTAAGAATTTACACAATAATGATCACTCTGACTAACACACAGGGAACATTTCCTTGCACTGAGGGAACATTTGGAGTGTTTTTATAGTATTTCGGATAATTTCCGATTTAGGCTGGAGATGCGAATGTCCCCGGACAAATGTCCGGGGCTTTATACGGTTAGCTCAAATTATTAACTCAGTTAGTCAAGGAGATGTTGTCTTTCAAGAACGGCACCAAATTGATCGGCTGAATAAGGTTTCTGTAGATAACCCGTAAATCCATTCTCTTCATAACCAGCTATACTCCGTTTCTCATAGGCAGTCATAGCAATCAGAGGAATATCTTTGTAACACTGCTTTGATTTGATCCTTCCCGCGAGATCCATACCAGTTATTCCATTCCCCAGGGACACATCCAAAAACATCACTGAAACATCGTTGCGGTCCTGGATGATTTCCAGGGCGTCCTCCCCTGACTCAGCATACAGTGCTTCAATATCCATTTTTTTTACCATATAGCTGATGATCAACCTCCAACCAGGATCATCTTCTACAAATAACATCTTCTTCTTCGGTGGTATTTGGATTTCCATTTTCTCGACTCCTTTAATAGGTGTGATGCTGAATGAATGATCTGAATATAGATACTCAGATACTTGCTCTCATGGGGAGACGCCTATTTTAGACTGGGGAAATTCCTGATTTTGATTTTACGAGGAGTGATGAAAATCATTTGGGGGTGGATTTAACAAAAAAGCCCCCAGTAAAACTGAGGGCTTGAGCAGGAGGATTTAGTGGTCTTCTTTGGGATTCCACTCCTGCCAGACTTTACCAACGAGGGCCGGTCCGGGTTTGAGCGTCTTTTTCCCTGGATTCCAACCAGCGGGGCAAGCTTCTGCGCCTTTGGTTGCCCGGACATGTTGAAATGCCTGTACCTGGCGGATGGTCTCGCCTAACATCCTACCAACTGGTGGCGTCATGACTTCCATGGCCTGGATTACTCCATCAGGATCGATGATAAATCGACCTCTCAGTTCAACACCGGCATTTTCATCATAAACACCATAGATGGTACCTACGCCACCCTGGCCATCGGATACCATATGAAAGGGTATGCCCCCATCCACCATTTTGGACAACTCGTGATCATTCCACATTTTGTGTACGAATTGACTATCCACACTCACAGAAAGTACTTCAACTCCCAGATCCTGCAGATCTTGATACTTATCAGCGACCGCTGATACTTCAGTCGCTCAGACGAATGTAAAGTCGCCTGGATAAAAACATAAGAGCACCCACTTGCCCAGGTAATCAGATAATTTTACCGTGGTAAACTCACCTTTATAATAGGCAGGTGCTGTGAAATCTGGAGCTTTTGCTCCGACTTTTGCAATCATTTTGATTTTCTCCTGAATCTTTGTTGGCGCTCCAGTTGGTTCTGAAAGAACTTCACCTACCCGAGCACCAGTTGGACGGGCACAACCCGCCTCATTTTCTGCCATTGCCAATGCCTCCTCATCTTACATGCTTGTTCATAATATATGCTATATCGCATGTTTCGCAAAATATATGTATTTGTGAGATCTTGTGAGTTTAAATATCGGGAGATTTGGAAGGTTATCCTCAGGAGAATCCATACATTTCGCACCAAAGCATAAGGTCCGGTACTGGCTTCAGTTTTTATGGGTTGATGCGTTTCTGATAGAAACTCTGTGGCTCACTATGATGTCAGTTGAATTGACTATTCAGGAATACTTGCAAAAAAGAAGTACACATCCTTTGGACGAGCACTATTAGTATATTTTACGCCAGAACCATATAATTTTGGTGAAAACAGATTTTCGGCATCAAAGACTGCAGTAAAATTGTGAATATTACGTGGGTCTCGATAAGCCCTATGACTATTTGTGCTAAACTCCCTCTCCAGAAAGTGAATATTTTGAGTACTTTGGGGTGAATTTTCTGTTCCTGGAATAGGCGTATACCTCGCTTCATTAAGAGGGATATATTTTACAATTATACTTGAGTCGATGAATACTGGATCATTGTTGAGAGTAAGATTCATCACCAATGTGTCAGTAGATTCAACCTCTTCAGTTGTAAACCCATACAAAGAGATACCCGTCCATTCAGCGGTTGGTACCGAGCTAGTAATTCTCCAGTAAGAGCGAATTGTCTCAAAATGCCATGAAGTCGCATGCGGCAACCGGGTATAGCAGAGGATTTTGGTGGAATCTATGCGAGGAGTCACTGAGAGCTCATACACTGAGACATTGGCACGGGGTGGATCAATCTGTAAACTCAAAATACTTTCACCAATATCTATAAAATTCTCAGGTGAATTTATTGAAAATGAATCATAGTATACCTGTGTCGGTGTCAGAGTACTATCATCAACAGTAATTGTAATTTGACTGATGATCTCATCATCTTCCTCTTCCTCAAGAATTTGATCAACCACGGTGTTGCCATCTTCACAGCTAATGAGTAGAAACATAATGAGTATTGCGAATATACGCACAGGCATAAGAACTCCCCTGGATTTACATTTACGCTAAAATTAGAATGAGATGTCGGGTTTTAACTTCCAACCAGGCCATTCAAGCCTGTTAGGAGCGCATTTTGGTCGATCCCATACTCATCTATGGCATCACCCAGCTTATGCTCCCCCGACACGGCACAGGACGTGCAACCACCTAAATGATTATCAGCCAATACATTCTGGGCTTGAGGGTGAGATGCGATGATCTCACCAATGCTCATATCCAGATTGAAATTATCACCTTTTTCTGGAGCGTTTTGCGTGTTGCCACCGCTTGTAGCAGGTCTGGATTGAAACTCCTTGACCGAGGCACTCACATGGGCACGTACGCTGATAAGATCCTCTTGATACTTGGACATTTCCCTCATTATGCGATTCTGTTTTCTCCAAACTATAATGAGGGCTGCACTAAACGATACAACGAGTGCAGTAAAAAGATACATATTCATATTGACCTACCCCTTTAATCTATTAGTATTTCTGATAGTTCTGTCTTCAAATCATCAAGATTGAAATCATTACCTGTGTTTAAGCGGTCCACGACTCGATCAATATCACGCATAGCACGTTCTTTTTTCAAGGTTAAGAAAAAACCATCATAGTAATGATCGCCCAACATGGCTCGATCTATCTCCTTGTCTCGATTGTGGTCATTTAACTCTGAAAAATAGACAACTCTAAACTCTTTGGAATAGGTGTTATCCTGATAGATTTCAAACATGATTTTATCCTGATACATCATTTAATAAACTCTCATTCTCATTTTTAATTAGACCGCATCAGCATTGGTCAAAACATTTTCCGCATATTCGCCTGTGGAATTGCTTAAAATGGGTATTTCAACACCATCATTTTTTACGCTGTCAATTAGTTCACCTCTAAACGCTTCAAGTTGTCTTTCAATATTCTCTCTAGCTTCGCCCTCTTTCAGGATATTCTCCAGGTATCTCGTCAAGAAATAGCTGATGGTTTCAACCCTGATTTTAATGGATCCAGTAGGTTTATTTTCATCCAAGTCTTTAAAATTAAAGATAGGAGTACCTGAGTTCTCAACAATTTCTTCAACCACAGAATATATGGGGGAATCATGCCCGCATTTAAAATTGGACAGTTCAAGTGCAACTAAGTTTGGATGCCGAGCAGTGAATTTTGCTCCCCATATTTTCCGATTTGTATTTTCACTATATGAATTTTTCCAGGCATCCGATATATCCAGTGGATGTGAAATCACACCTGACTTCACCTCATCTCCAAATAGTCTGTCGAGTAAATCTTCATCCATAGGCAGACTGTCCTGTGTAAAAACAGGATAGCCAAGTTTCTGGAACTCAACCAGAATTTCATGATTAATTCCAGGATCTGCTTGATAAGGTCGACCAAGAACTACCAGGCCAAGTTTGTTTTCTTCTTCAAGTTGATCCAGTACCTGTCGAGCCCTTTGCCTCTGTGACTTTGTATAGTCATCCAAGGCCTTGTACCCAGCAGCGACTGCTCGATCATTCTCGGCCTTTGTGAGACCAAGTACATCTTTAAACTGCTGATACATTTGACGAGCAAACAATAGAGAGTCAGCAACATTCACAAAAGTATCCATATAGGTAATGCCTTTGGATTTAAATATATCCCCTTCTTTAATGAAGGCCGCTTTCACGGTTTCTGGGGTACCGGTAACAGTTGGACACGCCCGACAATCCTGGGTACTTTTTAAATCTGTAGGTAGATCATCGATCATAGGAAAGAAGATAATATCTAGTGGTTTGCGTTTGTGGTGCTTGAAGATCAGGTTATGGACATGCGGTATTGCTAGCTTGCTGGGAAAACAAGGATCAATGGAACCTCGCTTAATACCATCCTTATATAGTTTCTCAGTGGTGTAATCAGAAAAAACTAAATTTTTATATGGAAGACCTAAACTTTCGAAGTAGCCCGTAAATAATGGCGTCGTAGAGTACATATTTAATACTCGTGGCATCCCAATTCGAATTTTGGAACGATTCTCGACCAAAGATTTGCGTGCTCTTTGATTTGATGTGATCTGAATTTTTGGCATTGGGTCAGATACAGGTTCTGGCTTAAAGCTTTGGAATATCTCTTTCGCAGTAAGTTCAACAAAATTTGGATTCGCTCCCAATTTTGCATCCAACCCTTTCTTGATTTCACGCATATCATTGACATCCTCAACCAAACCCTTCTCACAAGAATTTCCTACAATGAGCCTTTTGGCTCCAACTTCAAGCGGTACCTTTGATTCAAATTCATTTTTCTTTTCATTGCGGGAGTAAAAGCGAACAGGGCGAGGTTCCTGAGCACCCATCTTATAGGTGAACTGCTCATCCTTATCTTCTATGGGATGATCAATTTTTACATCAATAAAAGTTCTTAAACATTTATTTTTACAAAAATAACATCTCGTATCCTCTGAAGTTGTTGACTTATATGCAATCTCCTTTGAGGACTCTAAACCAATAAAGGTAGATTCTCGACCATTTTCCCAGAGGCGTATGGCTTCGATGCCAGCGCCAATCGCACCACTTTCACCGCAGTGCTCATGGACAATAATATTGGCTGTTTCTTTTTTACCCCTGAATCGGGATTCAATGAAGTCAACCTGGGATTTGACAGCAGCCATATTGTGTTGCGTGCCACCCTGTAGCACAAAGTTTGTTCCGAGTTTGGAAAGGTTTGGGATCTGAGATACGTAAAGCCAAATATTTTTTGGGAGAACGTTCGCCAGGCCAGCCATTATTTCTTCCTTTTTCCATCCTTGTCTTTGAAAATCGACAATATCTGATTGCATGAATACGGCACAGCCATAACCGAAGTCAGGCATGGATTCGGCTCCAAAAGCCTGCTCAGCATAATTCTCAACCGGAATTCCAAAATCTTGGGATGTACTTTGCAAAAAATACCCATTTCCAGCCGAACACTGGGTGTTAAGCTTGAAATCCTTGACCTGTCGATTGTTAAGAATCATTATTTTAATATCTTGGCCACCTACATCACAGATAACATCCACATCATCATAAAACTGAAGGGCGGATTCGGTATGAGCAACTGTTTCCACTATTGCCGCATCTGCACCCAGGACATCTGAGAGCACATCTTTTGCGTAGCCTGTGGTTCCTACACCGAGAATATTCAGTGTAGCCCCTTGTAGCTCCACCTGCTCTTGCACGCTGGCAACAATATCCTTAGTATCTTCAATTGGATTGCCCTTGGAGAGCTGATACGCTTTGACAAGCACGTTTTTGTCTTTATCTAAAAGTACTGCCTTCGTTGAGGTAGAGCCCCCATCCAGTCCTAGAAAAGCATCGACAACCTGTCCTTCGATAAAGCTGGCCGGTGTAAAAGGAACCTTTTTATATTTTTCAAGAAAAGATTCTAGTTCCTCAGTGGAATGACTCAATCCATGTCCAGTACCTTTTTTTTCGAGTCCTCTGCCCACATTGATATATTGCTCCAGCTCAGTAAAACCCACATATTGCCCAATATCATCTTCCTCTTCCTTGCCAAATTCAACGGCACCGATTGCAGCAAAATATTGAGCATTATCAGGAACAATAATGAGTGATTTTGGGTCTACACCCTCCGGAAGTGGAAAATCCCGCTCCGCCCAAACCAGGGGTATATTTTCCTCCCATGCTTCCCGCATACCCCGGATATAAGTGTTTGGACCACCTAACAGCAAGACATTGGGACGCAAGGTATGACCTCGAGTCAAAACAGATAAATTTTGACCAATGATTGCTTCAAACAGACTAGCCATCAGCTCATTGTTGGGAATGCCCTGTTTTTGAAGGCTATTTATATCAGTTTCTGCGAAAACCCCACACTTACCAGCAACATGGTGAAGCTTGACTCCGTGGTAGGCTTGATCAGATAACTCTTCTGCAGGAATACGTAATTTAGCATTAATTTTATCTATAACTGCGCCTGTGCCCCCGGCGCATTTATCGTTCATGCTGGGGATTTTCTTCTTACGACCCGTTTCAGGGTCTTCCTTAAAAATAATAATCTTTGCATCCTGCCCTCCAAGCTCGATAACCGAACCTGTATCAGGATATAGTTTTTCAACAGCCAGGCAAACAGCATTCACTTCCTGGACAAATTTTGCACCGATATGTTTGGCGACATTTTTACCACCACTACCGGTGATAAAGGCATGGATGTTCTCTTTTGGGATTGATGGGTGCTCCAGTTCAATCTGCTTTAAGAATTCCAAAACCTTCTCAGGCTGCTTGGTTTCATGCCGTTGATAATCCCGCCATAAGATTTTATCAGTTTCAACATCAACAAATACCATCTTCACCGTTGTTGAACCCACATCAATTCCAAGTGTATACTGTTTTCCAGTCATGATTATTTACTTCCTTTATACAATGCTGATAATTGGATTTATTAAGCTTGTGCCCCAACACGACCATTCATGAGACCCGATACATGCAGAACGAAATTTGCAGCAGTTCCAACGATTTCTTTCTGCTTGGGAACCTTATACATTGGTTTCTTCAGGGCAGGATGCGTATCCACATATTCTCTCATCTCTTCTATGGTTTTACCTGTAGAAGCGAGAGCTTCCTGAAATTCTTGTTTTGCTTTAATTCTAGCGTTTCCCAGCGCCATCTGAACTCGACTGTGAGCATTTACCTCACCCTCTCCAGAGGTTTCGATGGGTAGATAAATAGCATCTTTATATAATTCAACTACTGCTGCTTGAGCACCATCGGATTGAGTACTGGGCATGCATCCGAAGGGTTTTACACTCAAGACCATATGAGCCAAACCTTTACTGTTATAGTAAATATTTTTAGCCACTTCTAAATGCCCCTCACCACCTGAGGATCTCGTATTGTAGAATGGATGTCCCATCCTTTGTAGCTCGTATTGATCTACCAGCTCATGAAGACCTGTTCCCAAAGACTTTTGTAATCGAGAATATTCACGTTTGAATATTTTCTCTGCCATGGCCATGGTTCCAATTTTCTTCCGGTAATTAATTTCATTCTTGAGGTGTTGGTCGAATCTCCAGAATGGTGCAGCTATATCACCTCTATCAATACCTTTTCTGTCTTTTGCTTTCATCTTGTATTGGGACATGAGATACATGATCCAAGTACCAATGGGTTCCACCAATACTTCAGCATTTTCTGATTCTAGAAATCGAAACATATTAAAATTTCCATCTCCTTCAGTGAGCTGAGCCCAAAATTCACCTGTAATTTTTACAACCGGTTTTACTCGAAAGCGATCAACCTCGATCTGGTCAAATTTCTTTCCTGCCTCATTCAGTGAATTCGTGTATTCTTTACCCGTCAATTGATCTATAAATTTTCCAAAATAATTGACGCTACCCCCAATTTTGCTACCTGCCAAAAACTTGGCCCAGCCCTTATTTACATCAAAGGTTTTGCGGTTTTTCATGACATCATGCAAGAAATCCAGACTTTCATTCATGACCGCGTCAGTTTGACCCTCAGTCACCTCATACGGACGGATTTGATAGCCTACTTCGTTGATCATGTCACCAATGTTAAACCCATTAATGATACCAAGGAAGAAATCCATATTCATCTCTAGCCCAGCTTCTAGTTCGGATTGATTCAGGCCACCGGACTGCTGAAATAAGATGACGCGGAATCCTTCAAAACCTGAGTTACGTAGGGCAAGTCGGTATTCAGCTTCATACATGCCAAATCGACAGGGTCCACAAGCACCAGCAGTCAATAATATATAATTATCAATGATTTCCTGGCGAGAGTGTCCTTTTTTCTCAAGACCCTGTAAATATTGAATCAAGTTTCCAACCGTGAAATAGGTGGGATTACATTGTCCGTTATTTCCATACTCTTTACCCAGTTGAAAGGCGTCTACATCAGGGGTGGGGATGGCATCAGCTTTATACCCAAGGCCTCTGAGGACTCCCTCCATCAAGTGTTCATGGCTCCATGTCAAGCCACCAAAAAGCAGTGTGGTTGTGTCCCGCTGAGATTTTAAAAAGAGATTCTCAACCGGTTTTTCAAACTGTTGAATTTTAGATGTAACCAAACCTGCTTCCCGCTCTAGCCGTATTCTTTCTTCTTCCACCCTCTGTTCAACGAAGGATTCTTTATTGATTAAAATATTTTTTAATTCCTGGGAGTGAATAACGTTCTGATTTGGATCTGTTCCTGAACGTGTAGATGAACTTGTAATTCCACTTTCGGCCATGAGTATATCCCTTTATTCTTTTGTGTACATAGTGGTTGATCAAGTAATTTGACCGTTAACAAGTCAAGGAATATGCCAAGGTAATAAATGGGGCTATATAAGGGCTTACAGGTATATCGGAATAGAATAAATCGAATTACTGCAAGTAAATCATTGCACTACGGAATGTATTTTCTTGCATCCATGCCGAGCTGTTTAATCTTTTGCTGGAGGAACTGTCGCTTCATGCCAAGATATTCGGCGGCTTTTGAAATATTTCCCTTTGTACTGCGTAAAGCCTCGCTGATGAGTGAAGTTTCCAGATCATTGGTATAGGCTTGTTTGGCGGCTTTGAAATCTCGGCCATCCAGGGAATAGCCAACAGAATTTGAATCGCGTCTGAGCAATTGGTTTTCGAGCTGGACATGATCCAGTTCATCACCTGACAATACAACGAGACTCTCAATCACATTGCGTAATTCACGTACATTGCCTGGCCAGGAGTGATTCAGAAGTATTTCACACACTTCAGTTGTAATTTCCAGATCATATTTGTTACTAGTGGCAATGAATCTTTTAAAAAAGTGTTCAGCCAGCGGTAAGATATCTGATCGACGATCCCGGAGAGGTGGAATAGCGACCTCAACTACACAGATACGGTAAAACAGATCCTCTCTAAAATCACCTGATGTGACCAATTGATGTAAATCCTGATTTGTCGCGGTAATAATTCGTGCGTTGCAGGGCACGTTGCTCGTAGAGCCCAGAGGGGTAACTTCCCCTTCTTCCAAAGCCCTCAATACCTTGGCCTGGCAGGCTTTGTCCATGTCTCCTATTTCATCCAGAAAGAGCGTACCATTGTTGGCAAGTTGGAATTTACCTGGTGTGTCTTTATTTGCACCGGAAAAAGCACCTTTTTTGAATCCAAATAGCTCACTCTCTATGAGTTCTTTGGGCAGAGCTGCACAATTGACCGCAATAAAGGGACCATCGGGTCGCTGACCCTGATCATGGATATTTCGCGCAACTAACTCCTTGCCTGTGCCACTCTCACCGGTGAGATGAACGGTAACTTCAGATTCTGCAACCTTATGAATGGTTTTTTTCAACAATCTCATTGAAGGACTCTGCCCGATCATGGATTCAGAATCCTCAGTGAGTGTATCTCTGAGACGTTTGTTTTCAGACTCAAGCAAAATCTTTTCAGTCGCATGATCCAGAATTTTGCGCAATTCGGTAAGTTTATAGGGCTTGGTTACATAATCATATGCTCCGGCTTTCATCGCCGCCACTGCAGACCTTTCAGAGCCATGGGCGGTTATCATGATCACCAGGGGTGGTTCATCTACTTTCTTGAGCAATTGCAGGACTTCAATTCCAGTCAGTATTGGCATACTCAAATCAAGCAATACCAAAGCAGGTTTCTCCGCTTGAATTTTCTCCCAGGTATCACGGCCATCCACAGCTTCTATCGTAGCAAAGCTCTGTTTTAAAGCTCTCATCAGACCTTCACGGGCTACAGCTTCATCATCTGCAATCAATATCTTCAATTTATTCATATTCATTATTTATTTCGGCCCTTGGCATTGTAATGGTGAATTTAGCCCCACCCTCTGGTTGATTACTCGCCGATATTGATCCATTCATGTTGATCAGGTTTTCTTTGACGATGGTCAATCCCAGACCAACTCCATCTGGTTTGGTAGTATAGTATGGCTCAAAAAGATCATCAGGATTCGTTTGAGGAAGTCCGGGACCTGAATCAACAATACTTACTTCAACCATATCATCCTTCTCGCTGGTCTCTATTTCGACGACACCACCTTTTTTTTCACAGGCTTGCATCGCATTAAATATAAGATTAAAAAATATCTTCTTGACCCCCTGTGGTGTTCCGAAAACATAGAAGCCAGGTTTTGTGTGCAAAACAAGTGTCACTCCATTCAATCTTGCTTCTGTATGCAGGAGTACCTGAACTCCGTGAAGCACTTCATCGACTGAAACTACTTGCTGATGGCCACTTTCAGGCTCAGAATATTTTACTATCTCGGATAGAATAAGATTTAAATACTCTAGCTCAGTCTCAATAGTCACCAGGCTGCTTTTTAAAGACTCCCCAGTAGGCATTTCTTCCTGCATGACCTGTACCAGCGTGTTGATAGCACTCAATGGATTTTTTATGTCATGTGTAATATTGGCTGATATTTGTCCTAAAGACGACAGGTTGTCCTGGTTAAGCATAACTCTCTCCAGGTTAACCCGTTCTTCAATGAGCGTTGCATTTTTAATATAAATGGCCAGTTGATTTGCTACGGTTGTTATCAGATGAATATCTTGATTTGAAAAAGTTCTATATAATTGCTTACTGCTGACGGCCATAAGTCCAAGGATCGACTCCTTTTCTTCACGTATCGCAACAATTAACTCATAGCTCGCTTCTGCAAACTCCTCAGCTACCTCTGAGCTGGTCATATTGTAAGTAAGCAGCGGTTCAGGCGATGTGCTCAAAAACTGATTGGTTGCTGCAAAACCGGCGGCCTCTGCTGTATTTGGTCTGATGATAGAAACTTTGTTGACGTCCAAAATATCAGCGAGTTGCTCACTAATTTTAGGGAAAAGCTGATCCAGATTTGTAGATGTTTTCAACTGCTTGCTGATTGTGTGAAGGGAATCTTGGAATTTTCTACTCTCTTGAAAAAATAAAGCATTGATGCGAGCTTGAATATGCACTCGAGCCGGCTGAAAGAGGAAGATCAAAGCTAGAAGTAGAAATAACTCTATAACCTCCACGTTAAAAACCGGATATTGGGTAAGCATTTCGGTTAGATTCTTGATACCAAACTGATATACCAATACGATCAATCCAGCCAGAGTGAAGTAGACCAACGAAGGTCTGACAAATATATTTATGAACTCATATTGAAGTCGATAGTAGGCCAACACCATACCATGTATGAGTGCTAACAATAAAAACACTAAACGGATAGTCTGAGGTGCAGCACTGACAATGTGCAAGCCCCAAAAACTGATCACCGTGACCAGGGAAACCATGATCATCAGGATACCATTTTGATAAAAATAATATCTGAAGCGTTCCCAGTGTTTCATGCCGCTCATTTTTAGTGAAATAACCGCTACGATTAAGAACGCCACCGCCAGCCAAGTGGCATAAGCTTCAAAAAATATGTGCATGCTGGTGGATGTGAGGTCGAGAGTTCTTAATGTGTTCTCCTGATTCGTAAAGAGGAAGAATCCAACCAGGAAAAAGAATCCAATCGAATGAAGAAATGTAAAGGCTACTTCAAAAGCATGCCTACTGATTATCGTTTTTTCTGGATCTCTGGTCTCGCAGTAATATGCACCATAAGCGTGAATGAGTAAGGCAGGGCTAATGCTGATACCTGCCAGAGTGATTATCCAACCCAGACGATTTACGTTAAAGCCCGTGTCAAAGACCAATGTCCGTGGAAAAAGTGCCATAAAATTGCCTGCGAAGTAGAGCAACAATCCCAGTGCAGTCAAGAGGACGATTTTTTCCTGACGCTGCTTTAGTGGCCGACGAAGCAGGACGTATCCCAACATACTGTACAGGATAGTACCCAACAGCGATAGAAAAAGGGCTCCTCCTTCTATCAAACCAAAGTTTGAGACTTGTACGACGCCCATGTTCATCTAAGAGTTTTCACCTTTCATTGGCAGTCCAATGGTCCTCACATACTATTACGCTTCTCATAATTTTCGTCTCAATTGACTCGGTCTTTTCACTACATCAAACGAAAGAATATGCATTAGTTCGAATTTCAAAATACCCGCACCGGACTATGAGCGCAAGTAGGAATCTGATGCTGTCAATTCAGAGAATAGTGAGGATTTTGAATAGTGAATTTGTTAATCAATCTAAATAATACTGACTAAGTATTGCTCTATCTATCTGTGCTGCAGGTGGTTATAAGATTTACTTATAGATCTCTGAGGTGTACTAATACTCCAAATAATTATATAGCCCATACCAGGCGCTATTCCATGAAAAGACCATGTTAATCTGTGGGATGTAGCTATGATCCTTGTCCTTATAGATAGGATCATTCTCCAGATTCTGTGCCGGAAAAACTGCAATTCCAGTATCAAAATAGAAATTTTGATATACCCTGAACTTTGCATTTACCGCTGTAAACGCACCGGAGCGAACCATATGTGAATATTCATCAATTTCATTGATATACAAGCGTGCCCCAGCCAACAGCTCCACTTGCAGACGGCCCGGCCATATCTCTGCCTGGTAACCCAACATGGGGCTTAAACGGGATGGTACCAGATCTGAAATAAGTCTGACCTCCAATGAAGATGTGAGTATTCCCTGAAAAGGGTGGGATAGGTTTATAGGCTTAGAAACCATTGCCGCCGCAAAGGCTGCCAGTCCGCCATCACAATATGGGACGAATAACTCCGGCAAATCCTTCATCCGGTGGAAACCATTCTGTATTTCATCACCACCACAATCACCTTTCCAAACCAGACCTAGTTCAGGCTTCAGCACAATTCCGTTGCTTTCGTAGCGTTTTGAGAGACCTCCAAAAATGAGATCATAGCGATATTCCTCTTTGCGAGAGGTCACATCATTATAGGTCAATGCGAGACGCCAGGCATCCAAGTGAAGACGGAAGAAAACGGAGACAGTTAAAAAATCATCAGGTCCTATATATTGACCTTTTTGACCACGTTCCACATTTCCCGTATTGTTGTCATTGATAACGGCCAGAAAGACCTTGAAGTCATTGACATTATTTAAACCGAGCGATGTTTTTATGTTAAGATGTGGAATGATTGGGAAGGTGGTGGCAGAAATGCTTCCCATGGTGGCAATTACAAACATACATCCAAACCATCTCGTAGACGTTTTGATTCCCATGATACCCCCTCTTCCCATGTCACGTGAGTAATCTTTTAGTCTTACTCCCGTGACTTCTGATTGAGTTAAAGCCTGTCAAATCTGTAAAATATACCTATCTCAGATAGACCATCCATCTACGCCAAGGCTACGATGGATAAATTTTTACTTCATAAATACCATTTTAATGGTTTTGCTGTATTTCCCTGCTTCCAATCGACAGAGATAAACACCTGTACTCACCAACTCACCATTTGCATTGGTCCCGTTCCACTCATAATGGACCCAGCCGGCCGGTCGATCCTGCTCGGTATAGCTCTGTACTACACGCCCCTTCAAGTCATAGATGACCAGACTCACATCAGAGCTTTCTGGCAATCCATAACTGATGGTGGTTGTTGGATTAAATGGGTTGGGTAAGTTCTGCTCCAGTACATAACTGTCAGGAATCTCCAAAATATCATCTATATAAACATAATCACCCAATTCACTCATTGCTGAGAACTCGGACGTATTCCCTGCTGCATCTGTTGCCGTGGCAACGATGTAGTCACCCATTTCCAATCCATAATTAATCGCGGGACCTAAAAAGATCGTCTTTAATCCTTGCTCATGATTTGCCGCGGTGTAAAAATTGGAGTATAGAAATAATTGACCCTCTCCATCTTCATCAGATAGAAAAAACTCAACCACGATAGGATATTCTGAATTTCCAACATTGGAATCGACCAGATATTGAATCAACAGATCACCACCATCATCGACTCCCACATTGAGTAATTCAGGGAAATTCTGTAAATAATTGGGTCCGAAATCAGCATCACCCGGATCATTGGAAGTGATACCATCAGTCCAGGGGTAATTTGTGTTTGTACTCAGGTCAATACCCAGGGCCCCATTATTGTAAATAGAATTACCTGAAACAACTGTACCTGTTGGGTAGGGTCTGATGCCGATGACGATTCCAGCAAATTCATTATTTGCAATCACATTCCCAGCCCCCTCTTCAATCCCACCGAGGAGGTTGTTCCGTGAACCGGTACCCATGAATATCCCATTACCGTCGTTTCCCAGAACCTCAGTCCCTGAGATATCTGTTCCAATAAAATTACCTCGGATAACATTTGAGTGGCTGTTAGAATTAACGCTAAGACCACTATCCCCATTTCCGGAGATGAGATTGCTTGCACCTGGTTCAACACCACCGATAAGATTCGATTCAGATTCACTAATCAGGATCCCTGTCCCTCCATTGGGGAGTGCTATGGTTCCGGTCAAGTCGGTACCGATATAATTTCCTTTGATAGTGTTTGAATATGTTGCCGTTGGCCAACCAGAAGCACCGATATCAATACCATTCCCTTCATTCCCTGAGATAAGATTTCCAGCACCTGGCTCGTCCCCTCCGATGATATTTACTGCAGATAGAATGTTAATTCCAGCTCCATTTCCCAAAGCAATTGCCCCAGTGACATCTGTACCGATATAATTTCCCAACACTTCGTTATTTGCGACTATTTCACAACAGAATTCAATACCTGGTCCGGAATTACCTGAAATAATATTCCGATCTCCAGGATCGAGTCCACCGATCACATTGAAACAGCCCCCAATCGAGATCCCAGAACCATCTCCATTTCCAATGGCTTCCGTGCCCAAGATGTTCAAACCAATGATATTGCCCTGCACTGTATTATGGTTTGTACCTAGATTAATTCCGTTTTCACCATTTCCTGAAATCAGATTTCCTTGATCTGCATTTGTGCCCCCAATGGTGGTAAATGTTGACTCATCATTAATGTCAATACCAGCCCATGTGTTTCCGAGATCGATGTTTCCAGAGGCATCCAGACCTATGAAATTCCCCTGGATAATATTATTGCTACTCTGGTCAAAGAGTACGATCCCCGTTGCATTGTTTCCAGAGATCACGTTCCCTGAAATAGTATTTCCAGGAGCACTATATAGATGGATCCCATTGCCAGTGTTCCCAACATCAATTGAGCCGGTGAGATCAAGACCTATATAGTTCCCAATAACCAGATTCCCTTCTGAAGCGGCTCCATAGAAGTCAACTCCCTGGCTTTCGTTTCCTGATATTACATTAGATGGTGACGCACCCTCGCTACCTATGAGGTTATTAGATGATGAATGAATATCTATGCCATTACCATTGTTTCCCAAATCGATAGTACCAGTAATGTCTAGACCAATAATGTTGTTCTGAATGATATTCCCACCGTTGAGCCATAAATTAATCCCGGCATGAGCAAAACGATTGATAACCAAACCTTTTACTGTGCTATTCCCAGAAATAATTCTTAGACCGTTAGCCTCTCCAGCATTGCTCCCATCTAATTCAATCACTGGACTTCCTGAAAAATCAGGTTCGGTAGTCCCATCTATAACAATGGCATCAGTGATAGTTGGCAAAGCTGAAAATAGCTGAATTGTATGAGGACCCGGACCAGGTATGTCGAATTTGATCGTATCTAATCCAGGATTCAGGTTGGCTTCAAGGATATACTGCCTCAGAGAACCTGGACCATTGTCATCGGTGTTAGTGACAATATATCCAGAAGGAATTATTTCCACGCCACCGTTGATTATAGAATCTGGTATGCCAGCATTATCAAAAAGGATTGAATTGATGGTGATAGGAACAAAGCCAGGCTCAGCGTCACCAGGGATATGGAATGCCAACTGGAATAGCTGTCCCTCCCCATAAATTTCATTTGCTCCGGCAAAGGCGAGGTGTAGCAAACTGTCCGTCTCATTCACCTGGTATGACCAACCAGCAAGTCCCATAAGACCACCACTCAAAATAATGTCCAGAAACTCTAATTCACCCTGGAAGCCATGGATGCTCATCTCCACCGAGCTATAAATGGAGCCTGGAGTAAATTCAACTGACAGAGGCACAATTATATACTGATCAGGAGATCCCAAGACCTCAGAAACAGTCAACGAAGTTGGATTTGCAGTCTCAGTAAAATTATATATAGCAGTCTCCCCACCCAGTGAATCTGGGTAGGTATCGTTAGTCCCGTTCACGGTCTCTTCAGTGATAAACATTATGGTGAGACTCTCTGAGAGATCACCCAGGGCAGCTAACGGGAGGGCAATTTCATATGAAATACCATCAGGACTGGCCGCAGTTTGACACCCATAATAGGTATCCTCCCAGGCACTATCTGTGTTACTCGTACCGATAAATCTGATTATTCCAAGACTATCCAGTGTAGTGTCAGGATGACAACCATCATTGGGCCATGTGATATTGGCAAAATAATCAACCCCAGTCAGCCACCAACCCCAGTTGAGGCCTGTAACAACACTGTTATCTGTGTCAAATCCAATTTGTATTAGTGAGCTGTCAGCTTCCAATTCGTTAATATTACCATCGGAATTGATATCAATCCGAATAAACAAGCTATCCTGATTATGGGTTATATAGATGTCCTCAATATCACCTGAGGCATGGAGAAAATCTCCCACATATTCTTCTGGATTGGGTGCCATGTCAAATTGTGCAACGTTTTCCCAATCAGACATATCCCCATCGATAATTATTTGTGCTATTACGCTATTCGCACAAAACCCAAGCACAGTAATAAATCCTAGAGTGATCACGCATCTATTCCAGTTCATATTTTCCCTCCCAAAGCGCTTTACTATCATCGCAAATTTTGAATCATCACGTAATCTCATGATCCACCTCTATCTTAAGTAAAGCATTTTGATTGTCTCACTATAGTCCCCGGCTTTCAGATGACATAGATAGACTCCTGCTGAGACTGGATATCCTGAATTACTCATACCGTTCCACGAAACGGTGTATCGGCCTTGAGATTGACGGGTCCGTACCAGAGTATGCACCAAGCGACCTTTTAAATCGAATACATGGAGGCTTACCTCTGCCTCGACTGGTAGATCATACCGAATAGACGTGAGTGGATTGAATGGGTTAGGATAATTTGGCAGCAAGTCGTAGCTGACAGGCATCTCACTCTGTTCAAGATTTACAAGTGAGTGGCTTAACTCCACCTGGGCAGCATCAACTTGGAGGTCTTCTTCATTAAAACGGAGCTCGCTCAATGAAATAATAGTTTGATCTTCATTGAATTGATCAGAAACCTGAAATTGCATTATAGCCAAAACATCGGATAAGCCAGGTTCTACTTCACCAGCACTAGCAAATCTCAGAAAGCCATCCTGAATATTCCATTCAATGGCTAGACCATCAGAGAGTTCGCTCCATTCAACTGAAACAAGACTAAGGTGGTGAACATCATAATCTATCTGCCCCTCGAATGAATAGATATTGCTTGGGTTGTGAAGTAGTAGTGGAACTTCAATCATTGCACCTGGTGTGAGCATTACTGATTCCATGGACATGCTCCCGCTGGCAAGTTGCAGATCGGGTCCTGGTATGAAGGGCAGCTCATCGATTAGTCCAACCACAAATTGCAGGATGAGTGTGGCATCGAACGCTGATACGGTGCCATCCAAGCTCACATCAGAGTTCAACAATTGCTGGGGTTCGAGTTCGATTAAATCAACCACATATTTCAATACCTGAGATGCGTCAAAAGCACGGACATCCATATTCAGATCCACATCTCCAAAAAATGCGCTTTCCAGAATCTCAAGACCGCCATCTACCATTACAAGATCCGTTTCCCCGTTGTTGAATAGGGCAGTGTCAATAGTGACTGGTACAAACACGTTTTCGAGTGTATCCGGCACATAAAATTCTAACCAGAATAGTGTCCCTGCCCCCCACACACCATTTTCACTAGTGCCGAGCGTTATCAAGAGTGTATCTGTTTCGCTGTATTCAATGGACCAGTCTGCATCTTGAAGTAGTCCGCCTTCCCTGATAATACCTGTAAATTCCAAATGATCCTGGAAACCTCCCAGACCAATGACAGCTGTATCGCAATTGAAATCGAAGGGGAATGCAACATTTACGGGGAGAGTTATGGTATAATCTGGAGCTGCATATGCCAAAGGAATCTCAAGAAGCACCGAATCAGGACCCGTACCAATTAGATTCCAGACCGTGATGCTATTGTAACCAAAATCAGCTACATACATGGTTCTACCATCTGCGCTCCAGGCAGCACCACGTCCATTATGGACACCACCTGCTGCATAATCTCCCTCAGGGACACCAAATGAATCTAGTTCTTCACCAGAAACTCGATCATAAATATACCACCTGGAATTATGCAGGTCGTCATAGGTGTAGGCATATTCAGAACTGGCAGCATACAATTGATCTTCAAATGGATTAAGACTAACATCCTCAGCCCACATTGGCTGAAACCAGCTAGCATCGTCCATCCACCAGCCACCGATTGTGTCTACAGGTTCATATGGAAACACACCTGGAATGGGACTGTAAAAATGTCTTATCCCAACACCATTCCAGACGCTTCCCAGGTAGAGATCGCGTCCGTCACCCGTAACGGCAATGGCACGATTGTAACCACCTGAATTGTCATCCAATGCGTTGGCCAGCTCGGTGAGATCTGAATTCAGAATCTTGACTGGGTATCCATGAGCTACGGTGCTGATATAAATGCGACCTAAATTATCGACTGCAGGTTTCGTCAGACCACCGGTAACATCTGGAAAATCATATACTCCCATACCTTCACCGGTGAGGTAATTTATCTTGTACATCTTTCCTGAGATTGAGTATAAAATATTACCATCCAGACCTGTCGCCATACCTCGGCAACCGCTGGTCAATGTGTCTGTAAGTCCTTCAATGTTTAGTGTATAGATAGGCGAAAATGGTAACGGGTCTCCCTGTGGGGTCATGGCGAAAATGGGTAAGATATATACTTCCTCACCATTCACCTCAAGGGTGTCATAGGCCCAGGTACCTCCACTGGCATACATCCCATACCAGATATTTCCAGCTGGATCGATGGTAACGCCATGCATGCCATAGCTACTTGAGACATCAAGATCAAATCTATCCAGCACATGACTAAATTCCCACTCAGCATACAAAGAATTGATCATCAAGATAATTCCAACAAACACAAGATGAGTTTTAGTCATGATAGCCCCCGTCTTTTTCCCTACATAGGTTCATCAGTATGCAGGAAATTATTGTTTATCTATTTTTTAAAACAACCACACCTCTTCCAATAGCTGGGTATCTCCTAAGCTAAATCTTTATTGTAAGTATATCATTTTAATCGTCTTAGTATACTGGCCTGCAACCATACGACACAAGTAAATCCCCGTTCCCACAGGCTTGCCATTTGCATTGGTCCCGTTCCACTCATAATGGACCCAGCCGGCCGGTCGATCCTGCTCGGTATAGCTCTGTACTACACGCCCCTTCAAGTCATAGATGACCAGACTCACATCAGAGCTTTCTGGCAATCCATAACTGATGGTGGTTGTTGGATTAAATGGGTTGGGATAATTCTGCCGCAGTGAGTAAACCTCAGGGAGCAGGTTTTTAGCGTCTACCCCTACTGGGAATAACCTGAAAGTGACTGAATCGGTCCAGAAATGATGCCCCTGACTAAGAATCTCAATTCCCAGGTTGATCTCAATTTCCTCATCCAGTTCAAAAGCAAGTACATCAACAGTCATGTATGATGCACGACCAACTTCCCCAGCTACAATATCTCCACAGTGTTTTACTATCTCCGGTGAGTGGATGCGAGCATCAATCGAAACTACACGTACGGCTACATCCGGTACGGTTACTGAATCACTCTGGTTCAGAAGTTCAATGTGAAACCGAAAACGGTCTCCAGGATTAGGAAAGTCTGGATTAACCCCGATAAGTTCAGTCAGGGTCAAGGGACCGGTGGTGGTGAAGCGAGCCATATCCTCGTAGTAGATATCCTCCCCATCCAGCGTGATATTGAGGTCTGCCAGATAGTGTTGCTCCACATCGGCGGGAATGGTCCAAAAATTACCAAAGACTTGATCATTAGCCTGCTGATCTCCATGAGCACCATCATCGAATAGTTCAACAACAGCGATTTCATTCTCGGCATTGTCACGTATTGGCACTGTAAGATTGAGACCTGCAGTGAATGGCATAAAGGAATAAAAGAATTGCTGATCACCTGGCTCAAGCGAGGTAGCATCTACAAACAGGGAACCGTTTGTTCTCCATGAAGGTGAGAATTGAGAGCTGTTGCCCTCTGCATCTGTGGCTGTAGCAACTAGATGAGCCCCAAAACCTATATCAAAGCCAAGGTCAGCCGGAACAACAATGGTTTTAAATCCCGCATCAAAATCTTCATCGCTATATTCATCTGTATATAGCAGAAATTTTCCCTGGGGAGTTGGTTCAGGTTCGGCGAGAAAGAATTGGGTGGTAAGTGGGTATGTAGAGTAGGTAGGAGAAGAATCAACCTTATATCTGATCATCAGATCGCCATCCTCTTCGACCGTCCCAAAGTCTATCTCAGGATAATTCTGGATATTATTGAAGCCACCATCACTATCGGCAGGGTCATTGGGAATCGGGTCACCAAACCCAAGAACAATGCCCATGGGCTCATTATTGTAAATAGAATTTGAAAGGATTGAAACATTCCAGCCACGTAGCTCGATGCCATTATCACCATTGTTGGCGATAAGGTTACCCAGTCCTGGCTCCAATCCTCCAATTTCCACATGATTCACATTATCAGTGACGAAAATACCGCACCAGGCATTGCCCAAGGCTGCTTCACCAGTCACATCAACACCGATTTTATTGCCCAGGATCTGATTGAATTGTGTGCCTTCATTCCAGAGAGCAACTCCGAAACCATCATGACCTGAGATCACATTTCCTTCGGTCTCAAATTGGCCACCTATAACGTTGTGGTGCGAACCTGATCCTATAACAATACCATGTTGATCAGACCCATTCCCTAGAGCTACTGTGCCACTGGCATCAGTTCCAATCAGGTTGCCCTGGATAACATTTTCCCAGGTTCCAGATAGCCAGATTCCTCTCGTGGTATTCCCTGCAATGACATTCCCATTGCCAATAACATTGTGGTGAGTTTCTTCACCGATATACATGCCATCGCCATCGTTTGGAACCACGTAACCCCCGGCGGCATCCGTTCCAATTTTATTACCTTGAAACCCATTGTGGTGACATTCAAAACCTTCGTCCGGGATTGCTATTAGATTTATCCCCGTAGCACTATTCCCTGAAACGGTATTCACATTGAATTGATTGTACGATCCCATGACATCGATGCCAATACCATTGGCTTGGCTTGTAGAGCCAGTTATGTCAGTTCCGATGTAACTCCAGATGATTGCATGACCATTTCCTTCAACAAGGACGCCAGCACCACTAAACCCGGAAACATTCATGCCTATCATCCTTGAGTAAGCAGCAGATGGTCTGAACACTATGCCGTTAGTTTCCCCTGCGTTCATCCCCTGAACGGCGACGGAGGGATTTCCAGCCCAATCCGGTTCAGAACGTCCGTTGATATCCACGGGATCCTCAACAGCCGGCAGTTCGGTCTGGGGCTGTATATAATGGGGACCCTCACCGGGAATATCAAACCATATGATATTGTATCCAGGATAAGCATTTGCCTCTTCTATAGCTGCCCGCAGTGTGCAATCACCATTGCCAACGTCACAATTTCCGTCACCTGGATCTGTATCACTCTCATCACCAATAGAATTCACTGTAAAATTGGGAGACTGAATGTATGTTTCCAGAAGGTAGAGACCCCCACCTCCATCAGCCACAGCGATCCAGCCCCAATCGTTGTATAGACCTTTGGAAAAACCCCCAGTGTTAAAATAGCCCACCTCGAGAGGGTTAATTGGATCGGCAAAATCTATAATTCGAACACCTTCCCAGGCATCCAGACCATATACAAAGCGACCTGAAACCTGCACATCCTCAACCCGGGAACCAATAGCGATCCCACCAGCATCAAATGGCTCCTCTGGATTAGAGACATCAATAGCACGCACTTCTCCATTATCGCGATCAGCCACATAGGCGTATTTGCCCGAAACCGCCACAGACCAGGTATAAGAGAATCCGCCTAAATTGCTGATATGTTGAGGGGAGGCTGAATCACGTACATCCACAATATTCAAACCACCACTTCGACTGGCAAGATAGAGAAATCCATTGTTCAGGGCTAATTCATAAGGACTAGAAGGCAGACCATCCAGGCTCCCAAGCAGTTCCAAATTATTTGGATCACCGGCATTTATAATCTGTAAATCTGGACTTCCGACCAGGTAAAGCAGACTGCGATACGCAATCACATTATTAACCCATCCTTCATTCCAGGTATTGATAATCTGTGGGTTGGCAGGATCCGATACATCGATGATCTGGAGATTTCCACCGTCAGCAACATATAGATTGCTCCCTCTACCAGAAAGTTTATAGGGTGCTCCCAGCTCAATATATCCAACCTGGAGTAGACTCCCTTCTTCAGATATGTGATAAACACCCACTCCCATATTTCTATGACTTACATAGGTATATTCCCCTGAGGTATAAACATCAAGAGCATAGCCTCCTCCAGAATTTTCATTTAATAGGACTGGAGATATTAAATCACTGATATCTATCAGCTTGATACCCCCAATTGAGGATGCCAGATATAAACTGTCTCCCTGAATATTGATCGCATCGGCATAATCCACCTCAAACATCCCGATAGAGTCGGGTGCTGTGAGATCAGAAATATCAAGAATCTGAATCCCGGCATACCTTTCAGCCACATAGGCAATAGTATCCACAACTTCTACCCAGAGGGCGCCGTCAGGTGTTGGAAAATATCCTATCTCAAGAGGAGTCGTTGGATCAGCAACGTTGATCATCCGTATGCCATCTGCCCCCTTAGGGAGATAGGCAATAGTATCTACCACATGCACAGACCAGGCTCCATTTTCTGAAGGAGCATAACCAAGTTGCACAGGCGCTGCGGGGTCACTGACATTAAGTATGTATAAACCCGATTGAGATGCAGCATATGCAATGGTATCAACAACCTGAGTATATTCGAAAGCTGGAGTTTCTACCGGTAAAAATGTACTGGCCAGACTAGGCAGCAGTGGATCAGAGATATCAATGATCTGCAAACCCTCAGTATTATTCCCCAGGTAAGCATAATCGCCAGAAACTGAGAGGTCCCAGCATTGTCCTTCAAAATCGATTTGCGCAACCAATGTTGGGTCAGTTGGATCTGAAATATCAATGACCTTAAAGCCATCACTCCAATTGGCGATATACGCATAATTCCCTGATATCGCGATACTGCTTACAATACTCTCGGTGATGACTTGACCTACTGGAAGCAAATCATCGACTCCTAGAACCTCGAATACCGTTCCGCTGGCTGCATATACATAATCACCAGAGGCAACTGCAAATGGACAATATCCATATGGATTGCGACCTGTTAATTCTACTCCATCAGCATCATAATCAGCCAAGCCCAGGCTAATAAGAAGCATAAATACAATACCAACTCTTACAAAAAGCTCAAAACAGTTTCTGTGTGTGGAATACATAATCCCCCCTGTTGTTTAAACGTCAATATCTCAACGCATTAATGAATATCTGCATGCTATTCTTAGCATAGTATGCCATAATAGTGATGGAAAGAATTGAGGGGCCAGACGCGAGACGCTAAACTCAGTATGTGTTTTATCCAGTGGGATAGTCAGCTAAAGCATGTTGCCATTTATCAACATATCGCTTTATCAGTGTTCAATTTATAACTCGATTTGGCTGGCGAATATATGTTACTGTATATATTTGTACAAGCAATTATTTCATAATAGCATTTCATGCTATAGAGGTTGCACATCTGCATATCCTCAAATACAGATTATCACAAATTCAGTATAACCTACTGATATGCCGTGTATTACAGTGATTTGATAAAGTCTATCCAAAAAATTATAGATTAGGTGGGTTGCTATTCTCCAAATGATCCTCACGCTGAAAACCTCAAGACTTGTGTCCTATTGGGATGCAATTTCCTCAAAATGGTTTATCATACTCCATGTCACTTATCGAGATGATACTCATTGCAATCGGTCTGGCTATGGATGCCTCAGCTGTATCGATGACAGCCGCTGCTGCAGGATTTGCCAAAGACTACAGGGCCGTATTTCGTCTCGCTTTCCACTTTGGACTCTTTCAAGCCGTCATGCCATTCATTGGTTGGCTTTTAGGGTCGACAGTAGTGGATTACATCAGTGCATGGGATCACTGGATTGCCTTCACCTTATTGGCTATTGTAGGTGGTAGAATGGTTTTCTCCGGACTTTTACCTGGTGAGAATCGGCTTATGATTGATCCAACTAAGGGCTGGACTCTGGTCACCCTCAGCATCGCCACCAGTATAGATGCCCTTGCAGCCGGACTCAGCTTTTCCATGCTCAATGTCAGCATCTGGCTTCCATGTCTCCTCATTGGATTGATTACCTTCATTATGTCCGCCTTGTCCACACGTATCGGTAAAGCTGCGGGGCAATGGTTGGGACAAGGGGTCGAAATCCTGGGTGGACTGATTCTGATTGGAATTGGGCTGAGGATATTAGTCGACCATCTCTCTTGATCCTCCCCTCTAAAAAGTAAATCTCATTTGATCAATATTCTATTCCAGTGATATATGTCATTCACTTATATACGTGATATTATTTATCTTCTTTTACATATGCTCGAACACTATCATGTGCGCAATCAATTGAAAGCCCATTTATAGGAGGGGAATATGAATATTTTGCTACACAAATTAATGCTTCCAGTTTCACTGGTTCTTTTATTTGGAACCACATCACTGGAAGCCAGGAGTTTCCGCGTAAATCAATTACCCAATGGTAGCTCAGTCGGCTGTGGTGGCTGTCATGTTAGTCCATCCGGTGGTGGCGCCAGGAACGCATTTGGTTCTCTGGTTCAAAGCTCATTTCTCACTGGGGGTGGTGATGTGAATTGGGTTGCAAACCTGGCCACTGTTGATTCTGATGGTGACGGTTTCACAAATGGACACGAGCTGGAAGATCCCTTTGGGTTGTGGTCTACCGATAGTGCCAACCCTGGGAACTCAGCTTTTGTTACTAATCCGGGTTCCAGTTCTGATGTACCTAGCGGTGAAGCTGCCAAATTCTCCCTGCATATGAATATCACTGGAATGTCTCCGCATACAGGTCAATATTTTGAAATTAGTGTGGTTGATGTCGCTACCGACTCCGTTGTGGCCAACGAGGAGATAGCCAGTATCGTTGATCCTGATTTTGAGTACGTATTTATGCATGCTCTCGACGCTGGAGCTTCCTACAATATTGATATGTGGGCTGATCTCAATACCAACGGCAGCTATGATGCTCCCCCCACCGATCATTCATGGCGGATTGAGTTAAACAATGTTTCAGACAATACGGCACAAAATTTCCAGCATAACACCGATTTTACTGATCTTGGAGGAACCGTATCCATAGATTCGGAGACTTTCCAGCCACAAGATTTCGTACTCTATGAGAATTATCCCAATCCGTTTAATCCTGAAACCAGTATACGCTTCGAGCTGGCTTCTGCAGGACATGTCAATCTGGATATCTTCAATATTCGCGGAGAGCAGGTTGCTCAGTTGATTTCCAGTGAGCTCAACGCTGGAGCACACCAGGTACAGTGGTCAGCTAAAGATCTGGCAGGTAATGATCTCCCAACTGGTATCTATATCTATACCTTGAGACGTGGTGCACAGTCCCAATCCAAGCGGATGATGTTATTGAAATAGTGCTGAAATTATAGCCCTTACTGGGCTCAGAAATATGCAAACGCCCCTGATCAATTCAGGGGCGTTTTGTATTAAACATGTTTTCATATGTGCCCCCCTCGCCACACCGAAGAAATAGTCACCTCAAACCTCCCTGCTTTCTATAAGCTGTTGATCAACAAGCAATTATGGATAAATTAATCACCAATCTTGTTCGGTTATAATGAACTAATAAGCATTTGAGGTTTGCATGTTGTCCAAACAAACCATTCTCCATTATCGATATATGACTCTCGTCTATCTCGTATTCTTCATTAGCCTGAACCTGTACACTTGTTCATTCTATTATCCCTCAGATTCCAATCCCACAAAGGGTACAAATTCAAAGACATGGTACCAGGATGAAGTCTTCCAAAACCTGCTGGATAAACAGACCAATTCAACTGAATCAGCACAAAATAGTGCTCGCCTGCTGGTAAATGGGATCAATAGTTTTCCTCGACGATATGAAAATATGAGTACGGCTCAGTTTATTTTTGTCAAAACCTTTTTGTTTACAGATGATGAAGCAGGACGTCGTATGGCCTCTGTGCTTTCAGAACGTGCCCGTGCTGGTATTCCTGTGGTAGTTCAATATGATGTAAAGGGTTCCATAGAATCTGTTGATGTCCTCGTGGATATGGCTCAACATATCAATCTAGGTTTGCCCTTGGGCGAAAAGAACATCATCCATGAAATGAGAGCAGCTGGTGTCATCATCGTACCCAGCAACTCACCCAGCCGACCATATGAGATGGATGAATGGGCCGATAATATTCGAAGGTTAGTTGAAAATCCTGTTGCAGCTCTGAAACGCTCAGGTGAATCATTGATCTTGTATGACTACTGCGATCATGAGAAGTATTTTATCACAGGACACACTGGGGGTAGCATCCGCGCCATCGTAGGAGGTATGAATATAGCCGGTGAGTACGCCCTGGGCGGTGTGGTCGGTCGTCAGGATTCGATTAGTGGCAAAGTAGGCTGGCATGACGTTGACGTGGAGATTCAAGGTCCGGCAGCCAGGGACATCTATCAGGAATTTTTAAGAGATATGCAGGTGCATACTGGGCGAGATCTGCCAGCTGCTCTGCTGGGAGTAAAAGAAGCATTTAGCCAAAACCAAAATGGCATCCAGGATAGCGCTAGAGTCCGTTTGGTGGTGCATCATCCCCTTACTGATCGTAGCCGTGATGTTGAGGAATTGTATCGTGTCCTATTACTAGCAACACCTCCCCGGGAACCTGTATTTATTGCAACTGCATATTTTGCGCCCTCTAAACGCATTAGAGATGCCATCATTGCCCACACAAAACTTGGTGGGAGTGTTACTGTGCTGACCAACTCAATTGAATCAAACAATCACCCGATTCTTTCTGTCGCCTCGAATTATGCAGCACTTGAAATAATGAAGGAAACAGACCAGTTCTATCTGTATGAATGGATTCCAAGACCTAGAGCAGGCGAGCAGACCATGCATCAGAAGCTTGCATCATTTGGTCACAATGGTCCCGTTATTATTGGTTCTTTCAATCTGGATGCCCAGAGTGCCATCCATAATACCGAATCCGTAGTACTGATAGATGATCTGGCACTCAGACAGGAAATTGATCAACTGACTGATACATATTTAAGCCCATTATATTCAAAACAGATACTTAGAAATGACCTTGAAACCCAACCCATCTTGAATCAGATACATTCATTTCTCACCCATGAGTTCGCCTGGTATTGGCTGTAGATCAGTTTGCATTTCATCTGACCCATCACTGTTCTTATCATAATATGTGAGAAAGAACTAAATCGATTCCAGTATATTTAATTTGCATATGTAATCGTCTTAATGGCCTGATTGACAGTTAGTTACATTATTGTATTCATGTCAATATTATGCATAAATCTCTAAAAGTAATTTATCCCTTCAGATGAAAATCAGGGTTCATTTACCAAACAATTCTTCGTTTCTCCTGATAATATTTGTAAACTTGCTGTACTAACAGGGGAACACTAAAATGACTCAAGCAAAACACATTCTGAACTTATTCCTAATCTTGTTTTTTAGCTTCACTGGTATTCAAGGCGCTACCGTTTATCTCGTCCTGGGTTCGGATACAGCCATCTGGGATGGTATGTCAGTCAATCGTTATCATAACACCTATAATCAGGCACTCTACACAGATCCATCAATGAATGCCTATGAAGTCATGGATCCGGTCTTTCGGTCACAATTTGTCGATTCATATGGCCAGACCATGAAAATGACCTGGTGGATGATGGCCGGAAACATATTCCGCTATGCCACCAATACCAATTTCCCGGTTCCCAATATCATGACTCTCTATCTGATGCAGAAATATCATGGAGAAAATGTTCTCATCAATGGGGATGAGTTGTCCCTGCATTACCACACCTTTTTCTGGTCAGATTATGACCAGGATGGCATGTATTTCTGGAACCAGTCACTTACCTTTGGTGAATCCCGAGATGATTTTGATGTGACGCTTGCTCAATTCCTGTTGGAGGAGGATGTTTTCCCTGTCTCGTTTCGTAGTGGTTGGCATTTTATGGATAATGAGTGGCAACACTATCTGAATGAGCTACTCCCCTACAGCATGCACAATGCCTGGCCAGCCAATCGCGTCGACCAGGAAGAACCTTTGGACAACACTTATAACTGGTCTGAGTCTCCCTCCGCTTTTGTACCCTTTCGACCTGACCATGATAATTACATGGTGCCTGGCGATGGTCCGGGCTGGAACGTCCGCTCAGCCTCATTTGGACAGGTCGCAAATTCTAACATCATGAACTCCATTTTTGAAGCAGCCAGTAACGGTACCGATCAAGTTGCCTGCCTTTGGGCTCACCTGCCTGAAACTGATTTCCCGGAAAAGATGGCCACCATGAATCAGTTGGCCCATGCAGCAGCTGATATGTATCCTGATGTGGACTTTCGTTATTGTACGGCCATTGAAGCCATGCAACTCTGGCGGGGAACCGCTGATGTGACACCACCTGAGGTCAGTATCGTTAGTCAGGGTTCAGAAGACAATCTATTCTATAATATTTCCTCAAATGAACCCCTTTTTATGCCCCAGCCCTTTGTCGCCATCAAATACAAGGATGAAAGTTACTTCAAACTCGAATGTATCCAACAAACTGACCTGTCGTGGAACACTGAAATCATCCCCTATCCTTCAGAATTAGCAAAACTGGGTGTAGCTGCCACGGATACTGCAGGAAATCTCACAACGGAATTTGTCAAGCTCATTCCGGATGACATCTATATGGACAATGAAGATCTAGGCTATACTGAATTATCAGGAACCTGGAGTAATACTGACAATGCAGCCTGGGGAGTTGATGCTCGAACAGCTACAACCAATCAAAGCGACCCGGCTCACGTTTCATGGGCTCCAAACGTCCAGGAAGCTTCCCTTTATCACCTTTTCATTCAGATGCCGGCAACTAACTCATCAGCTTTTCCACTACAGGCTGTTATTCATTCCAATACGGCAATTGACACATTGGAGCTGGAGGCACCCTTGCCTGCCCATGAATGGATCTATCTGGCGACGATTCCCCTTGATGCTGGTCAAACCGACGTGCTTGAGCTCATGAGCGACATCTCAGAACCAGTCACTGGCGCAAATCTGACTGTGGATGTCATCAAACTCTCCGCCAGAGTTCGTGATAGAGACATTCATCTCTCCAGCCAGGCGCTAAACTTTGGAGAGATCAGCCTCGATCGTACAGTCTCTCAAAACCTGAGAATCAGCAATCACGGAACTGAAGTCTTGACCATTCAAAATATTGAAAGCTCCAGAGGTCATGTTGGTTATGAAATCGCTCTACCCTATCAACTTGCAGGAATGACTGAAATAGACCTCGAGCTAAACCTCCACCCCCTGGATTTGGGTCCACTTGAGGACACTCTCAGGATAAGCTGTGATGACACCATGCACCCTGAGATGGAGATTATCATTACAGCAAATGTGCAATACCCATTTTACGTCGTGGATAATGAACAGAGTGATGTGTATAGTGAATCTGGTGAATGGTTTACCAGCGTAGCACAGGCCTGGGGACCATCCAGTAGATATGCCTGGCTCAACGCTGGCGCTTCAGCATCTTTTCGTCTGGAACCCGAAGATGCGGGATATTATGAGATCTTCGAGATCGTCCCAACTACCATTAATTCCAGCGATGATGCCCTCTACATTCTAAAAATTAATGGAGCACCTGTTGATTCAGTATTTCTGGATCAGAATGCTGGTAGTGGTAGCTGGGTAAGTGTAGGCAACTACTATTTACCTGTGGATACACCCATTCATTTAGAGGTCCATGATACTGGTAACAGTACTGTTGGAGCAGTACTCAGAGCTGATGCAGTGAAGCTTCAAATGCTTGATCCAAGTGGTATAGAAGCGGATGAAGCTCACCAAAACCCACACACTTTCCAACTCAATCAGAATTTTCCCAATCCCTTTAATCCTACGACGACCATAGGCTACCAAATTCCATATGACTCGAAAATCAAGCTCACCATATTTGACATTCGTGGACAGGAGATTGTAACCTTGACAGAAGGGTATCAAAGTGTGGGTCACCACGAGCTTCAGTGGTCAGGCATAAACCAGGCGGGACAAACTGTGAGTACGGGTGTTTACTTCTGTCGTCTGATCAGCGACAATTCTCAGCAAACCATTAAAATGCTTTATTTAAGATGAGTCAAATGAAATCCATTAACCCGGCTACTGGCAAATTAATCGGTGAATATCCGGTTTATTCTAATGATGAGACTACGGATATTATCTCGAAAACTCAGGCGACCTGGGCAAGCTGGAAAGTAACGGATTTTGAACAACGCTCCATTCTGATGCATAGTGCAGCGAGTGTCTTGCGTAACGAGAAAGACGACCTGGCACGAGTTATGGCATTGGAAATGGGGAAAGTTATGCATGAAGCTCAGGCTGAAATTGAAAAATGTGCCTGGGTATGTGATTTCTACGCCGATAATGCCAAAGCTTTCCTGGCTGATGAAATCGTTGAAACAAACGCTTCAAAAAGTTTTGTAAGCTTTGAGCCCATCGGAATTGTACTGGCAGTTATGCCCTGGAATTTCCCATTCTGGCAGGTATTTCGCTTCGCGGCACCTGCCCTTATGGCTGGCAATGCCGCCGTACTCAAGCATGCTTCCAATGTTCCAGCTTGTGCCCTGGCGATTGAGAAAATATTTGTTAAAGCTGGGTTCCCAGAGAATCTCTTCCGAACACTTATGATTTCAGCCAGCCAGGTGGAAGCTGTGATCATGAATCCCTACGTGAAAGCGGTGACCCTGACTGGTAGTGAAGCTGCCGGGATGAACGTTGCAGCTATTGCTGGTCGGGAATTGAAGAAAACTGTCCTGGAACTGGGTGGTGCCGACCCATTTATTGTGCTAGATGATGCAGATATAGGGACTTGTGTGAATACCGCTGTCAATGCACGTATGATCAACAATGGACAAAGCTGTATTGCAGCCAAAAGGTTTATCGTGGTTGAATCACGACTTGAAGAATTTGAAACCAGAAAAACTGAGCTTATGTCAGCGCTGATTGCAGGTGACCCACTACTTCCAAATACACAGGTAGGACCCCTGGCACGGGCTGATCTGCGTGCTGAATTGCATGAGCAAGTGCAAGCAAGTCTTGATGCAGGTGCCCGTCTCCTGCTGGGAGGAAAATCTATTCCAGGACCAGGGTATTTTTATGAACCTACCATTATTAGCGATGTGAGAGCAGGTATGAGTCTCTACCGAGAGGAAACATTTGGTCCTGTTTCCACTATCATCCCTGTAAAGGATACTGATGAGGCGATTGGAGTGGCCAATGACTCCGAATTTGGTCTGGGTGCTTCCCTTTGGACAAACGATCTCACTAGGGGTGAACACCTCGCTCGACAAATTGAGAGTGGCGCAGTATTTATTAACGGGATGACGGTCTCTGATCCCAGACTTCCATTTGGAGGAATTAAACGCTCCGGTTACGGGCGTGAGCTTTCACATTTTGGTATACGTGAGTTTACCAATATTAAATCTATCTGGATCGCATAGCTTCAGTTTAAACTCAATATCATCATTTAAGTATATCCCATAACTGCCTATACATCAGGCGTATATGAACATTATATTAAGAGTTCTCGCAAAGTAATGGATAATCAGATCACCATCATCACTACCTCCCAGGGAAAATTATTGAACCAAAATAATGGTTTTTTGGATTACTTCAGAGATGAGAATAATTAGTGTCTGTCCATAAAGTTAGTTTGTATGCAGATGCTATTACAGTTTCTGTATTAGATTCACAGATTCCAGATCGTCACCCCGAGCGGAGTCGAGGGGCTATTATTTTGTATCACAGTATGTTATCCCTCGACTCCGCTCGGGATGACGACCAAG
>Ga0233431_1001686_pt1 | contig 36225 bp, 32 predicted proteins | sample SI_118_April2016_FD_179867 | JGI IMG/M metagenome (GOLD analysis project Ga0233431, IMG submission 179867) | Seawater microbial communities from Saanich Inlet, British Columbia, Canada - SI_118_April2016_200_MG | ecosystem: Environmental > Aquatic > Marine > Inlet | place: Canada: British... | reverse complement strand
CTGGCGTTCCGAAAACGCATTTCAGTATGATACCGCGAGTGATATGGATTGATATGTGTTTGTGTATGGTAAATATATAACAACTATTGATTGCGGTTACTCCTGTACAATAAATGGAGAAAAATCCGCATCTATTCGCAGTTATATGGCTTGTTCAAATATACTGTTGTATATGCATTATGTTGCATTGTAATACGACAAATATTTACTGGACAGTCCTATATGAACATAGATTCGCACATATCACGATATAACTTCGTATAGTTATCACTAGACACCATCGGTGTTTCACACATCTCAAGTTCAGCCATTTAATGATATTTTGAATTCGTTAAAATGAATTGATTATTATGAACATAGTCAGCATATATTCATAATAATCATTTTTTAAATATTAATTAAATTAATTGGCAATTATCACTATTGCAAAACACGATAATGAGTCGTTAACATGCATTAATTAATATAAACATATTACCATATATTTATACCAATTAACGGCCGTTACGATTCATAATACCCACATTCACAACTGTATAGTTCACCCATGCCGTCCCAACATGCGTCACACCTAAACACCACACCAAGTTTACCATGCTCATCATACGAATGTCTGTAAATACGGCGAGTATGCTGTCCACATACGTCACATTCTTCATTTGTACATTCACATATGGTTCGTATAGTAGATGTGTTATGTACATTACAGTACGCAGGTGTATATTCGAATTCTGGTTGTCTGCATATGACGCATTCCGAAAAACCATATTCAAAACTGTTACGACTGTCAAGACAAGTGTATCTAATGGTACATGGTGTGTGTTTAATAATGCATGTGGTTGGTGGGGTTATTGTTACATCTGGATCATCATAACGGTCTTCGCAAACTTCGTCTTGACAATTCGAACAAAAGAATGTGATAGTAAATCCTAACCCTCCCTTATGGACAATATTTCCATCTGTCATTTGTCGACAACCTCCACATACACCATGCTTGATTTTAATAGGTAATGTCTGTTCGGTGGTATCTATAAACAATGCGACGCTACACTTTGGAGGGTACTTGCTAGTAGTCATTTAATGATATTTTGAATTCGTTAAAATGAATTGATTATTATGAACACAATCCGCATATATTCATAATAATCAATTTTTTAAATATCACTTAAATTACTTTGTAATTATTACATATATGGATCGTCATATAAAAATGAATATGTGACAAGTATATTAATATTTATTAATCATTGATGTATATTTCTTATATTTGTATTTATTTAGTTTATTGGTATAATACATAATTTTGCTGTCATATGTATTGTTAATTAATCCACCGAATTGATTGACTGGCTCATCTTCGTAATGTACCTTCACGGTGTAATGCATAATTCCATTTTCATTACACACATCAAACATTTTGTTGAAAAGCACTGTAAATGTATTCTCGATACCATACGTTGATTCATATGTTGATTTCAAAAAACTTTTAATAGCGGTGTCAAATATATCTTCGTATGCTATAATCAAATCCGATAATTCTATTACGGTTGTTACCGTAGTATATGTGTCTTTAAATAATCGTATTTCATTAGCACATGGTGTCCGAATAATACGCAAAATAGAATTTATTTCATCATCATATTTTTTACTATTGAACTCATTTTCAACACATTCTATGCTAATTTTACGAACAAACTCGCGCATTTTATCTTTATATTCTCGAAACACTCCATCATAGTGATGAACTCGTGCACGCAGTGCACTTAATATATGGTTTGTGCGAATTTGCTCGATCGATGTAAATCCATATTTGTTGGTATTTACATCAATAAAGTCGTAAAATAATATTTTGCAATCTTCCGTAATAATTGGCATGATATAATACATATTATCGCGATTTTTGCTAAATAATTCATTTAATATATTACATCCAATAAATAATATTAGCTTCACGGAATTATTCGCACATTGCTTGATGTAATCGATAAATGGTATTATAGCTTCAGTAACTTCGATGTCAATATTATAATATTTAAGAATGTCGTCATGGAGACATGTTGCATTTAATGTATGTTCCCCAGTTAATTTGTTTAGTATATTTTGTTTATTTATCATACATATTGATGAATGTTGTAAGTGACCTTCACATACACTCATGATTTCCTGAAAATGTTTTTTCAAATCGGATCCATCCATATAGCTTGTACATACCAATAATATTGTATACATAGTATTTGATATATTAATGATAAATATTATTAATAACTAATTAAATTAATTATTAATAACATTAAATTACTTGGCAATTATCACCATCGCAAAAACACTCTCCAACAGGTACATAGTTTATGTTTGCAAATGAAGAATTATCGCTAATATATTCGCGCATTTCGTAATATTGACTTTCCGTAATTTTTTCGTATGGCATCTGTTGATATGCTCCTTCTTCACACATTGGCAAAAACGATATACACTTTAATCTGTACTGCGCATATTTTACTATTTCGGCTATTTCATTTTCTTCGTGTTTTTTAAAATTAATCGTGCAACTAACTTGATTATCCGACCAATGTTCTTGTAAAAATGCAACTAATTGATATTGTTGCCATATAGATACATTATCGATTGTTGTAACATTATCGTCTAGTTTAATTGGAAACGATACGACCTTCATTGAATCGGGGGCATTAATATCACCCTCTATATGATATCCCTTATTTTGTAGTTCATTTAACAACGGATCATTTGCATTTAATCGCACACGCCTTATATAATATTTTGCAAATGGAAAATGTATGCCTGGTGTTGCGCCTGCTAATAATGAAACAGTGCCAGATGGCTTAACCGATGTTTTTTTAATACTTTTAGGAACAGTAAACCAATCTGAATAAATGTTATCCCAATAATTAATGGTATCGTACCCGGAAGATAACCACATTTTGAGATCATTTAATGTATATTTAGCCAAATATTGAGCAATACCTGATACGGAGCATCCTATTCGTCTATTTTTCAACTGTACTATATTTGTTTCCTTCCAATGCGTTTTACACAGCGTTATTGTTTTAGCGTATAAATACGCAAACTTCAGCGTTCTTAAAAAATCTAAATAATTATCACATTTTTCGGGAAATGTTTCGACTAAACAACATAGTTCATAGCTTTCCAATGATTGCTCCATACATGGATTTGCACCCATGACCTTACTATCCTTATTGTCAACTATATTATTCATTCGCGAATACTTACGAGCGTTGTCAAGCCAAAATATACCGGGTTCGCCATTAGATTTTATATTATCAATTACTCGACTACAATCATCACCAACATTTGCGATTATGCTGTTATTACTAACCCATCCAAAAGACTGTCTGTATTTGTTTATTTCGTAATTTTTAAGATTTATAAATTCATCGTTAATATGCCCCAATATTACTTCGGATCCCCGTCGTATATTACCGCTAACAACACATTTACCAATTGCATTCATAACATCGGCAATTGTTGTTATTGTTATGTATAATCCAATGTTTTTATTTAGCGTCTCGGTAATTGTTGAATGTAGTTCTTTTAATGGTTCACATCCGCAACTAATTCCTCCGAATGTTTTTATAGCTTCTCCAGCAACTCTTATGTTGCTATAATCAAAAATTATTTTAGACCGATTTCCAATAAAATAACTGTTCAGCAAAATTCCAACTGATTCGACCCATCCTTCTCTTGAATCAGGAATAAAGTGTGTATATACACTATCGATATCTGGTTTATGTATTAATATCTGTCCCGCTCCTAGTACATCACTACCTACACCAACACCGAGCATTAGCATATCCATCGTAAATATAAATGGTTTCGCTAATTCCCTATGTATATTTATTGTGCTCACAAACCCACAGTTGTTTAATGACGCATATAAATGTTTTTCAGTTACGGAACGTGTACCCATGCTCCATAATCCTCGCCCAGGTGGTAAAAATTTCATGTTAAATATCCTATCATACATTTCTTGTGCTGATTTTTGAGCTTTATCTTCTAACCATTCAAGTCCGCTGTCGAGTATATGTTTTTGCTGTATTTGATATGTGCCGTTAACAACTCGCTCAATAGTTTGATACCATTCCTCATTCCTGGAATATGTTCGCTTATATACTAACTCACCTAAACCACTGTATCCGAAATTCACAGGCGTATTCATGTACGCTCTCACAAATTCCGTATTTAACTTGAACATATTTAGCCTATTTTTAAAATCGTTATATTGTTATAGAATAAATATATGCATATATGTCTATACGCATATACATTCAATTTTTAGCTTATATCATAATGTTAATATCCCTGTCCATATATTTGTTATATTTACTAAACTCTGTACAAAACACACCCGGAAACACGTTATCAAACATATCTAAATACATTTTAATAATGTCGACGGGTGTTTCGAAGTTCAAATGATAGCGTATATCGCTGTGTTTACTAATTGATTGGAATGTATACTCGCTAAATAATTCCATAAATAACCCATTAATAGTTTCAGAATAACATATATCATCCGTGAAATTAAGGTATATATATGGTTCCATATTAGTCTGATCATACATGCCAAATGATGATATACCAAATGAAATATTGTTAACAATATCTTTATTGATCCAGCTTGATGAATATGCGCACGTTATATCTGCAATTTCTTGTTTACAACAATCACTATCATCAACATGCCCATCAAACGATATTTGCGAATACGATAACCCTTCCGCGCGCTTGTTGCATTTAAATAATTTTTCAACAACTTGTCCATTTGGTTTATATGAAGCAACAACTTGTTTAAATTTAAAATCGATTGTTTCGCACGTATTGCACATTAATATCATGTAGTTAATGCCAAAATAAAACACAATTAATTCATTCAAATTTGCTGGATATCCTATATCTGGAATTTCTATAAATGTAATTACGCGCAATATTTTTTGTTTTTCAATACCATGTATATTGATTTTTATAGGTATTGACGAATGCAAGCAATATAGAACAGTATTGTTAACATATCCGTGTATATTATGAGCGAGATCCATATTTATTATATATATATTATATATTTTCATATTAGTTTTGTTTGTTATGTTATGATAAATGTGTGTTACAATTGTTTGTTAAAAAGTATATTTTAACATACTTTATCTATGAATCAAATTGACATTTACCGAACGCATTACTAAATTATTAATGCATATGATCACATGGCATTAATATATTAGCAACAATATACAATATACGACTATTTGTAAAAATTAAAAATATTATTAATAATGTCCATATAATCGATAATAACATCCACGATACATTATATTTAGCTAACTTATGTAACAATAAATAAGTTATTGTTGTCATTATTATTGTGACTAATAATACAAAACATGGATTTAGCCATATGAGTACTGCGCACATTTATCTAAACTGCTCTTAATACCGTATATATCTATTTTATATATGTTTTTATTAATATCGTGTGTATCTGGTTCGATATACAAATCTGAAAAATAATCATCGAGTAATATGCTGTGTATGTCTGGCAATATTTTGCAATTATTATAGTTTCGTAATCTCCCTTCATATATTTGACAATTTGGATTATTATCATTGTTCCATGTTAATAACTGTGGATATATTGTTCGCTTAATAAATAACTTTGTATCTTCTTCTAAATATAAAAAGTGATATATGCAGTTTAATATATAAAAATAATCATAATGCTCGCAAAAATTATTATATATGCCATATTTAGAAAAATAATTGTCATATACCAAGCCATTGTTTATATTATTCATATTAGACATGCCATAATCACATATTTTAACAACATATCCGAAATTTTTAATGATATAATCAATATTATTAACTCGATAATGTATAGGTGTTGATACATTATCGCAAAAAGATAGCAATACATTTTGACAAGATAGATCATTATGCCTTAACCGAATACCATTATATATTAATAAAATAATGATTATCTGAAATATTATATATTTTTCGTGCAATAGTTTCTTAGCTCTCTTTTTTTTCAGGACATCTAAAAAAGATGTATTTGAATTTGCACATTCGGACGCGTTTTTTATTTCTATTTTGAATATTTTAAATAAATCATGGATGCTATTAACGATATGATGTATTGTTTTTGGTTTTAAATGTGGGTCATATTGGTTAAAGAAATAATCAATATATGCGTACTCTGTGAATATTATCGTTATTTCTTTAGCTAATTTACTTGTTTGTATATCATGTTTATTTTTACATTCATCGTTGTCATTAGTTGCATATAATTTAGCATATCCATAGTATTTTAGTGAATGTGGGAAATCTATATTTGACATAATGTGATAAATTTTATTTTCGCACTGTATCGGTTCAGTTTTATCGTCGTATGCATTATCGCGCTCAAGTACTTTCCCAACAACATATGCACCAATGCTTCTTAAATAACATATTATAATACCAACGTTGTATCTACCCGTGTTTTTCAAATATTTAACATCTGTTATGTAACAATCAATATTTTTACACATGACCGAACATTTAATATTTTTATGATAGCATACATTACTTTCAAATAATTTATATTTGGCATCAAATCCACAAAAATAATTGCAATTAATGTCAACATACTCTTTTTTGCAACAACATGACGTGCAATTTGTTATACTTGCTTCTCCAATATTAATTGGCTTAGTTGGTTCTTCTTTTATTAATCGCGTAAATTCGTTGCTTATATTGTTGATCATATTATGCGTTATGTAATTAATAATATCCATAGTTTAATTGCTCTATACGAACATTATATATATTGTCAACGAAATACACTGTAAAAAATTGATATTAATTATTATATGTGTCCATAATAATTAATATTAATTCATTTTTACGAATAATAAACAAAAATGAACAAACAAACAGAGTACGATAAACCCGTTGTGGATGGTTGGATTAACAAAGTATATTTGGAACATGTGCGATTATATGGTAAATCTTTACCAATTGATTTTAAACCCAATGAGCGGACTATGTATGGGATAAGTTGCTTTTTAAGTGATCCGACGTACAATATAATATCACAATACCCAATCTTATTCGCAATACCTCCAACGGAAGACTCGTGTGAAAGATGGATATCCGAATGCATAAATACTGGTTGTTTAATAAAAATGAATATCTCGCGAGATTGCGAGATTTGTGATATGTTACATAGAGTAGAACTATATACAGATAAACTATACTATATTTCGCATTATCACAAAAATACATGTAATCGACATGTTGGTTACATAACTCGAAATAAGTCAGATAGCACCATTAAATGCAAACATTTGATTCCAGACTGGTTATATCACAAACTAATGAGTCGCGTCGATATGCGACCGAGACCCGACGATCCCGATTGTATATTGTATGTCTATAATATTATTGTATTGTATATCAAGCGCGTTATTATGACTCGTTCTATTTGTGTTGAACGATGTCGTTGTATTGAGTTTTTCAATGCGCATATATTGCAGAAATTACTAAGTAGATCGGACGATCATTTGTATGGGCGAACGAAGTCTAAATCTATATCTCGAACGTTATTTCAATTGGAAACCCGGGAACAAGACATACAGTGGTATCATTCAATAAACTGTATTTTTAATGATATTGATTCCAAAATATGCAATAAATTATGTGCACTGTCTTTAGAAATCGCATATAATTTGATAAAGCTAATTAGCTCGCTAACATGCAATATATTTCCCGAACATATTACAGAAGAGATTGTTCGCAACGAATATACATATCGCCGTGAGTTAGTAAGTATTGCGGATGTTGTTGATTTTTTATTCATTAATAAAATAACCCATAAGTATGGGTATTGCATTATCAAATATTATAATGGGCGTTTTTTTAAACAACCATGCAACAGCAAACAATACATTACACAATTAATGGACAGTTGTGTTTCATTTAACCGACATGGTGAACGATATATTAATTTGCGTGAATTAGTACATATGATCCAAGCATGTGGGGGTGTAGATGGCCGTGTTATGATGATGCAAAACATACGTACTCTACAAGATTATATTGGAATTATGAAAATAGGTATACGATATTATTTAGACGGTGGCTGTTGGCCATATAACCTATTACAAACACGTGGAAGATTAACAAGAGTATCTTTGTATTGTATGTTATCAATCGCATCACACCTTCCAAATGATATACTATTTGAAATATTTGGATTTTGTACTAATTGGATAAATAATGATGACACGTATATTCGCTACATATTATCAATTGGATAAATAATGATGACACGTATATTCGCTACATATTATCAATTGGATATGAATATAATCCTAAAAAGGATTGTAATACACCGCAATATATTAATTATCATTCGGATTAAAATAAATTTTAAATATTATCAAACGCATATTTAAAATTTATTTTAATAATATAATAATGTTTTATGGAGGCGGGGTTAAATGGAATACATTAGTACACAATGGAGTTATGTTTCCACCAGAATACGAGCAACAAAACGTACCAATAATGTATGATGGTATAAAAATACATTTGAGCAAAAATGCTGAAGAGATTGCATTTTTCTATGCAAAATATATTAATACCGATTATGTAAACAACAATACGTTTAATAAAAATTATTGGAATGATTGGAAAAAGCATTTACACAATACGAATATACATGAATTACATAAATGTGATTTTACGTTAATGTATGATCATATACAAAAAACCAAAATAACGCAAAACAAAAACGCAGTAAATGAAGATAAATATAAGTTCGCTATTGTTAACGGAAAAAAAGAGCAGGTCGGTAGCTATAAAATAGAACCTCCTAGTATTTTTATAGGTCGTGGTAAAAATCCAAATCTAGGTAGAATAAAACGACGAATATATCCAGAGGATATAATTATAAATATTAGTAAGAATGCACCAATTCCAAAAATACAATCACATTTAAAAAACCATACATGGGGTAGTATTATACACGATAACAATGTTGAGTGGCTTGCGTCATGGAAAGATAATATAACAAACAAAACTAAATATGTATTTTTGAATTCTAGCTCAAATATAAAAGGTATTGATAATAAAAATAAGTTCGAGTTAGCAAAAAAATTAGGTCGTTCGATTAATTCGATAATTAAGCATAACAATAATAATATATGTCACACCGATATAAAAACAAAGCAAATAGCAACAGCCACGTATTTTATTTATAAATTTTCCATACGAATTGGTAATGAAAAGGGAGATGATGAAGCAGATACCGTAGGTGTTACGTCATTACGAATCGAGCACATTAAATTACTGGGTAATAATAAAATATCGTTGAATTTCTTGGGCAAAGATTCTGTAAAATACAGCAATACAATAAACGTGAACGAGTGTGTATATAATAATCTAACAGATTTTGTGAAAAATAAAAACAGCAATGATTTATTATTCGATCAAATATTATCAAAAGACGTAAATGAATATTTACAAACGCTTATGGATGGGTTAACATCAAAAGTATTTCGGACATATAATGCATCATATACATTTGAAACAGAATTATATTCACGCGATCTTAATAACTTATCGAATGTAGATATATTAAATGAATTAACAACAGCAAATATTAAAGTAGCTGTTCTTATGAATCATCAAAAAAACATATCAAAAGGATATAATGATCAATTAATAAAAATTCAAACGAAAATTAAAAAGTATGAAGATATACTTAATAAAGAAAAACAAACTAAGTCAAATAAAAAAAAAATAGATAAACTTAAAAAAAGAATAAAAGAATATAATGCAAAAAAAACAATTCAAAAACAACTAAAAAATATATCGTTGGGGACGAGTAAATTAAATTATATTGATCCGAGAATAATAGTGGCGTTCGCAAAAAAATACAATATACCGATGGATAAAGTATTTACAAAAACCATTCAAAATAAGTTTAAATGGGCGATGGATGTAGATTCATCATATCGATTTGGGTAATATCAAAAATAGCAATTTTATATATAGGGACGATCCAGTAAATAATTTGTTTATATTTATATATTTCGTATAATATAATATTGCATAAATAATATGAACATAAACAAATAAAAATATAGTATGTATAAACAAATGTAATAATTAATGTATAATCATAAAGTACATACATACCAAATACAATATATCAGTGCATTGTCTCGCACAAATACTGGCGTTCCTAAAACGCATTTCAGTATGATACCGCGAGTGATATGGATTGATATGTGTTTGTGTATGGTAAATATATAACAACTATTGATTGCGGTTACTCCTGTACAATAAATGGAGAAAAAATCCGCATCTATTCGCAGTTATAGGGCTTGTTCAAATATACTGTTGTATATGCATTATGTTGCATTGTAATACGACAAATATTTACTGGACAGTCCTATAATTCATATTATTTTAATGAAATATTTAGACAATCCAATATGCAAATTTACACCGCTATATAGGGACATTATGTTTATATGTTATGTAGATAACATATAAACGAATTATTTACTGGTTCGTTCCTATATTATACAAATAACGTAAATTAGCATAAATAAAAAAATTGAATATATAAATTTTATGAATATGCATAAATTATATCCAATTCATTTTAACGAATTCAAATCAACAACTGCGATGCAACCGTCGGATTATGAATATAATGGGAAACGTTACCCGATTTGGTATACGATTGTGTATTTAAACGAACGTGAAAAGTGCCCACGCGATGCAATGTACGCCGACTGTTACAAGTATGGACATCTGAATAAGTTACATACACAACATACACAACATACACAACATATACCCCATCCAAAGCACTGGTTAACGCCAATCATATGCAAAGTGTTCAATAAGATAGCATATGCCGAAAATTGGTGGCGACAGTTGACAACATTTGAAACGTTACAAGAGGTAATACACAATTACGACGATGGCGACAATGGCGACAATGGCGACAATGGCGACAATGGCGACGATGGTAATGTAATACGATATGGTTACTACGGTTATTTACAATGTGATGCCGATGACGACGATGGTTATGTAATACGAGATGGTTTCGACGGACAATATGACTGTTATTAGTAAACTAATGTAGAACATAAACACATATGCTAATAAAATATATTATTAACGTATGTGTTGGTGTAATTTAATTGTTGAAAAATTGAAAATAAAAATGATTTGATTATGTATGATTATTATTTAATTCATTTTAACTAGCTTGTTTGGTTACAAAGTAACTCGAATTAACCACAACGATGCAGAAGATTATTGCAAGTACCGCCAGCACGTCAAGTAAATACAACACAATATTGCGAACTTTCGGCAAAGAGTGTGCGTTCGAATATGCAATTATGGTTCTGAATTACGGTATTTACGCAACAAATTATACAAAATCGGTTAAAGGTACTCGAGTTCAGACGCCGTTGGAAATAATATTGGTTGAGGTGGAACATGCATTATTTCGCAGCATGTACATTCCAGAAAAATCGTCGAACGTGTTTACTATGGAAAAACTAGTAAAGTTGATGTACATGACGCAATGGTTTTCGAAAGATTTGTCAATAGCATTCATTTACATGGCTTTAGGAATTGCTACTGTAGTTAATCAATACGGATTCACGAGTGTGTCTGCATGGATAAACGTTGTAAAAAATGAATATATTAGCAAGTACGGTGATCTAGATCGACGATATATTTATTTTTCAGATGCTATTCGTGAAATACCTGTCGAACTGACAAACCATCCATTAAACCAAAGATGTATTACACAGATGTTGAAAAAAAGCATACGCGTGTAAAGGGATATTGCGATAATAAATTATCATAATGGCTCTTTAATTATAATAACCGTTTTAAAATTAAAATTACGAACACAATATACATTATTAATTATATTTTAATTCATTTTAACGAATTCACGCAAAACGACGCAATATGTCTTGTTCAGAAGAACACACCGATCATTTGTCCGAATACAACCGACGCTTGGACAGAAGCGTGCCTTATGCCACCGTTTATGCTATTCAGATACTTTACGGTTTAGACGCTGAAGAATTACGTGATATCATAATTAGCAATCGACCATTGGACGACTTATTGGCTCAATTACGTAACATACTAGATATAATTTATGAAGGGTTCGTGCGCAGTGTTCATACAGATCAATTGTCGATAATTGATTTTGTCAAAATTATACAATTAACTAACTGGTATCATGAAACTCCAACCGAGACATTTGACTTACATATGTTTTTACCGGTTGCTTTCGCAATAGCTGATCATTTGGAAATGAAAGGTATTACAGAATGTGTATTTTATTGGGCATGGGAGTCTACAAGAATATATTGTCAGGAAAAGTTTACGCAACCAGATGACGATCATTACACGTGCATTGAGCGAGCTATTTCAACAGCTCCCGATGAACTCAAGACGTCAGATAAAGCAGACGAACTGGCGCGACATATAATGTCAAAGATGGATGAGTAAATACACATTTTCATAATATTATGAAAATGTGTAATATGAAAATGTGTAAATATAATACATAAAAAAATTAAAATTATGTAATCAATGCGAATTGCATAATTATTATTTAATTCATTTTAACGAATTCAAATTTACCACTAAGATGCTTCGAATTTTGGAAAGTGGTGACAGCGTGTTTCGAAGTTTGAGAAGTAGTGACAGCATGTTGCACAAATTTTCCACACTGTATAAAGAAACACTCACCGAAAATGGTTTCGCGGGAAATTCGTTCGCCGTAATAAAATTACTGAACGGCATCGACGCACCAACACCCATTGGACATATTGTTAGTCACAGATGTGACAATGGAATCTCTATTCTGAACAACGTAAATGAGTTAAAGGGTATCATATATCGCGGACTAACAGTAGCCTTGTTTAACGCAATTCGTTCGGCACAATTGAGTTTTGTCAACGATGTGGTTGATAGAATGTACCGTGTGAAATGGTTCTCGGGTGATGCTACGACATACGAATTTACATGCATGGCTCTTGAACTCGCGACGATTGTTGAAAATAAAGGGCACATAAGTGTGATTGCTTGGGCAAATACCGAGATATTCGCGAATGATGACTCATCCACGACGTACGATTTGCGCCGTCGACAACATGATATGCTCTGTAAAGCGATCCGTAATATACCGCCTGAGTTTGCGAACCATCCTTCGAATAAACATGCGATTGTTCAGATGTTGACTGACAGCGTACTCTCGTAAATGGCTATTATGATAATTCATTATCATAATAACTACTCAATTATAATCAACTTGATATTTACTCCATGAATCAGATCGACAATACACGCAATTAGGACTTCTACTAATCCAAATTTGTACACATTCTCGATGTACATAATTTTTGCATTGTGGACATGATACTATATTTTCAGAATCGCTTCCGAACTCTTCCAAACAAATTGGGCATGTATCATTCTCATTAAATTCTTTAGTTTTACTAGTGAACTGCTTATTTACTTCCATTTTAACTATCACAATATTATTAAGACGATTTTCTAAGTCAGATAAATCGTTTATTTTACGACCGGTTACGTTTGCAACAGAATCATATTTTAGCCCATTTTCTAATATAAATATACAATGCTTGCATATTATATTATTCTTATAGCACCTAAATACATAGTCTTTGCAATTACATCTAATAGTGTTTCGTACTTTATCATCTTTGTTATTTGTATCAATTATTACGTTTAATGGCTTACTATCATTATTCGTATTACATACCGTAAAATTATGTTGTCCTATTGATTTTATTTTATATCCGATTAAAAACAATTTGCTTTCGTCTTTTTTCATGTTTGAATACCGCTTAGTTTGTAATACTTTTATTTGATTGATAATCTCACCAGCATTATCAATATCATTTACGGTAGCTGTTGTTGTGTTATTAACCGTATCATTGTCCAATTGCTCGAATTTACCGCGCTCTTTATTAATCAAATATTTTTTTATCGCATATCTGTATTTTTGATTTACATAATCAGGATATTTAAGCGATAACCCGATTCTCGTTGACACATATATTTGTTCATCGCGGATTTGTTTTGATGCCGTTAATCGTATTAATTCTCTATCTAGCTTAATCGGATATTGAATTGGAAAATCAACAATGTTGTCACAATTACATACTTCCAATAATTTATTAACACATTTACATGGTCCACTTATCATATAATTATTATCAACATCAAACATGCTTCGTATAAGAATTCCAAAATATGTTTGTGTATCCTGATTACCGCACGTTATATCCATACATTTAAACGTACCGCCCTTGTAACTGCCATTTTTGAATCTGTGAAAATAAATAGTTCCGTAATCCAGCTGTCGTTTATCTTTGTGCGTATATTCGTCGGTGTGATCTTTATTATGTAAATAAAACTCGATTTCTGATATTATGAATCGATTGTTCATTATATGTAATTCGACACCATTCAATAATTTGCTAGCAATTGAATTAAAATCATTTCTCGAAGGTGTTTTTGAATTATCAAATACGAATTCCATTAGTTATTTGTTGATATAATTATATTATGAATATTTTATATTACATAATATAATTATATCAATTTTTATTGTCAATATAGAATATTAAACATATGTGCTAAGCAATTCATGGGCGTGTTGTAAACTATCGTTAATAATTTTTATATAATTGTTAATATCGTCAACACCTGATAATTTGAACGATGTCACATTTTTAATATTTGATTTTAATTTATCGGTTAACTTGTTTATATTATTTAATTTATAATATATTGATAATTGTGTGTTTAAGTCAATGATACCATATTTTTCGGATAGTTCATATAATTCATTTAACTCAGATATATCAATTGTAATATTACCAAGGGTATTGTATTTATATAACTTATCGACAAGTTCTTCGTTTGGTAAATTATGTGTATCATCTAATTCTTCACACACTGTTTTTAGAATAAAATCAAAAACTTTATAATCTCCTTGATTCGTTTTAATGATATTGTTTCCCATTTCCCGGTTATTATAAAAGCATTTAAGGTCATCGTCAACATCGGTTTTCTTAAAAGATAATGGAAATGATTCTAGTTTGGTTTTTGCATATGTACATATAATGGAATGTACCGAATCGCATTTGTTTTTATACACTTTACACATATCACGAGCGCTTGTTATAAATAAATTGTTTACCGAGCCCGCTAAATCATCTATACACATGTCATTCACATCATATTTACAAAGCGTTCTGATAATATCACATCCATAATTATATATATCATGTATGGTTGATTGGAAATTATCAACTGTTATTTTATCAGATTTATCTAATATCTTATTATCTAATAAAATATACTTGTCAATAAATTTAGTATGTGACAATATATACTCATCTAGTGTTTTTTTAATATCAAGTATTAACCATTTATTAGTAAATTCACTAAGCGCGTATAAATCATCAATCGACAATTTTATCGTTCCAGTCGTAATTAATTTATAAAAGTGATTAAATATAGCGTATTCAATATCGTTCATATCAATAGAACGCTTATTACTATCATTGTATTGATCGCTATTAAGTAATACATCTAAACCAACGCTTAATCCACTAAATACGCATTTAAAAACGATATACGATTCATTATTAATACATATAGTAGTTTCGCCATTATCTTTATACTTATAAAATGGTGTATATTGCTTGTTTACAATATCATCTATCGTTATATGTATTGATTTAGAGTTATATGTATGCTTATCTATATTACTAATTTGTATAATTCTATGTCTGAGCTTATGCACGTATTCTTTTATTCTGCAATACAATGACTCTATATGATTTATGTAAATATCAGTTGCACTTGTAAGAGTTTTGCAACAAATTTTAAGCTTATTATATATAACATCTGGTAATGTGGATATATGTACATCGACGTGTCCCCAATCCTCATGTCGGGCATCATAATCAGTTCTAGGAGAAAATAACACACATACTCCTTGTATACGTCCATCTAATATTTCTTGATCCGTTAATTTATCCACGTTTATTTTAAAGTAGCTTTTTTTATCACATATTATTAATTTCAGTCGTTTTTCATTCCAATTGCAATCATAATAACATGTTTTAACACAATTTTCCAATATATTCATTATTGATCGTTATTGAGTGTTAATTGATTAATTTAAAATATATATTGATATTGTTTAAATTAATCAATTTTATTTAACAACTATCTCAATTCCAAGCTCCCTAAACAAACTCAAATCATGTTTGTAATATTTACTTACAGTTACTTTTTTTAGTGTTTCGTTGCAAATTATGTATTTTGGATGTTGATTAAATGCGACCCCGAATTCAATATGCTTTAAATTAGTGCGCTTGAGCATATATACACCTTTATTAAAGAAATCACCTAATCTCAAATAAACCAATGTTTTATTGTCACAAAGCGACCACAAATCACTGTTGAAATTACCCAATAGCTCTAAATGAGTTATATTTTTATTAATCGCAACGTGATATATATTGTCGTGATTTGCATATATACAAACATGTTTAATACTCATTTTGCAAACAAATCTACACAAATAAAAATTATTGGCTATCGTGCAATTTGATAATATTGTTATTTTATTAATATATTGGTCAACATTTGCTATATTATCTGCAATATCAATATAATTATGTGTCAATATATGCATTGTTAAATCGCGGTATATTATTGTGTTTGTATTATTATCAAATACGCATTTATATAAAATGTTAAATACATGTTTTATGTGCGTATTTAAATTAATAACATTGCTGATATCAACTCCATTTATATATACATTAGTAACACAATTACATGTGATGTAACATTTTATTGGTAATTGTGTACTGCTAATAAATTCAATAATTTGAATATGTTTATTATCAAATTGCGCAAATGCCATATCGTGCGTATTTCCAATTATTTTCAAATGTCTCAGATTGTACATGTTATTAATAGTATCCATATGTATATCATACATTACATCGACTTCTAAATATCGCAATGTTTTACATATAGGGTCACTTTTACGAATTTTATCTATATTATTAATCACCAGGTTATGTAATACCCCTTTATATAAATAAGGCAATGATGCACCTAATGCATTAATATGTCGTAATGTTGTGTTATTTTGCAATGTGTACAAAGTTCTATTGAAATGATTGCTAAACATCAAATGAGTAATGGTTTCGTTATGCATAAAATGATCAATATCACAATTAAATGCATATCCTAATTCCAAATATCTAACATTCATTGTTTGTAAAACATATATCGGATGATTAAATCGGTGACCGAATATTAACTTTCGTATGCTCGTATTATTTTGTAGATGCAATATGCTTCGGTTGAAGCTATTTCCGAACGTTAAGTTTGTAATAGAATTATTATTTGTTAATGGCTTTATGTATTCGTTAAACTTATATCCAAATGTCAAATGCGTAATCGTATTATTATTTTTGAGTGGTTCTATAGGTTTGTTGAAGCTATACCCGAATGTTAAATGGGTTATGATATTATTACCATCTAATGCTCTTATATTTTTATTAAAACGGTATCCAAATCTTAAGTATTTTATCGTTGTATTATTTGCAAGAGCGTCTATATCGCTGTTAAAATCATCTCCCAAATGTAAATATACAATGTTATATGGTAACGTAATATGGTTAGTTCGATCATTGAAATATAAATATCTTAAATTGAATATATCAACATCGTTTCTATCATTTGCGTAATTACCAATATATACATCGTTATGTATTAATTCGTGTCGATTGTCTTCAAATGTTTTAATATTATATACATCATCATAAAAGCTATCGTTGTAAAATTCCACGTATGATAATCGAAGGTTTTTAAACGTGTTATATTCGCAATAATTATAAATTGTATTGATAATGTTACTACTTAGCATTTTTGTTAATATTTATATATTAATAAATATTAACAATTTACTCTCAAATAACTTAATTATCAATTTTTAGTAATATATGTAACTAGAACATATGCATTTAACGTCGATAAACAGTACACTAAAAATGTACACGAAAATAATAACGTTACTATATGTTGATAGATTGACTATCATATTCACATTGTTCACTACCACTACAATCTGAGAATATTATATGTGTTGCTGAATGCATTTGTGCTTTTGTGCATTGAGTATCTAACCATTCGTATATATAATCACATTTATTGTAATTATTTTTAATATATTTACTTTTTAAATATTCAGTTATAAACGGTATATGTACATTGCTACATAATACTCCTTTTTTAAAGCAACAATACGTATCCGATTTACATAAATATTCATCAAATACGCATTTGATGTACATATCTACGCTATATTTTTTATTAATTCGCGATATTGTTATTTTTATATTTGGTTGTTGTAATATTTCAATGTTACTGTTATTTTTGTTTATGAATAACACATTTATGTAAGAATATCCATTCGGCGCAATGGTTTCTTTTTCAGGAGATGCGTGCACATACTCAGAAATATTGCTATATACACAATATTCATAATAGTATTGTGATTGATTATGTAACCGGATCACATTATGTTCTATGTTGTTACATAATATAATAGTGTTGATATTGCACGTAACGTGTTCGTCGTTTACATGTGTAGATGCCATAGTATTTATGCGTATAATAAATATAATAAACACTAATTTATTATATATATATATTTGTATATTCAAATTTTTTACTATATTTTAATTTACTTCAGTTCGATTCACATTCTTCTTTACCAAGTAAAAATGCAACCATTGAAAAATCATCATAATGATCATTATACTGTTTATAAAAATAACTAGCAAACCCAATTGCTATTAATAGCATAATTACTCGCCGAATACGCGTTATATATTTGTAAGTAATTACATTGTTATTGTTGTTATTTTTTTCATTATATGTATATATGCTATACATATGTACGTATACGGCTATAACAAATAGTGTTAATAATGTGAATGTAACCGACATTTTATTAAATGCTAACAATACAAGCCATATAAATAACGATTTTTTTATATGATTGTTTGGATGCTCGTCATATTCATCTGTAAAATTAATCGTCAGGTAAATTGTTACTAATATAACGACGTGTTTGATATACATATTATGAGTTAATAACGTCTGTACGCCACAGCTTAACGTATTATTTATAAAATTAGCAGATATCAGCAAAAATAATAATAATATGCTTTTAATGTACAGTGTGTTCATATCAACGCTATATTAACATGTTATATTAATCGTCACGCATGAGTTCTCTTTCCATTATAGTTGCATTTAGTACGTTACATGCAACCTCGTTTTTTTTCATGTAGCTCAGTAATGCTTTAGTATCTTTTGGGAAACACGCACCCCCATAACTTAATTGTCCATCGTGTCCAGGTATAGTTGTATGCATTTCATTAATCCATCCATTTTTTAGCATTAATTGTAATATGTTATTATAATTTGCATTATTTTTTTGACAAGTTAAGTATAACTCGTTGAAAAACTGTATTTTAACGGCATAAAATGAATTTGCAAATATTTTCATAGATTCTGATTCAGTTGATGAGCATATCGAGATAATGGCGTTTGGAAAATGCGTTTCGTAGAATGTTTTAACAAACATAACATCCGAATTAGTTAAATTATCAGTCGCACCCAGTACAATATGTGTTTGGTTTCGAAAGTCATCGAGTGCTGTTCGAGCTGTTAAAAATTCTGGATTATGTATTATTTTAAGTCGTTTGTATGTATTTGATAATTGTAATGTAAATTCTGGCTCGACTGTACTTTTAATAATAACAACTCCATTATACATAAAGTTATTTAATTGTTCACATGTTTCGTGTATTGCGGATGTGTTATATTGGTTATTATTATCGTCGTATAATGTCGGCAAACACATAAACATTATATCGCTTTCTAAACACTGTGTAAACGTATCGGTCTGCTTATATTTATCATAACAAACTATATTAACGCCTTTTTCTTTGAACACCTTATATACAGCCCCTCCAACGAATCCAACACCAACAACAGATACTCGCATTATATCATATCGTTATAATTTTGTAATTTTATGATATATCAATATAACATCATAATAAAGCAATAATGAAAGTGGAGTGGAATAAAGTTAAAATAATTAAAAAAGCCGGTTCTGGTATGGTCGGTACAACATACAAAGTCGAATATAAAGGGAAAATTTATGCACAAAAAATACAAAGGTTATTTGAGCATTCAATTAAACCCGATTTTGAACATTCGATATGGCGCGAAATTGACTTTTATAATTTTATATCTAAATTAAGTAAATCCGATAAAAAATTTTTCATGAAGATGTACGATTATGATATTTATAATAATTGTAAGCACGTTCAGATAAGGAAAAAAAAACCATTTTCAGAGAAACATGAAAAAATATTTGAAGATCTTGACAAATCGGATTGGTGTATTAGATTTTTAATAGAATATAAGGGAACAAAACAACTGAGTAAATACATTACAAAACTAACAACTACACAAATATATTCAATACTATTGCAACTTTGTAAAATTTGTTATATAGTGTACAATCATGGGTATTGGCATCATGATCTACATCCATCGAATATTATGCTAAAAAAAACAACAGATAATACATTTAAATTATTAGGATACGATATTCCATATAATGGATACAAAATATCCATTGTTGACTATGGAAACATATTAAACGATAAATTTGCACCACAATATAAAAAATTACCAAATATGTTCGTGAGACATAAATTAAAATGGATGTATACGGAATTGCAACGCGCGTTTTGGAATATTGTGACTAATTATGAAAAATACCTTGATAACTGTAACAAAAAAAACGTCGTTTATCCATGGTTCACTCATGATTATTTTAGATTAAATGGATTGATAAATATTATTAAAAATGACATTGATTTTATTAATAAAGTTAAACATAAATATTACAAAATATCTTCATCGTTTAAATTAGCTCTTGAAAATTTAATTAGTGATCCAGATAATGAAGAATATAAAAAATCGACAAGATCAAGTCCATATCATTTACATCATACCGCATTTGTTGGAATTATAACAGAATTCCAGTTAATGGAACCTGAAAAGTACATGAAATATTTTGAATGGTGTTCATATCATAAAATGAACTTACCTGCCAAAGATATCAAAGAATTATTATTGTCGATGTCGGTTGTTGATATGATCAAATATTGTATAAATAAAGCAAAAAATTGATAATTCATATGATATGAATTATGTACTATTATGTACAATTCATTTTAACGAATTCAAATTAATAATGGCTTCTAGACATCCGCGTAGCAAGAGAACGGCAGATACGCGTGCTATTGAGGCTGATGTTGCTAAGGCTATTGCTTCTGATGAGGCTGTATTGAGCGCGGCCGTTATTAAGGATGATGCTGATGATGCCGATGCGAAGGCCGATGCACTGGTTAAGTTTTATGATGAAATGTACTCACAGGTTGATTTGGCTGGTGGTGTTGGCGGGACGCGTGATCGGATTTATACGGTTATTGTGCATCCGGCTAGTTTAGGTGACGCATTATATGTAAGATTCAAAGGTTATTTCGGTGCATACAATCATATACGTAAACAGCGTGGACAACGGTCATTGTTTGGTACGGCCATACCAAATTGTTACGAGTGTGTTATTGAAGGTGTCACTATATATTACGTGCGATGTGATGTTACTTTACAGTCAGCATTTTTGGATAACGGTGACCCATGTCGTCCATTGGTATACGTGTGTATATACGATGATACTATTGGCGCCCAGTTAAAAAATAAGTCGATATGCAAAAAGTTGAGACAATATTACGAAAATATATACCCGACAACTGAAAGTACGCCAATCGCACATCGTCACATGGTTGCGATGGGGTTACTCGATTCAATATGGGATGTGCGTTACATTGGTGATTTGCCCGAGTTCATGCGCGTGTGTCCAAATATAAGCAAGTTTTTCGATGGTCGTGAAAAAAAGTCATTTGGTAAGTGTTGTGGTGATGTTGCTAGACTGCTAATGCGGAAATGATAAATAGACACTCGAATATTGTTATATTTACGAGTGTCTATCTATATGGTTTCTTTTGACAATCTATCATAGGTATACTCCCGCCAGCGGCGGTTTGTCCTGGTATAACAGGTGATGGACGGGATTGATTGTCAGGTCTTGCATGGATATTATACTTTTCCCACCACACCATATCAATAAAATCAATATATCCTTTATGACATTTGTTACACACACCGAGTACGCTCATCCAAACGTTATTATATTCGCTCGGAACACTTCTACACCGACGGCAACATGTAAAAGGTAAAGTGCGTGGTTTTAAGTTCGCTTGATAATACCCACGACATGCATGATGCGGATGACACTTTCGACACGCACCGCATTCACACAACCGCAGTTTATTGTTATAGCAAACGCGTTGTTTGCACATAGTACATGGATCATTCCAGTGAGTTGGTTGCCGATATTCGGTGCGTGGATACGATAGATGCGATGGATGCGCGTGATGCGCTGGATGCGCTGGATGCGCGTGATGCGCTGGATGCCCATGACATGCATAATGCACTTGATGCACTTGATGTGCTCGAGGCGCTCGAGGCGCTTGATGTGCTCGAGGCGCTTTACCACGAAGTGCTGGTGTAAATCGTCTGCATTTGCATACGTACTTGACGTGACAATGGTCGCACGACTTACACACACAATACGATATACCAGGTGAACGTCCAGCGTGGTCACCGCAAGTTATGCACACCATCGTTGTAATGTTGATCGTCCAGTGACAAAAATTTGAATTCGTTAAAATGAATTAAAAATATTAATTGCAAATGCCATATATTATAAAAATTCAATTTTATAATTCAAATGCAATAAATATTAGTGCATTTGGATGCTTACGAGCAAGACCGCTTATGTATGCGTCGTTGTAGTGCACTAAATGCCATTCGAGCACACCATATATTTTCGACCACCTGAACACGGCACGCTCTAACGTTCTCAAACAGCTTTTTGGGATTCATACACAAATACTCAAATTCGCTTTTACTAAGCATAGTCAAGAACAACGCACACTTCGATAGCGATGCACATATTTCAATATAATCGGAGTGGATCATGCAAATGGGTTGCGTTGATGTTGATATATCCCCCGACACATTACATGTACACTGTAACAATTCACTCCGTAAATGTACTCGAATTGTTTGGAGAATGTGTGCGCTAAACGCATTGTCGTAATAATACTCTCGCCAAGTAATGTCGTTGTACATAAAAATAAGTAGTCGAATGGTCATTATTTGCACATTATACACACCGTCGTGCATATAAAGCAATTCCATAGCCTTGTACAATTGATCGAAAAACTTGTCCATGCTTGTAAATTCAAGTTCACTTCCTTTAATTGAATTCGTTAAAATGAATTATGATAATGTATACACATCGTATATATTATTATAATGCAATTTTTATGTCAATATATCGTACATTGCATTAACCGCCCATTTGTTAACACTATTTATATACCCATGTTCATTAATAGTTTTTATCGCCAACATATTAACAATATCACTATCTTTGCCCATAATATTACGATAATACTCTTTCAGTTCTGCAACTGAATTTATTTCATGTGTATTTGTTGGTTTAAATTTAGAAACTATATTATTGTTTCTGGCTTCATATCTATCATATATATCACATTCTCGCTTGTTTAATAGCACAGAAAACCCACGTTCCATAAACTTATGGTTAATCTCGCACGGTGATTTTTTACCATTTGCACAATTAGCTATACAATTAACGCTTGTCATCATTGCGCAAATTTGCGGAATTGTGCAATATACGTTATTACCATCATATAATGCCATTACAATAGGCAGATGGAATTTCAGGATTGTTGAAAATGGATCGTTGGAAGGAACTCTAAATAAATCAACATTTCTGTACACATCGTTAGTGATTGAAAATTTAATAACTTCAACAATACGCAATACTCCAAAATTATCATCAACGTGTCCAAATAAGTCGTTATTATTATATATTATCTCATCGTCATAAACCCGTTCATATTTATAATTTCTCTCTTGGTTATCTGTGATAATTATGTTAACATTATCTATCGATGCGTTTTCTGGAATGTTATTGTGCAATGCTGACATATTTGTATCCCATTTATTATCATCAATTATTTTCTTTTTCTCGTTTGTGTATATATCGTAAAACTTTTTAACAACATATTTGTTGTTAATATTATTTACGACATTTGCGACGTCTTTACATATCATTTCAAATATATATTTCGAATCGACCAATATTGTAACTTTTTTGGCAATATTTATATCTGATACTTTTTCTGTACAATATTGTTCTAAATGATTCCTTGTCATAACGTCTGCTATTTCACAGCCCTTGCTATAAAAATCCATTATTGATTTGTCGTGATATATGATATCTATATCGGAAACACTTTTATTATTAGCATCATCGGTCACTCTTGGATAATACTTATTGAAGTACGAATTCAATACTGCTTCATGAGTAACATTTGGACTTAAATACGCGTCTTCAAATAAATGTGGATTGTTTTTCTGAGCACATGCTAATACGGAACTCCCTGTTACACATATATTATTCCAGTTCAGTCCGTTAAATTGATTATGTGTAGCCGAGCATGTGCTAAAAACGTTAAATCGTAATTTAAATTCGTTTAATGTACATACTCCAAAACACTGCTCACCATAATCACTTAGTTGTGGATGTATGTATCGCGTATAATCTTTATACAAAATATCATCAATAAGTGCTGGAATATATGGAGAAGATTTTATATCATCAACAGCATACGGAAAATATGGTAATTTATTAGCGGTATCAATGTCGAGTATAGCATTCTTTATATGTGCCGTATTTTTAGATGAATGCGTTGCTAAATTCAGCGTTAATAGCGCATATCCAAAAGTATACCTAAATACAATGGCATATCTTTTGAACAATTCATGTGCGTTTTCCAGCAACTCTTTATTGTTAATTACTAAATGGCAATACTTATTAGTCAACAATAGTGCGTTTAGCAAATAATATTTCATTTCATTGTCACATTGGTTAAATATGTCGTTAATTTCTAATTTAGAAATGTCATTATAATCACAGTATGTATTATGTTTGTTAGTCATGTTATAAAATAAATTGCGATTTGTTACATTATGTACATTATCATAGTTGTCTTCTGTATTGGTATTTTCGTTTGTAACATCTCGATGAATGTTCGAATTCATTTTCCACGATGAGTTAATGTAAGAACGGTTATAAAAGAACTCGTTGAAGCTAAATTGCAATTTATCAGGAAGATTCCAATAAAGTGTCTCTGTTGCATTCATTAGCATATTAATAACTTTTTTCTTGAATGGGTAATATGCAAATCCATTGTACATTATGGATGAATGCATTATATCTATGATATTACGCATATTATATGATTGTTTAAATATTTCTGGATAAAATTGTGATGTAGAACACTGTAATATTAATATGTATTGAACGTCATTGCTATCGATCAATAGATTATTTTTATTTAATCGACGAACTGTTTGTGTGTTAACTATGTTGATAAAATTACGATGTCCTTGTATTTTTAACATATGTGGGTCACATACAATTAATTTATAGTTATTGCATATGACATCAATGTCAATATCTTGTATACACTCATGTTGTAATAAATAATCGATAGGTAAATTGTCGCCAAATGACGGTAATAGCGCATATATAGTTTGTTGAATATTATCAATGTCAATATCGGGACTATTTGCATTTATGAACAATGGATTTGATACGGACATTTAGAATGCGTATATCTTGTAAAAAATGATGTTAAATGATTATATTTTAAATAATTATAATCATTTAATTAATAATTCAATTTTTTAGCAAATTTTATATGGTTGCACAATGGTAACATATCGATCGTTGCATACATAGCTCGTATTAATATGGAATTTGGATGTTTTAGAGTTTTTATATATTATCTTTTCATATATGAATGGATTTAATATATCTTTGGCCATCTGCTCGCTAATCGATAATGTTGATATAATATCGATTAATGTTGTATTATTATGTTTCAATATATAATCCAAAGCAATATATTGTAATAACGTTAACTTTATTGTATATTGTTTGTCATTTATTGTCAATATTACTTCAGCATATCCGTAATTCATGTGCCATTTATGAGTTATATATTCAGTATCTGCATTTTTTATGCAGATGTGATCACGTATCGTTGATGGTATATACAACGTGCTTGTTGATGATATATTAATGTATTTTGGGTGTAATATATATGAAATGATCATGTATCGCGATTGTATTACTTTCCGCCGACCTACTTTATAAAATAATTTGTTCAACAGTTGACGATTCGTCAACAATATACTTTTAGTGCTCGAAACTAGTTTAAATTTACTTTTCTCACTATATACGGATACATATCCATTAAGTAAATTGTATATTGTGTAATTAGTATAAATCGTGCTGAAATCATTTATATATGGAATTATAAATTTTATGCACGACGTGAACGTGTTTTTATCACATGTTGTCAATGAGTCTAACACGTATTGTGCCAAATATATATTGTTAATTTGCTGTATAAATGAACTCTTGTAATATTGTTTTGTTAATGTAATTACCATTTTAAATATTATAATATATTTATTATCAATAGTATTACACGTAGTAATGTAATTATTAATGTAATCAGTATGTTTCATAACATATCCATAAAACGTAGACATACAATTGCTCTCAATATCGCGGTAAAAAAAATAATTAGTGATATAGTGTTTAGTCAAATTTAGTTTATCAATAATATTGCACCAAATGACATATATATCGCTAATGTCAATAGATTGCTTTTGTTGGAACGAATTATCAATATAATTATTTATGTAATGTTGACATTGCTCTCGTTTTTCTGGATGTGTTGATAATATATGTCGTATATATACTTTATTGTTACTATTAATAATTGATTCCATTTTTATTGGAATATTAATTATTAAGTTAATAATAATTACATATACATAATATTATTCAATTTTTGATATAAAAAATTGTTATTTATACAACATAAATAATATGTTATTATAATAACATATCAATGTACTCTATAAACTGCGTTGATATTGATGTTGACGTTGATTGCATAAATCAAACGAATTGTGTTAATTATTGTACAGACAATGATATTAAAAAAATATTTGCACGATGGGGTGTACCAAAAATACCAACTATCGATTTATGTGAATTAATAAACCAAATATCACAAGACACCGAGCAAGATATAAATATATTATCACGATGCGATAAGCTAACTCTCATTGGTCGATCTATTCTAAGAACAGCATTAAGCTATTATTTATATAGCCGGTATCCTAATAGCGACGAAGGCTTTTTAACAATAATACGAGCAAAGTTAGAGAATAATGCGATGTTATATAAATACGCGGTTAAAGAAAAGTTGTTTGATATTTTTCCAGAAAAGAACATTGTTATGCTTTTTAAATTATTATTGGGGTATATATTTACATATACTTTTAATCTCACATCATCAATTAATATAATCATTGATATTATTGAATCACATATATATTTCGATACGATTATATCAAACAATGACGATTATAAAAGCAATTTAATAAAATACTATCATGCCAATAAATATAATAACCCAACGTATGATACTAAGGTTTGTAATTTATGTATTTTTGAACGATATATATCTTTTGTGTACGATGATTTAGGACATAGAGTATCAATTGGGTATGGTTCCAAGAAAAAAGATGCCGAACAAGCAAGCGCAAAAGATGCATTATGTTTTTTTAATGATACATATAAAGATGTATATGGTAAAATAAAAACTACATCATCAAATGAAATACGTGATGTTCATAAATATTTAACAAATAATGACGTTGGTATAAAGACAAATTCAGTGAGTGATACAGTCGAAAAAAAATATTACATTGACAAAAAAATAATAAACAATGTGTTCGCAAATAACAATATAAGCTACTATGTTAAAAATATACATATATATGTTACCGCATTTATACATAAATCAACAGATTCATTCATATCATATGAACGCCTGGAGTTTCTAGGCGATTCGATACTACATATGATTATAATGCATTATGTGTACAAACGATTTGACAAAGAGTTATCAGGCTTTTTTACAAAAGTTGTTTCTATTCTTGAAAGAACTGAGACGCTATGTAATTTTTTAAAAATATTAAAGTTGAACCATCATATAATATCTACACAATCGTCAACAAAAAAAATATTTGAAGATTGTTTCGAAGCATTTATCGGTGCGTTTTTCATTGATTCGAATAACTATGATATTGTTTATACATTCGTTGAAAATTTATTCGAATCACATATTGATTTTTCTACAATGTTATCGAAAGATGATAATTATAAAGACATTGTGAACAGATATTGCCATAAAAATAGATTAGGTAATGTTGATTTTATTCATACATTAAAAAATGACAAATACTACGCGTATATAACCAATAAATTATCAAAAGACGGACAAATGTTATATGGATATGGATATTCTAAGAAAAAAGCAGAAATATGTGCATCTTATGCATTTTTAAAATATTTTGATGAGATAAATAATGATGTGGATCACGATATAAATACCGTGAATATTTGTAAAGAATTACATCCGAATGATGATGATGATTTAAGTTGCATGGATAACTTGATATAATTGATCTATATTGATTGTTAGCACATCTTTAATAATGAGCTGAAGTAATGGTATTATTTCATCTGTATTATGTATATCAGTATTAAATGTTTTTATGAACGTCCCATAGTTGATATTAATATTATTGATTAATATATTGGTTTCGTTTATAGACGTCGTTAATTGCAATAATTTATTGATTATTCCTATATTAACTTCAATACCACTTAATAAATGTGTTGGATATACAGTATTTGCGATTAAAGATAATGTATCTAATGTTAAATTATTTGTATGTAAATATGATATGATTGTATTAACTTGGAACAATATTTCTTCTTTTTGTTGATGTTCTGTTAATGTGAATATAAACCCATAACTAGTGTTTGAAAAAACAGTGTCAAAATCATTCGTCATATGTCGACTACCTCTATCCATAGTAATCCATTTATTATCTGTTTGTAATTTGTATAACCAAATGTGATTTTTATCAAAACAAAATACTGCTTTTGATTCTGTTGCATATTTATTCAGATTGAGTATATTTCGCTCTTTTGTAAATTGGTACATATTACCAATCGATACATATATGGTAGGTATATTGCTTTTATTTAGAATGTATGTTATTATGTTATGTTGATCCTGTGTTATATAATCATATTCCATATCAAATGGGATATTCATACCCATTGATACGGTGTGTTCTATCAATTCTATATATAATCTATTAAAATCGATATCATTGTATCTCGATCTTCCGAAATAATTATTAATGACATCTAATTTACACATTCCACCAACACTGCTAATATAAGTGCTTTTATTGTCGTTTACAATTGTGGTTGATATTGTTGTTGATGATGGTGGTTGTTTTGTAACATTTATTGTTGGCTTGGTGGACTTTGCAAAAATACATTTATTCATTTTGTTATAATATCTAATAACAAAATAAATATGCGTTATTAACTGGAAGTATATGCGACCTATTGCTGTGTATGTAGGGGGCGTGTAAAACCCACAGTGTGCTTCAACCCATTCAAACTTCGATCATTATTCGGCGCGGGCTGTAATAGGCGACTTTGCGTACGCGGTCCATCCGCGTATGCACCTTGCGGTGCACTGGACGATGAACCTGTCGGTGCACCGGTGGGTGCATCGCCAAATGGCTCTTGAAACGCGTGATGAGGCATTACTACATGCCTATGATGTCCATTGATATATTGCGGTGATTCTGTTAGCGTATGTTGATCACCGAATTTTTTTTCACCAATCCGATATGTTTCTATTATATTATCATCATTAAGTCTTATATGATTACTAGTTTGATTTTGCATTATCGAATATTTCATCGAATATTTTCTTAATCTTTGTGATGCACTTATGATGATATCACCAGTTATCGAGTCTATAATATTACCCCCACCCAAACATAGCCCAAATTTATTATTCGCAAGAACAAGTAGTTCTCCGCGGTTAAACTCACCACCTGCCTCGTTATCGGCAACATTAACTAACTCGATATCATGTAAGCTGGTTCCAATTCTATTATTTAAATATTCTCGATATACTTCAAATATAGATGAGTATATTGAACCAGTTTGATCCAACGTTCCCATAATATGATCACAATAACGTGACAATCCGGTAGATTTATCAAACGTCTGACAATCTTGTAATATTCCTTTTAAAAACAAAATATTTTTAGATGCTTTATAGGACTCATCCCAATCCACTGTACATGCATCCGGATCTATCATAACAACGTATCCGTAATTTGGCACATAATATTCTATGTCATTCACTATATATTTCCAACACGATATCATTTGATCAGTTGTGGTATGATCGCTCCCCGACGTTTTCTTAATATATACTGAATCCGCGCTATTCCATGTAACGACATCCGTCGTTACAACTTGATCATGCGCACTTGTTGGTATTTCTGTTAATGATATGCGATATATGTCCATCGTATAAATAGCTACCATTATTTGAAATATAACAGATTTCCAAACATTTAAACTATGTGAACCATTATATATCATTTTCAGAACATGATTATTTTCCCTACCATAATGATGTGTATGCCACATTCTCAACGAGAATGTCGGTGCTTCGGATAATACTATTACCGCATTTTGTTTAAATTTAGGATCAGGATGTGTCCCGAATTTTTTTTTGTAAAGTTCGTTAAAATCAGTCCCGCCGTTAATGCTATATATTGCATATGTGATAACAAAATGCGGACATATTTGTTGTTTTATAAACGTATCTGTCACAAAAATACGAAATTGTACATGATTTTGAACAAAATTATTATTACCAGTTTCTCTTTCTGGTATTAACGTAATCATAATAGATGTTGAATTGTCCGAACACATTACTTTATTATCCCTAGAATCATACATAATTGGGTGACATGCACGCATTGTTATTTTAACATTAGATATGAATAAGCGAGTATCTATCGGGTTTGTATAATCTCGATATGGAGTTATCTGTTCGAACTTCACGCGCGCTAACATATCGGCAACACCTTTTACATGTACATTATATTTATTTGTCCCGACGTGAATGTCGCTACCTAGTCCATCTTGTGTGAATATAGATCTCATATAATCGTACAATATTAATCGCTCAGATATTTTAATAAATGATGTGTTTATATTTTTTTTTGGCAAAATATCTTCATATATCTGTGCCACACCGGATACATTGCCAAACAATTCGCCAACATGCACGTTGTATGTGTTCGATATTTGCGGTTTATAGAATGGACCTTGTTGCATTGGATCATATACCATTTGCCCAGGTACACCTATCGGAATGGCTGGATTGGCGAAATACGGATTACTGTGTACTGGTTGACCTACCATTTGTAATACAGTATCATAGTATTTATCAACCGCTTCTTGTGATAATCGCTTGTCCTCGTATGGTGCCTTATATTTTTCTGGTTGTTGTTGACGTGCAAAACTTTTTAACTGATGGAGGGTGTCTTGTTGTACGTTATGATGACCAATCGATTGTGTTGATTTAGGGTGATCGTAATGTTGTTTGTGTTGCGGGTAATGTTGATGTGGTTGGGTATTTATTTTATCTCGGTAGACTGTGCCGGTTGTTTCAATGCTTCTTGGCATTTCGTACGGTGGTCCTCCTCCTCGATGTTCTTTTTTCCCCCCCTATTTGGGTGGAATTTTTAGTACCATCTATACCATTTTCAATTTGTTGCTGATTTTGCATATTTTGTTGATCTCCATTATACGAAGCTAACGCAGGTTGTTGCAAATCGTGCATATTGGGGAACATTGTTTGTTGAGGTTGTGTATTCGAGATACCTTGCATCCCAGGAGCCATTTGCATACCAGGAGCCATTTGCATACCAGGAGCCATTGGCATTTGCATCCCAGGAGCCATTGGCATTTGCATCCCAGGAGCCATTGGCATTTGCATATTTGGTATACCGTTCATTTGCATTCCAGGTATTCCTTGCGTGTGCGTGTTTTGTGTAAATTGTTGATGTTGATTAGGAAATCCGTGCGACAACTGCGTTGTATCTATATTGCCTAAATATTGATTTCCACCATCTGTATTATACATATTACCAGCTCCAGATGGAACCATTGTTAATGGTCCACTATATTGTGTTGGATTTGTCGTATTATTAGAGTGTTGTTGATCGCGATGATTGATGTTATTGTGTGTTGGGTTAGAAAACTTTTTCATGTATTTTTTAAATAATTTTCTTTCATGTGTTGACATTTTTTTATATTTAGATTTCATTTTGTTAATATTTTTTTTATTATTGATCTTTGCTACGCCACCTGTTTGCTGTTTATTTATACGTATAGAAGAATCACTAGACGAATCACTATTAGAACAACTACCACTTGCAGAATAACTAGCCGAACCACTACCCGAATCAGTGACAGAATCACTAGTAGATTCATTTTTGGTACGTAATGAGTTTTCCACTTTGCGTTGCTGTTCACCAGATTCGCCTGGACCGTCTGGAACTGACAATGGTTCCGGTCGTTCACTACCACTACCACTACCACTACCACTACTACCACTACCACTACTACTACTACTACCATCATCACTACTATCACTATCATTTCGATGATGATTTATATGCGAACCTATTTCAGTACCTGGTTCTTTAATACCTTCAATAATCTCTCTCAGTTCTTTTATTTTTTGCATAGTTTTATTATCAACATCATTATTTATAATACTAGAATGCTCCGAATAAGATTTATCTGATAAATATATGGTATCGCTATGTTCAGAATTAGTACCTATATGCGAATTAACATATTCCGCACTGTCATAGGTTGAATCAGTACCATATTCGTGAATTATATCATTGACTATATTTGTGTTCTTTTGACGATATGCAACCGGTTTGCGATAATTCATTTTTCGAGTTCCCTCGACTGTATTTTTTAAATTGTTCGATGATTTTTTTCCAGATTTATACATTATTATATGTCTGTTTAGTAATATTTATATTTATACATAACATTTTAATGTTGTGTATAAATATTCTTATCAAACATGCTTACATATTGTATTACATATTGTATTTATATCTCCACCCGTTACTATATCTACATACTTGCCATTTTTTAACATAACAAACGATGGCAAATATTCTATTTTAAACATTTTACACAACTTATCACATTTATCAACATTTATTTTGTAAAAATAAATATTTTTTTTTTTATTTTTAAGGTTTGTAACATAGTCGCAAAATTCGTTAAACGGTGCGTTTATATTCTTACATGCACTGCACCATTCTGCATAAAATTTAATAACGACTATTTCATTATTCTTATTAACAACCGCACGTATATCATCGTTACTTATTTCTATTATTGACATTATATGTATAATTGATATAATATGTTTCAACTATCTGGTGTAATTGATTATTCTACATTAAAATTAACAGCTTCATCAAAACAAGTATTATTATTTGCAGATGATCACTCATCGACAACGTATTGTTCAAATATAAAATTTATCGGAGACATTGCTAACAAAATAACGAAATATGTGCATTATATTTTTTTAATAGAAGATGTTCTAGACAACCATAATCTTAAAATTCAATTTGATACATTACATATTCGTGCAACAAGGCAATTTATTGATCAAAATTTCAAAAATGTATTGCCAACAGATATACGACCGAACTTAATACCACTTGATATACATGCTATTTATGAGCATCGTGATAATTTCGAGGGTGTTCGCGTATGGCATTATGTATACATGCTATTCGCGCTCTTTATATATGATTTTAAATCATATGATGGTACATTTGCATATACAAAAGAGCAACATGAATATATGCATATAAAATACGCATCACAAATGCAAAATATTGAGAATTTAAAATCATTATTTAAAAAAATGATATCTGTGATTGGTAACTATAAATGCAATATACATGGACAATGCATAATACTACATATACAAAAACTATATGAAATAACATATAATATCAAAAATGAGTTAATAACTGTATTATTTGATTCACATACGCTATTTTCACACACATATAGCGACAATAATATTGAATATATGCTTTTCCCATTTATTATATATAATGACCCTTGTTGGGTAACATACCATTTAACAATAATTGATTCTATATTCGAGTACTTTAATATTCTTTATATATTTGCTTCTAAATGCAATATATGTGGATATTGGGGACTTGTTCATTTTTTACGAATATGGTATATATTAAAAAAAATATATAAAATAGATGTAATACAACAACCGCACTCACAATTATCGATAAAAAATCATATATTAAATATCGATAATATTAAAGATATGCGATCATGTACGATCATTGATTTACCATAAATCAAATTTCATGGATTTGTTAGGATATGATTCGATGTCGCAAAACGACATAATGTATTCTAAGTATTTTATTATATCTTGCTTATGTACATTTAATTGATGCATAAGTAACAATATGCTCAATTTATTTATTTTTAATAATTTTTGTATATTGGATGTTTTATGTTCTATATTTGTGAAATCATAATACTTTATTGATTTAATATGTGGATTTGGAACATTATTAGTTATGCATGATAATACGTCATTAATAATATTTACACAATCTAAACACAATCCGTAAATAGATTGTTCATTTGCACAGCTTGTTATACCCTTGCATACACATTGAACACATACTGATTTTACCGATCGTGTTTTGTATATATTATTAAATGTATTGCAATATTTACATTGTATTCCGAAATAATTAATGTATCGCTTTAATGTCGTTGATTTTAGTATCGGATCATCAATTATAATATCATCGAATTTTATTTTGTAGTATTGTATGTCTTGTAATAATAATGTGTTGCTAAATTCACATGAATTGTATTTATATCCTCGAATAATGTTTAATATCTTATTAAATGTGTATGGGCACCTATCTATAAATATTTCATTGCTGTTATTATTGCTTAACAAATCTCTTATTAATTCGGATTTTTCCGATAATTTGTGTATGTTAGTTACGTAAACAATCCCACCGACATTTACGTTGATACAATCCATTATATGTAATCGTATTATAATTACAATTATTTATATTACATACATACTGATTATTTTTCATTTTTATTTATACACATTAGTTTGCGATTAAACGAATTTCAATGAATGCAATAATACAAATGGCATGTTCTCTCAATTGTTCACATTAACATTTATTGCTGGATATACCATGCACACTAATTTTTATATGTGTTATATAAATATATTAATTTATGGCATCTTCAACTATTTATATCGATCATTTTCCGGTTAGTACAGTTACTAACCCAACTGTAAATATTCGTCCGGTGATAACCCGTTGTAATTACTGGTGCAATATCAAAAATGGGGCAACGGGTTATATGGGGGCATGTAAACAAAACGACGTCGATGATGACACATACTATGGCACATGTATGTGCAATAAAAATAACCCGAATATGACATGTCGGTCTGGAACGACTAAAATTCAACTTAGTTAATTAAAGCAATAATATATCAGAATTAAATAGTATCTCAACATAACATACATTTATAATCATAAATGGTTTATAGGACTGTCCAGTAAATATTTGTCGTATTACAATGCAACATAATGCATATACAACAGTATATTTAAACAAACCCTATAACTGCGAAGAGATGCGGATTTTTTCTCCATTTATTGTACAGGAGT
>Ga0233431_1001685_pt1 | contig 36233 bp, 49 predicted proteins | sample SI_118_April2016_FD_179867 | JGI IMG/M metagenome (GOLD analysis project Ga0233431, IMG submission 179867) | Seawater microbial communities from Saanich Inlet, British Columbia, Canada - SI_118_April2016_200_MG | ecosystem: Environmental > Aquatic > Marine > Inlet | place: Canada: British... | reverse complement strand
ATTAACGCTTGTGATTGGTAAACAAACAACAAAACGGGAGGTCACAAAATGTCAAACAAATACAGATTTGACGATGCATATGAAAAGGTTTACGAGCTGCGCGAGTTGGGCTATCATTTCATCGGCACATATTTTGCGTATGGGATTGATAAAAATATGTCAGATGCTGAAAAAACCGCGATAGTTGACTTGGACCAATATGAAAGTTTTATGCAAGAACAGGAGCCCAGACAATGAAAGAAAAAACCACGGAGCAACTAACTTTTCGGCTTACAGCGTCAATGCTGGAAAACCTGAAAAAAGCGGCTGAGGCTGAAGACAGGTCTATTGCGTACATTATCAAGAAAGCAATCGACAATTACCTGACAAAGTAGGCCCAAGGGCCGGAAGTGGGAATAAAGCCAGCTAACACCAAGCCGACCCGGCATGCGCGAACATGACCGGGATAGTAAAATCAAACAGTGAGAGAAACCACAAACCAAAAAGGGGGATAAAATGGAAAAGTTTGAAATTATCTTTGACAACGGAGGCGGAACGACCCTGCAATGCGCGAAATTTACTCATTGCTATGACAACCCTGAGCAAGCAGCTGTTGACGTGCGGGCGTTGCTTGATGGAGAATCCACGGACGGCTGGGATGGCAACAACGAGGAAGACCGTATGGAGTATGACCATGACACGGTGCGCAATGGAGGCTATCGGTGGATGGACCAAGACGAGGTTAAGTCCATAATAGCGGCTGGCAGCCTGGCCGATAATTGGGGCAACATGTCTGATTTTTTTATTGCGCTGGGTGTTAAGGTTGACAAAGATGACTAACCCCAAAAAGGCCCGGCTCCGGCTGGGCCTCAGCCAATCCGAAATGGCCGCAGCTTGCGACACCCACCCCATGACCATATCGAAATGGGAAACAGGCGAGAGGACACCCAGGCGACCAGCGGCCCGGCTGATAGAAACGTTGCTATGGCTCAAATCAACTGGCATGCTCGATGCATACCTCGAATATTTCTAACGATTAAGTTGACCTGTTTGCGGGGGCGGTGGCCCACCCAACAGGGGCGGCTTCAGCTTGCCTTCTTGACCACCGCACGATTGCCGCACCGTAACCCCGCAATCAGGTCCAACGTTCTGACAATACAAGCCCGGTATGAGCCTTGTCGCTCTCCACTGATTTGTTGGAGAGTACCGGTGGGTCTGGCATAGGCATCCAGTGTGTAATGCCTGTGCGTTTGCCATCAAAACCCTCCTGGTGGAACTCGAACCAGAATACCGGGTAGCGACCGGCGGCGGCAATGGCCGGGTATGCGCCCGAGCCATCACAAACGATAACATCAAAAGATTCATAATGTGCAAACTCGTCTGTCTCTGATATTGGCAACCGATCTTTTACTGATATCCATTTCATGTTTTGTCTCTCCAACGGTAAGCTCACAGGGCGGCCACCGAATGTATTTTAAAAACCGCCAGGTGTTCCGTTCCTGTGCAGCGGTTGGTTAGCCATTTCGATTCTTCCGTACTCGTCAACGTTTACCTCAATGCAACCGCGCAGTCTCCCACCGGCTTTACGGCCTTTGATCGGATATTTCCCTGCCAGATCTGCGATTCCATCATGGTCGCATGTGCCATCTCCCGTTATTGTGATGCCTATCGATGCGAGGAGGGACATAACTTGCGAGTTTTCGCGGACCCGCCTTTGCCATCCCCACGAGCCATTTTTGTTCGGCCTAAAGGGCCTATAATCTCGCAAATACAAATGCCACCCCATATAGAATGGGCCTCTGCAATATTCTGCGATTAGATATTTTCTCAATTCGACCTCGTTGGCTAACGTTCCGGTCACCAGCCACAAAGGCAACCGGATATAAGTTATTTAGTTTCGGCCGCGCAGCCTTTGTGGTCAGGTGGACACGGCTGGTTAGGTGACACGGGTTCGAAGAAACGGTTTTTGTTCCAGCAATAAGTTTGCATGGATGACACACTAAGATATGGCCAGTAATGGACACATTGGGCACACTTCCATGACTTGCAACCAATATACATGCTCCTGCTTTCTATGTTTGATGTTTCTTGCACTTCGGACAATACCACCTACGATAACCGTTATCGTAGCGTATTTCCGGCTTGCCTTTGTATCCGCACGAGCACTGAATTTTGAATTTCATAAGTCACCTAACGCCGAAGTAACCTGGCGGCGACGGGCCAAACCGCACGTCCCTTCGTTCAGGTTAACTGACTGGTTCGGCTTTTTCTTTTATCTGTTCTCGGTAGTTTAATAGAATGTCAACAACCTCAGAAATACGCTCTTTGGATTCGTTGGTTATAGATAATCCCATCATATCGCGTTCAACATATATTAAATAGTCGATTATTTCCTTTCCATCTATTGTAGACGAAAGCATACTAAATACCCTTGGTAGATAGGAATGATACTCATCACGAGCTTCTGGTACTCCAGATACTTCTATCGGGTCCCAAATGTAATGAAGAACCTCATCCGTGCGCCGGTAAAGTTTCATTTCTGATGGTGGTAGTTTCTTTCCCATATTTTTTGAGCCGAACGGTTGCCGATCACCTGCCGGGGGAACTTCACCGGGTCTTATAGCCCCACTTCTAACACAATCTATTTACGCTCTAATTTACCCAAATGCTTCCAATGCGCCACGCCGGTTAGAACCGACTCAACTATAACGCGATTTGTCAAACAGTCGAGGGTTAGCTCCTCGACTGTTTTGTATTTCGCGCTGCATTTTTTGCACTTGTGCCGCCTCATCTGGGCCTGGCCGTTGTCAATTTCGTTCGGTCGGCTGTCGTATGCTTTCAGCTTCCCTTTACACAGTAGACACCTCATGTTATTTCAAATCTGATATTTTTATATTTGTTATCTTGGCCCGCCAGATCATAGCCTTCCCGCCGCGAACCTTTTTGACCTTGCGCCAGGCGTGGATTTCTAGCGTGTTGTTCGGACCTTCCAACCAGGCCCTTGACGCTTCGGCTTTTTCCACGGTCAGCTTTTTGAAATGTGATGAATTGCCGGACCCGGCACAACATTGTATCCCGATGTTTCCCACGCCTGGCTCGACGGCAATAATGTCGATGATGCCCATAAAATCCTGGCGTTCACCTGGTCGGAACTTTCGCCGTGGATCACCAGGGGCGTATTGTATCCATTTCTCCACCACACCATGGGGTATCGATTGCTTTTTCAACAGGGCCTTTGTGCGTTGTGTCGGTGTCATTTCCGTTTTTTCCCATTTACCAAAACATGCCGCCGGCCACACTCAATACAGATCCCACCCTGCCAATTCTGGCTTGTGCTTTCGCACTTATCCGGATCTTTGCTTTTTTTCTTTTTCATACACCTTCCCCCCTATGGCCATTCTTTAACCACCACCGGATGATGATAATTATCCTTAATCCAAACCGCTGCGCCAACTTCCCGCGCCCTGAAAATGATTTCATCGGCCCAAACTATGGGCGGCTTGTCGGCCCCGCGTGTTGAGTCTGCCCCGATAATTACCCATGAGATACCAGCCAAATCAGGCTTAACCGGCTTCTGCAGGGGCTCAAACGATATAAACCGAGTCAACTTGCAATGCCCGTTTGTGGCTATTTGCAAATCTTCGATATTGTTTTTTGTCCGGTCAGTTCCATCAACTGTCGTTCCATACCAGCCGTTTTTTGGTAAAGAAAATTGACCATACCTGTGCGGATTTTTGGTTAAAAACTGATAGGTGTGCTGTGGGGCCATGACCTCGCAAACGTCAAGAACATCAGAGATCCACTCAGACGGCACCCAATCACCCCACATATCACCGGACGATCCGACAAAGATTTTGGCCGGCTGTTTCTTTTTCATTGGCAACGGCAACCTGTTCCTGTGGAATTTTGGTGTCATTATGTCACTACCAAAACGGCGGTCCATAGCAGCCACATAGCAGTATGGGCAGCCGTGCTTGCATCCGGATATTGGGTTCCAGGTATAATCTGTCCAATCGATCTTGCCCGGTCCTTGCTTGTTCATGCGTCCTCTCCCATTGCAGTAGCCTTATACCAACCGCGCTTTGTAATTATCTGGCACCCATCAACCAAATTAAATTTACGTTCAAGCCCATTCGGATTAACATCCGGTTGTTTAAAATTCTTTGCCTTGGTTATTTTTATTTTCCCGAAATCAAGGGCCAGAGCCAGCCGGGTAACTTCCATGGTCCTAAACCCACCAAGCCCCGTATCTGTGTTTGGGTTTTTCTGGATGGCCACAACCGCAATGCCGCCACTCAGCCGGTCATGGATCTCTTTTATCCACTGGCCAATCTTATAAAATTCATCATGAACTTCCAGAAAATCGATTATGTTTAGCTGGTTGGGTCCGGGTTTAATCACGTCAGCGAACCGGCTTGAACGCTCATAGGCCTTAAACGTCCATTGGTGTAGGCCCATGTGGCTGAACTTTTTAAGCCTGATTTGTAGCTCAGACGCCGACATTTCAGAATTAAAATAAGAAACATCCCAATCCTTAAGCATGTTTTCGCGGATTATATTTAACAGGAGCGCGGTTTTCCCCGAATTTGGTGCGCCAGCAATTACCACAACTGAATTTTCGTAAAGTTCAACCAAATCCGAAAGCTCAAACGGCAACCAAATATCAAGTGGGTATGCCTCAACGTTGTGATAGTCCATTTCAACCAAGTCGGTTTGCCGGGGAACATACCACCCGCGCCGTCCACCGTGGCGGTCAAGTACGCCCTGGTCAACAAAGCCTTCGCACATATCAATGTAAACCTGGCGGGTTGCGATATCGTTAGAAAGATCATTAACGGAAAAAGCGCCTGGACTAAGCCCGATCCAGTGGCGAAATAATTCTGCTGGAAAATCAACGCTCATGTGACGTAAACCTTTTGTGGTTCCGGTGGAGCATAGGGTTCATCTTCCCATCTTCTGCCGGAAAGCCAGCCCTGGGCCATTTTGGGGGTTTTGTTTTCAGATATTAGGCCAGGGCGGTTTTGTGCTTCGGTCTTCGCGGCCAAAATTATTTTATCCACAAGGGAGTTTGTAAGCTGTGGAATATCAAGCCATGCATCTGCGGCTTCGGCTTTGCCTTTTTTGTATCCAAAGGCATCCCAGAAAAGTACAAATGATTGGTATCTTTGGCCGTTCAATTTCCGCTTTTTTTTGGTGATTAAATAATCTAATTTTTCGTCAACTGCATTTTTTAATGCAGAAAGGTTTTTATTTCTTTTACTATACTTTACTTTAGTTTGTGGGTTTTCGTATGAGGTTATCCCGGCCAGGTCACTCACAGCCGCATTTATGCCTACATTAACACCGTTTATGTTATCATTAACGCCATTAATGTCTGCAATTACTTTTATTTCATCAATTGTAATGCAGTCGTTTGACCTTCGCTTATATGCATCTTCAATGCTGCTCAAAAAATCAGACGAGGCTATGATTCCGCATTCAAAAAGTTCACGGTCTATTTTTCCAGTTTTAACCATAATGTTTAGCATGTCCTCACCAGACTCTTGGTCACATTTTGTTTTGGAAAAAAAATATAGGCGGTCTGATTCGTCTGTAATTGAAAAATAATGGTCTGGCTGAAGGGATAAAAACCTAAGCAAATTGGTAAAAAACCCGGTTCCCTTGCATTGATATTTTGATTCGAGGATAAACAGCGTTCTCCCATCCTTTGCGTAGAATGGGAAATAGTCAACATCGTGGCGTTCTGGGCGGCCCACTATTTAGAAACCCCACTTTCAACAAGTTCAATCCGATCATCAAGCGCCATCAAAGACACTTCCAGCGCCTCCGCCATTGCGTGGTTTTTGCGGTATGTGGCTTCAAGCACGATCCGGTATCTCTTTAGCCGATATAGCCTATTTTGCTTTTCTTCTGGCGTCATAGGCCACACTCATCAACAATTTTAGCCATTTCAATAGCGCCCTTTAACTCAAGATAAAGCGGTGAAGTTTCCCGCCTGCCGCCTCTTGGCCCCCTTGGTATCCCCATTTTCGTAAACCGGGTTAAAATTGTGCACCCGTCTTTGTCTAAAAGCCGTCCGATTTCCGGGCATGACAGGCCGCGTCCTAATAGTTCTATTGCCACGGTATCCAGATCCGACGAACAGCCCAGGCGCACGGCTATGATGTCAGCTTGCGGCTGGCTGTCTCTGAGGTAGTACCAAATCCCCTTGCGTGATTCTCCGTTATACTTTTTCATCAAAATCCTTCATCAACGCCCGATACCCAGCCGACGCCATAGCCTTAATCTCCGGGCTGTTTGTCGCTGCGATTATCGCATTAAACGCGGCCTTGGCCTCTGCTATGGCTTGGGCCATCTTAGCGTTTCGTCTTAGGGCTTCGCTGGCTATTTGGGCGTGGGTTCTTGGGGTCATATTTCCACCATATATTGTGCCAAACGGTACTTTCAAGGCCACAAACCATTTCTTCTAATTACCTTTTGGTACATTTCACACCAAAAAAAAGGGGGGGGGTTAAACGTCTGTGTCCAACTGTTTAGCAAGCGCGACAATATCGATCCCTCGCTTCCGCAGCTTGGCAACTCTTTTGAGGAAATCAATGTTTTCGCTTTCTTCGGCCATTTCCCAAAAATCATATTCGCGCAGGGAGTCGGCTTTTTCATCTTTAATCGCTTTCACAGCAAATATACCTTTCCGGGTGAATTTGAGCAAATAGTACGCTGACAGCGGACGATGGCCATGTAGCAACGCGTTTAAATGGGAACGCTGCATACCGACAATTCCAGCCAGTGCGCCCTGGCTCATGTCGGTTTTTCTTAAATATTCTTGCACCAATTTAATAAACTTAGTTTGCAATCTGGTTAATAAAATCTTTTTCATGTTTTCTTGTGTACCTTTGTTTGTACCGTTTGTCAATAGTAAACAACAAAAGTACCGTTCGGCACATTTTGTTCTTGACACGGTGTACCGTTTGGTATAGCGTGAAAATCAAATCAACGCCACCCCGACTCGGCCCCTTAAATGTGCGGTCCAGGGCAAGCGTTGAAGCCCCGGCCCAAGTTCTTGATCGCTACGAGTGGCAAGGCAAGCGGCTGGGGCAAACTTTCGATAGCTCACCCCAAGCGCCCAACGTCAACACCCTTGCAGCGGGGAGGTTGGGCGCCCCTCTAAAAAGGAGGTTTAAGATGCACGTCAAATTTTTCAATGTGGATATCATCGACAAACAGCTTGATAGGGCTGCCCAGAAGCCCGTCTTGCCGTCGAATGTCCGGGCGTGTGTCCTTTGTAGCGAACCGCTTAATGACGGCGTGTGTCCTGTCTGTAGGCCTAAGATGCACGTTATCGGGCGTAAGGCTGTAGCCTTTTTCACAGGCCAGCTGGTTGAACCGAGTATAGCCATTTATCTATCAATCGCGCTGGTGCTTGCCGTGGTCCTGGCTGTGGGTGGGCCTCAGATATTAGCGGGTTTATAATGGAAAAATCCCTTGAAGAAATATCGGGAATGTTAACCGACACCTCTATTGCGTATTATCTGGCCCTAAGTGCCCTGAAGGCAAAACTTGGTGTTTACGAATTTCCGGGGATGCCCGAAATAATCGACCGGATGGAAAAGCGATACAGCGCCTTGGTACAAGACGCGCTCACCATTGACGGAATCGAACGTGCGGCCCAAGAGCGCATGGCCCGGATTCATCCACCGACCATTGAGCGGTTGATGGGGGAAAGGGCGGCATGACCCCAAAACAATACCACAAAGCCCCCGGCATCAACTCCACGGCGCTGTCTCGCTACGCCGAAGGGCCTGATATAGCCTTGATGCCGATGGAGCCTAAAAGCGTCTTTGAGATCGGAAATGCTTTTGAGGCCTTGGTGGAAGATCGGGCGTGTGGGACCAATAAATTCGGTGAACGATTTTTCTATTCAAAATGTTCCGGCGGCCTGCCTGAAAAGTTGGTCGGCTGGATTGAAGGTCTGGCCGACCTGTCAACCAAGTATGTTCTTAAAAAAGACGGCGGCCTAAACAACCAAAAGAAAACGCTCCATGCCTATCTTGATGAGTGCCAGGAAAACCCCGGCATGGTCCCTATAGGTGCTGGCGATGCCGAAATGCTAAAGCGGATGGTCGATAACTTTTTCAAGATGGAAATCTACGGCCAAAGTATGTCCGACCTGTTGAGCGTGTGCGATTTCCAAGAACCGGTATTCTGGGTTGATGATTGGGGCCGGGAGAAAAAAGCCTTGTTTGATGCAATCACGGTTTGCGATGGTCGCGCTTACATTTTTGATTTTAAGAGTGCCGCGAACCCGGCGCAATTCGTTCAAATGTTGAAGCGCAAGTATCACTTCCAGGCAAGCCACTACGAGGAAGGCGCTACCGTCAAGTTCGGATCGTCAATGCCGATGATGTTTTTGGCATCGTATAAATGCGAACCGTATTTAGCCCAACCGTGGGGCATTGACCCCGAGAGCCGCGATATGGCGCGGGCGGTCTACCTTGATACCGTGGCGCAATATGCGGCGTGGAATGAGGCCGGGAAGCCTTCAAGGGGCTGGGCTGAATACGATGAAGTTAAATTGTGGTTTAAATAAGGGGATAATATGAAAGAAGATCAAGCAAAGTTCGAAGTGGCCGAACAATCGGCCAAAGTTCCGGCAACTGTACCCGGTTCTGGCAACTTGTTTTTTAATGTCCAGAAGTTTGAACACGCCCAAAGGGTGGCCCAGGTGTTTGCGAAATCCGACATGGTGCCGGCGCATTTCAAAAACAATGTCGGCAATTGCCTGATCGCTTTCAATTACGCCGAACGTGTTGGCGCTGATCCGTTCATGGTGATGCAGGGTCTTTATGTGGTGCATGGGCGTCCGGGCCTTGAGTCAAAACTGGCAATTGCCCTGCTTAATTCATCCGGTCGGTTCACGCCGTTAAAATTTGAATACAACGAAAACAAGACGGAATGTGTCGGTGTCGCCACCGACCTGAAAACCAATCAGGAATGCAAGGGCGTTCCGGTCACACTGGAAATGGCCAAGGCCGAAGGCTGGTCAACCAAGGCCGGGTCAAAGTGGAAAACCATGCCCGAATTGATGTTGATGTACCGGGCGGCTATCTTTTTTATCAGGATGTACGCGCCGGAGGTTTTGCTGGGGATACAGACCAAGGGCGAAATTTATGATGCGGTTGACCTTGTGCCAAGTGGCAACGGGTCCTATGCGCCGGTTGGCGAAACAACACCCGCCGCCCTATCCGACAAAATCAAATCAGCGGCCAAGGACAAGCCGAATCCAGATCCTAAAACGAAACCTGAACAGGACTTGATGACCGACCACCACCGGGATCAGCTGAAGTTGCGGGAAAAGAACAAACCTGAAGCCTACGCCGCTGGCCTGGAAAGCGCCGGGTTTGCGATGGACCCGCCGACCACCAAGGGCGATGCGATTGCTTGCCTAAATGCTATCGATGAATATGAGGCTGGCAAGAAATAGGCAGCACCAATTACCATTAACACCAAGGAAGGGAGCGGCATGACAAAAGAATACACGACCTATATGTGCAAGTACGTTTTTACGGGAAAAGAAAAGACCGAAATAGCCCAGGAAATGGCGCAATCCGTTTCCGAGAAAGAGCAAGCCGAAAAAGACAAAAAGTCTGTGATGATCGACTTCAACAGCCAAATTGAAGGGCTTGCGGCCAAGGTCAACAACTCGGCCACCAAGTTAAACAATGGTTATGAAATGCGGTCGATCAAATGTGAGATCGAGATGGATTTTTCAAACCGCGTTGTCCGTTACATACGGACTGATAATTATGAAACCGCCAAAGAGCGCACCATGACATCGGACGAACTTCAAATGCAAATTGAGGACGCCGAAGCCGCATGATAATCAACGCCACCATAGCCATCTCAATCGTGGGCGGGTTCCTGGCCGTTATCCTTTATGGGGTGCTGGTATGAAAACCATACAAGATTGGATTCTACTAATCGTGCTGATTCTGGCGGCAGCGGTCCTGTATCAATATTTTCAACACGTCCGCGAATTGCGGGTGATTTATAGGCCCCCTGTAACCATCGAAGACACGATGGCAAGGATTGAAAGTGGCGTTCCGTCTGGCTCTGATTTTTTCGGGCTGGCGGTTAATCACAAGCGGCGGGTGTTGGGGAAATGAGCAAGCTACTTGACAAAATGGAAGCCAAAATGCGGGTGAAGGGGACTTTGACATGAACCTGGTTAAGCGTGATCCTAACCATAGAAAGATACAGTTGCCAAATGGTATGTTTGCAACGGCAATGGCCTTGACAACCGCAAGTTAAACTTAAGAAGAGCGGACTCGGCACTAAACCAGGCCAATAAACATGTTATAAATTCAGACTGTGGATATAAGGGCGTCACGTTTGACAATCGGCGTAGAAACAAACCTTCAGCTTAACTTTACGTTAGAAATGCCATGACTGTAATAAACATAGCCGATCACAAGCCACACCTTTCAGGTGAAATGAAATGTCTCGTATGCGGACACCTTTGGGTTGGTGTTTGCCCGATAGATCCTGAAGGCCGTGTGCCATGTATGAAGTGTCCTGAATGTGGACTACACCAAGGATTTTACATTTACCCATGTTTGCCGGGTGAGGGCGATGAAGTTTATACTTGTAAGTGTTCGGGTGAGATTTTCACAATAACAAAGCGCGGTGCCAGGTGCATTCGGTGCGGCCTGCTCCACCAAGATTTCTAACCAGACGTTCGACTTGACGCCTGGAAGTATGGAATTTCAACAACTTAATGGTGGAGGCGCAAGTCAACTCCACGTTAGCAACAAAGGAGATGACTCATGGAAGCAGAATCTATTAAATTAGTCCTTACCTATCTTGACAAAATCGCCGCCAAAATTGGCACCACCGCTGAGCAGGTTTGGCCCTGGCTGATACGTCAGCAATATGTTGAGGCCATTTACCCGCTTGTTATCTTCGCAGTCTTCTGCGCGGTATTGATTCCCGTTTTGATGTTTGTGGTGCGACATTGGCGCCCAGATTCGGGCTATTCAATATGTAGCTCAGACCATGAAGTCGTGTGGGGTTTTTCATGCATTGCATTGGCGATAGGCGCTTGTATTTCGCTCGCTGTTTTTTTGGGCGAGTTCGGAGATTTATTCAACCCCGAATACCAGGCGTTTATGCGGCTGCTGTCCCTGGGAAAATAGTTGTTAACAATTCATTGGTGCTGAGCGGAAATATTCCGGGGTTATAGGAACTTCGGGACGCACCAGCACAATTCTACGTTATGAGGATACCATGACCAAACCAAAGGTTGTCGTTTTTTGTGGATCGTCTAAATTTGTAGACATTATGGCCGTCGCTGAATGGCTTGTCGAACGTGACGAGCTTGCCATCACGATGGGGTTGAATTTGTTACCGTCTTGGTATCCAGATTGTCCCCCTGATCACCTGGCAGAGCATGAGGGGTGCGCCAAGGAAATGGATGAATTGCACCTACGTAAAATTGATTTGGCCGACGAGATTTTTGTTGTCGATTGGGATAATTACATAGGCGATAGCACTCGCGCTGAAATTGAGTACGCTGAAAAAAACGGAAAGCAGGTTAGGTATTTCACAACGGATTTTATCGGTCAGCAAGTTTGTAAACTCATAACAATGCGCTACACAGGAGCGGAACCACTGGCGGAAAATTAACACAAAATTTGGGTGGCCGCCCTGTGAGCTACCCGTTAGCCGAGTATACATAATGAGCATATCAACTACACTTATTGAAAAAATGGCAGACTATGAGGCAAGCACCGGCATCAAGCCAGGTGCTATATATCTGGGAGAGCATGAAATGGCCCTTTTAAAAAAATGGGTTTATGTGACATTTGACCGCACCTTTCACGTATCAGATGGCCCAGAATTTCATGGTGTAAAAGTCTTTAAAGTCTATGCTGACAGGCATGTTGGTATCGGCTAACCAGACGTTCGACTTGACGCCTGGAAGTATGGAATTTCAACAACTTATTGGTGGAGGCGCAAGTCAACTCCGCGTTGGGTACTTAATTATGCCAGATAAAGAATACTATTACTTTAGTACGTGGTTCGCCAAGGAACAAGGTCGGTTTCATTGCGGCCAGTTTAGCGATGAACAAATCGCTTTTTCCGCCTTCGTTGAGGGGGTACGTTTTAACAAAGAGCGTACCCAACAATACAATCCAACCGACCAGCTACAACCCGGCGTTTCATGTGGGCATCCTGGCTGTTTGCACCACGTGAAACATCCGTGTGAAAAGTGCGGTAGAACCGCTGGCCGCTGATTTTAACGTTGGAGGCTCAGAATGGACTTAATTGAAGCATACTTTGATGCATGGTGGGAAGAAAAACGCGCAACTTTTGCCGAGCTTTCAACGATAGAGATAGCTCTTTTGGCCATGCGGGCTGGTATCGATTTTGGGGTGGCCCCATACCGTCAACGCCTCCAACAAGACGCTGCCCTTGATGTCGCAAAGTCCAGCGGTTCGCCAAGTTCCGGGGCTAAAGAAGGTAATCAATAATTTAACGTGTGGAGCAGCACAAGAGAGCTTCACGTTACACAGCAAGGGAGTAAATCAATGAAAAAGATCCTTGCAAGTATTATGATTGTCGTTTTTTTATCCCTCGCCGCCGGATGTGGCGACACTAAAACCATAAAGGGTGTTGAATATGACACCTATGGATTATTTAACAAAGACGATAATCGCAACCCAGACGTAAAGTACCGTCTCGTTATCGGAAATATTATTTGGAGCGTTATCCTGGTTGAAACCATCATTGCCCCAATATACTTTCTGGGCTTTTCATTGTACGAGCCGGTCGGGGTCAAAGATAGTTCCGAACCAAAGGGTGCTGTGTAACAATGCGCTCGTGACCGACCGCAGTTCCTAAGCGGTTTGATATGGGGATGTCAATATTAACCGGTCGCTGCAATTCGCGGCGGCACAGCTTTTCGTTCTACACCTTCGAGGAATTAACAATGTCTGAAACAGATGAGTTTGGTTACCATGAGGTTTTGCACACCGCATCGATTTTTGTTGATATGTGGGTAGATCATATCTGTTCTCATGGTGCCGTCAAAGAATCCAAGGCCCTGAAACCTGCCGCCATCAAGATCGCCAAGGCAATGGGTGATTTTTATCAGATTGCCGGTGGCGCTATTGAGCAGAAATTCCACTGATTTTTACGTTGAGAGGATTGGTCGTGAATGAAATTGTCGGAGCAAAAATCGGGTCAATCATCACAAATAACACAGCGATGATTGCCGCCGCAGTCAAGGGCAATACTATTTCGGAGTTTATAGACCGAGACCGTATGCAATTTATGTCTTCGCTCGATCTCGGGCAACGGTGGGACAATATGGCAAACTCAAAAACATTATTCCTGATGGATGAAAATGGAAAAATACACCCACCCAACAACGCCATAAAACCGACCGGGGATAAACCGGGGGCTGGCGTTTAATTTAAACAGTGCAGCGTCCTACCGTCGGTGGGTTATGGCCACGTTGCATATGACTGTAATAAAATTAAATCAGGAGTTGGTGGCAATAAGAAAGCCGCACTTAGCCTTTAGAGGATAAAATTTGACAGCACAGCCCGCCATAAGATATAGCGCCTCCCAAGGGGGTGCTGTCGTGAATAAGGGATCTTACTGGCGAATGCCAGACGGGCGCTATGTGGTGGGCTACTATTGGCAGGGGAAACAGTGGAAGATCACGCGGTATAATGGCGAACCGATTTGGCATGAATCAATTGCGGTTAAGTGCCGGTCAGCTTTGCAGGCCAGGGAAGAACAGCACAAAAAGGGCCTTTGTCAATTCCGCATCGAAGAATTTACCGGCAATGGCTGGACGGATGTTCTTGAATATTATGAACAATGGATGCAGGAAGTCATTGAACCGAAGCGGAGACCGGCCACAATCAAGGGGTATTGGTCATATTACCGGACTTGGATCAAGCCTTTTTTTAATCAAAACCCCGTCCGACTCCATGAAATCCAGCTTGACACCCTAACCAAACTTCTGAACTTCATCACCCTCTCCGGGAAGGGCAAATATAATGTTATGAACGCCCTTCATTCCATGATGGATTACGCATGGCGGTCAAGGCGGATTCCTGAAATGCCGCCATTCCCTAAGAAGGAAGACTACAACATAGTAATCCCGACAATCAAATGGCTATCGGGAGAACGCCAGATGGCCGTTATCAACGCCATACCGGAAATCCATAGGCCCATATTTCTTTGGCTTAAATATCATTACAGGCGACCGTCTGAGGCGTGTGCGCTTATGTGGGAGGATTACGATGCCATCAATGGAGTCTTTGTTATTAGACGAGCTGTGTCAGCTCGGAAAATTATCAAATCAACTAAAACAGGCGTTGAACACGTCACCCCGTGTCACCCAGAATACCGGTCTTTTATTAATGGAAATGTCGGAAAAGTTGGCTCTCATATCTTCACAAACCCTGCGGCACGTCGTTCGTCAAAACGATATACTGGTGAAAGCCTTAACCGGATTTGGCGTAAAGCCTGCCGACTTATGGGCGAATCAATTGACCTTTACAGCGGCCTCAAGCATTCCCAATGCAGCCAAGACATCAACGAAAGGGGCTTGACGATATACGATGTGCAGGCTTTAACCGACCACGCAAGGCTTGAATCGGTGCGCCGGTATGCCAAGGTTTCGGTGGCTCGGAAATTGGAGTTGATGAGTAGGACTACTAAGAAACTACCAAGCCTGAAAATTGTAGGGGATAATGATTAATATATTCAACAGCTTAAAACGCCCTGCTTGGTTTCGATTCCCATGCACTTCCGCCATTTTCCCCTTTTATTTCGGCACCTTATCTATATTCTCAACCCCAAAAAACTACCATAAAACTACTAAGTTTTTAATCGGTTTGGTAGTATCATTCTCAGGCGGATTGGGTCAAGCGTTGATGGGGGAGCACAGCGTTCGGGACGCTTATGTACGAATTTGAAAGGGGCCAATAATGACAAGAGATAAAACCAAGGTGGGTGATACCGTCTGCGTGAATTTCAATAACGTGCAACATACGCTATCTTCAGCGGCAACGGTACTGCATGTACCCTGTAATACGGGCGATAGTTGGCAATTTAGGGACATAGGGGCTTGGACTATTCACTATGTTTCTGAGGGGTGTACTGTTACCAAGATTGGGGAATAAAACTGAGTTTGGTTCGCCAAACTTTCCATCTACTGACACTGTTATGTTTGAGGTGAAAATAATGTTGCAAGAGACATCAGAAGATTTCGAAGAATGCGAGGCTATAATGAGATCAATTTTGACCGAACAAGAAAAGGCGGCACTAACCCAGCGTCCTATATGGTCGCTTGGTCCACCTCAAAGAGAAAGTTATTTGTTTCCCGCGACTTACGCTCGCGGTATGAAAGATTATGCAAAAAGAGTGATTAAACATAACAAATCACTGGACGCGGAGCGGTAATATACCGGGGTTTCCGTGAAGTTGATTTTAACTCGGGTAGGGTAACGCCGCCCGGTCAGTTCAAACGTTATCGCGCCAAAAACAGGCTTAACAACGTGTTAATAACAACTATGCAGCATCAAACCGCGCATTAGCCTTTTTAAAAGCCCCACCACCACCAAAGGCTACGGCATTAAAATAAGTCATGGCCCGGTAGCATCTGGCCACGGCAACGGCCTTGTGGCGCCAGCCCTGCGGTCCGGCCTTGTAATGGTTGAAAATAATGATCGTGCAATTCACCATTAGCGACACATCAGCCTTAAACTTATCCTGCCACGTTTGCCCCTGGCCATACGCTACATCGTGCAGAAAGCAGGCAGGCGTCATCGATAGGCCATAGAACGTATCCGGCACCAACTTATCACCAGCTTTCCCTGGCCCACACCCGCCGCCCTTTTCGGACAGCTCAACATCGGTCATGCCCCAAAAGCGGTCGGGAACGAACAAGCCCAGGGTGCGGAGCTCATGTTTTAAATCTTTTAGTTTTTCAATCGGGAATTTTGACATTAGTATACCTCGCTTATCGTTAAATGAAATTCCCGGCCCATATCTTTCATGAACGATTTGAACGTGTCGCCGCTGTTGAGTATGGCCCGGTCATTGCCGAGCTTGCCCCAGTTCCGGCCAAGCAGAATACAGCCTTTTGTGTGGTCGTCAATATTTCCGGCATGAAAAAGAATGCAGGATCGGCCCGGTACGTTTAAAACCGTGAACGTAATTCCATATTTAGGGGATTGAATTCGATTGCACAGGTATTGCTGGGCAGGAATGCTTGATATGTTCGAGGCGTTTTCTTCGTCCCGTGGTTCCAGGGTACAGCAAAAGACCTGTTTATCTATCTTTATAATGCCGAAAGTACCATGTTCGTAATTTTCTTCCAGCCGTATCAGTTCGACTATTTTCACTTGCAACTACCTTCCGCGCCCTATCCTCACACTCAGGACATAGACACGTGTAATTTTCCTTGATATAGATGACATACGTTTGTTTGTGGCACCTATCGCACACCACAATATTATTCTTTTCGGATTTCTTTCAGGATAACCATTTGTAACGCGCGAATGTTTTTAAGTGTTGAACCTATCGCGCTGACATCTTCCCGCGTTTTTGCGATAGCGACATGGTTTTCCTTAACTTCTGAGTACCCAAAACTGCAAAGCGCAATTATGATTACGACGATTGTCCCGGCTATACCCAGCAAGACAGACTTGTGTATTTTCTTGTTTATTTTAGCTATCAGATTTTCCCGGCAATTCGTTTCACAGTGTTTTTCACTCATACCGGCCCCCTTGACATTTCCCATCGATTCTGACTATTCCCCGTTCAGCCATGCTTAAACCTCCAATCAGGTTCGGGTTTGGTCAGGTTGCCGGGGGCCTCAACACTCCCGGCAACCGCTCGGTTTTAACTTTGGCCTTCCCAACTTATACGGAGCCACGCGGCGAGGTTTATAACCCACTTCTGCTCGGGTAGACTCATTTTTTCGGATATTTCTTTTTAATTTTCATCCGCTTTTTCTGCAAATCTTCCGCAGCCTCCGGCCTGTTCTCAACAACCAACTCCCATAACGCCACGCCTATTTCTTCGATTGATGGATACTCGTCCCGCCGTAAATCAGCATAGGTCGGCGCCAACAGTCTCACAGCTGCTTCCTGGCGTTTTTCTTCAGCCGCGTAATCAAACGGCAAAACTTCTGCCCCATTTTTCTGATTCTCTATAAAATCAAGATAATCAGGATTTGCGCCTGTTGCTGGGATTAAAGCTAAATCAGATTGCCGCTGAATAAAACCGTCCCGCATAATTCTATATGATTGCATCATTATCTCCTATGCTGACATATACACAATAAAACCGTGGATTTCTTTGGTCCCCGAGGCCGTGTATGACGCTGCTCCACCAGTAACGTTATGATAACAGGTTACGACATTGCTATTTTTACCAACAGATATAAGGCCAACAATGCTGGTGCCACCGTTATCTTTAGAGCGTCCGTAGCTATAGACATGCCCGACATTGGCTTCTGCATTAGGCAGCGTAAATGTTGTTGATGTACTATTGCTTGTGCCTTCGATATTAAATATGCAGTAAACGAGCTTGCCAATTGCTGCATAAGAAATTACATTGATTGTTCGAGAAGACCAGCCAACGATTGTTGAGGTTCCTGAATAATCACTTAATGATAAACCGACACTGTCCCATTCTGGGGCTGTAGCTCCAGCGTTCATACGTAGTTGTTGTAAGGCTGTGCCCTTGGCAAGGCGGGCCAGAGTGTTTGCTGCCGAAGCATAAACAATATCGCCTTGAGCGGTTAAAAGCGCCTTTGGTTGTAACTGCATCTCATCATAAACCGCGTTTTGGCTTGGGGCTACTCCTGTCTCTCCATTCCATCCGGCCCCATACGCAGTATTTGAAACTGATTCACCCGCAAGCGCCGTCCCATCAGCCCTGGTATAGTTAACACACTGGACCGTATTTGCCCCGGTACTGTAAAATTCGCCCACATCCCCAGCTGCAGTCGTGATGTTGGCTTCTCCCGGCAGGTCAAGGTTTGTGGCATGGTGGGTCATTGTCAGAGCACCATCAAACTGCAAAAAAAAGTGCCGGTTCGCAGCTACGGTCATTGCCGCAAATCCGGTTGTACCTGTTACGTCAAAATAATCACCATCGGTACCAACGACCAAAGGGCTGGCTGATGCAATGTCACCACCCTTAGCCATGTTTAGGGTCACACCTGACAGGGTGTCGGCCCCGCCTTCCCATGCCCCAAGCCAAATGCCGTCCCCGGTAAATGCCACGGCCCCATCGCCAGAAAATATTTGGTAGGCCCCGGCTTGAATTGATCCCTGTATGGTCAAGGTCTTTCCAGACGCCACCGAGTATTCAACGCCATACGGTATCTGAAGGTGGATGGTAGACCCAAGGGTTTTGTCGGCGCTGATTGTATAGGTGCCGGCGATTGGTTCCATTACAACATCGGTATAGGTCTTTGAGATATGACTCGTCTTTGAAAGGGTGATGTCAAAACCTTGAAAGCTCCCATAATCAAAGTCGTCTGTATAAAACGTGAAAGACCCATCGGTTGAAGATGATGTAACCGAGTTGACCGCCGTTGTGCCGGCAACGGTTGTATAGATATTCGCGGCGGTTTCTGTGCCGGTAAGGAAAACAGATATCGTTCCGTCTTGGACGATGTTGCCGCTGCCGTCCCTGTATGCTCCTTGGAAAATTCGTCTCATTCGTCTTTTCCCTTTATTTCTTCTTTATTGCCTGCTTTTCATAGTTCCCGATCTTCTGTTATCTCCGTCTCTATATCGTCAATAACACGCTTGCCAGCTCCAGCAAACCAAAGATTCATAGCATTGTTTAACTGAACCAAGTTGGCCTTTCTTACATCTGGTTTGTCTAAAGGAAGCAACAGCGCCTTTAAGAGTTTTGGGTCATCTGAAAGCATTGCGTCAATTATGAGCTGTTTTGCTCGGTCTACGTTTAAGTGGCTTGCGAAAGCCCTGAACCGTTCTGAAAATATACCCGGTGTTTGGACTGTTCCGCCGCCCGTTAACCCTGCGACAAATCTTCCAATCTGGGCACCACCTACTCTACTGACAAGATTTAAAGCACTTGATGCTGCGTCTTTCATTTTTATCTCTACATTCCCGCGGCTTTTTTCAAGCATTTCTATTTTTGACAATTCTGTACCGGCCTTTCTAATCCTTGCTATTTGTTCTGGCGTAAAAACTTCTTTTAGTACTCTGTTTTCCCTTTTCACAAGGCCCAATAGCGTCCTGCCGGAAAGAACCCTTTCGCCGACCTCGTTAAACCCCCCTATGTGCGCCCTATCAAGCAGGTTTTCTATAAACCCGGCCCTTAACCCGCCAATCGCCCTGCCTGTCTTGTCTTTTGATGCCTTTAAAACCATGTCTTTAGTCAGCCTAATTGAACTTGTGGCAGCTTTTATTTCTTTCCCCAAATCAAGGGCATTAAGAAATTTAGCGGTCAATCCTATGTTTTTGTCCATTAAGTTGGTTTTTCTTTTTGTCATTTCAAGCGTTGTTTTCTCTGCTATACCCTGTGCCGAAGACGCATCAGCAAGTTGTTTTTGCAAAGCTGGGAATTGGTCTAAAATCGCTTCATTGTTTCCAATCCACCGCTCAGCCTGTGATAGGTTTATTTTGCCTGTAGTTTGGTTTACTGAATAATCCGCGAAACTTCGCGCTATATACCGCTCGGCGGCCTTTCTTGACTCAGGCGATACGAGTACCTTATCAATATCAACCGCACCCCTTTGGGCCTGTCTGCCAATACTAATATCAAGCGTAAGTGATGGATCAATAGAGGGCGCCCCTGACTTGTCAGACCCAAGAATTTTGCCAACGACACCAGACTCAAAGCGTTGTTTGAAATGTTTTGTTGCTGCAATAGCCGCCTGTAAGTCAGCAGCTTGTGGAGATGACGCTACACCAGCAGAAACACCAATATCATCAAGAACAGCGTCGGCCATAGTTTCGGCAATTCTCGACTTGTTCCACTGTCCGTCTTTTCTGGCAATCCTGGCAGTTTCAAGCAACTTAGATCGCAACCCCTGCATTTCCCTCAGTACCGTTCCGTCAAGTTTTTTCTTGTTTATTATGGGATTGCCTTTAAGTGGTATTGGTATATCCACCTTTTCAGCCTTGGACAAATTCGATAACAATTCAGCATATGTTTTTCTTGTATTCTCGACACCAATAGGGTGATTTTTGTCTACTTTAGACCATATATCAGCAACAGCCTTACGCTCCGCTCGCCTTGCGTTATCAAGCTCATTTCTAACGATAACCGATTCAAGCCCCTTGCGTTTTGCTACCGGAATGGCATCCATCTTTGCCTTGGCCTTAGAAGTAGCATCGAGAATTCTGTTGTCCATTTTTAGCTGAAGCGAACCAACCCTTTTGCGTGTTATTTCTCCGAGCAATTCAGGAGATCCGTACCCAAGCTTCCTAAGATTATTTTCAATCGCTAAAATTGACTTGCTAATTTTTTCTATTGATTTTTTTTGCGCCATTGGATCTTGCTCAATGAGAGACTTGTACAACTCGACAAGTTTCTTTTCACCGGAAACTACAGCAGGGGGTAAATCGCCAACCGCTTCTTTAGAGATAGTCCCTACCGTTGCTTCTGCGTCTGGAACCAGCTCCTTTGCAAACTTTCCGGCCCTAAACACAGACCCCTTCTTTGAGAAAGGCACTGATAGTTTTTGTAATATATGCTTTCCGCCCCTTATCGCTATCATTGTGGGTGTGTTTATAAGTAGCGAAGGCGACGTTCCTCCGATAACCCCACCGGCAATCTCGGCAGTTGTTCGCAACGCGGGACTTTCTTGGAAAGATTCTTCGCCAACCGCCCGACCCAACCCGGCTCCAACGCCGCCTGTGGCCTCGCTTACTATTGCGGTTGCCGGATTTCTGGCCATAGATTTAATTATCGTAGAAGATATTTGTGATATAAGACCCTTACCCTTCGCAAGCATTTTCATGCCAACACCGCCTGGAACCAACAGCCCTGCAACCTCACCCACACCCTGAGCGGCGAAGTCTGCTGCTGTTTCGGGATTTTCTTTGTCTCCGGCTGGTGGCGCGCCAATTTTCCCAAAACCCTTCCCAATGCTTTTCCTACCTAAAAAGGGTTCGTCGATATCAACGCCAGGTATAAGGTTTAGACCTGATGTTATAAGATCAACAGGGGCACCCAGCGTTCCAGCTATTGCCTTGTTGGCAAACCGCATAGGGTTGTTCCCGCCGTCATCTTCAACCCTTTTGAATTCATCAAATGGGTTTACATCTGGAACAGCGCCTACATCGTCAACCCTCTTGAACTCGTCAAATGGGTTTCTCATTATCTCACCCTCGGTGTTCCATATGCATCAATAAATTTAGTCCCAGGTTCTAGCTTCCTTGCTTCTTCTACTGTATTCATAGTAGGTGGCGCACCAAGAATTTTAAGGAAATTTCTAATGTCATTTGCAGACCTACGGGCAGCCTTACGCGTTTCTGCTGGCAGGCTTGTGTCATTTGAAGCCCAATCCTCATTTTTCAACCTAATTTGAAGTTGCTCATCTATGGCAAGCGCCCGCTGTTTGAACAATGCGGGGTTGTCAAATACGGATGAACCCAAACTTATCTCTTTCTTGATTCGGTTTATTTCACCAACCGGAAATCTTGGATTTATTGATAACGCCCGAATTAGCTCATTTGTTGCGGTTGCCACAAACTGTCTGGCCCTAGCTGTCTTTTTGGCTATTGGGCCACCCACCATTCCTGAAACAACCGAACCGGCTTGTCGTGCAGCAGATATAGGCCCCGTTGCTAATCCAGCCAGCCCGTATATGGTTGTGATAGGTTTATTTACGCCAGAACCTTCGCCAATAACGACCTCCTGTTTTAGTTTGGTTTCTTCGCCACTTATTAGGTCAACTAAAAACCTTTCGTTTGTAACAGGACTTTGGATAACCTTTTTTGTATTGAGGATCAACCCAGTAGCGTCCTGTTCTGAAAGGCCTGGATTCACTTTAAGCAAACGCGCTATTTTCTTTTGAAATACCGGGTCTTCACCCTCACCTGCGCCTCCGCCGCCGATTTGAACAAGCGACTTGTTACCACCCTCGTCAGAAACAATCTGATACGCGGCACCATTTAAAGAAAGAATATCTTCTTTTGGGTTCATAAGCGATGAAGAACTAAGGCTCCTGTTATATTCCGCTATATCGTCATTAGAGGCACCAGGGTTGTTCTGTAAATACGCCCCTATTGCTGTTGTGGGGGTTTTTGCCCCCATAAGCTTTTTTACAAAATTATCTGCGGCTGTGCGCTCTGTTACAAGTACGTTCCTACGGGCCTGAAGTTGTTCAAGCTTCTTTGATTCGATCATGCCGGAATTTATCTCTTGGTCAATTGCCGCGATTTCTTCCTGTGCGCCCCTGGCCCTGAGTGTGCTAAACTCAATATTAAAACCAGTATCACCCAAAATTTTTCCCCAAACCTCTCTGGCGTGGTTTGTCTGGATAGTCGGCAGTCCGCTTGCCGGACCATTTTGGATGTAAGGCCCCGCGTATTTCATTAAAAGCTCTTGCTCTGCGGGACGGCTTAAACCCATCTTTGTTAGCATTTCACCAACAGGAATAAGCTGCGTTTCTTTTTCTTTTTGCGCGATGGTGAGTTCCGCAACCCTGCTTTGCAGCCCTGCGGATTCTTCCGCTATATCAAGACGCTTTTGCTGTATGGCAAGACCTGCTGCATCACTGTCCACCTTCCGTTTGTGCTCAAGCAACCCAAGCCCTGTTGCTGCCATATTCCCGGTAGCCCTTTCGGCCCCCTGCCAAAATCCGTAATTAGGCATGTGTTACCTCCACTTTTCGGCTTATTGACCGGCCAAGAAAATTACAAACCGGGATGCCTATTTTCATCAACACCGCACCCAAAATATTTTCATTCCCGGCCATGTGGTTTGCCCAAGCCATGCCAAAGGGCTTTATCGCCCAAGTAAACAGCTTGCTTCTTTTCATCAGGTTCGCGGCTGGGATACCCCAAAGGTGATAACCCGCCATGGTTTCCGGTTCTACTGCTACGCCAAAAGCTTTGTCAGCTTCAAAAATATCATCAGGCATGATGCCTTGCCGGTAAAGTTCCGTACAAATCACAGTCCCAACGGCATCCGATATAACCCTTTCTGCTGGGGCTAAAGGGTTCAGCACATCAAGAACTGTGTTGACGATTGGCACGTCACCGACAACCTCTTTCACCCAATATTGTGTCGCATTTAATGGCCTGTTGAGGGATTCCCCAACCTTGTAAAGTATCGTTCCTTCTTCAGTATTGTTCATAATTGCCCCACCAGCGAGCTTGGCCGCTGCATAATAAGGAACGACCTTAGCAGCCACGGCTGCCGTCCCTCCAACAATCCCTGATGTAGTTGGTGCGGCTGCGGTTGCACCTGCGCCACCTATACCACCATAACCAGACGCAGCGGCCCCCGCGGCCGAGCCTGTTGCAGACGCGGCGGAAGTAGCACCAAGGCCCGCCGCTGTTGAAGTCGTGGCAGCCCCAGAAGAAAACAGCCCGCCTATTTTTGTGCCCATACTACCGAAAAACGGTTGCCCTGAATTCGCAACCTGCAAAGCCCTTATGGTCCCAGCCGTTGACAATAAATTCCCAGCCGTCCCAACCATCCCTGAAATTTGCGCCTGTTCTGCCGCATCCGCGCGTTCGGCGCGATCTTTAGCATCTGTGGATGTTTTATAATCAAGGTTTTGGGCAAACTGACTTTTGGTGGTGGCAAGGTTTTGGGCAAACTGGGATTCGTTGGCAGCAAGAGACTTGTCAAGCTGGGCTTCTTTGGCAGCAAGAGACTTGTCAAACTGGGATTCGTTGACAGAAAGAGACTTGTCAAACTGGGCTTCTTTGGCAGCAAGAGACTTGTCAAACTGGGATTCGTTGACAGAAAGAGACTTGTCAAACTGGGCTGCCTGTAACGCCCGCGCCTCTCGTCCTGGTGCTGCCGCGTATTCCCGCTGAAGACGTTCAATCTCTAAAAGCAGTGCCGGGTCAACGGAATACCGACGCCCAAGCGCCTTTCTTGTTTTATAAGATGTGTACGCCATATAGCCTCCTAATCCTTATGCGTTGCGTGATACTTTGCTATCATCATCAGCGGTTCAAAGCCGGTTGTTTCGTCGTCTGTAACCATCGTGAGCTTGAAACTATGAAACGGATTCCCGTCAAGCTGCTCGTCAAATTCAGGGATAGCCGCGCCGTGGCCGCTATTGGCCGGCGACATGGTTTTCGCTGTGCCGGAAGTTGATGTATCAGAATAATGGGTGAGTGTTATTTCGTTTGCCGTTGTGGTTTTGGCGGTCGTTATCAACCGAACCCCGTCAAGCCTGGTCCCAAACTCAAGGGCATCTAACGCAATTTCCCCAAAGTGGACGGTATGGGTTATGTCGGTTCCGTCAAAGGTGGTGCCGTTCTCAAGGCGTTCCATATAGCCGGTATCAATAAAGCCGTAAGAATATGGATTGCCGTCTGTGTCTCTAACCTCAACCCCACATTGCAAATATGTCCCCCGGTCGATTTCAAACCACTTGTTTCTTGGGATGTCATAAACAAGCTCTTTATTCAGCGCCGTCGCGCCGGTCCCAGAGGCAAACCACCAATGGTATCTTTGTCTTAAATGGTCTATGGTTCCGACTGAATCACCAACCATAGACGCCTTGATGCTCCTTGAGTCTCTTGGGTCAAAGTATTCCTTAATATCGCCATGGATGGGAATTGGAGAGCGGCCATCAGACATATAGATACCGTTGGCACCCTGCCAGATAGCTAAAGATCGCGTTGATGGAGTGTCTCCGGAATTGGAAAACAGGCTTATGGTCTTTAGCGTAAGAGGGGCCGGGCAACCGATACCAGAGGCGACAAGAAATATATTATTTGCCCATTCGTCAATATCTTGGCCGACAACCATCCAAGACTCTGTGTCTTTAAACATCAAGATTACTGAATACAGGGCAGATCCAAACTGACTAAAAAGCTCCGTCCCGCAAGTCAATTCCCCTTCTTCGCCAAAATAGATATCAACGGAGTCCACCCCGTTGTAAACCTGAGGCATGTACTTTCCCGAACAAATAGCCTTGTTTTTAGCGCCAGACATGTCACAACAAAGCAACGTGCGACCCTGTGCAAAAACCGGGAATTTGAAGTGACTGACTGTTTCTGGTGCGGATATCCCACCAATATAATCAATCCTGACGGATGCGTCTAATGCCTCGTCAAATTTAACCCTGTAATAATAGAGACTTGCGCTATTCGCGTATTGCTTTTTTTGTTCGCTTGCCAAGTCTGTGTTGTTCCATGACAATACCCCGGTTTTTGTGAAAGACGTTCCTGTGGTCGTGGTGCCGTCCGAGACATTACCGACCGATACATAACTTGAACCGCCCCAATAATCCACCGAAGCCAACCCTGCATCCACCCCACCCGTCAATGTGCCCGAACCATCAACGGCCATATTTGTTGAATTTTCTGTAAAAACAATAGCGTTTCCGGCTGTCCCGGTGGTAACAGCCGTTATATCAACCGTATCCCCGGCCCCATCCGCCGCTGTGACAGTGCTTAAATCCGCAGTGACAGCGGTGACTATGTTCGTCACGGCATCTGCTGCGCTCGCACCTATGGTGACCTCCCCGGCTACAGAACGAGAAGCCTTCCATGTGAATGTCTGGTCGTCGATTACAAAGGTTTCATCCGCAACCGCGATCCCGGACATTGTTATAACGCCGGTGGCTGCGACGGCAACGGCATGGCTGTTTTCATATCCCGGCACAATCGCCACATATAGACCCGTCTGTTTTTCAATAAACCCGATTTCTAAATATTGCGTTGTAGCGGCCAGAGAGCTTATATCAGCGTATGTTGAGGCGGTTGTAGGGTCGTAATCCTCTCTAAACACATTAATGCTTTTGTCAGATTGTGAGGACGTATAGACATAAAATCTTGCTATGTCCCGATAGATGCCGTCCCAAATGTCAATAATATTTTGAAATGGTAAGTCCAGCGTAATATGCGAAATACCCGCCGACCCATCATCTATGGTAAATTCATACCAATAGAGATAATACCCCTCTAAATATTTGGTTTTGGTTGTGGCCACAGTTGTCGGCCAAGTGATTGATCCCGTTTGTGCGAAAGTTTTCCCAGAGGCCCGCGTACCGTCCGCGTCGGCCGTTATCGTCGTCCATACACCTGCTGTGGATTCTTTTATGGTCAGCGTGTTCGCGGTTGTATTTGCCGATGATACGGTAAATGTCGCCCCCTTTGCCGGGCGGGTTGACCCAATCAAAAATGTTTTGTACGATCCCCCACAAGTCATAACATTCGCTGCGTCAGACTTGGTGTTGTTCATTTGATCGGTATAATCTTTCGGACTTGTTGCGACCGAAATTGCGGCTGCAAGCGCCACAGTGGTTTGTATTACAGCCCCGACCTTCGTTTCATTCCCGCCCCAGATACAAGTATCAACACCATTTGCATAAAGCACCTGGCCATCCGGCGCGATTGAAAAACGCCCTGTCCCAGCTCCCGACGAATCGGTATAAAGGGCTGTCGCTGAAAAGTTCCCGGCTGAAGGAATTGCCGCGGTGTTTTCCAAAACCTGCGAGGCGGTCAACCCGGTATTATATGCCTGGGCCAGAACGTGGCTTTCAGCGGGTTGCTTTTTGTCAAAATGAAAGGCATTGCGGGCCTTTAAATAAGTGGCGTTCATAACGGAAGAATTGATTTTCGTCATGCCGGCCACGCCCTTTAGGTGGGTATCTGTGTACTCAAGGTTTTTAAGATCCCTGTAATTTTCACCAATGGCGGTGGCGTTTGACGTTATCAACCTCCCTGAGAAAGGAATGTTCTTTGATTTCGTGCGTTTATCTGTCATCCAAGCACCGAATATTGATCCAATTCCGAAGATGATGTATTAGCCGGTTGAAGCCGTGACTTCCCTACCATCGGAACATCTGTTTCAATCGGCTTCGGCAAGCGGGTCGCTGCATTTGAGTGTCCGATTTCTTCTTTAAGTTCCTGCGCCCGCATTATGACCGATGGCCGAACAGTCCTATCCCAATCCTCACCGAGAGCAATGGCCAGGTTATAAACCAACAGGTCGTTATCTTCGGGCGGCAAGGTTACTGTCGTTGATGTAGCCGCAAAAACCGTGATAGGTTTCCAAGACTCAAAATAGAAAGTGTATGCGTAATCCGGGCTGCGGTTGAAAATTATCCTGGCGTTGGTCTTTTCAGGAATAAAATAAAACCCTGTAGGCTGGCCGGACGTGGCCTTGTTTATAACATCCCCAAGCCCCCTGGAAGAAAGCAACCTGCACCTGTTATCATAGCTGTCTGAGTCTCTTAGGTACGCCGTATCCTCAATCCTTATAGGGCGTACAGTTACAAAATTTCCCGCTGGTCCGATGGTATATTCGGACGTGCCAACAATAAGAGTGGCGCTTTCGCGGGCAACAGCCGGTTGTAAAAACTCAATGCCCAAAGAACCAAGCATATTGTTTAGTGATATCAAGGCGCTGGCTGTCTGGGCGGTTGTGATGGTGTTAACCGACACCTTTTTTGCGGCTGCTGTTATTATCTCGCCTGCTGTCGTCACGATTCCCCCCAGTTATATTTTGTTGTCTCATGCTCACCGAATAGGTTTTTAAGGTCGCTTGAAAGAGCCACACAACCCCAATTATCATGCTCGAGCATCGCCTTTAAAAGACCGCCCGACTTGTTTATTAGAAACCCACCGAAAGCCTTTATCACCTGGGCCATGCGCTCACATTGAACAAAATGGCCAGGGTGTGTCAGGTAGTCCCTGCCCCCGGCCCTAACAACGATAAGGTTTTTGCCATTGCCAAGCCCCTCGGCATCATAGGCATGGAGCTTTTTGACAAAAGAGCCGTCACACCCGAAATAGTGGACTTCCCGATACCCCATTTTCGCAAAAAGTAGCGGGGTAAATGTTATGAGCGTTGGGCCACCTGTAATGCCGCCCGGCGAGTCAAAAGAAACCGGCCACGTTCTGACATCATCTTGATTGAAAAGCTTAAACTGATTTTTATGAACCCTTGTGGCCAAAAGCGCACCTGTAACCAGCGGCCCCGGCTTGAAAGGTTCTTGGGCGCAATCGCACATGAGCAAGCGTAATCCAATCCCGTTGTCAGATAAATATGTCGCGGCCCCGTTGACACCGTAAATATCTCCGGGGAATTTCTTCAAATCGTCAAAATGTTCGTCAAGTGATGGCCCGCCCCCCACAACCGCACAAATGCCACGGCCAGACTTGAAAGCAACCGGGCGGTACTTCTTTGACCATTTGCAGTTTGCATCGATTTCTTCCTGGGTGTAACCGCAAATGGAATTTACCTTAAGTTCAAACATTCATGTCCTTGGAGAGGGGATTTCTCCCCCCTCCTGTTTGGGTTAAGCACACAGACCAAGCGACACCAGACATGCCTTGATAGCGGCAATGTCAATCACGTTGTCCGCAGCCGAAGCAGAGCTGGCCAGCAAAGTTATGGTGGGCTTGACAATCGGGGCCGTCAGTCCAAAAAACCCGATTTTGTCACCAGACCGGCCAAAATTCACACCGTCGTCGTTTCCATTACCTAAGTATTCAACCGCCATTTTCTTGCCTCCTTATGAACAGATTCTTGCCGCCCACAAACCGCGCAGCAATTTTTGACCGAAAAGAACGTCAATACGACATGGGAACTTGTCATTCACAATGTCGAAGTCCCGGACCACCCGCAAAGAAACCCCATCGATTACCTTCCTTGCCGCGAAGTCAACGCCCTGCGGCATTTCCAGATCGGCAAAGACAGCGGCAAAAGCATCCCGGTGGTAAGCCATCGAGTTGACATATGCTGTTGAGGCCGTTCCAGAACTTCCAGCCAGGTCAACAACCGTTGCGGCGGTCGCGTCGGTCCAATCGGCGCTGTAAACGTTCTGTCTCGGACCGGACTTGTAAATGGTCGGGGTAACGGCGAGCGTGTCAGTAGTATCGCAAGTGATCGCCGTAGTTATGGTGAACTGCTGTAAATGGGCATACGGAACCTTTGTTTCCTGGTTAACCGCATACACACCGGCAACGGTTAAAACGTCGCCCTTGGTAAACGTTTCGGTGTTGGTGTGGGCAGTGTCCAAGGTGGTGTCCCCATTTGCCACTGCGCTTAAATCACACGTCCCGGCTGTGGTTCTGGTGCCGGTGGTGTGGGTTGGGGTCATTTCGGATTCGTGCATGGTAAAGCCACCAATCCGGCCCAACATACCTTCAGAATACTGTTGTTGAATTTCGCTTGCCGGGTGAAACAAGGCCTTTCCATCAGTGATAATGGCGTTTGCGGCCAATGAATCCACCAGCATGTGCCGGTCACTACGAGGCGCTAAACCCTTGCTCAAAAGAGATCGCGCAGCCAGAACATCAGCCAGAACCGGCTTGGTCCCAAAGGTGGTGTTTTCAAAGTTCCACACCCTCGGATAAAGATCAGCAATCATGGTAGCTTCCACATCAGCGGCAAGCCTGGTCATGGCCGGTTCAAGTATCCTGTCGGCAAAGTCATCCATGGAAAGGGTCAGTTCCGCGGAACTGAAATTGATGTCGACGCCTTTCTGGGTGGCCAGAACAAGCTGGGTAGTGGTTTCGGTAACGTCCTGGGTGTCCATGACGGCCCCGGTACGTACAGAGAACTCATTCGGCTCTCTGATCTCCAAATACCCGCCGTTTTTCCCTCCGGTTTTGGCAAAGCGTGAATCATATTGCCGGTTAATTGTTTTCAGAAATGTTGCTTTGTTGTGCAAGATTGACAACGCCTTACGGGTAATGTCACCAGCCGTAAGCGTCTTTATAGTATTAGCCATTGGTTAGCCTCCTTCGACTTTTTTCTTTATTTTTTCCAATTGACGAGCTTTTTCCATTTTGTACCAATCGTCGTCCGACATTTTTGACTCATCAACGGTCCCGGCACCCCCTCCAATTCCAAGCGGTCTTATCGGGTCCGGTGCGGTTGGAGCCTTTTTAGTGTTTTTGGCAATTGTTACTTTCGTTTCGAGTCTGCCCATTTCGATTAGCTGTGCCTCCGGTGGTAAATCACGGATACGCGCCGCCTCTGTTGCGTTTTCAGGCAACCCAAGGTGGTAAGCCAGCTCGGGGCCAATGTCGCTGTGCAAAACGGCAATCCGCATACTCGGGCTAAAGACAGGGTTCTCAACCACTTCATCGAAGTCCTCATGCTCTGCCTTAAAAGCATCTGCCCGTTCCATGAAGGAACCAAGCAGGGCATCTTGTTTCTGCTGCCTGGTTGAGGCCTCGGTCTTTGCGGCTTGAACATTGTCTCGCCAATCAAAAAGTGCGTCCTCATATTCTGTGTTTGTTTCAAAGTCATCGACGTTGGGCCGTGACGGAAGCTCCGGCACAACCGGTTCCGGTGGTGGTTCTGGCTTGCTCTCAGGCCGCGCATTATCAAGCTTGCGCTGTAAATACTGAGTGCGCCTTTCCATTTTCTCCAACTTCGCGGCTAAATCGCCTACCGTTGGTTCCACTGGTGCCGCGACTTCTTCAGACACATCTTGGTGTTCTTCTTCTCCCGGTGCGTCAATCGGGGGTACTGCGGCTTCTTCCTCTCCCTCTACGGGGGCTGATACTTCTTCACTCATGGTTTTTCCTTCTCGGCTTAAGCCGGTTAGCTTGGGTAATAAAAAAGGCGAACCAACCGGGTTTTTCCGGTCAATTCGCCTTGGTTTTTCCAATAACGAAACGTTAAGTTGTCAAAGAGCTATTTTTATTCAGACAATTTTATGGTTTCCCCGCGCTTCACATATACAATCTTGCCAGCCTCTTTTTTTATGATGATTTCCCCATAGGCCAGGCTTTCAATCAAAGCGATAATCTCTTTTTTCTCGGCTTCCGTCACCGCGGCCCCTGTTGTTGGGCTTGGGCTTGCGCTTGGTCTACCCTTTTGGTGATTTCATCCGCGATTTCTTTGCTTCCGGGTGAATCACTGTATTTAAATAATAGTGGCGCTATAATCGCCGCTACATCCGGTCCGGCGTATTGCATGGCCCTTTCCATGGTGGAAACCATTTCCTGCCGCTGTGAGCTAAATGACGCGCCAGGAGATGATATTAAATCGTATCTGCCAATTGAAAGATCGTTATGGATACCCTTGACGCTGGGAACGTTCACGTCCGCTACCTGGTGCTGCCCATCTTCGCCCATAATCACAAGTGCACGTTCGGTTTCGTAGATCTTCGGTATCAGGTCAACAATCTGCCGGCCACCATAGACCATGGCCCGCGTCCGGTTGTTGACATAGAGGTACGTTCCCTTGTCTGATTGGTTAATTCTGGCATCGATAGCAACCCGGCTGCGCTCATTAGACGCCTCGCCCTTGGATGACTCATATTGCCCCAAATGATCTTCGATATCGTAAGCCATGGACTGCATCATGCCCAAAATAGCGGTCGGCACCTGAGCTTGTGGTTCTCTGGAAGGTTTCTGCATACCAGGGATAGCTTTGTATCTTACAAACGGGGCCGGCCGTAGGTGCGCGGACTCCCATTCTTTCTCAAAACCTTTAATCTGGCGGTGGTCCACCATAAACGGGTTTTTCGGGGCCGCGGCGACAGCCTCGGTAGCTGCCGACGCCCAATAATTGTACATTTCCTGAGGACCCTTGCCGCCCCTGGCGAGAGAAATGAAATACCGCTTGCCCTCCACCACAACCTCATCACCGAACATCGGCACCACAGGGATGTATTTTCCCGGCCAAACATTTTCATCAAGAATTTCGCCGCCGCTCAGCTTGTACCATTTAACAATGTGGCTTTCCTCCATCCGATCCCTGATAACCTCATCTCCGGTAAGCTCAAAATATGCCCTGGCGGTGTTGTCGTGTTCCAAGGGGATAATCAAACCGGTTTTCGTAAGACCTATCTTTTTCTGAAAAGTTTCTTTTTTAAAGTATTCGCAAACCCTCACCTTGTCGCCCTGCATCCAATCCCCAAAAAGTGTGGCTGTGGACGAACTGTCAAAATCAGAAACGGTAGCTTTGGGATAAAGCGATTTGAACCTGTCCTTTTTTAGAAGATCTTCATAAAAACAGTGTTCGGCATCCTCAAGGTTAAAATCAACGGCATACGGGTCAAAATGAACCGACTGAGGATTGATAATGCGCTTGATTCTTATTTCCTGATCGAAAGACCCCTCAATAAATTGTGTGATAATCCTAAAAAACCCCACCGAAGACGATAGTGCATGGTTGTATGCGGTATCGTAGGCGATATCAGCCGCCGAAAGATACTCGATTTCCCTGAAAATCCCATCATAAAGCTTGGCCACGCCGGGATCTGCAACGCTGTCCACCGGGATCACAGACATTCTTGGGCGATTCATTAAACCATCGCCCCGGATACGCCTTAAAACCTTTTGAAGCTTGTTCGACGTTATCATGGGCCGGTTTTTACGCAGCTTTTTTGCTGATTCCGACCATTGCCCGCCGTCCACGTCATAGACGAACCGCAAATCGTCGGTGGCTTCATCATAAACATGCTGCCAGCCTTCAACAGATTCGCGGTATCTGTCTTTTACGTCACGAATAAAGGCGTCGCCTTCTTCTTTTTTGCTTTTTTTCGCCATTTAATGCCCCATCCAGCTACCAGCCGCAGCTTGAGCCTCTTGTCGATACGGCGTTATCACATGGTCCTCAAATTTCGTGCCAGTGAGCGTGAACCGATACCAATTTTCCATGAAATGATCGGAACCTTTTTTGTCCGGCTTGCCATTGTCGTCAAAAACCCACCGCTTCGCCTCGTATCTATGCCGCTCGCAGTCTTCAAAGATAAAAACAGTCGGCCGGCCACTCGGACCAACCAACCGATCTTCGATATTTTTTATGCCGCTGTCCTTGTCCTTGGACGCCACGTGCAACATTATATCAACATCGTCAAGGCGATCATATAAAATAGAGAAGGTGTCCCTGAGGTTGGACCCAAGGGCGTTTTTCATGTACTGCGTATCGCCCTTTGAAAGCGGATCGATATAAACGTCCTGAATATCCCAGCCCTTTGTGCGGATTTTCTTGATAATATCGTCCGCGATTCCATCCGCCGAAAGGTTTTCCCACGTTTCAGCCACGCAAAAGTGAACGTCATGCGGATCTACCGCCCAATAAGACACCGCCTGCGGGGTAGAAAGATGAAAATCTATCATCGGCACCACCGGCCAGTTGGCCGGAACCTCAAAAGGCTCTATGACATGCACAACTTCATCAAAACCTTTTAAAACGCGGCCCACAAGGGACTTAAACTGCCCAAAAACACGGCTCGGTACATCAGAAGGATCAATGTCCTTGATGAATTTAAGGATTTTAAGCTTGACCAACCATTCAACCCGTTGATCGGTGCAGACTTCTTCAAGATATTTCTCCGCTGCCCGGCCCTTGTCTTCAACGTATTTCCCCAAAAGCTTGTTTTTATAAAGAAGCTTGTCGAAATAGGTGTCGATCTGAGCTTCAGTTAACCCCATTTCCCTCAAAACTGTAATGTCGCTGTTATAAAGGTCAGGGTTGTCGGTAATTTTAAGGTCAAGAACCAAACCAATATCGCGCCGCCCAGCTAAAACAACATCATCAAGAACCCAAGCCTCTTTGATCGGCGTCATGGTCATCAAGGTCTTGCCCTGATCCAACATCAACCCACGGCTCATAGCCTCATGCTTAGATTTCGGCGGGGGCTCATCTTCAATCAATCCCTGAATCCGAAAAGATTCAAACAAATCATCTTTCTGGTTGTAGACCATGATCTTAACAACGCTTTTATTCATCCAGGTCCACTCGTATTCAACGCCTTGCTCATTCTTTTTAGTCTTATACCAACCGGTAGGCCACCAAAAATGCATTTCCGGTGCCACCGTCTGGCCTATATGGGTTTTCCAATCCTCCCCGGTAAAAATCAAATTTACAGGAGGTTTAATCCCCAAAGACGAAGCATGATAAAAATGCTTCTCGCCATTCGTTTCACCACCCAAAACCGCCATTGGGTGATCTTGCCCAACCGGGTTCCAAGGCTCATAACCCAAAGCCCATGAACCCAAAATACAAACAGCCGCCGCAGTTTTCCCGATTTTATTCGACGATATATTAGCCACGGTAGTAAACTTGTGCATAGTATCCAAAAGCCGCTGCTGCCAGGGGTAAGGCTCCCAAAAGAAAATAGCATTCGCCTTTCCAAACGCCTCAACCCTGTCTTGGGCAGTCTCACCCATTCTTGTTCTTTTCCTTCGTACAGGTCCAACAAAGACCGCTGCTATATCTGGTCGTGCGGCCACAATCCTCGGTAATACAGGGCCTATGCCCCTTTTTCATTTTCGCGGGGCTTTTACGCCGCTTAGGTTTCAAGATATATGCCCGGACCTCACGCAAGGTAGCCTCAAACGCAATAACACCCTTACAAAGCTCCTCATGACCCTGCTCAAGATCCAAAACCCTTTCAGCTAATGACTTATCTCCCACTATGCTTCTCCCGGCAAAATCTCGTAATAATCATAACCGCCTTCGCTACGCACTCGGACAACTTGCTCTATTCGGGAAGGGCAGGCCCTTTTATGTCTCTGAAATTTTGGGGGGGAAGTGTACATATCACACCCCCGCCAGGCGATTGGCCCATGCCCCCCCCTTGGAATAAACGCCGTATGCTTTGCCTTGCTGCCACCGGTGGTGCCCCTGGAATCCCCATAACAGGCCACAAATCCGCCCGCCATAACGGTGGATGAACCCTGCCGATATCGCCCCACATGCACCGCCCTGGAGCTTTGCCTGTAATCCATGTCGCAACCTGTTGATATCATTACTACGTCCGATAAACTCTATTATGTAAACTTTATAGGTTACTGATTGTTATCATTGACAATCACTGCGTCTTGGGTATCTTTATTGGCCACCTTGGCACGGTCCTTGCGTAAGGCTTCGATGTCCCCTATCACCGTATTGACGTTTGCCGTTGACAGGTCGCGCTCAAGTCTCTCTTTATCGTATAATATCCCGTACATGCCGGTTAATTGGTAGGCGCTGGAGTCTTTTAACTTGTCCGGGGTTATTGCGCTTAGTATCTCCCTGCCCTTTAGCGCAATAACGTCCGCCCTATGCTTTTTGTACGCTGGTAGGGCGTCAATGTTTTCGCTGTGCCGGTTAAGCCTTTGAACTATATTGGAATGATTACACCCTACCAACAGGGCTATTTCCCTTGTCTTGAGCCCTTGCGCTCGGTACTCAAGGATTGTTTCGATGGGAATGCCTTTGGCACCGGTCTGGATAGGTTGGTTATTTTTTACAGGTACAATTTGCTGAGTTGCTTCCAATCTCGTTAACCTTCCGCTTTGCCTTGGTTAACCACATAAGGTTTATTGGGACCCGGTGTGGCGTTTGTGGCTGTTGAGCTCAAATTATCACGCATTGTATTAGCCCCGTTTATCGCTGCGCGTTATGCCGATGGTTTGGCAATCATTGCGTCAGATCGTTTATCCCTGCCGTCCAGCCGGCCTATGTGTGCGTGATCGGGCTGGATTAATGGGGCGCCGGGTGTAGCGCCGGGGTTGTTATGTTTTGCATGCCCGTGTCTTGGGCGGTCGCCACCGCGTGGTGGCTGCGATTTTTTTTACCTGGGCCAGTGCTACCGATGCATTTTTAAGCCTGGCCTCACAAGCCGGGCGTTTTGCCGGCGGATGTATGTCCGGATGGTATTTGATTTGTAACTGTTTGTAGAGAGACTCCGCCCATGTCACGAGGTCCACGTCCTGATTACGGTCCCGAAACCCTCCGCGCGGTTTGCCGTTTTTGCACCGCGTCTCGCTGGCCGCCAGCCCGAGTGCTTCAAAACATTGCGGGAGGGATCTATATTTGCCGATATTTGCAACGTGATTTGTCATTGGCATCACGCCGTCGCCGGCACATATGTGATCTATTTGTGGCTGTCGTTTGATATATGAGGATGGATTGCGATCAGACGTTACTATTTCGCCGCAACTATCGCACTGAATCATCCGGATGTGGGTAAAAGATCTTTTTTTATTGTCGATGCAGGTTTCGCGCATACGTGATTGAGGCACAAAATATAGTGCTAGTCAATGGGGTTGATACAGTATACTGTATTTTGGTGGGTATTTTGGTGGGTC
>Ga0233431_1001681_pt1 | contig 36359 bp, 28 predicted proteins | sample SI_118_April2016_FD_179867 | JGI IMG/M metagenome (GOLD analysis project Ga0233431, IMG submission 179867) | Seawater microbial communities from Saanich Inlet, British Columbia, Canada - SI_118_April2016_200_MG | ecosystem: Environmental > Aquatic > Marine > Inlet | place: Canada: British... | reverse complement strand
ATTGTTATAAATATTTCTACGACAGAATAAGCGGTGCTTTGAAAATGATGTCACTAGCAGATATCATTCTATTAAATACTCACCGCAGATTATTAATATGATACCTATATTCTATTAAAAAAGTAAACGGGTAAACAGTATGAAGCAATGTATATTGATCAGGATTCGCTATTTGTGAACTTATATCATTTTCACCAATAATAGGAACTCCTATACCCGGACTAAATGTATGACTTTTAAAAAATTTAGGAAGATAATCATAACATACAATAAAATTCTTAAATGTATCAGGCGTCCATTTTAAATCAGAATTAAGTTTTCTAAATTCAATTTCACCAATAACACATGGCAAAACTGGTAAGGAACTAAGGCGGATTTTTTTCTTAATCAAGTACGAAAATATCTCTGAAGTTGCTATATTGTAGTATCTTAAAGCAGCCGCAGTTTCAAGATAAAAATTAGCCATATATGTAGGCTTTAGTTTATCCTTAAAAAGAAAATAATATGAATAGTATGAACATGTAGTCCAATATTTTATTGCTTTGTCCTCATCTACACGACGTGCCTGATACATAGTTAAATCTATTAACACAGTTACAATATCTCTTACATTATCATTAGGAGTAACAAAGTAGCCTGCATCACCATGAATCTTCGTTATCATAAGGTTCAAAACTTTATCCGGATTGTGTTTAAAATCATAATCTAATCCATTACTGAGTAAAAACTGACGTGATAAGTATGAAATTTTTCCTGTAGTAAGAGCAGAACTAGACATTTTTCCTATCCAATTCTGCCTTCCAATAAATTCATTTTGCTGCGTAGAGCAGCCATATAGAAATAGTGCAAAAATAAGAAACAAACAGATGCGTATTTTGTTAAAAATTATATAATGACTCCAGTAAATTATATGTCAATACATCTAGTACTTACTAATCATTATATCAGAAACAACTTGTCTATCTATGAAATTATTTTTTACAGTCAGAAAATTGAAACAGTGGCAGAATCAGCAAGATTTATATATAATTATAAATTATGACAAGATTAAAAAATACAAATTTTTTACACAAACTGCTAAATAGAAATCCACTATATTTCACCTTAGTATATATTCTATTTATATGGATAGTATTATTATCTACAATATTTTTGGGTACTGATCTTATATTAACTGAATTTCCTCTCACGTTTCATATTGCATCAATAGTGGTTACTCTAATTCCCATATCAATGACGTTTTATCATGTGATACATTTCAGAAAATCTTTAGATAGTTTTGTTCGTCTCTTTTCTCTTTACATACAAATAGTGCTTCTATTCGGCACTATATATTTTATTATGCAGACAGGATTGGTAAAGCAGACTTTTCTTGGTACAAATATTCATTATAGCTTTGTAGGAGAAACACCAATTCATGGAATTAATAATGCCTGGGTGTCAGAAATAGCTAATCATAATACAGACAAATTCAAGACACTCTATAATGCTATTCTATCATACCATGACTGCTTACATTTTAGCCTTGTTACATCTTCAACTGTTGGCTATGGAGATATGATACCCAAATCCTTTCAAGCTAAATTAATAGTTGATTTTCAAATAATTTTATCATTCCTTATTGTTGCATTCGGGATAGGAATTTTTATGATATCAAAAGATAGAAAAGAAGAATTCAAAATCATAAAAACACTCGATATAGATGAAAAAGATATTATTGAAGCAAATGATGAGCAGTTAAATATTTATAAAACTCAGCTCAAGCGCAGAATCAATAAGTTGAATAAAACACTGAAAAATGTTTCATGCGAATCAGATAAACGCGCTAAAAAATAATTTCTTTAATAATTAATAGCTTTTATGTTATCCTTGTGCTCCACCGTTATTCCGCTAATTAACGTTTTTCTCTACTTGTTCAGTTTTTTAAACTTTTTTTAGACAATAGAACTAGAGGATAGTGATATTCTTCAGGGATTTTTTCTAAGACAGCAACATGAACCTTCACGTAATCAGTCAATCCTTTATATCCTCTCTGAGAAGTGATAATATAGTCAAATTTCAAAGTACTATTTGCTTTGTTGTAAATTTTATCTAAAGTTCTAGCTCTTTTATATTTCCTATCCATATAAAATATTGCTTCTGTATTCCAGCTATCATAATAACAGATAACTTCTTGTTTAGGAATATATTGCCTTGCGACCTCGCAAAATTCTTTAGTACTTTCATATTTATTCATAATCGGCACTATATAGCCGTAGTTTAAAATATTTAGTACAAAAGCTACGGCAATAATGGTGCTTATTAAATATTGAAATTGTCCATTCTCGAGTTTTCTCCATAAATAAAATATAAATAGAATAACAAGAACTATAATAATAGAAGATATAATGAAATATGAATTAACAGCCTCACTTATTCTAACCATATTACTGGCATCATTATCACACATCCAATTAGCCTGTCCACTCAATACCATTTTTCCAACTTTCTCTAGAATCCCCGTTCTAGCTAAAACTAATGCAAGTATAGCGGTAGCAGCAACAATGTAATAAACAAATCTTATTTTTTTAGTGAAATAAAATTTAGAGTCTATTAAACCTTTTAAAAATAGTGCCACCATAATAGCCATTGGTGCATATAAAGGTAGTAAATAGTCAGAACGCTTAATTGCAGCCAACGAGAAGAATATAAAAATCACTAAAAACCATATTACTAAAAACTTTGTTCTATCAGAAATTTTGAATATTTTTTTAATCTTAAAAATGATTATAAATGGGAAAAATATAGACCATGGAAGTGCATACGACATTAAATTAGAAAAATAATAAAACAGACTCATCCTTCTTCCTTCATGATAAGTCATATTTATACCGGTAAACCTGGATAAATTCTGATTAAGCAAAAAGTCCAATGTAAATGAATCATGTGTATAATAATTTATATAAATAAACCATGGTAAGGCTATACACAGCACAATCAGTGTACCAGCAATAGGTTTCAAATCTAAAATTATTTTAAGTTTTCTGTATTTTATTATCAATACTATAATAGTTAATCCTACTAGGCCAACAGAAACAGGTCCTTTTAATAATACACCCAAACCTACTACTATATAAAACAAATAAATCTTCTTATTACATTTCATATTTTCAAAGTAGCCAATATACAAAAGCACCATTGAAGCTGTATAGAATGCACATAAAACAATATCTATTCTGGCAGTATGACTCTGATCAATAAAAAACAGAGTTGAAGATAAAATAAATCCACTTAAAAGACCGACATGTTTACCATATAATCTGGATGCAAACCAATAAGTTAAAAGAACAATTACAAATGCTGACAATGCTGACGGCAAACGCATACTAAACTCATTTACACCAAACAGAAGTCCGGATAAAGAACAAAACCAGTAGCTTAAAATTGGTTTTTCTGTAATAATTGCACCTGGAAAAATTACATGAAGCCATTCACCGGAACTAATCATATTTTTAGCTATAATTGCTGCTCTTCCTTCCTGAGCTGAATGTAATCCGCCACCTCCAAGGTTATAAAAAAATATTATTAAAGAATAAAAGACAAGTAATACGGATAAAAATTTATGTGACTTTAATGGGCTGAAGAAGTTAGAACTTTTACTCGGCATATAAATGACTCATCCTATGTAAATACCTATAAAATTAATTACTATCTTTTTATCTTAGATAGCATTTTATTTCAAGACTCTATCTCTCTATGGTTATAATAATTTCAGCCTAATACTTTCAATAAAAACCAAAAAAGCGACAGCGTTGCCATAAAAGATTAAATATCCTATAATATTATTATAATAATGATTATCATGGCAACAAAATTACATAAGGTTCTCCACATGCAGCACGGAAATGAATTTATAATTTACGCAACTCTTATTATATTTATAATCACATATATAGGAGTGGCAGTTGGGGGATTTTGGGGGTTAAAGCTTGATAGAACAGGAATTGTATTACTTGGAAGTATCACTTTACTTGCATTTGGCTGCCTAACACTTAAAGATGCAGTTAATTCTGTTAATTATAGATCAATCCTGCTACTCTTCGCTTTAATGGTAGTATCAAGTCAGCTTCAATATGCCGGTTTTTATCATAAAATTGCACACTTCATATCAGGCTTCATAAATAAGCCCAGTCAGTTTCTGCTGATATTAATGTTATCATCAGGTATAACTTCAGCCTTTTTAAATAATGATGTGGTCTGTTATGCATTCACTCCAATCATTGCTGTATCTTTATTAAAAAAGAAACTCAACCCTGTCCCTTTTCTTATTGGCCTTGCTATATCAAGTAATATAGGATGTGCCCTTACATATATTGGAAATGCACAGAATGTATTAATAGGAGAGATAGGTAATTTAAGTTTCGGCGGCTATATTCTATGGACAATGATACCTGTTAGTATTTCCATGATACTTGCATACTGGATTATTCTAATAATCAGCAAAAACAGTTTAAACAAAACAACAAATATAACTATTTCAGAAAAGAATATTGACAAAGTTGAATTTAATACATGGCGTGCAGCTAAGGGGTTAACCTGTGTCATAATAATTGTCATACTTTTTTTCACTCCATTGCCAAGATATATAGTGGCACTGGTAGGTGCAGGTCTTTTACTCTGCAGCCACAAACTTGATAGTAAAGATGTCCTTAAAAAGGTTGACTGGCAACTGCTTATTTTATTTATAGGACTCTTTGTTGTAGTTGGTGCATTTAGAGATCAGGGGTTAGGCGCAAAATCTATTGAGTGGTTAAAAAGCAGTGGTGTTAATTTAAGTAATCCGTATATCATGGCTATAACAACAGGTGTTTTAAGTAATATGATTAATAACTCGGCTACAGTAATGCTGTTAGTTCATTTTGTAGATTTAACCAACCCTCTATTCGGTTATGTTCTTGCACTTTCAAACACACTCGCCGGTAACCTCTTTATTATTGGCAGCGTCGCAAATATTATTGTTATAAAAGGTGCTAAAGATTATGGGATAAATATATCATTCATGGAATTTGCTAAATATGGTATTCCTGTAGCTCTTTCATCCTTTGCAGTACTGCTCTCATGGGTATTTATTTTATACTAAACAAATCAAATATTTCATTTAGAGTATCATAAATTAAAAGCCGTAATTCACAAAATACTGAATTACGGCTTTTATAATATTTCTTGATCTATTTTATGCAATAAGATGTGTTCCTGCATCTCCATTTGCAGCTTTAGATAAGTTTTCAGGATCTGTAATAATAGCTTCAGATCCACCGTTTTCAATAAATTCTATTGCTGCTTCAATTTTAGGACGCATACTTCCAGGTGCAAAATGACCTTCCTTAATGTATTTTTTAGCTTCTGCTACAGTTATTTTATCAAGTCCTTTTTGATTTGCTTTACCAAAATTAATATAAACTCTTTCTACACCTGTTGATATCAAAAGTAAATCAGCTTTAAGCTGATTAGCCATTAAACTTGTTGCAAAATCTTTGTCTATTACAGCATCAACTCCAACCCATCGATTATCTTCAGTTTTTATAACCGGAATACCACCGCCACCAGCAGCAATTACACAAAAACCTGCTGCAAGTAGAATTTCAATAGGTTCTTCTTCAAGTATCATCAAAGGTTTAGGTGATGCTACAACGCGTCTGTAGCCTCTTCCTGCATCACTAATAAGCTTCCAATAAGAATATTTTTTTCTGATACCAACAACTTCCTCTTCAGAATAAAATGCTCCGATAGGTTTCGATGGTTTTTTAAATGCAGGATCATCTTTAGCAACAGCTATCTGAGTAACAATAGTAACAGCTGTTTTTAGTGATTCTCTACTTAATGCACCAACATTAATTATCTGACTCATTTTTCTTTTTCTGAATTCATTATCCAGGGCCTGCTGAATCTGATAACCAATAGCACCCTGGCTGTCAGCATCACAATTGACCAAAGGAACAGGATGCATGTTTTCAACTTCAGATGCTATTTCAGATCTTCTAAGCATATAACCAACCTGAGGTCCGTTGCCATGACTTACCACAACATTGTACCCACTGTCAACAAGATCTACAATATGGTCGGCAGTTTCACAGACAGCTTTGTATTGATCTTCGATACTACAATGTTCGTTATCTTTTATTAGTGAGTTACCACCAATAGCAACAACAGCTAATTTTTTCATAGACTTACTCCATTATTTAAATCAAAATTTAATATAAAAATTATTAATCATCCCAAAGCTATTTTTCCTGCTAACAGCATAAAAACACCGTAAATTGCACAAATTAAAATAAGCCAAAAAAGTATCCATTCGGCTTTTACAAAAACTTTCTTCTTTCTTTCTATTCTAGCATATATATAAAAGATCAATCCTATGGCAAATAATATTGTACTGATTAATAATAGGCTCAAACCAGCAGCATAAATCAGCCAAATACCATATATAGAGGAAACTATAGTAATAATTAAATCTTTAATAATAGATTCATTTTTCTTATAAGAATCTCTTAAAATAGCAATTTTCAATCCATATAAAGAACTAAATAAATAGGGAGGAAGTATTGTCACACTGGCAACAAAAAACATAATCATGTACGTACTATGAGAAAATAAGGATATAATTAAGAACACTTCAATAGCACTATTAGTGATCCATAATGAAACGTAAGGAGCTCCATTTTTATTTACCTTTGTAAAAAATTTAGGAAGGACACCATCCATAGCTGCAACAAAAGGCACTTCAGAAGCAAGGAGTGTCCACCCCAACAAAGCACCAAATAAAGAAATGATAAGGCCTATATTTATAACAATAGCGCCCCAAGTTCCTACAACATACTGCAATGCATATGCCACTGATGGATTAGGCATTTTTATAAAAACTTCTCTCGGAATAGCAGCTATTGTCAAGACTGATATAAGTACATAAACTACCAAAGTAAAAATAAGACCAATAACTGTTGCTCTTCCAACGTCTTTCATTTTTTCAGCTTTACCAGAAAGAACTACTGCACCTTCAATACCGATAAAACACCAAACCGTTATCATCATAGTACTTTTTACCTGTGAAAAAAAGCCTCCAAGCCCACTACCTAAAAAGTTAAAAGAAATATCTTTTATATTAAAGCAAAAAACCATAATAACGATAAAAAGGAATAAAGGAATAAGCCTACATATAGTCGTAATAGTATTAATTAGTGTTGCAGATTTAACACCTTTAAGAGCTATAAAATGAACTCCCCAAACAATAATAGAGCAACCTATTATAGAATATAGATTACTGCCATTACCAAATATCGGAAAGAAAAATGCAATAGTATTAAATAGAAGAATAGCATATGCAACATTCCCAATAAAAGCACTTAGCCAATATCCCCACGCTGAATTAAATCCCAAATAGTGGCCAAAACCTTCTTTGGCATAACTATAAATTCCACCGCCCAACTCAGGCTTTCTTTTTGTCAGATTTTGATAAATTAAAGCCAAAAATATCATTCCAACACCAGTAATAATCCAGGCTACAATAACAGCAAGGGTACCTGCATGGCCAGACATCTCAGCCGGCAGATTAAAAGCTCCGCCACCAATCATTGATCCAATGATAATAGCAGTAAGAGCAACAAATCCTACCTTTTGATCTTTAGTTGCCATAATAAATTTCCTTATTTAAAATATAAAATTCAGATCTAATGTATTTAAGAAATAATTAAACCTGAATTCAATGTATTACGTAAAAGATAATATAAAAATTATCCCATTGTAGAAACCATTACAGCTTTAATAGTATGCATTCTATTTTCTGCTTCATCAAAAACAACAGAGTTTCTGCTTCTGAACACTTCATCAGTTACTTCACGAATATCAAGACCATTTGCCTCATGAGATCTAGCAACTTCAGTTTCCATGTCATGAAAAGCAGGAAGACAATGCATGAAGAGAATATTGTCATTACCTGATTTATCAAGCATTTCTCTATTAACCTGATATGGTTTTAATAGTTTAACTCTTTTTGCATAGTCAACTTTTTCACCCATTGATACCCATACATCAGTATAAACAGCATCAGCATTTTTCATAGCATAATCAACATTATCAGTAAATTCTATAACAGCACCAGTCTGTTTTGAGTATTCCTGGACTTTAGCTAAAATTTCAGCATCAGGTTCTAATTCCTTTGGACCTAAAGCAACAAAATGCATTCCCATTTTTACAGCACCATACATCAATGCATAGCACATATTATTGTGTGTATCACCGGTAAAAACTAATTTTACATCACTCAGCAATTTATTGTTTAAATGTTCTTCAATTGTGAGAAAATCTGCAAGAATTTGAGTTGGATGATCTGTATCTGTTAAGCCATTCCATACTGGGACACCTGCGTGTTCTGCTAATTTTTCAACTACAGACTGCTTAAATCCTCTATATTCGATTCCATCATAAAATCTGCCTAGAACTTTAGCTGAATCTTCTAATGATTCTTTAACCTGAAGCTGAGAATTAGTCAAAAATGTTACATGTGCTCCTTCTTCAAGTGCAGCGACTTCAAATGCACAGCGTGTTCTTGTTGAAGATTTATCAAAAATTAATACAACATTTTTAGTTTCTAAAGCTGTTCCTTTAATTCCCATACGTTTTTTCTGCTTTAAATCTTTAGATAAATCAAGCATGTAACGTATTTCCAATGGTGAAAAATCCTGAAGTGATAAAAAACTTCTTCCCTTTAAATTAACTGCCATAATAAAATCCTTTTTTTTGATTTTTAAATATTTTTATAAATATGATTTTTTGTAAATTAATAAATATCTTCTCTGCATAAAGGCATGGACATACATCTTGGTCCACCTCTGCCTCTGGAAAGTTCTGAACTTGGAATTACATGAAGTTTAATACCATTATCTTCCAATATCCTATTTGTTACATAATTTCTTTGATAAACACAAACTTCTCCAGGGCTTACTGCAAGTGTATTAGAACCGTCATTCCACTGTTCTCTTCCTGCAATAATCTTGTCTCCGCCACCACATCTAATAAGAGTAATTTTTCTGCCAAGATAACTGGTAAGTATATTTTCTAACGAATCCACTTCTTTTTTTATTGAAATACTTCCGCCAACTCCAGGTGTTATAGCATAAACAGCTAATGGTCCTTCAATTTCACCATGTACAGTGAATTTATCATAATCAACTTGTGTAAATACTGTATCAAGATGCATAAATGCTCTTGTTGAAGGTATATGAAAAGCAAGTACCGTTTTTATTGGTCTTTCTGGTTTAAAGCTACTATTAAATAACCTTTTACAAAGTTTTTCTATTGATTTTGCTTCAGTTCTTTGTGATATTCCTATTGCAAGAATACCATCTCCCAAAACTAAAATATCACCACCTTCAATATATGTACTTTCTTCTCTATGGTACCAAAAAGGAATCTGCTGATCAGTAAATTCAGGATGATATTTAAAAATATATTTAGAAAAAATTGTTTCTCTTCTTCTAATATCTGTACTCATTTGATTTAAGCATATACCTGAACCTATTGTTACAAAAGGATCTCTGGTAAAATATAAATTTGGAAGAGGATCAGTTATAAAGGGATAATCCGCATTTACAGATTCAGTCAAATTTTTTGTCATATCATAAGGTACTTCATCTTTTCTTATGCCTGACATTAATTTTTCAATGATTACATCATTGTCAAAATCCAGCAAATAGTTTAATACAGCATCTTTTACTGTCTCATTTGAAATATGTGCTTCATCTAAAAAATCAGAAATTAAATTATGCTTAATCACTTCACTCTGCAAAATAGTTTCTTCAGCCAATTTTTCTAAATAAACCACTTCAGCACCAGATTTTCTTAGCTCATTAGCAAAAACATCATGTTCCTGCTGAGCTACTTCCAAATAAGGAATATCATCAAATAACATTTTTTCCAATAATTCAGGTGTGAGATTTTCTATTTCACGAGAAGGTCTGTGTAATAAGACTGTCTTCAAAGGACCAATTTCCGAATATACGTTTAAGTTCATGATAACTATTTCCTTAATAGTTTAAGATTTTAATTATTTATTAAAATTTCACCTCTAAAAAGTAGCACGGTATACTCTATTGCAAGATACAAAAAGTTATAAAAGAAATAATATAAAGCCTGCCAAATGTTGATAAAACCCATTTTTAAACTAAATTCATACAGATGGACTTGTTTTAAAAAAGGATATTTGAAATGTTTTATTCCAGTGTTGTCAGAAAAATAAGAAAAGAGAAAAAAATAAAATTAATAGACATGGCAAAACTCATGGATATTAACGAGAATACGTTATATCGCTGGGAAAGTGGGCTCAGAAAACCTTCATCAAATGATATAAGAATAATAGCTCAAATTTTAGAAATACCGGTAAGTAAAATTTCTGATTTAAAAGATCTTACAAGAATATCAGGAGGCATAAAGAATACTCTGAATAATCCAGAAAATAATATAAATAAAAATCTTTATAATCTTGATAAAATAATTGATGAATTTGGCAATATACCAACAGTAGATATAAATGCATTAAGACAGCTTAAACAGACATGTATAGAATATCAGCAAAAAAATACCTATCTAGGAAGCAAGGTACATCGTTATGAAGAGATTCTAAATCAAAGTTCAACCATTATATATGTGTTAGATTCAAATTATAAATTTAGGTATGTTAACCAGGCTTTTATTATAATGTCAAGCAGAGTCAGTGCAGAAAATATACTTGGTTTTAAAGCCAGTGATATTTTTGGTCTTAATGATGTTTATGATATTATTAAGGTTGAAAAAAAAGTATTTAATGAACATATGCCTATTTATAACAAAAAAATTCTATTACCGTGCAGTAACAAAACTAAAAGTGGATTACTATCAATTCATCCTGTAATAAATAAATATGGTGACGTAACAGAATTAATCTGTTCTATTCAGGATATAACTGAATTTTCGAATTTACTTAGCAGACTTCAAAATCTAGAAAGTGTTATGGACTTATCAGATGATTTATTAATAATTAAAGATACCACCGGAGTGAAATATAGATATATCAATAAATCAATGAAAAAAATTACAGGCTATGAACGGGAGATATTTTACAAAAATCCTGATTTTTGGGATTCTATCATACATCCTAATGATATAAATCTTCCAGGAGCAAGAGATCTTAAAATCAGCAATGAAGGAAAATATAAATTTAGAATTGTTCACAGCAACGGTAATGATGTATGGATCGAAATAAATAGATATATTCGTCTTAATGAAAATACAGGTCAAACTTATATCTTTGCCGTGGGCAGAGATATAACTGAACAGGTAAATCAAAATAAGATACTGGAACTATTAAAAGCTAATATAGATTCTACAAATATTGGTATTGCAATTATTAAAAACTTCAATAATCAACTTGTTTACGCAAACAAAGCCTCAAAAGAGATTACTGGTTATTCAAGTGATTTGCTAATTGAAAACAACTCTGCAAATTATATTGCAAAAGTCATTCATCCTGATTCTCGTAAAACTGTAACTAAGTTTTATAAAAATCCAGAATCATTTTTAGATAATTTATTAGAGTTTAAATATATTAAAAAAGACGGAAAAACAATTTGGATAAGATCAATAATAACCAATAAATCATATAATGGCGAAACTTACCAATTGCGAATATTTCATGACATTACTGAATATAAGAAACACATAGAAACAGCAAATTTACTTAAAAAAGCCATAGATGAAGCTAAATGCACAATATGGCTTTACAATTCAAATAGATCTAAATATATTTTTATAAGTAAATCTGTAATGAATCAATATGATTATCCCGTTTCTAAATTTAAGAAAGATATGAACTTCTGGATTAATAACTGCGTACACCCAGAAGATAAGCAGCAAGAACTTAAATATATAACTAATGTGCTTCAATATCCAAGCAAAAGAATATTTAGAATCATTAGATCCAATGGAGAAATCAGAAAAATTGAATGCACTGTCCATATTTCAAATGAGTATATACTTGCTCATGAAATAGATATTACGAAAAAACAACTCTGCTAGATAAAACTAAAAATTTCACACATGGCTATGTGCAAAAAATTTCAAGCCTACAATTCCGGCTACAATAAACATCAAACAGATAATTCTAGCCAGCTCTTTTGATTCACCCAAGAAAAACATACCGATTAAAACAACACAAACGGCTCCTGTTCCAGTCCATACAGCATACGCTGTTCCGATAGGAATAGTCTTCATTGCAATAGACAAAAGCCACAAACTTATAGCCATAGTTACAATAGTAAACATACTTGGCCAAAGCTTGGTAAATCCTTCTGTATATTTAAGCCCAACAGCCCAACAGCCCAACAACACTCAAATCCACCTGCGACAAACAATATCAACCAATCCATTTTATATTCCTTATATTTATATTATTTCGACATCTAACCATATTGCATATTTATATTCTAATTAATAATTTTTTCTACCATCATATTTTGAAAAGTAACTTGGGCATTCTTGCCCGAGGATCCCATGGCAAGAGCTTGCCCCCTAAACGGACAAGTCATGCATAGTTTGATAAAAATAACCTTTTGCTTGTAAAAATTTACATTGTCTCTAAGCCAACTTTTAAACCCTGTTGTTTTATTTGTGCAGTAATATCTCTTATGATAGTAAATTTATGGTCTTTTCCAGATGCTTTTTCAGTTACTATATAAAAATTTGATTCAATCCAGACGATACTTTTGTCTTTTTTCATTATTCGATATTTTACTTTTCTGCTTTCTTTAAGTATATCCCAATGATCTTTAGGTTTATGCTTAAAATCATCACCGACAATAATAGAATCAAACAATGAATTATCTTTGTAAAACTCCTCGCTTTTATATCCGGTTAAACTTTCAATAGATTTGCTGATGAATTTATAACTAATAAAATCATTTTCATCCCATATAAAAATTACATCATTAGAAATATCTATAGCACTTTCTAGAACTCTAAGTTTATCTATAAGATTAGATACTTCAGTTATGTCCTGTATTGAACATACAAGTTCAATGACTTTACCATCTTTATCAATTATCGGATTTATTGAAAGAAGTCCTTTATTCCTCCCAGAACTACATGGAATAACAACCTCTTCATTTATGAGTGGCCTGCAGCGTTTAAATACAGTTTGTTCAAAGTGTATTATTCCTCTTACATCATTCATTCCGAATATATCACTGGATTTATAACCGATTATATTTTCAGTATTAAGCATGTTTGACATTAAAATAAAGGCATCATTTACATAGCGATACTTAAAACTGGAATCTTTAATATACGTTATTGTTGAACTCTGATTCAGAATTTGTCTATACCTGCTTACCTGTATCTCGAGCTTATTAATAGTTTTTTGAAATCTTAAGCATGACTGCTTTAAATGTTTTATGGCATTGATATTAACAGCAGGCACATCTCCAAATTCATCTATCAGCTGATCAAGCTCATACATACTTTTATCATAATCAATTTCTCTATTTTGAAATATATGTTCAGTTTCTTTACAGACTGTAACATTAACTGTTTCCTTTAAATCAGATATTTCTAATACAGATATCCCTAGCATTCCTGCATAAATTCTTATACTGTTGTCAGCAGGCATTCTTTCTCCTGTTTCCCACCTGTAAAGCGTCATGTATGATACACCCATTTGTCCTGCCATTACTGTTCGCTTTATATTTTTCTGCTTTCGCATCACTTTAGCTTTTTTAAAATAAAACATATACAGTTCCTTAAATATATAACATTTGGCTATATAAAACACAATATATCATATATACAACATAATGTTATGTTTTTTACAGCCAAATTTTCTTTTTAAAATTATAAATATATTCAAATAGACGTTAAGTTTTATCTATAAACTTAATACTTATAAAAAAGCTACACAAAAAAATGCATTAAGTTCAATTATACAACAACAACTAAAATAAAAGGAAACGACACTATGAAAACAAAACTAGGATTAATTATCGTGGATGCGCAAAATGATTGCGTATTACCTGGAAACCCAGTAACAATTAATGGTGCATATGAACAAATTCCTGTTATTAAAAAGCTTCTTAATTTTTTCAGGGAAAAACATCTTGACGTTTTTCATATTATTAGAGAATATAGAGAATCAGGAGCTGATGTTGAACTTGTCAATATTGAAAAATTCAACAAAAACAAATACTATGTTGCTGGAACAAAAAAGTGTGAAATAGTAGAAGAACTTACTCCTATAAAAGGTGAGCTTTGTGTTGTAAAACAAAGATTTAGTTCATTTATGCAAACTGAGCTTGATATGCTTCTAAGGAGAAAACAAATAAATACTCTTGTTGTATGTGGAGCTCAATATCCTAATTGTATTAGAACTACTATTTATGATGCAGTATCCCTTGACTATACAGTAATAAATATTACAGATGCCACATTTGCACAGACTGAGGAAGTAGCTGTTTCAAATATTAGAGATCTTAAAAATATAGGAATTACCTGTATACCCCTCGACGATTTTTTCAACGAATGGAGTAGCAAACTATAGAGCATAGTTATTTATTAACGTTACACATTAGCGTATAATTTGTAAGCTGTCTGGTTGATTTTAACCAGCAGCTTATATTTTAGAGAAAATGATTTAATTATTATATACACAGCAAGCCATAAACTTATTCCCATTATGACAATAGTGAACATACTTGGCCAGAGTTTTGTAAATCCTTCTGTATATTTTAGACCTACAGCCCAGCAGCACTCAAATCCATCTGCCACAGATAAAATCAACCAATCCACTTCACATTCCTATATTTAAGTTATTATTATACCTCAAATTTTCTTTTTAATAATAACGGTATTATCTCTTAAAAAGGACATATACTGTATAATCATATCCTAATATAATGTATGTAACAATAAACAATTATTGATCTAATTACTTCAATTTTGCTGAAATTATATTTAACATAATATATAATTAGAATGGCTAAAGGTGTATAAAAACACTAAATAGGAGGGTAGTCAGTTAATAAAAGACATAATTTTATAATTTATATATAATTGATTTTATTATCAGGGAGGAGTATCATGCCAGCTAAAATTAACCGCACACTAGATTTTCATATACAGGAAGTAAAAAAAAATAAAAGAAAGTTTGAAAATGTTTTTGAGGCTGTAACAAGAATGATTCTTGATAGACCTGACGCTTTTGAAAAAGTCAAAGTAAATGGCAAGTCCGTTTATGATTATAATATTTTCAGACAAGGCTCTAAACATCTAATAGGGCTATACAATGAAATAAACAGTTTTGTATCATTTGTAAAAGATGCAGCAGAAAAAGGCTCTTCATCTGAAATGGCATTTGTTCTCGTAGGAGAGCCTGGTAACGGAAAAACTTTTTTTGTAGATTACATCTGCTCAGCTTATCGTAATTTTCTAGCACTTGACGGCAACCATAAATATACATTTAAATTTCAGGGACTTGACAGACTAAATAAGTACGGCAATCTCAAAGAAATAGAATCACAAACCTTTGAAGATCCAATGATTCTGGCAATGAATTTATTTGGCAATAAAAAAGAGAGTTTGGATTACATAGCAAATTTCGGTTTCTCAGATAAAGAACTTGAACATATACATTCTAATTATAGACCGCTTGGCGCCTGCACAGATTACATTTTTAATGACATAAGAGAATTTGCCGGCGGAGATATCGAAAAAATAAAACAATTCATAAAAATATCCCCTGTTAAACTGAGTGATACAATGGGGACGATTACAGGAAAGTACTCAGCAAAAGATAAAATAACATCTTCAGCAAAAGATCTACTTGGAGAAGAATCTGTACAAAGACTGCTTTCAATTACAGACACAAGTAATCCTTACCGTATTGATTTAAGAATAGGTGCTTTAGCCAGAGTTGCAGGCAGCGGCATTCATTTCAGTGATGAAATATTTAAAAACAAGAAAGATCTCGTACAGGTTTATTTAGGAGTTATACAGAATAGAATCATTGAAATAGACGGTTATAAATGGCCCATAGATTCATTAATTATTGCAACAAGTAACAATGAAGAATTTTACCGTTTCATCAGTTCAAAAGAAGAATCACCAATTGTTGACAGATGCCGAATCTGTTATTTCAGTCATAATACTAATTATCAGCTGCAAACAGAACTAACTAACTATGCACTTGGTTCTAATCAGAAGACAACAATGTCCAATGAACCACTTCATATTGATCCTAACCTAAATTACGCAATATCAAATGCAGTTATACTATCAAGGCTCCCTAAATCAGAAAAGCTCTCGTCGCTTGAAATTAGAAAGCTTGCGGCTGGTGAAATAGCGGGAGATAAAAGTATTAAAACATTAATTGAGCTTATAGACAGTTTACAAAAACTCCCTGACGTCACGAAGCGTTTTGGTCAGCGCGGTATTGGACATAGAAATTTAGGGCGTGCACTTCAACTTCTGATTGAAGATTCTGAAACACAGGAAGGTAAATGTATGTTTGCCGAAAATGTATTTAAAGCAATTGAACAGGTAGTGCTTGATTACATACAGGAACCTGAATTCAGATCCAAATATCTGGAAGATATAAAAGTAGCTAAAACTTTATACAGAGAGAAAATCAGAACTGCAATGTTCGATGCCTATATGGATGAACCTAAAGCTATAAAAAAAGAAGTATTAAATTATGTCAACATGATAATAGCTATAGATTCTCAGGAAATCGGAACAGATAATATGTGGAAATACACCGATCCTTCAACAGGTGAACTGCGTGCAATCAAAATTGACAAAACATACATTAACAGCGTAGAGGAGAGACTCGGCTTAAAAAATAATGAACAGAAAGAATCATTCCGTACAACTATAAGAAGAATTTACGGTAGAAAGGCACATACTGATCCTAATTATGATTTTATGGACAACCATGATTTAGTAAAAGCCGTAACTGATGTGAGATTGCAGTCAGATGTAGCCGGAGCCGGAAGTCTTGTCGGTGCTTTGGCAAATAGAACAAATGACGAGAATAAGAAACTTTACAATAAAATAATTACAACCATGCATGAAAAACTTGGATACTGTAATACATGTGCTCAAAAAACTATAGACTACTTCTGCACCAGACAAGATGAGAATTAGAAACTAATAGCAAAGGCACAAAGGTTCAGAGGCATAAAGACTTAAATTTATAACTCGCACAAAGTGCGATAATACGGCATGGAATAATGAAAAAATATGATACTAAAATTAAAGAAAAAACAGTCTCTAATGTTGAGCTAAAAAGTCATCATGGCTCAAGTTTGAAGCATAGTATCTTTGCTGCGCTTCCAAAAGTAGAGTCAAACACCCATTACTATCACAGTATTAAAACGCTTGATGAACTTCTTGAGAGAGATAATCAGCGGGAAAAAGACGGTTTTAGACGAAAAATAAATATAGGGAAAATTATAAAACCGAGCAAAGGCGGCAAAAATAAGGTGGTGGTGGTTCCAACTACTACAGAAGATAAATTTTACCATGATGATAGGGTTACAGAAGAAAGTGATGAAGATAAATCAGGGGATACCGGTCAAACTACAGGGACAGCAGAAGGAGAAGAAGGTGATGTTATCGGAGAAGCTCCTATAAAAAAAGAAGGTCAGGGAGAAGGTGCCGGGGGCGGTTCAGGAGATGGTGAGGAACATGAAGTTCTTTCTAACGCATACGATCTCGGAAAAGTATTAACCGAACAGTTTAAACTCCCTAATCTTAAAGAAAAAGGAAATAAAAAATCTCTTACTAAATATAAATATGAACTTACTGATAAAAACCGCGGTTCAGGTCAGCTATTAGATAAAAAGAAAACAATTAAACAGTTACTAAAAACCAATATTGCACTAGATAGATTTAAGCAGGGAGAAAAACTTGATTTAAATAAGTTTATTATTAATAATAATGACTTTATTTATCGCACGCTTTCCAGAGAAAGAGACTTTGAAGCTCAGGCTGTTGTTTTCTTTTTAAGAGATTACTCTGGTTCCATGTACGGAAAACCTACTGAACTGATATGTTCACAGCACTTAATGATTTTCAGCTGGCTGATATATCAATATAAAAATCAAGTAGAAAGTAGATTTATACTCCATGATACTGATGCAAAAGAGGTGAAAAGTTTTAATCAATACTATAACTCAAATATCGCAGGCGGTACAAGAGTACTATCATCATTTGAATTGGTAAAAAAAATTATCGATGAAGAAAACCTGGCCAAAGATTATAATATCTACATTTTTTATGGTGGTGATGGAGATGATTGGGATACCGAAACAGAAAAATTTAATGCTGTATTAAAAGATATTATCCCCGCTACAAATAGGCTTGGAATATCAATCATTCGATCCACATTTTCAAAAAATAAATCTAAATTTGAGGAATATCTAGAAGAAAATAATCACCTAAATGAAGACAATATAAGACTTGATGTAATAGATCAGGATGCTGATGGAAATAGATTAATAGAAGGAATTAAAAAACTAGTTTCAGAGGAAAAAAGTGGCATAGGCACAGAGTAGCAGCAAAGACACAAAGGTGCAAAATAGTTAAATATTCGTAAAAAAAGATTTTAAAAGCTAATAGCTCAAAAAATATACTATTATGGAAATTATCAGTCAACACACAAAACAGATAATGGAAGAATGCAAGTCCAGAGCCAGAGATGCCGGACTTTCATTCAGCGATGACACGTTAGAGTATATTGTTACTAATCAGGATATGATAGAACTCTCGCCAAAAGGTATGATACCTACTCTTTATGATTACTGGATCAATGATCTTGAAGTTATAAAAAGTAAAAAAGAATATGAATTGTATCCACATAATGCTTACGAAACAGTAATAAATTCCAGACCTGCAATTTCATTCTACAATGACAATAATCCTGACTGGCTTAATGTAATGATATTTTATCATGTTATTGCTCATATAGATTTTATGCAGAATAACATGTTTTTCAAAAACACATGGAATGATGACTTTGTAGGGCAGGCACTTGCAGACAAAAGGCTTATTTCTAATTTTAGAACAAAATACGGAAGATGGGTGGATTATGTAATAGAGTTTACCAGAGGAATAGATAATATTACAGGGTATTTTAATACTCTTTCCCCTCTTCACACTAAAGATAGAAAAAAGATAAAAAAAATTGATTACTATTTTGATATATTTCTACAAATAGAAAAACAGGTTAAAATGCCTGTATATCTTAAAGAACTTGAAAATTATAATGCAATATTGGCAAAAGGTAAGAAAAATACAGACGCTCTATTCCTGACTGAAATCAAAAGCAAATACCCTGAATTTGAATCATGTTATCATAAATATATAAAAAAAGTACATGAAAAACCTTCAGACATAATACAATATTTAATGCAGAATTCTGAATTCATCAATAAAGAAGAAAACAAATGGATGAAATCTGTAATGGAAATTGTGCGAAATACAACCCTTTATTTCGATCCTCAGAGAAGGACTAAAACATTAAATGAAGGCTGGGCAACCTACTGGCATAACTACCTATTCATAAGGGATAACAGAATTAAGGGACATGAAGCGGATTTTGCTAAGTTAAATGCATTTGTAGCAGCCATTCCAGTTGTCGGTTACAATCCTTATGCCATTGGATACTCACTATTAGAATACATAGAAGAAGAAACTAATAAAGGAAAGTTGACTTTCGATTTTGAAAATATTCTTAAACGTGACATAAGAAAAACATATAATAAGCATACAGGCAAAGGGCAGGAACAGTTATTTAAAATAAGAAAAAATCACTGTGATTTCACATTCATCAACAGCTTTATAAATCAGGATTTTGTTGATAGATATAAGCTTGTTACCGTTGGTGAACGAATAAATCAGGTCAGAATGACTAAAGAATATTATATAAAAAGTAAAAACTATAAGGATTATAAGAAGTATATAATTAAACACTTTATACACCCTCCTCACATCACTGTTGATAAAGAAAAAACAGCAGATGGTGTTTTGTATTTAAAACATCACTATGAACATAAACAGTTGATTCCTGAGTTTATTGACAACACTATGATTGGTATAGAATATCTGTGGGGCGGTGAAGTAAAATTAGAAACACATCTGATTGTTGGAGGAAAACCTCAGAAAATTATATATACAGCAAAAGATAGGAAAATAACTCAAAATGCCGGCTAAAAATAAAATTGCTAATATTTTACACATGCTTAATGAAAAGCTGCGAAATGAAGACAAGAGAGATGTAATCACTTTCGAAGAATTACTAGATAAAATTTCTATAGATCCGGCACTTCATTTAAGAAATATTTTTCAACTTTTTCATGATATGATACACTACTACATTCCGAAAGGAGTTAACTGTTATCCAAATGATCCTGAATCCATCAATTTTATTGATTACGATTACACTAATCTTTTTGTAAAAAATACAAATACCCCTTTCTTCTCTGATAAATTACTGATAAATAGACTCATAAATGATGTAGATTCATTTAAAAAAGGTGTACTCGCACATAAGATGCTTGTTTTTATAGGACCTCATGGAAGCGGGAAAAGTACTTTCTTAAATAACCTCCTACAAAAACTTGAACTATATACCCAACTGCCGGAAGGAATAATGTACGATACTTTATGGGAACTTGATATTAATAAAATAGGCACCCCAATACTGCTTGAAGTACTAAAAGATTTATCTGTAAAAGGCATGCCCGATAATGTCAAAAATACTAAACCACCAAACATAAACAAAACTATTAATCAATCTTTTGACAAATATCTTCATATCCCCTGCCCTAATCACGATCATCCGATAATACAAATACCGATAGAAATAAGAATGGAAATACTGGATAAAATAATAGAAGACAAAAAGCTCAAAAAACTTCTTTTTTATGATAAAGAGTATGAGTGGCTGAGAACGAAAACGCCTTGTGCTATCTGTTCTTCAATATATAAATCACTCTCTAAAAAACTCACTTTTGAAGAAATTTTAGATATGATACATGGAAAGATCTATGAATTTGACAGAAAGATGGGTGAAGGAATCAGCGTTTATAATCCAAGTGATTTTATCAATAAAAATCCAATAAAAAATAAAGAACTTCAAAAATGGATAGATACGCTCTTCAAAAGCAGTGATACCGTTTCGTATATTTATTCAAAATATGCAAAAACAAATAATGGCCTTTATGCCATTATGGATGCAAAATCTAATAACATTGATAGATTTAAAAATATCCACAGTATTATAAGTGATGGCACTCATAAAGTTGATACATTTGAAGAAAATATTGAATCTATGTTTATAGCATTAGTCAACCCTGAAGATATGGATGTTATAGCTAAAGAAAAATCTTTTCTTGACAGAATAATACAGATACCTATACCATATATCCGTGATTATCATACAGAAGTAGAAATATATAAAAATATCTATACAGAACAAATTGAAAATTATTTCATGCCTCATGTACTTCGCGCCTTTGCTAAAACAATCATAGCTTCCAGATTAAATACTGAATCTGAAGCTATCAAAAAATGGATCAAAAATAAGAATCTATATTCAAATTTTATAGACAAAGATTATCTGCTACTAAAAATGGAAATTTTTACAGGGAATATACCTGCCTGGTTAAGTGAAGTTGATGCAAAAAGATTTAACAAAGATATAAGAAGATCATTGATAATGGAAGGCGACATAGAAGGCTGCAAAGGTTTTTCAGGTCGTCAGTCTATAGATATGATTAACCAGTTTATATCAAGATATAAGAAAAAAAATAGACTAATAAGCATAAAAAATATTATTGAATTTTTCAAAGAAAAATCTTTTGCGGAAAAGCTGCCTTCTCTATTTACAGAATCATTAAAAAACTGGTATGATTATTCTGTATTACAGGAGGTCAAAGAATCAATGTTTTTCTATAATGAGACTCGTATATCTAAAAACATCAAAAACTATCTTTTTGCGATTAGTAATGAACCTGGAGCTAAAGTAAAATCTCCTTACACTAAAGAAATTATTGATATTACGGAGGAGTATTTAAAGTCTTTTGAAAGATTCATACTGGGAGTTACAGCAGATGATGCTACCACAAAACAATTTAGAGATGAAACATTAAAGATATTTGTTGCAAAAACTACACAGGAAGAAAATTCAGGCAAGGATTTAACTAATACGGAACAATATAAAGATCTTTTTTCAAGATTTCATAATAGCCTTAAAAAAGATGTGATGACTCCTTATATATCTAACGCAAATTTCAGACTTGCCATAAAAGAATATAATACTCCAACATTTAAAAATCATGATAAGAGAATAAAGAATGAAGTTAGGCAATTATTTAAGAACCTTATTTTTAAGTTCAATTACAGTGAATCAGGGGCTAAACAAACTTCTATCTATGTGATAGACAATAAGATATCAGAAAAATTTCCAGAATAAATTATTAATTTTATTCTAATTTTTGATGACAAATCATAAATTAGATGTATATTCCTTTACTTGCAGAAAATTTCAACATACTACAGATTTATTCAATTTGGGGAGTAACGTACATGAATAAACTAGGCTATTCGCAAGTGTTTATTGTAACTTTTTTTAGTTTTGGAGGTTTCATTGGCGGTTATCTATTATGCGTAATTAATGGAGCCGCACCTTTTCTTGTAAACGATTTCAACCTGGACACATACAAGATATCGACTATAATGGGACTCATACTATTTGGTGGATTAATAGCTAAAGTCATACTGCTCTTTCAAGATTACTTTGGAAGAAAAAAACTGATATATGTTAATCTCCTGTTATTTATAGCCGGGATCATTGTGTTTACTTCTGCACATAGTTATACAATGCTGTACTGGGGCAGGCTTCTCCAGGGTGCAGCTGCAATTATGTCCACTGTTGTATTTACTGTTTATCTTTCAGAAATAGCTCCTTCAAACAGAAGAGGTATTATGATTGTATTTTTTCAGTTGTCATGGACAGCAGGTATGTTTATTGCAAATATAGTGAATATGAGTTTTGTAGAAAGCGGAAACTGGCAGATGATGTTTAATGTTGTCATATTCATACCTATTATAATGTTAATATTTACACCATTCCTTCCAAGAAGTCCAAGATGGCTTGTACTAAAGGGCAGATTTGTTGAAGCCAAAGTAATAATAGAAAATATTAATAGTAAAATGGATTCATACAGCCTCGATGTGGAGATAAGAGGAATAATGACGGGATCAGAAGTTAGATGGCTAGACTCATTTAAGCTCATTTTTAAATACAAAAAAGCTATTCTGCTTGCAATTGTGATTCTTGCTTTAACTCAGCTGTGCGGTGTCAATGCAATCATGCAGACAAGTACTATAGTATTAAAAGACTGTGGTATAAAATCTACTTTTATGGCAATATTTGGAACAGTATTAATATCCGGTTTTAATTTTGTAATGACAATAGGAACTATGTTGCTTGTAGATAAACTGGGCCGTAAAAAAATATTAAAAATTGGTTTATACGGTTTTACTATTTCAATGTTTGCTCTTGCTGTAATATTAGGAGTAATGCCCAAAACAGAAGTTACCGGATGGCTGGCACTGATTTTCATGCTGATAGGAATTGGCTTCCTGGCATTTGGACCTTGCGGAGTAGTTTATGTTCTTATCGCCGAAGTATTACCTACTTCAATAAGAACAGTAGGAATAATAATCGGAGGTATTGTCTCAATTATAGTTGGGACTATTTTTGTATCTAAATTCCTAATCATAGGTCATGCATTTGGATTCTCTGTCCTATTCGGAATGATGGGAGTATTTGCATTGATTTATCTACTGTTCAGTATCTTTACCCTACCTGAAACAGGTGGTAAATCACTGGAGGAGATTGAATCAGAAATAAAATAATAGTCTTATTCTAATCATATATTCAGGACGTCATATTTTTGACGTCCTTTTTATTATATCTCAAAAAACTATGAACCTTTAATAGTTTTATATTTAGTAATATCTCTCATATAAACAGAAAAAACCACATCATCAGACACAAGCATCTTTTTTGATTTCTTTGTATAATTTTCAGCAATAGCCCTGGCATAAATCCACTTAACTCTATTATTTTTCTTTAATCTAAAAGTTACATTTTTAGATGCAATTCTATTTTCAAGCCACTCAATAACTGCTGTTTTATCTTCCTCTACAACTGTATCCATCCATGATATTTTATCTGCAAGCAAATCATTTTTTCTAATACTTAAAACATCATAAATATTATCACTTATATATTCATATTTTAATATTTTTTTGTTTTTAAATGAAAATTTAGTTACCATAATAACAAGATCACTACTATTTATTGCACTTTCCAGTTTCAATCTTCCTTCTTCTGCATTGACCTCTTTTGTTATATCTCTTGATATACCATAATATAAGGGCTTTCCATCTTTGTCTAAAGTTTTAAATCCCCTGAATTCCAACCAAATAATATTATCATTTTTTCCAAAAACTCTGAATTTTATATCAAAAGGATAACCTTCAGGAGATGTAGTAAGTTCATATGCAGCTTTATCATCAGGATGTATGCGTGCTAATAGATCTTCAGGGTACATATGGTATTCATTAATATCAAACCCTAATGTTTTGGCTGCGCCCAGGCTTATAAATTCAAACCTATGAGGGTTAAAGCGTTTAATCCATACCCATTCATTTTCCAGTTTATTTAGAATATCTTTTAATAGTTTTTCTTTTTTTATTAACTTATCAATACCTGTTACATCTTTGATACTTGCAACGATCTCAATAACTTTATTCTCTGAATTTAAAATGGGGGATATTGATATAAGTCCAAATTTATTTACTGTACCAGGTATTCTAGTTTTTACATCTTGAATACAATCGCCGGTAGTGAACACTTTATTTTCTAGTAAAATCATATCTGCAATTTCTTTTCTTCCAAATAAATCGATAAATTTATTTCCTATAATTTCATCTTCTGTATAACCTGGGGAGCAGTGATCAATAAAACTACTATTTGCTCTTTTTATCAATCTTTTACTATCTTTTACATACACGATTAAATCAATAGAATTCAGCAATGTATAATATCTGGCTATTGCCTTGTTGCATCTTTGATTCTCGTTTAAAGTACGTTTTATAGTATCATTAACTCTAATAATATGTTCGATGCTGACAGCAGGTACATCTCCGTATTCTCTGATAATATTATCCAGCATATAAATAGAATTTTCGATTTTTTGTCCAGCATCATTCATAGTTTCAAGTAGTGATATATTTGGTAAATCTGATATTTCACTTGCTGAAACTCCTAAAATATGAGCAAGCGCAATTATTTCAGCCTTACTAGGAATAGATCGTTCATGTAGCCAATTGGAAATTGTGTGCCTTGTTCTGCCTAGGTAATCAGCTAAAGAGTTTATACTGATATTCTTAGCCTTGCGTAATCTTATAATATCATTAATATATAATTTCATTGCTATTATCCTCGACAAATGGAAATGTTTTATACAAATATACACCTTAAATCATTAATGGTAAAATATTTAGCATTTTATTTAAAGAATTTATTTAAATTCCCATAAACAATTCAGTTTAGATATATATCTTATGCAGCTTAAACGAACGAATTATTAAAAATAAATATTAAGAGGAATTTAAAATGTATTACACATCAATTTTAGGTAAAAAAGAAAAAGAATTTAATAGTTTAATAGGTCAATTAAAAATTGATAATACAATCATAAAGGCATCTATACCACTATACAAAGATGATTCAATTTCAGCAAAATTGGTGGTAACCAGAAGAGATAATTAAATAAATAGATGAGTAAAAGCACTCAATCTATGGGGGATGGTGTACAAAATGCATTATAGAAGAAAGTTAGTTTTTTTAAGTTTGAAAGAACGGAGACAAACATATTTTCTACTTTTTTCAGGTATTTTTATAGGTGCCGGAATTGGGTTTATAGGTAGTGCATTTAATCTTACAATAATATATGCAAAACATTTAAGGCTGGAATTTATTAATATATTTTCAAATAACAGTGTTATTCTTCAATGGTTTACACCAATCATTTTTACAGTAATAACACTGATTGCAGCACTGTTTTTAGTCCGCAAATTTGCTCCTGAAACAGCAGGAAGCGGCATACAGGAGATTGAGGGTTCTCTATGTAATGTTAGAAAACTTAGGTGGCATAGAGTATTGCCGATTAAATATATAGGTGGAGTTTTAACACTAATCAGCGGTATGATTACCGGTAGAGAAGGCCCCACAATACATATGGGCGGAGCTATTGGTGCAATGTTAAGTGATAAACTTAAACTGAAGCCTTTTTTTGCCCACACACTAATAGCTGCAGGTGCAGGTGCAGGTTTATCAGCAGCTTTTGGCGCACCAATGGCAGGCATATTATTTGTAATAGAAGAAATGAAACCACATTTCAGATATAATTTTGCATCAATGCAATGCGTAATAGCTGCTGCTGTTGCAAGTGATATTGTAACAAAATTGATGATGGGGAGCGGTCATGAAATTCCAATGCACCTTTTGGCTTCTCCACCTGTAACGTCACTATGGCTTTTTATTATATTTGGTGCTTTTTTTGGTATACTTGGTTTTATTTTTAATAAGTTTCTTGTCCGTCTAATGGATTACTTCACTAACTTAAAATCAAAAACATACTGGATTAACATAATCATATTAGGAGTGATTATTGGCGCCATGTATAAAGCATATCCTGCATTTATTGGAAGTGGACACGACTTGATTTTAAGCTCATTAAATAACCATATACCTGCTATTTTTCTCTTTATAATTTTTATTGTCAGATTAGGCGGTACATGGGTATGTTACGGTTCAGGTATACCGGGTGGAATTTTTGCCCCTATGCTATCATTAGGTACAGTATTTGGAATGTTGTTTGGACATTATGCTCAATCTATCTTTCCAAATATGATTGCTGATCCAACTATATTTGCAGTTGCAGGAATGAGTGCACTCTTTACTGCAACAGTCAGAGCTCCATTAACAGGTATTGTTCTTGTAGCAGAGCTGACAATGAACTATCAGATAATACTCCCGCTCATTCTAACATGCTTCACTGCAACTATTGTAGCAAATTTACTTGGAGGTAAGCCTATTTATGAAACCATGCTCTTTAGAACCTTACGTTTAGAAAACAGACAAAGCATTAAAGCTTCATAGAAATGTAATTCTATACAATTATAATTAATTAGTTTTAACTGCTTTTTTAGCATGTTTCTTTTTTGCATTCCTGATAATCCAATATGCTAATAAGAAAAATATAACCGGTCCACCGATCATCTCCAGTTCATATACTAAAACATTAGTATCAGCCGGAATTGAAAACAGAGGAATAAGTATTGTTGCTACAGTTGAAACCATTGCAATAAAGCAGATTATGAATGCACCTGTTTTTTTGCCTGGGGATTCAAATGCACCTCTGAACTTATCGCCTTTCTGCATTTTAAATTTCAATTTATAATAAGCAGCAATAATTATTACATAAACAATAAATAGCTGTATTGTCGTCATTAAAATCAGAATAATATAAATGCTTTCTACAGAGCTCATGCTTGCAGTCAAAATAAAAACAAAAGTAACAATAAACGCCTGTAATATTAAAGCATTATATGCAATATCATTTTTATTATTTTTTCTCATAAAAGCAGGAACATATTTTTCGTCATTACCTTTAACAAACATTCTAATACTTCCTGCCATCCATAAAGCTGTTCCTGAAACGCCTGCAACAGCAATCAGTACAGCTATAATAGAGGCTAACCAAACCATGCCAATATTTCTACTTGCTTTTTCAATCACAGCAATAATTCCATTAGCAGCGCCAATATCTGCCGGATTTAATACAAGTGTCAATGCAATAGTACCTATAACATAACATACAGAAATAAGCAGGGCTGAAATAAGCGTAGCGGTTGCAAAATCCCTTTTAGGGTTGCGCATATTAGCCGCAAAAGGCGATGTAATCTCGCCACCCGCCATTGCAAAAGTAAGAGTGCATAAGAAAAGTAGATTTCCTGTATTTAAGTCTGGAATCCATTGATCAAAGGAAAAATTTGTTGGGATTGGATGATTGTAAACAAATACAGCTAATAGAGCTAATATAACCAGGGCAATAATAGGTATAATATTTCCTATAATTCCTCCATACTTAGCAAAAACAGCTAATACATTTACACCTCGTATATTAATAAACGTACCAATCCAGACAAAAACTATAACAAAAATGGATATAAAAAGTTTGTTCTGGGCTAATTCAGGGCTAATTGGATATGCGATACAAACTGCAGCAAAAGTCAATATAGTGGGATAATAAAATAGATTTGCAACAAAATAGAACCATGATGAATAAAAAGCTACCTCTTCACCAAATATCTCTTTTACCCAATCAACAAACCCTCCTTTTCTATTTGGAAAAACCGTACTCAATTCTGCAAAAATATAGGACATTGGTACAAAATATAAAAAAGCGGCTAATACCCATAGAATAACCGAAGCAGCACCGTATTGGCCGGCTGTAGCAAACCATCTAATCCCGAGCAGCGCAACAACATTCATAAAAATCATATCGGAAATTGTAATTTTTTTAGCCATTATTTTGAATTACCTCAATTAAAGTATAGTATTTAGATATATTAACTATAATTCTATCATATTGATGAAAATTATCACTTATGAGTATTCAAAACAGGAGAGTTTTTATCTAATCTCCATATTTTTATGATTTTTTCATCATCGCTATAACAGCTTAATATTCAAATATTTCCATATTTAAAAGCTTCAAAAAAAGTTATAACACTCATATTTTTTAATATTTGTACTTGATGATAATATTATTAATTATTATATTAATAGTCTGCTAAAATAAGAAACTACGAGCACTAAATAAGGAGTACACTCCTTAACTATATAGTGCTGATTTACTAACAAAAAATAATCAAAAAAGGAAGGTGATACGGCCAGAATAATGATTTCTTAGTATTGAAATTTATCAACTTATTTACAAAAAAGGAAAGATAATGGATTTTTATGCGAGAAAAAATATGTTAAAGAAATTTATGCACCTATCTAATGACCAACAGATCAAATTAATAGATAGTTACAATACACTCAGTAAACTACCACTTGAATTGAGAGAAATTAATCCAAAAAATATTCTTAAAAATACACCGCAATATGATTTTGCGGGTTATATATGCCTTTTAAAACTAAAAAAGTAAAATTATAAATAAAATCCCTGACTTCACCAAGACAGGGATTTCTTATAAAGTAACATCAAGTCATCGCACTTCGTGCGGGTTGTGAGTTATGAGTCCTGCTGAAGCAGGATAAATTTTGAACTTGCTACGCTCTGCGTAGTGTTGAGTTTATTATTCGACACACCCAATAACAAGAATTAGTTATATTTTTTCATAATCAGCAACTTTCAAGCAAATCCATCTACTATCAAAATATTGTCTATTCGATTGATATTCCTAATGGTATTGAATCGCCAAGCATTTTTGCCTGTTCCTGAATAGAATCCTTCTTAACTCCATCTAAATGAGCTATCCAGTTTTCAGGTGATTTTTCTTTTTTAAGATATTCTTTTGAGGCTTCCTGAAGTTCAGAATCCACATCAATCATCCTGTCTCCTGTCATAGCTGCTATACGGGATACAGCAAAAAGTCTGTCCTGACTAACTAAAGCTTTAGATGCTGCAATCAATTTAGCCAGCCAGCCAGATATCAAATTAGGCTGAATAACATGATTGCTCTTGGCATGAAAAAGACGTCTTGCTCCCAACCTTGCTAAGACCCAAAATTCATAACCCTGAAGATTTTTAATCCTGGATATTAAAACATTACCTATTTCAAGTTTGATCTTATTTGGGAGCAGTTCTAAAGATCCTAAGCATCTCCACATTTCAGTTTTGGCTTGTTCTCCTGCTTTAATCTTATTTTGATACTTACCTTTTGGATAAAGATTTATATGCAACCCCTGATATACAGTTCTTTGGTGTCCAGATTTCAAGCCAGAAATAATTCTACGCCAAAACACCCACCATTCAGCTACTATTTGGGAGTTATTTTTATTATTCATTCCACTAAACCATAGTGCCCATACTTTCCTTAACCTTATTTCATCCTCAGGATCACCAAAGCCGGGTCTTAAACAATAGCCGCATAAATTAAGCCATCTTGCTTCTTTTTGAGGAAGAGATAGAGATTTATATTTTATCTTAAGAAGAGCATCGGCAAATGATCTTAATGACTGTAACGGCCATTTATCTTTACTCAAGCCTATAATTTTCTCCAATTCCTTAATAATTGAAGACATACTGGTTTTACCAGAAGAAAAGGCCTCTATTATATATAATTCAGCTTTCTTTGTAATACTTTCATCAAGGACAACAGATCTAGTAGGTGCATTCTCGTTATCATCAGAAGTCAGAAGACGAACATCAAAATTCAACGGCCATCTGTGAATAGTATCAAGAGAATTAATATGTATTTTCAAAACACCTGTTTCTGTAAGCTCAGATACTAATTCAGCTTTAAGTTTCTTTTTATCCAGTTTGCCATATCTTAAAACACTGGTTAAAGCAGATAAAAAAGAAACTTCGTCTTCATTATCTAAAACAGCCCCTTCTTTATCTCCAATCCTTGTTGAACTGTTATAGAGCGGAAATTTTACACTCTGATTAGCTTCAACATTAAATTTACTTGGTGTAACTATCTGTATATTTTCATCTATTCCACGGGGCATAATACAGACAAGTTTTCCTTTATTATCTGCACTGTCATTAGCTACCTGCAAGTAATAAGATCTTGATGTTCCACTTTTTACCTTAACCCCCTCACCCCGCCTTGTTCTTCCATAATATGAAGCACCATATGCAACAGCTAAACTCAAATCTATAGAGTCTAATTCTTCTATGTCAGATTTAGGGAACCAGTTTTTTATGATCTTAAGCACTCTTTCTCTTAAAATCCCGGGAATCATTGTTCCACCGTTAAACAGGATTTTATTAGGATATAATATATCGTTGTCAGAGGATGGATTTTCAGAAACTTTATGAGCGTATTTCAAAAACTGAAGTATATGTTTGGTTAAGCCCGGATCATGCTCATAAGGCAGTCCCATCTGTTGTATGGCTGTCTTTTTAGAAGGTCCTTTAGAATCAGCATCTATCACTGGGAAAAAACCATCTAAAAGCATTTCTTCCAGCTCTTTCTTTTTTAGCGAATATTTTCTCATATTAGCAATAATGGAACTGCCTTGCGCAAAAAGAACGATATCTGTTTCTTCTTTGTCTGTAGATAATAAAATCTCTTTTGAATGCCTTGTTTTTTGGCACAGTGTTAACCATTCACCAGGGATCAGTTTTGTTTTCCAAAACTCTTCGATTTTTCTTGCAATAGCAATGTCAATATTGTCGCCACCGAGAAGTAGATGATTTCCAGCTACACTTCTTACAAGACTGCCGCTTTCAGTCATCTCTATAACTGAAAGGTCGCAGGTTCCGCCACCTACATCTATAACAAGTGCCTTTTCTCCAGGTGCAATATAATCTTTCCAATTTTTATCATTACTATTTAGCCAGGAATAAAAAGCTGCTAAAGGTTCTTCAAGTAGATTAATATTTTTATACCCGGCTAATTTCGCCGACTCCAATGTAAGTTCTCTTGCAGTTTCATCAAAACTTGCAGGTATAGTAATTACGACCTGCTGATCTTCAATTATACAGTTACTGCCTGAAGAGTCTTTTATTTTGCCGAATTCATGATTCCATGCACTTTTTATATGCTTCAAATAATAAGAAGTTATACCAAGAGGTGAGCATTTTATATCTTCAATATCTCCGCCCCATGGCAGAATCTTTGATCTGCGGTCAACCCCCACGTGACATAACCACGATTTTGCCGAAGAAATAAAACGGTTCGGTATTGCAGATCCATACTCTCTGGCATATATACCTACGGCATATTTAGTTTTCTTTTTCCATGGAAGATCCATAGTTTCTTTAGATGTTATTTTACTGTCGGGATAAAAATAAAAAGAAGGCAGAAGTTTACTTTTAGCAATTTCACCAGGTGCAGAAAACTGGGTTATATCAAACTGCTGAATAACTCTGTCCTGATCTTCAATATCAATATATGTTACAGCTATATTTGTTGTTCCTAAGTCTATACCGATTATGAATTTTGATTCATACATAAAATAACATCCTGAATTAACTAATTATTTAAATCTTCAGCTTTTAGCCTTTATTTATTCTAATACTGATCACAATCCCACAACCACTAACCACCAGCCCCTACTCCCTAAATCTCATCATTTCTCAATTCAAAATCGAGCTTCCATTTACCATTATTACTTTCATTTAAGCACCAAACCTGTAAAGTACCTGTTTCAGTAAAATCTACATGCAGTTTAATAGGGACTAAACTTCCAGGCATAATATTATCTGTTACAGGAAGCGTTGCGGCTAAAGGAGAAAGCTCATCAATACTATCTGATAAATTAACTTCCTCTACTACACAACCAAGTTCATCCTCATTTTTAGAAGTAGATGCAAAGAATCTAAATTCAGTTTTATCACCTACAATTAAGCCGAGACCATGAAAATTAATATCAAGACTGCTGCCTTCTTCTGTTCCAAACGGCAGTACACATAAACCCTGTAAAGGTGGTGTAAATCCAGGTACGGCAGGCATTGAAGTCTCAACACCTAAATAGTATGAACATGGACTTCCGGCTTTAATTCTTATTCCGCCACCATCTCTTACTCTGGCATAACAGCTGGCACCTAAAGCAACTGCATGATCAGGATTATTTCCTTTCAAAACATTAATTTTAGATTTTTTAGACGGTGACCAACTTTGAATCGACTCAATTATTTTATCTCTAATAATTTTAGATTTTGTTACACCGCCATTAAATAAGATACAGTTTGGTAAATTACCGTTATCTTCACAATGCTTAGATAAGAATGAAGCAAGGTGTCTTGTTATACCGGGATCTGATTCATAATTAAGTCCAAATATTTTAAAACCTGATCTACTGTTTTCTTTAGGTTTATCTGCCAGTGCACATTTTGGAAAAAAGCCGTCTATTAATACATCTTTAACTGCATCATATGTCAATTCAGTACTGATTGTACCACCAATCAAACTACTTCCTCTTCCCAAAACAGTTAACTTCTGAGGTTCTGCATCCGGATCGGCCATTAGAATTTCCTTGGCTTCTCTGCATGCATGAGTCAAACCGCTTATTTGATAAGCATCTAAATTTAAACTGTTATCTTTTTTAAACTTAGCTGCGGCAGAATAAGCAAGAGTTAAATCCATGTTATCGCCACCCAACAGTATGTGGCTGCCGACAGCAATACGTTCCAGTTCAAGATTTCCTTCATTGTCCTTAACTTTTATCAAACTAAAGTCAGTAGTACCGCCACCGATATCACATACTAAAACAACATCATCTGCTAATATTTCATTTCTCCATGAATCCTGTTTTTCATCAAGCCATGAATAAAAAGCAGATTGAGGCTCCTCTAAAAGGACAATATTCAATTCTGCCTGTTCAGCTGCTTTATAAGTAAGATCTCTGGCAACAGCATCAAAAGAAGCAGGTATTGTTAAAACAACTTCCTGTTTATCCAAACTATAATCAGCATTTTCAGATGCCATTGTATAGTTCCATGAATCTTTAATATGTTCAATTATTCTTTTTACTGACTCAACAGGAGATATTTGAGAATCAGAATCTTTCCTATTCCATGGCAGTATTGGTGATAATCTATCAACACTATCAGCACATAACCATGATTTTGCTGAAGCTATTACTTTATCCGGAGATTTAGTTGAATTCTTCCTGGCAAAGTCTCCAATACAAAAATTAGCAGATTGACTCCAGTCCATATCAAGACCATTATCAGGTATTTCCCTGCTGTCAGGCAGATAAATAAATGAAGGAAGAGTATCACTCTCAACTATTTCACCAAACTCTGTTAACTGCGGTATATTAAAAACTGATGATTTTGTTTCATCTGCTTCGCGATCAATATAATAAACAACTGTATTAGTTGTACCTAAATCTATTCCTACAAGATATCTAGACATACCTTAATTCCTCAATACAAGTTATCGCACTTTGTGCGAGTTATAAAGTTATCATGTTAAAAGTTCCAAGTTGATAGAACAATTTTAAAACCTTAAACATCAAGCGCTTTCGAGTAAATTCCTATACTATTTAATTATTCTTTTATAATACAAAACTATTGCTGTTATAAGCAATGAAAGCGGAAATTTAATTTCCGCTTCCTAAAGATATACAATTTTATCAAATTTTACAGCTAAATTTGAATTTTTTATATATTAATCAAAACTCTATTTCTGCAGGAGAAATTACATTATGATTAATTTTTCCAAGTCGTTTGGGCAGATTTACATTCGAAGCACTCCAGCCTCTATGCCTTACAATGCCTTTATACGGGGCATCTTTAGGGATATTTCCTGTAAGTCTGTATTCAGAAGCATCAAAGTTTTCTTCCAATGTTAAATTATCACCTTCATTTACTGTATCAACCAAAGGTTTAACTGTATAATTTTCATCCAATACTTTTAGACAACCGGCGTGTATCTGCCTCACAGCTGCACCAATCTGAGCATCTTCAAAATTCTTGATATCTTCTTTAAGAAAATCAACTAAACGACCTTCACGTTGAAGTAAAGCTAAACCGTAAACAGATCCATTAGCAAAACTCTGTTTTGATGATTCTTTAACGGTTTTAATTTCGCTATTAAGTTCCTTTATCCTATTTTCATATTCATCCAGTTTAGCTGTATCAATTTTAGCTCCTGAACATTTTTTCCTACAGAATATCAATTTAATAATGATAATAATTATTAAAATAACGACTACTAAAACTATTCCGCTCACTAGTCCATTTTTGAAGCCGGTTAAATTGTAGCCTATCTTGCTAAGAAACTCTGTGTAATTCATATTTTTAAATTCCTAATTTTTTCTTTTAATACAAAAATAATATTTTATATAATAATGGAGTATCCTGTTATTTTTACAATCTATCAAATAATTTTCAAATCCAAAGCATATAATATAACTTAATAATTCACTATTATAAAACTTTTATACATAAAATTACTCTAATAATCCTAATCTTTTATATACAGATAAAGGAAGTACATAATATTAAAACATACAATTTTACTCTTCTATATTTGCTTTTACATCAAAACAATATATCTTTTAGATATATCTTAATCATGCATATTTACAAATGGGTTTTATTATGGCAAGGGAAAACAGAACAAAATATGTAATACTTGGCGTATTATCAACAGAATCAATGTCGGGTTATGAAATAAAGCAGACGGTGAATCACGATCTTGGTTTCTTCTGGTTTGAAAGCGATGGTCAGATTTATCCGACTTTGAAATTTCTTTTAAAAAATGGACTGATAATATTGGATGCCACAGTAAATAATACTTCAAAAAGAGATAAAAAAATATATTCCATAAGCGAGACAGGAAAAAAAGAACTTAAGGAATGGCTAAGTAAACATGAAGAATCATTTCATGTCAGAAATGAATTTTTATTGAAAATTTTTTATGGTTATAACTCTGATAATGAAACAAATTTATCGAGAATCTATAATCAAAAATTTAGATTAAAACAGAAGTTGGATATTCTTGAATCGTTAAAGAAAAATATTCTAGCAAAAAAAGAAACTTATACATTAGTTAAGCCTGAATTTTTCTGGTTAATTACTATTGATTATGGAATCATATCAATAAAGGCTCTTATAGAGTGGTGCGAGAATACAATAAATTTAATTAAAAAAACAAAGGTATAAATTATGAAGAAATTAATAATAGATTTCATGCCTTGGATAATATATGGAGCAGCATCACATTTCATGATACAGTCAATTGCTATAATTATTCCTCTAATTTACTTTTTCATTGCAGGAGGTATATCCAAGTTAAAAAGAAATATGCTAATAGACTGGCTGACTATTATTTGGCTTGCAGTAATTTTTATTTTAAGTTTCATACCTAATATCCCTCTGAACGAATACAAATGGATTATTCTTAGTATAGTTCGCCAGAAAAGTTTTGTCTCATGCCACCTCGGGTAAATACAGATCCCAGATGAATGGCGTATTATAATAATCAAAAGCAGCTTTTAAGCGTAGTAGCTCCTTTCTCATTGTTCCAAT
>Ga0233431_1001680_pt1 | contig 36369 bp, 47 predicted proteins | sample SI_118_April2016_FD_179867 | JGI IMG/M metagenome (GOLD analysis project Ga0233431, IMG submission 179867) | Seawater microbial communities from Saanich Inlet, British Columbia, Canada - SI_118_April2016_200_MG | ecosystem: Environmental > Aquatic > Marine > Inlet | place: Canada: British... | reverse complement strand
ATTTTCTTGATTCTGATGGTTCTGTTTCTGACTCTTCCTCTTCTTCCATAGAGCTATCAGGATTTAAATCTTCATCACCATCTTCAATAACAACTTCTTGACAACCCACCACAATTAAAGCAAGTGTTAAAACCAAAATTAAATTTAATATTTTCATTAATATCACCTCTTAGTATAGAGATAAGTAAATAATTTATATTTATAAAATTAGTGTTTACGGTATTAAAGTTTTTTGTAACCTTTTTCCGTGTTGAAAATAAAGTGATCTATACTTTCTTTTTCTAAAGGACCATAGAAATCATCTTCAAAATAGTCAATTACCAAATCGCCCTTCTTAGAATCTACCTTATGACTATACTTTGAACTTACCCAATAACAACTTAAAATTAAAGAATTAGGATTAGAGCTTCCACCTTGCCACCCTCCTACATCTATAGCGGCTGAAGGTAAAGCGTTACCAGATTTAACTATCCTAAAAGCAACTAATTCGTCTAACGATAAAACGTAATCGCCAGAACTACATTCTTCAAATCTAGTTTTTGGAAAATTTGGTTTCATTTTAATATTAAATGTTTATAAATTTATAAACGTTGTTTAACAATAACTAATAAATAACAGCAACCACTACACCAACAACATCACTAAAACGAACTTTAAACGGATCTTTAAAATTATTATTATCACCTTTAACAATGTAATAAATTCCTTGTTCATCCTTTCCTTTATCAATAACGCGATGAATCACTACCCCAATCTTTGAATTATAAGATATTACGTCCCCAACATTGATAGAATCAGCACTTTCGGGACTAATTTCAATCGCATGAGAACTTTCATCAATAAATGGATCCATAGAATTGGTATTAGTAAAGGTTGCCCACAAAGGATTATCAATCTCTAAAACAACTTTATCTTGATACACTTTAATCTGTTCTTCTTTAATCCAATCACTAGGAGAAAATAATTCTTTTCCCCCTAATAGACTTAAAGGAACTTGCTTTTCAGCAAGAGATAAAGTAGCAACTAATAAAACAACTAAAAACGCTATTACTAAGAATAATTTTAGTTTTAAACCACCCATTAGTTTTTATTATGCAGTAGTACAGTATATAAGCACTTATGCTGTGGAAACTATACTTTAGAAAAGCGAATTGATTTTATATTTAGAAAATATTTTTATTAATATGAATACAATTGATGATAAGATTAATAAAGAAAATCCCGAAGAGATATTGAAAAGATTTGAAAATATGCAAAAATTAATTAGGCAATATCCAGTAAAATCAGAAATTGTAACTCCGCTACCAGATAAATGGTATCCAACAGATATGTTACCTATTGTTGAAGGCAAGGAGTATCCTTGGCGTATTAATTATTAGTGAATTCATTTAAACAATACTAAATATTTTTAAAGCAGCAGTTTTTCTTATAAGTAATATGGATTATAAAAAGTTAGGTCTGAAGTGCGGTATTGAAATTCATCAACAATTAGAAGGTAAAAAATTATTTTGTAATTGTCCTACAAAACTAAGAGATGAAGAACCAGACTTTTTGATTAGAAGAAAATTAAGGGCAGTAGCTGGTGAACATGGAAAAATTGATATTGCTGCACAACAAGAACAGTTAAGAAATAAAAGTTTTGTTTATCAAGGTTATCAAGATACAACTTGTTTAGTAGAAACAGATTCTGAACCACCACATGAGATTAATCAAGATGCACTTTACACAACATTACAATTTTGTAAATTGGTACAAGCCAATATTTCTCAAGTAGTGCAAGTAATGCGTAAAACTGTAGTTGATGGAAGTAACACGTCCGGTTTTCAAAGAACAGCATTAGTTGCCCGAGGAGGAAAAGTAGAAACTTCTGAAGGTGACGTTGGCATAATGAACATTTCATTAGAAGAAGATGCGTGTAAAATAATTTCTGAAACTGCTAAAGAAAAAATTTATAGGTTAGATAAATTAGGTATTCCTTTAATTGAGATTGGTACATTTCCAGATATTAAAACACCTCAACAATGTCAAGAAACAGCAAAAAAGTTAGGTATGTTTCTCAGATCACTTCCCGGAGTTAAAAGAGGATTAGGAACGATTAGACAAGATGTTAACGTTTCTATTAAAGGAGGAGTTAGAATTGAATTTAAGGGCGTACAAGATTTAAAGAATATTCCTACAATAGTTGAATTGGAAGCACAAAGACAAAAAGAATTAATTAAAATTAAAGAAGAATTTCGTAATCATAGATTAAACGAATTAAAAATTGTTGACCTAACAACTTTATTACAAGATTGTGAGTCAAAAATTGTTAAAGACACATTTCAAAAAGAAGGAAAAATATTAGGTATAAAATTACATAACTTTAATGGATTATTAGGAAGAGAATTGCAACCAAAATATCGAGTTGGAACAGAACTTGCCGGAAGAGCAAAAGTTAAAGCGGGCGTAGGAGGAATATTTCATTCAGATGAACTTCCAAATTATGGAATTACTGAACAAGAAGTTAAACGAATAAGAAAAAAATTAGCTTGTACACCACAAGACGGTTTTGTTCTAGTAGCAGATGAAGAAAATAAAGCTAAGATTGCTTTAGCAGCAGTGCATGAACGTGCAGAAGAACTATTTGTAGGAGTACCTCAAGAAGTTAGAAAAGATAATCCTGACGGAACAAGCAGATTTATGCGTCCAATACCTGGAGCTGCAAGAATGTATCCTGAAACTGACGTTCCTTTATTCAAACCAAACATTTTAGAGATAGAATTACCGGAATTATTAGAAGAAAAAGTTAAACGATTTCAAGAGGAATTTAAATTATCTCCCGATCTTGCACAATTTATCGCTAAATCTGAGAAAGTGTTATTATTTGAAGAGTTAGTTTCAAAACATAAAAAAATTAAACCCGCTTTTATTGCTGAAACATTAACTTCAACATTATTAGAGATTAAAAGAAAACAAGAATTAGATATAAGTAAAATTAGTAGTGAAGATTTAAAAAAATTGTTTGAATATTTAGATTCTGATAAAATCAATAAAGATAATGTTATAAACGCCATTATAGATATGATTAAAGGAAAGTTTAATCTTAAAAATTATGAAAGTGCCTCCTCAGAAGAGATAGAAGAAGAAATTAAAAAAATAGTTGAAAAAAATAAAGGAACACCGATGGGAGCTTTAATGGGTATGTGCATGAAACAGTTGGCTGGTAAAGCTTCTGGTAAAAAGATTTCTGAAGTGTTGAAGAAGTTGTTGTAGTGGTATCTGCAACATAAAAATATAACTATTTCTATATTTAAAAATATATGGCAGAAATAAAATTATTTGTATTAGAAGATAACATTACTGAAGTGATGAAAAAAATATTAGAAGAATTTAAAATAAGTCAACATACAATTGTATCATATGATCTGGGAATATCTGAAACTAAAGATACTTACTGTGCACTTCTTAGAATTAGTAAAACTATCGACTTACAAATATTTAACACAGAAAGAGGAAAAGAGCTTTATGACACTTTAGAAAACAAGATTATTGGACAAAGAGCGTTTATGTGGGTTCCAGAAGGTGCAGTAGAACTTGATAAATATTTAATAGTTGATAAAGAATATCCTCGAATGTAATGTTTAATTACTTACGTAATAATGCATAAATAATCTTCTTAATTCATCTTCATCTGAAGAGATTGCATCATCAATATCGCTTTGAGATTCAAAAAAAATACCCCATTTTGCATAACCTAAATCGATATCGTGAGGTATTCCCAATTTGTCAATTACAATGTTACTCTCAAAAAAATCTAACCGATATATTTCACGACGATGTAATTCCTTAAACAGATCTTCTAAAATCTGACGATTTTTCTTACCAACAATTAAACCACCATCCTCTAATGTAATCCCATCAATATAGTTCTTAACTAATACGCTTTCTTGATCATCACCAATAGATTTATGATATCCAATAACTTTTGATAAATGATCCATATCCTCACATATCTCAAGGATCATATTTTCGTTATCAATTTGAACTCCTGTAATAGAATCAATATCTGGATTATCAAGCTTAGCTACGAATAAGTCTCCTTGCCGAATAACTTGATAAACAAAACAACTACCATCCCACTGTTTAACGATATCATAACCAATTTGTCCAAGTAAATCTGAATGTTCATATGTTGTCATTATTGTTGTTTAAAATAAAGCTTATTTATAATTGTTTCTTAATTTGACTACCTTAAAGTAATAAACTACAAAAGTTTTATAAACACAGCTTATTCTCAATCAATAAAACATACATAGGTAAAAATAAAAATGACAGAAAAAACTTATATTGACCTTGAATACCAAGGTGAAAAATCACAAATTGATCTTATTAAAGAACGTAATGCTATCGTCGAATTGATTAAAGAAAATTGGTATGTTAAAACTAAAAGCGATAAAGTTATTTTAGAAGAAGTTGTAGATAATGTGCTGATGATGGGTATAGCTCACGGAATTTCTAGAGAAGAAAAAGAGCTTCAAAAAACAAATAGGGGACCAGAATTTATTACAATTCCAGATTTTAATCATAGTTACGAAGGTATGGTTAATAAGGTGACTCAAACAGCAATAAGACAATGGCTTAAATCAGCTGAATTATATGATCATGAATTAAAGTCCCATCAGAATAATGAGTTTACACCTTTAGTTTTAAAAGGTAACATGGATTTAGGAACTTTATTACATCCAATAACAGTAAAATACCAACAAGAAACTATGGAATATTCTCCACTCAAAACATTAGTTGAAGGAATTTTTAGACAAGGAACATGTATTGGAGAACTTACTGTAAAAGAAAAATATTTTGGCAGACTATAAAAATTGATTATTTACTTTTTTTGTTACTTCTTAGTGATTAAAAAAGCGAAAGATTTATAAATAGAGTAAACAATAAGACATTATCATAAAAATAGGAGATATAACCATGAAAAAATCATTAAGAAATGGACTAATTGGACTATTAACAATATATCAAAGCATTACTGGTTGTCAAAGTATTAACCAAAATTATCTTCGAGCAGTAAAAAACGATGATAGTGTTGTTGAAACTGAAAATGGAATCGAAAGTTTTGCTTGTGAAAAATATCGAAATCCAAAAGAAATCAGTATTAAAAGAAGGGTTGTTGGACATAGAGCAAATAAATTAGCTAGAACACATATCTCTAAAAGTAATCGAGAATATGAAATTCCAAATACAAGAATTGTTCAAAATGACAATACAATCTGTGCAATAGTAAAAGTTGATTATAAACAATAATTATAAAATGAAAATAAATAAAGGTGTGGGATTTGTATTAGGTGCATTAGGTCTATTTAGCAGTTATTTTATACCATTTAGTGAAAAAAATTTAGTTAAATTAGATCCAAATCACACAATAGAATTTGTTTATGATAATAGGAATGAATTTCATGAAACAGAAATTTCTATCCCTTCTGAAGAAATTGAAACAGTAAAAAATGACTGCTCCCTAGAAAATATTTTAATTTCAAAAGGTCAAGAAGATTATATTTCTAAAACTGCTAGGAACCTAAAAACTTATTGTAGTGTTGACATTACAGGAAATGAATTAGTTGAAGTTGCTAAAATGTTACATTACGAAGCAGGTGGAGAAGGTAATTGTAGTATAGAATCAGAAGATAAAGAATGTGGCATGACACCGGTTGCTCACGTAATCAAAAACAGATTTGAGTCAGATAAACAAAATAACATTTTTCGTTTCAGTAAAGGAAGGTTAGCTAGCGTAATTACTGCCCACAAAGAAGAATGGGATGCATACCGTGCATTTAAAGAACATTTTGAAACTCCAGGATTATACGGAAAGGAAACTGACTTTTTAGCTAAACGGAGTTTAGATAGAGCTTTTGAAATTGCAGTTAAAGTTTTTGCAGGATTAAGTGAAGATCTAACTAACGGAGCATTATTTTACAAAAATCCTAATACTTCAACAAGTAAAATTCCAAGTGAAGGAGATTTAATTACCACTCATGAACTTGAAGAAATTAATGAAAAAGGAATCAGAATAACAACATACATTAATGAAGTTATGACTACCCCAATAGCAATGGGAAATCACCACTTTTATAGTAGTAGAACAGGAAATATAAAAAGAATTGAATTTGATGATCCTAATAGCGTTACTGCTCGTTATTTAAATGGAGATTTAATTAGTATTTGTCAAAAAGAGTGGAACCCTAGACAAAAAATCGATACATATTATGATGATGATGAAAAAGAAACTGTTCAATTAACTAGTAGACCAGGAAAAAGACGTAGATGGACAAGATTAGATCAGAACTTAAATATAAGAAATAACTGTTATGAAAGAGGAACTGAAAAGCATTGTCCTCATCGAAGATATGTAAGAAGTTTTTAAATTTTCTAATAATCCCATAGTTTTTTAAAGAATAACCATTTTTTTATATAAAATATAGGAGGAAATTATAAAATGAGTGAAGAAATTGTAAAAAAAGGCGACAAAGTAAAAGTTGAATATACTGGAAAGTTAGAAGATGGATCAGTATTTGATAGTTCTGAAGGTAAAGCACCTTTATGTTTTGAAGTAGGATCAAAACAAGTAATTCCTGGATTTGATAGTGCTATTGAAGGGATGAAAAAAGATGAAGAAAAAACTGTTGAAATTAAATGTGCAGACGCTTACGGCGAGGCAAATGATGAACTTAAACAAGAAATACCTCGTGATAAATTACCAGCTGAACCAGAACCAAAAGAAGGTATGATGTTAGTTATGCAAGCTCCAACAGGACAACAAGTTCCAGCAAAAATTGTTAAAGTTGAAGAAGATAAAGTAACAATCGATATCAATCATCCTTTAGCAGGTAAAGATTTAACATTTACAGTTAAAGTAGTTGGAATTAATGAACCTGAAGATGAGAAAGACGAAGAAGGTTGCTCAGATTGTTCAGATTGTTCAGGTTGCGGACAGTAAATAACAATAAATTTTTATATTATTTTTTATTTCTTAATTCTTAATGGATAAAAATAAGTTACTTTTAATGGCATTTTGTTTGTTTTCTCTAATTATGATTATAATGTTATCATATAAAGTAAATCTTAATTATTATGGTTTAACTGTAGATCAAGAAGAAACAGTTAATTATTTGCAAGGAAAAAATGAGTTGAATATAAATTATACTGAATCAGAACAATCACATCTTCAAGATGTTCAAAAAGTAATGAATTTTATTGATTATCTGTTTTACTTTAGTTTATTAGTAATAACTCTAATTATAACGTATTATAAAAAAGATAAACAACAATTAAAAAAGTTATTTTTTTATGCTGGGATTACAGTAATTCTTGTTGTTGGGATAATTTTACTATTATCATTATTAAATTTTAATAGTTCATTTACTTTATTTCATAAAATTTTCTTTCCACAAGGTAATTGGATCTTTCCTTTAAATTCGTTATTAATACAAACATTCCCATTACAATTTTTTACTTCAATAAGTAGAAATATTTTCATTACTACGCTTATTTTAGGAATAATTTTTATACTTTTAAGTAAATGGTTAATTAAAAGATGATGAAAATAATTGGAGGAACAAAAGCGAAGATAATTATTGCTGTTATTGTTATTATAATTATTTTGATTTTATTTGGACTAATTAGGTTGTTTATTTACTTATTTCCGATTATAGTAATTATAATCTTGTTAAGTTACCTCTTTAAAATGCTCAACAAATTTAAAAAAGGGTCTAAGAAACATAATACTTTTACCTTTAAAATTAGAAAAAAATGAGACCATTAATATTAATAAATTTCAAGGAATATAAGGAAGCTGTTGGAAACAAAAGTTTAGAGTTAGCTAGAACGATCGCTAAAGTTAACAAACCAAACTATAAAATTGTAGTTACGCCTTCTTTATTGAATTTAAAAGAAATTGTAGATAAAACTAGTTTAAACGTTTACTCACAACATGCAGATCCTGTCTCTTTAGGTGCACAAACAGGACATGTATCCATAGAAGAATTAAAAATGTTAGGTGTGAAAGGAACATTACTTAATCATTCAGAAAGAAAAATGCCTTTTCCGATTCTTAAAAAAGCTATAGAGATGTGTAAAAGTAAAAAAATGAAAGTTGTAGTTTGTGCATCAACCTTGTCAGAAATTAAGAAAATTGCTTTATTGAATCCAAATTTTATTGCTTACGAACCTAAAGAACTGATTGGTACAAACATTTCTGTAACAGAATCTAAACCAGACATAATCATTAAAGCAGTGGAGTTAGTTAAAGAGATTAGTCCAAAAACTAAAGTACTTTGTGGTGCAGGGATACATACCAAAGAGGATTTAGGACATGCGTTATTATTAGGTACGAAAGGTGTTTTGATAGGACATGCAGTTCCTAAGTCTAAAGACCCTAAGAAATTCTTACAGGAAATGCTAATTTAAGTAAAATTTATAGGAATAGATTATTTAACATTAACATAAAATTTCTGAACATTCCCATGTACATTACCACTTTGTGAAGTAACTTTAACATTAAATATATATGTTCCTACTTGTGCATTTTTGGGTACACTAACAAAAATGGATTCAATATTGTATTGACCTTCATTAAGTTCTACTTCATTAATATGATATATCCAAGACATAACATCTTGATTTAGTTGATCAGTAATATCTTTATCTCCTTCATCAACAACTTTAGAAAGTTCTGAACGGATTTTAAAAGTGTTACCACCAGTAGCTTCAGTATCAAAATTTAATATACCTAATCCAAAAACATGATGTTCACCACGTTCAATTGTTGCTGTACGTAACGGTAAAGCAGTAGGTTTCCCTTGATCGATTAATATTCGTTCAAGTTCTTGTTGTGTTCGAGCATCAAGTTCTTTTTTTGATTGTTCACTTTGATCAATAAAATTGTAAAGTAAAGACACGCCCATGAAAAGAATTACCATAGAAATAATAATAATAACTAGAACGTTTACTGATAAACCTATCGCACCTTTCTTGTTGCTCATTTTAAGAAAATTATAAAAAAAAATTATTTAATGATTTCATACTCTTTAACGATTATTATCACAAAAAGTATTAACAGTATTGCTCCTGCAATCATATACCATAATCCAGGTAAGACAGACATATCACTTATTGAAGTGTACATCCCCCAAGCCATAACTACAAAACCTAACCATAAAAATTTGTCTAAAACTAATTTCATGATTTGAAATTCTTGATCTTCAGTCATTTGTTTTTTTCCAGATTTTTTTCTTGCCATCTTTCACACCTCATGCAATCACTTTTAAGAAGAATTGTTTAGTTTCATAATCGTCAGTAGTAGTACATTCTGTGCCTTTACAAACAACAGCCATAGTACATATATAATCTCCAGCAGGTAAACCATTCTCGTTTAAGATGATACTATATGCCTGAGAATCACTCGGACGTACATCATCAGTAGTAGAAGCAACAGTAGGTAAATTATCACTTACTAATTCTCCATTAGTAGTCAAACATTCTTTCATTTGAAATCCTGCGCCAATCGCCGTGAACTCATGTCGATTATAAAATCCGATTTGCATTGGTTTTGGAGAATTTCTATCAATGTCCACTGTTTGTGGTAGAGTAATAGAATTTTCAGAAGTTGGTTCTGCCTCCAATTGTGTTAAAGCAATCGCTTCCGGTATTTTGGATTCTGCACCCGCAAAAATGGTCCTAGTCAAAGTTAATCCTAAACCTAAAACTACAAACGCAATAACAATTACTACAATTGCTGTTATTGACAGCGATAGAGAAGCTCTCTTATTCATTATCATACACCTCTTTTTTTAATTATTTATTATAGTTGATTATAACTATTATAATATATGACAAATTTTTTGAGTATAAAAATGTTTCTAAAAGTTTAAAGGTAAAATGTAACTAAACCGTTCTTAATACTTGTCTTACCAATCCTAACACTACTAAAAGAATTATCAAACCAAAAAATATTGATACTGCAATGATTATCGCTTTTATAGTGGGATCCATATGTTTTTTGACCATCTTATCACCCACGATGTCCATAGAACTGATAATTAATTATTTCCATAGTTCCAGGATATTGACTACATCCTCCCCACTCATCCAAACTAATATGAGTTACAGGAACAGAAATCACTATCCTTTTTTCTAAACTAGCCCCATCACCAGGTACTTTGTACATTCCTTGAACAAACGGTTCAATATCTTCCACACGCTTAGTAAAATTAGTTAACATAAATAAGAGTAAAGTTCATATATTTATATTATTTCCGGTAATATAATTAACGCTTATGTGAATAATTTTAGTAAAAAAGAAAACATATCTTTTCCAAATATTAGAATTAAATAAGCTAATAGAAAACTGGGGATAAAAGGTATACCTTCCCGAATATGAACTTCTTTAAGTTTATCTTCAAGTTTCATCTGTTTAAGTTTTCTTAAATCTTCTTTCTCCAAAGTTTTCTTAACCAAAACGGTTTCACTTTTAATTCTAACATCTTCTGCTAACCAATCTCCTTCGGTAAGATTATCAACATCTATTGTGGTTAAGAAACAAACATCTTCTGCAGTTTCCACATATAAAAATAAGTAAAAGAAAAGTAAAGGAAATATTGCAAAAAATAATAAACTTAAATTATAAAAACCTAATAGTAAAAGTAACAGCGTAACTATTAAAATAATGTTGTGAAGAAATTTCTTTTTATGAAAATTACTTTTAAATTCTGGGAAAAAGTGTTTTCTTTTCCTGATTGCCATATAAGTGATCCATAACAAACCATAGAATGCACCAAAGAAAATTAATGCAAAGAAAAATAATGCTAAATCCCAACTAGTATTGTTAAAGGGAAAGGTAATTCCAATTACTGCACCCATAGCCATAAGTAATTTACTATCTCCTCCACCCCATTGATGAGTATAATAAAATAAATATGCTAAACCTAAACAAACTATAAATCCAAAGATCCCACTAACAATTATTTCCCAACCATATATAAAAGAAAATATTGCCCTAATTCCTAAAGCAGAAAAAATAAGTCCATAATTTAACCAATCGGGAACTTCTCTGATTCTTAAATCTGAATATGAAGCTATTAATAAAACAATTAAAGTTATTATGATTAAAATTATTTCTAAAATCATAGTGAGAAAGAAATTTTTTGAGTATATTAAAGTTTGGTTTATAAAAGTATAATGATTTTTTAACCAAAAGTTTTAAATATACTTTGGTATACCGAGGTATACTATGGACGCAACCACAATAAAAATACATGAAGACACCAAATCTAGATTAGATACATTTAGAGAATATAAACATGAAAGCTATGATGAAGTGATTAAAAAAGTGATTTATATTGTTAACACTTGTAAAAAAAATCCAGAACTAAGTAAAGAAACTATTAAAGCTATCGAAGCTGCTAGAGAAAGAATAAAAAAGGGAAAATTTTTAAGTGAGGAAGAAGCAGTAAAAAGATTGGGTTTTTAATAATGTATAAAATTATTTTTGATGAAAAAGCCATTGAATATTTAGAAAAAATACCTAAACTTATTGCTAAAAGAATTTTTAGAAAGATACAAAATTCTAAAGAAAACCCACACAGATATTTCATTAAATTGACAAATCGTCCAGAATATAAATTGAGAGTGGGAGATTATAGAGTCATTGCAGATATAAATAATGATAAATTGACTATTCTAATCGTCTTAATTGATCATAGGAAAAAAGTTTACAATAAACTTGGTTTTGCAAAACATTTATAAACAAAAATATATTAATCATATTATATATTTAATATAAAAAAAGTGTGGTGATATAACATGACTGATAACGAATATGAGATTCTTCCCCATCAACTTCTTTCTGATCTAAAAGATGATGTAGAAGCTTTAAAGAAAAAGCTTACTAAACCAGACAGTAAAATGAATGAATTAATCCTAGAGATTGAAAGTATGAAAGATTCAATTCATGATTTGAACACAATATTTCAAAAAGCTTTAGAAGATACAAAAGATGAAGATGTATACAAGTCAGTACAAAGCATGCAAAATAGGATGGATGATGTAGTAGCTCAAAATGAAACTATTGCTAAAGGGATGGTAGCAATATCTGATAAATTAGAAGATTTTATGCACAAAAATCAAACACCACCATCTATTCATCCACAAATGAATGTGCCAGTACAACATACAATTGGTGTACCTAATATGGGTGGAGCAAGAACAGCACCACCTCCAAAAATGGAATCAGAAATGGGTTTACCACCAAGTCCAGGAAATTTCCCTCCGCCACCCCCAAGAAAAGAAAGTAAACGTTCATTGGGAGGAATATTTAACAGGTAAAAATTTAATGACAGTAATAAAAGCTAAACATTTGTTAGGTAAGTTAGCTAGTAATTATAAGAAAGAAAAAGAAACTTTTTCTAAGAAGGAAATAATAAATAAGATTAATGAAGTTAAATATTTGTCTGCAAAGAAAAAAGTTCCTCGCTTAACTTTAAGAAAAGAAATTATTCATTTAGAAAAAAAGTTAGAAGGGATATTTGAACTAGAAACAACTTTATTAAAACAGAAAAAGAAAGAATCTTACAAAGTACACTCATTAAAAACACAGATTACCAGATTGAAAAAACAACTGGAAGCAAGTGGGGGCAAAAATTTACATAAAAAAGTTGAACAATTATCTCATGTATTAGGAGAAGTGTTAGCTAAAAGTGATATTCTTAAAGATGTAAAATTAAGTCAAAAAATAATTAAAGAGATTAAGCAGCCGATTATTAAGAAGAAATTGTTAGATGAAGCTAAAATAACTAAATTAAAAATTTTAAAAGAAAGAATTCAAATGCTTAAACATGAATTAGAAGTAAATAAGGCATTGGGTAAAAAAAGTCCAGAAGCAATGAACATGATTGAAGAGAAGATTCATCTTCTGGAAGAAAATTTAGAAAAGTATTCTCAAAAAAATAATATTTCTGTGATTGATGAAAATATTGTTGAAAATAAAGAACCCCACCCAGACATTTCTGAGATAACTAAAGAAGCAGAAACTGAAGTGCGACATAAATTAATCTTCGGGCCTGCTGAGGTTGCTACGGAAGAAGAAATAGAATCAGAATTACCTTTACCTCCTCCTCCAAGAATTATTAAATAAAATCAAAGTTGGATCTTAAATACTCTACCTCTATTTTACTAAACTGTTAAAAGTCTTTCTAAAATATAAAGTTGACCACTGGACAACCGGACAAGTGCGAATAAAGTTTATTAAAGAGTTACGTCTATAAAAATAACATTATGAAAAAATTAAATAAAGAGACATGTGAAATAATTGGAGCATTTATTGGTGATGGATACATGTGGAGTTATGGAAAAAACAAGAATAAAGCAGCAGTTGGATTTGTTGGTCACCAAATTGATGATGAAGATTATATAAAAATATATTTGAAAAAAATTATTATAAAAAATTTCCCAAAGTCTAACCCAAGAATTTATTATCGAACGGACGAAAAAACAATTAGATTAATTGATTATTCGGGTGAGATTGCCAATTTTCTAAAAGAAATGGGTTTCAATCCAGGGAAGAAGACCAAAACTGTAAAAATTCCTGAAATAATTATTAAAAACAAAAATTTAGTCAATTTTACTCTTCGAGGCATTTATGATACTGATGGATGTGTTTTTTTTGATCAAAGAAAAGCTTATAGTAAACCCTATCCTAGAGTCGTCCTAGAAAGTTATAGTTCTTCATTAATTACTCAGATTCATAATCTTCTTTCAGACAAATTTAAGATATACTTAAATAAGAGAAAATCAAGAGATGGTCAAATAATAGAAATATATGGACACCAACAACTAGAAAAGTTTTTAAAACATATTGGTTTTTCGAATAAAAAACACATATCTAAGTGCCCCTGTGGCCTAGCGGTAAGAGCTTTGTCTCGCTAAATGGCGTTAAGAATTTTATAGATTCTCGCCAAGCCTTGGTAAGGCAGAGATCCCGAGTTCAAATCTCGGCAGGGGCTCATTTTTTATTTTATTTATGCATGAATTAATTTATATTCATGAGTAACCATAATAGAATCCATTGTCTGAATTATATCAGAATACTTTTTTCTGACATCTTTAATAATTTTATAAAACTCATGCATGTTTTCAACTTCAATTTCGTGTTCCATATCCCAATTACCAATGGTTTTAACCCAATAAGTAAAATTAGGGTGCTGTTTACAATATTGTTTAAATGAGCTGATTCTTGATTTGGACGCAGATTGTAAGTTGATAAATAATTTAAATAAAAAGTAATTCATTTTTTGATAATTTAAAGCAATTTTATAACCAGAGATGATTTTATTTTTTTCTAATTTTTTTATTGTATATCTTATCACCCTTGGAGTTAATTTTAATTTTTTACTAAGTTCAGGTATTGTTTCTCTGCAATTTGATCCGATTGCTTCTAAAATACGATGTTCCTCTGGAGATAATTTGATCTCTTCAGAACCAGAATAAAGATTGAACTCATTCTTAGCACTTTTTATAATATATCCCCTAGTATAAGTTATCGCTTCTGAAACTAAAGTAATTGTTTTCTTATTAAGATATTTATCGAATTCGTAAAATAATCTTTCTTTAAGTTCTTCAAATACAGATAAAGTTTTACATCTCACTGAAAACATGAGATCAAATTGTCCTTCACAATCAGCAATCCATTTTACTGCCATTTCTTTTTTTAAGAAATCAACCACTTCTTTTCTTATTTGATTATTAAGATGATTGAATTTAAGGTTAAATTTGTAGTGAGTATATCCTAATTTAGAAAAGTCTGTTACAGTAATATAGTCAGTAATTAATCCTTGTTTTTCTAATTTTCGGATATTGTAATTTACTGTTTCTGGAGAATATTTTAACTTCTTAGCTATTTGAGAACCAGATAGTCTAGCATTTTTATCAAGTTCTAATAATATTTTTCGGTTTGTTTTTGTAAGCATATATGATTATAATTACATTTAATATATAAATTTTGTCATTATTAAAAATAAATTAAACTAAAGTCATTTATATTCCGTAGTAGCTACTTAATTGTAATGAAACTAATGGAGGATAAATTAAAATGAGAGACCTAACCACACGATTGGAAATAATAGCAGCAGCGGAAAAGTTAACTGAACCAATGAACAGATTAATTAGAATTTACGTTGGCAAGAATAACAATTATAATTTTGAGACTGGTAAACTGGTTGAAGTTAGAAGGATCCCTTATGATTTAATCCATGTAGAATCAAGACACACAGATCCCCGTGAAGCACAAGTTCAGGCTATCAAAGAAATGATGGAATATGGGAGAATCAACTATATGGCGGATGCTTATGAATTAATGGAATTAGATGCAGAAAAGAGTGGCGATGACCCGGAAGAGTATAATGGTTGTGCATCCGTATTGTTTTATAGAAAGATATCAAATGAGAGTATAGTTTGAATGACATATAACTTTAAAAGTTATAATTCTCCAACTAGTCAGATAAAAAAGTTTATTTTTATAGGGGGTAATATTAAATGAAATTAACAAATGCAAATGATTTATACAGTGTTGCTTGTTTTAACAAAAAAGGAAAATGCCTAGGTGTAAAAACTATTGATGATTGGATTAAAGCTGAAGATGAAAGTGCACGAAGCGAAGAAGATGCTGCACTTCGACAAAGTAATGGAAAACCATTCTACTTTCCAGTTTTAGAACAAAATTTTACTCATCCAAGATTTCAAATTGAATTAGAAAAAGGAAATACTCTTGAAGAAGCTTTAACAGAAGTGTACAATTCAAAATTACACAATTTAACTAGACAATTGGGAGTTGATGGTGCTGTTGTTTCAGCTGTTGACCTTGGTGAAAACAAATTTTTAATTGAATACGCAGCAAACTCTTTCGAGAAACCGCAAGATGCTACTGATATGGTAACTTTTGTTGAATATTTAGATGAAAATCAAGAAAAACAAGTCGCTTTTGTTGGAACTATCCGTACTAAAGAACCGGGTAAAGGTGGACCTGCTACTGTTGGGGGTAAAATTGATATAACTCAAGATGAGAATGGTGCTTATTTTATCAGGTCGCCTGCAGCGATTGGAGTTGCTGAGTTCGGTGAAGAATTGGGACTAAAGATTGTTACCGATTATTCAGAAATTGAAAAAGATTACAATGTTGAAGAGTTTGAATTTGAAATCGCACCTAAGACTGGAACTTATGTGGGGGAAACTCTTTCTGCTACTATGGTATCTTGTGGAACTTATGAAACCTCAACTAGCCCACTTAGTGAAGATGGAGAAGCACTAGACGGTGGAAGAAAAAGGATTTATAAAGCCAGCAACTTTGCAGTACAGGTGGATGCAACACATTTACCAGTACACTCTTTGGATGACGTGAAAAAACTCTTCTTAGTTGAAGATAGTGGTGTTTCTGACTTCTATGTTAAAGATGCAAGTGAAGTTAATGGAGCTGACTTTGGCATTCAACACCATGGTAAGTTTTTTGAGGATGCAGCTGCAAAATTAGGTTACAAACTTTAATTTTTTTTATTTATTCTCAATGAAACAATATACTATTCTTAAAGAGGGAGAATTTATCCAAAGTTCTACAGCAGGAAAATATGCTGGCTGGAACGGTGGTAGGAAAGATCGTTTAATTTTCGGCAGATTAGATTGTAAATCTGGCATGCGAATGAAAAAAGAAAATCGAGTATTTTTTCATACATTAGAAGAAGCTGTGAGTGAAGGTTATCGTCCTTGTAAAAAGTGTAAACCAATTGATGAAAACGATTTTGAAGAGATAAAACACATAGTTCCTATGTATAATAATGTTCAGGAATTCTATAATAGATAAATAATTTTAATCTAATTCAACCAACTCATAATCTTTGGTTCCCATACCAAACTTTTCAGCAGCGTTGATTTGTTCAGTCCCAGATTTTTTATTAAATTTTTTAAAAACGTCCCCATTGACAGCTATAAGATCATAAGCAGCTTTATCAATCGCTACTGCATCTTCTCCCATCAGATAACCTCGATCATCAGAAATTATTTGTTTAGGATCAACCTCACAATCACATTCTTTAGCAATATTAATCAAATAAGAGACATAATACTTTTTCTTAAATTGAGATTCTGCAACACTTGCACCTTCAGCTAACAAAACGTCAAAATAATTTAATTTAGGAACTAATACTCCTGCAGGACAAACATAAGTACAGTTGGAACAACCATAACAAGTATTTATTTCTGGTTTATCAGTTACAGTAATTCCATTTATAGGACAACATTTTTCACAAGCTTTACAAAGCGTACACTCTCCAACTATTTTTGGTTCTCCACCAGAATGAATATCTGATTTAGTCTTTTTAGTTAATGCACCCATTCCTAAATTTTTTATTGCTCCACCAAAACCAGAACAAATATGTCCTTTAATGTGAGAAATTACTAAAACTCCGTCTGCATCAACAAGAGATTTACAAACTTGATAAGACATATTTTCACCCTTAACAGTAATATATTCATCATCTGTCTTGATTTCTCCCAATTTGCCCCATCCTTTTTCAATAGCTATTTTTTTATGAGACTCAGGATTATTTCTAGGACTATCATAAGCAACAGAAGAATCGTACAAAAAAAAATTAATATTAAGTGAATGCAATATATCTGTGATTGGTTTTATCTGTTCCGGAGTAAAAGATTTATTATTTCCAGGTTCACCAAAATGAATCTTTATAGCAATTTTATTACAATCAGCAAATTGTTTTGCTAAATTATTTTTAAGTTCAACTAAAAAATTAGCATTTAATTGTTTTGAATGATATATTTTAACCATTTCATCCTGGGATTACTCATTATTTTTAAATATTACTTAAAAAGGATAAAAAAAGTTAATATACTATGAAATATTTAAGACCACATGGATAAAAAATATATTTCATTCGATATTGAAGCTTCTGGTAAAACACCGGGCAAATATTCTATGATTTCTTTAGGAGCATGTGTAGTTGGAGATACAGCAGTTCAATTTTATAAAGAAATAAAACCAATTAGTAGAAATTTAATTGTGCCAGCAATGCAAGTAAGTGTAAAGGGATTAAGATGTTTAGATAATTTAAAACATCAAGACGAATTTAACCCAAAAAGTGACAAATTCAATCCCTATAAAGTTTTAGAAGTGTTATATGAAAAAGGGGAAGAACCAGAAAAAGTAATGGAAGAATATACAGATTGGGTGAAGGAAGTTACAAAAGGATTCAAACCTGTTGAGGCTGCAGCCCCAATTAAATTCGATGGAATGTTCACTGCTTGGTACTTTGATAACTTTTATGAGGAAGAAAATCCGTTTGGACATAGCGGAGAAGATATAAATTCGATGTACAGAGGTGTAACGAAAAACAAAAAGGCCCACATAGCACAACTTGGATTGAGAGGAGACGATTTACCACACAATGCGTTAGAAGATGCAATTATCCAAGCAAAAGAATTTGAGATGGTTTTAGAACTATTACAAAAATAGCAAGACTTAAATATTCTTAAAATTTAGTTGTAATCTATGAACGGAAAAAATATTTTAATAAATCAATCAGTAGCAATTTTATGTGATGGAAATAATATTGAACGATCAATTCATGAAATTTCTGGTAGCACAAACACAATGATCAACTTTGACATGTTAATACCTAAACTTCTTAATGGTAGAGGATTAAATAGGCTAATTTATTTCCGTGAAGGGAAAAATATTTCTTCAAAATTCGCAGAAAGATTACATGAATTATATTACGGTTCTGTAGTACCTTGCCATAAATCTGCTGACATTCCTTTATCTATTAAAGCTACCCAACTGGCTTCAAAAGTTGATACAATTATTATTATGAGCGGTGATTCAGATTATGTTGAATTGGTAACACATTTGAAAGCAGAAGGTGTAAGAGTAGAAATTGCAGCGGTAAGAAAAACTACTGCAAGGATTTTAGTAGATGAAGCAGATTATTTTCATCCAATAACTAAAGAAGATTGGTTTGCATATAATTCAATGAGAAAAATGTCTCACAAACCGACAGTTAAGAAATTTGTTGCTAAAAGACCTCTTCCAAGTGCACCACCAAAAGTAGAAGTGGCAGTTCAAGAAGTTAAAAAGGTACCATTACCAACAATAAATCATGTTAAAAAAAATATCCCTAAAAAACCTCTTCCAAGTGCACCGCCAAAAGTAGAAGTGGCAGCTAAAGAAGTTAAAAAGGTTCCATTACCAACAGTTACTCCTGCTAAGAAAAAGAAAGCTGTAAAGAAAAAAGCATAAAGTTATATTTTTCAGAGTAATAATACTTATAAATCTAAAGGAATAATTTTAAAACTGATGATTACAGAAATTTCTCAAGAAATAAGAAACATTATTAATAATTATACTTCAGAAGATCAACTTATTTTTAATAATAAATTATTGAAGATAGATAGAAAGCATTTCCAACAAATTGGAAAAAATTCTGGTAAAAGTATAACATTTATTGATGGTGGTCAAGCAGAAATTCTTTCTTCAGGAAATTTTTGTCTCAGTTTTATCCGTATATTTGCTCAAACTTTCCGTGATAATAATAAAGAAAGATCATACAAAAAGGAATTTTACCTATTTACTAGAGCAAAGTGGATTAATAACGATTTATATTATCAAAGTAAATTGTTTGGAGATAAATTGTATAATGAAGAGATACTAGAAATTTCTTCAAATGATCAAAGTATTAAAACGGGGTCTGAAAGAGCGCCCATTAGTAAGATTGCCAATATGGCTAGAAGATTTGCAGAATTATCTTTAGCTCAAAATATTGAAAGTGATTTTGTGGTTCTTGACGGTACTTTAGAACCAACTTATAAAAATGAGGAAAAATTAATCTCTGAATTGAAAGAAAATGTTTGTGCTTTAGCAAAAACTTCTTCTTTATTTACCACTTCTGGAAATTCTCCAGTAATTTTACTTAACAAAATCGGTCCTCAACAAGAATGGAACTATTTTATTGAAAATCAAACATATTTTGTTAAGCTTAATGAAAAAGCTAAACATGTCTTCAGATTTGAAGGTAAAAAAGAAATTTTACCATATCTTATTGATAATTGTTCCGACGCCTTATTTTTGGGATACCCTTACGGATTAATTGTTGCTGATAAGTTAGCCCGAGTAAGTAATGCTGAAAAAAGTTCGTTGAAAATCAATTTTTTGTTAAGAAAGGAAAATAAAGAGATTATTAATTATCTTAATTCTTCTAATGCTCATGAGATCTTGGACAATTTGGGTTAAGAAAATATTTATTCTAAAGAACGTAATTTAACAGATTTAACAAATTCATCATTACCTTTGTTTTCAATCATATATAATCCCAACTTTCCGTAAAAAGTATCATTTTGATTAAACATCGCAAACATAACATCTAGATCACCATCTTGATCATAATCTTCCAACCATATTTTACGAGGTCCATTCAACAAAACCTCTTCAAAAATATTTTTATAACTAGCGTCCTTTTGTTGTAAATCAATATAAAGAACATTTTTTTCAACAAATTCCATTGGAACATTCTTAGTATATACACGATCTTCCAATCCATCATTATTAATATCAGAATTAATTTTAAAATCAAAACTGTTACATCCCATCATTAATAGAGAATATCCCACTAAAAACCCTTTTTTACAAATATTATCAAAAAACATCAAAAAGAAGTAAGTTAAAATTATTTAAATAATTAATGACATAAATCAAAAAAAAATAAAATCTTGCCCCAGTTAGATCTAATTTGGGGGGTGGTATAGAATAAGCCAAGGCAAGATCATATTAACATGAAAAGGTAAAAAAATACCTTTTTTCCTTAAACTAACTCTATCCCTAACTCTCTACTCATTGCTTGAGCTCTCTGTTCAGATTTCTTATGGTCAACTTTACCTAAAATCCAAGGTGAGTTTACTCCAGTGATAATGGTCATTACAGTTAATTTACCTTTCATACCATCATCAACTCTTGCTCCCCAGATTACGTTAGCATCATCATCTAAAGATTCTGTTACTAATTCACCAATTTTTGAAACTTCATCAAGAGTCATGTCGGGACCGCCAGTAATATGGATCAAAGCTCCAGTAGCACCTTCATAATTGATATCTAATAAAGGATTACTCAAAGCACCTTTAACAGATTCTTCAACTCTATTATTAGTATCTGAACTACCTACACCGATAGCAGCAACTCCACCATTAGACATAATTGCTTTAACATCAGCATAATCTAAGTTTACTAAAGAAGGTACAGCGATAGTTTCTACAATACCTTTAATCATAGTAGCGATTAGTTCGTTCGCAACAGAGAAAGCTTGTTGAATAGGTAAGTTACCAGCAATCTGTACAAGTCTGTTGTTATCAATTACGATTACAGTATCAGAAACTTGTCTTAGTTGTTGTAATCCAAATTCAGCTTTATCACATCTTGCTCGTTCAATATTGAAAGGCATTGTAACAGTTCCAATAACAATAGCACCAGTATCTTTAGCTACTTGCGCAACTACAGGAGCTGCACCAGTTCCAGTTCCGCCACCCATACCAGCACAAACAAAACACATATCAGATCCTTTCAATGCTTCTTTAATTTGAGTCATTGATTCTTGTGCAGCTTCAGCACCTCTACTTGGGAATCCACCACAACCTAGGCCACGGGTACAATCTTTACCTATTAAGAATTTACGATCAGCACCAGTAATGTTAAGATGCTGTTGATCAGTATTAGTTGCAATTATCTCAGCGCCTTTAATTCCTTTTTTGTATAACCAGCCAACCATATTGTTGCCTGCTCCACCAACGCCAATAACTTTAATATTAGCTTGATTCATTTCTTCATAATTGTTTTCCGGAGTATTCTCCAGAGCTCTTTCCACGATAAAATCCATTTTTATACCACCTCAAAGTTTTTTTCCACCCTCTTGTTTTTAGAAACTTATAGTTTCTAGGATACAAAAGATTATATACTTGTTTTGTATTACTACCACTAGAAAAACCAAATTCAACCGTTTAAACCAAACATTTCAAACTAAACCAAACCGAGAAAACCAAATAATATGTTCAATATTATTAACCAATTATGATTGCATAAGAGTAACCAGCTCTTAAAATCACCCAAACCTATTTCTTGTAATATTATCCTAGTATTTAAAGTTTTCGTTTACAGAACATATATGTTAACAAGAAATTAAAATTGCATTTAACGTTCTTCTTCAGTGCCAGAATCTTTTTTTTTACCCAATAAGGTCTGTGTTTTTTCTTTAGCCTTATCGACGACAAACTTGCCTGCCTTTTGTAATGATTCCTTTGCCGCAGTTCCTTTCCTAGCTAGAATTGTAGCAACATCGTTAAGGTACTTCGCAGGATCTCTCATTCTCCTTCTCCACTGACTAAAATATACTACTGATTCTAAAGGAAATTTTGGAGGCTTATTAGGTACATCTTTAGGATATCCTAAAGCAACAATTGCTTGAGGTCTAACCTCTTCAGGTATACCCAACATAGATTTAATTGCATCTTCATCAAAACCACCTATCCATCTTGCTCCTAGACCTAAAGAATGCGCCTCTAAGAGCATATTTTGAATGGCAGCAGCACAATTTTGAATGGTGTATAAACGTTCTCCTCGTAAGCTATAATAGCGTCCTGCTTTCTCAGGTTCAGCACAAATTACGATTAATACACCTGCTTGAATAATTTCATATTGTTCATAAGCAGCACTAGCAACTTCCTGCTTTTGTCCTGGTTCAAATATTACTATAAATCTCCAGTTCTGTAAATTTCCACAACTAGGTGCATGCCTACCTGCATCTAGAACACGAGAAACTTTTTCCCAAGAAACAAATTTAGGTAAAAAGTGTTTAATATTTCGACGAGACTTGATTAAATCTAATATATCACCCATTTTAATCAGATAAATGTAGAAGAGGTATTTATAATTAACGTTTTCTTACACTTAAAAATGTACTTTGGAATCAAGATTTCAGTTTAGAAATTGGATTTCAGATTTGAAATGATTTTTCAAAAACGAAATCCTTATAAATAATTTATAATTATTAAGAAACAGGGTGGTAAGATAGTGGTTAAAAAAGAAATACTTACAAAACTAATCGACATAAAAAAATCTGCAATTCTTCAGACAATACTTAATTCGAAAGAAGAAATGTATCTTAAAGAAATTGCTGAAATAAGTAATGTTTCAATTACATCCGCATTTAGAATTTTAAAAGATTTGGTAGAGTTAGGAATTCTAGGTAAGAAAGAATGGAAAACTAGTAAAGTTTATTATCCCTTAAACAATGAAAAAGTTACATTTCTGCAAGAATTGTTTATAGAAGAATATGACGGATTGCAAGAGTTTGTAAGCAAAGTTAAAGATTTTTCAGGTATTGATAATGTCATATTACATGGAGTTAAGAAAAAAGGTAAGGCTAATATATTATTAATTGGGGAAAATATTGACATTACAAAAATTGAAGAGGTTTGTAAAGAAATTAAGAATAAAGGTTTTGAGTTAAGTTATTTGACCCTTACTAAAGAACAATATGTACAAATGTCTAAAATGGGACTATATTCAAATGAGAAAAAAGTATTAAAATAAAGTTAAAAAAATAAGAAAATTATCCTTCTAAGTCAAATGTCTTTGTAACCACATCAATTTCTCTGTCACCAGAATCATACATTTTTATGGTAATGGCAGCATTATTAACGTCAGTTTCTAAAGGATTGTAACTAAAAGGAATATTTACCCAAGAAGTCATCTTTTTATTTGAACCGATTGTTCCTAGCGTTGAAGGTAAATCTACTCTCTTTTCAAAGTCTGGATAACCAACCATACTCATTAAAACATAAGAAGGTTCAATTTTACCATTCTCTTTGTTTAGAAGACTATATTTGATTCTGTCTAATTTACCCCAGGTCTCTTTCCATTCAAATCCAACATCCAATAGTTCTAAGGTTACATCATCATATGTGGTAACTAAAGGTTCTTCTACTGGTTCTGGTGCTACAACTTCTGGTTCAGGAACTGTTTCTGGTTCCTCTTCAACCTCAGGAGTAGGTTCCTCTACGGTGGGTTCAGGTTCGGGAATTATTTCTGGCTCAATAATCTCTTCAGATACAAATAATCCGGTAATCCAACTCCATGCACCACCATTACTTTCTTCAACTTCTGCTAATTGTTCAGGAGTTGAATCTACAATCGTACTAGGTAAACTGGTATCTTCGGTTAAACTGACAGATAAACGTCCTACAAAGAAAACTAATACTAATACTGAAAGAAACAAAAATACTTTTAATATTTTAGCAGGGTTAAACTTAATAGCGACCTCTTTATTAAAAGGATTATTCGAAGATTGAACATCTACAGGTTTAATGTTTTTTGTTTTAGTATGTTTGACAGGCTGTTTTTCAATTTTTTTAGTTAGCTTATCTTTTTGTAACTTGGAAGATTTTTGTACCTTTTTTGGTTTTTCAGGTTCTTTACTTTTATGAATCGGTTTCTTATGTTCCTTATGTTCCTTATGTACTTTAGGTTCCTTATGTTCTTTGGATTCTTTAGGTTCTTCTAACTTTTCTGGTTCTTTAGGTTTTTCCACCAATTCTTCAGTATCGGAAACCGTTTCAGCAACCGGTTTGTTGTCTTCCACTTTTTGTTCAGCCATCGCTTTATTCTGTTTAGCTCTTTCTCTCAATCGCATTTTTCTGCGTTCAATTTTCTTTAATCGTTTTTTCCATTCATGTGTATCCATTTTTCATCACACTATAAATAATATTATTGAAATTAATATTAAAAGTATACCTCCTGCAATAACACTATAAGAGATTTGTTCTCCTAAAGTTAAATTCTTAAAATTTTTAAGTTTATTAATTACAAAATTTATAAAAAAGTTAATTTTTGCATTAAATTGGCCCAACTTCTGATTCAACTGACTATTTAATTCTTTAAAACCAACCATTTTTTATTATAGAAATAGTAAAGGGGTATAAAAAAGTTACTATTATAGTAGATATAAAATATAAAAATAATAAGAAAAAAATTAAATTTACTCTTTTTTAGGTGCTTCTTCAGGTTTAGATTCTTCAGCAGGTGCTTCTCCTAAAGGTTTTGCTCCTTCTTTAACAACTTTAAGATTAACTTGTCTGATTATTCCGGTAATTCTCTCTCCACAAACAGTTCTTCTTTTAAGAATACCTTTTTGTTTCTTTTTGTTCCTATTTTTACCGTTAAATCCTACTCCACCACCCAATAAAACTCTTTTTCTAGGTGCTTGAATACCTTTACGCATTGGAAATCCACATTTATCAGAACCACCAGTAATTACAAATTCATAATCTGCAAAACCTAATTCATTACCAGAAATTGTATCTCCAAGATTTTTATTGTGTAAAGCTTCAGCTTGTTGATCTTTTAACTCAATTTGATGACATTTGCCATCTTTTGTACCAATAACAACTTTATATTCTACCATTTTATTTTAACCTCCCGAGACTGAAGTTCTTATCAGAACACACATTTAGTGGTCTCAGCGTTTATTTATGTTTATTTTACGTAATTATTTATAAATTGTTTGGTAAATATACTCAGAAGTCAATGACTTTATGTTCTCCTTGTTCAACATAAAACCCATAAATCCCATCATTCTTGAAAACTATCGCTGCAGGATCATTACCTTTATTCATCCCTACATCAATATTAAAGATTCTATCCCCATAAGAAACGATTTTATCATGAGGAGTATGTGCACAAACCATATAATCAAGTTTTAAATTTTCCATCAATTGGTCAACTTGTCCAGGAGTAAGATGACCATATCTTCTGCTCCAAAATAATCCCCCTTCAATGATTAAATCACGATTTCCAAATTTATGATCTGTTCCTCCGTGAACTACCGTGGGCATTTCCATAGCTCGCCTATATTTTCCAGTCCATTTTTTAATCTGAGTATCAGTATCCAATTTTTCAGGTAAATCAGCATGATTAAATAAGATCCTTTTTCCAGCAAAGTTAGTTTGGTATAAAGGTTCTAATTTCCTTAACCATTTTCCAATATCACCATCATTAGCCATCCTTTGAACATAATTTTCTAACAATTCTTGAGGATTATCCCCAAATTCTTTCAAGAATTCTGTGCCTCCATTGTGACCATGAGACATTCCTCTAGCCATTCCACGAGTAAGATATTCAGTGTAGACTTCATTTACATCTTTAAGTTTGGAGTATTTCATATCTCCCAAGATTTCTTTAACTACATCAGATTCTTCTAGAGCCATTAATTCGTGATTTCCAGATAAAGTTACAATTTTTCCAGGATTTTTTTGAGACAATTCTTGCAATTTTTCAATAATCATCAATCCTTTATCGCCCCTATCAATATAATCTCCAGTAAAAACTAGTTTAACATCATCACGAAGAACAAAATCTTTCTGATCAGCAAAAATATTATATTGTTGATCTAATGAATATAATAATGTTCCAAAAGCAGGAAAATGACCATGTAAGTCTCCAATTCCAATCAGTAATTGTTCTAATTGTGCCATAAATATCTATAATAAGAGGAGTTTTATAAATTTAACTACTGAATAATAAGAAAATAGCTAAAGCTAGTAAAATAACCCTTGTGATTTTACTATTTTTCTATTGTGGTTGCTGTAATCCATTTAGTTCTTGATTTAGATTAGCATGTTCTTCCTTAAGACGTGCTAATTCCAGTTTTCGGAACTCATTTATCTGATTTCTATTGTCATCCCATTCCAAAGGTTTAATTTTTCTGTCTATATTAAAGAGCAATTCTTGAATTTCCGATATTCGTTCTTGAGACATAAGTTAAAGGTAATTTAATGAATTATATAAACATTTAGTAAATAAAAGCATATAGTGGGTATAATTACTATTTACAAAGTTTATTTATATTGAATTTATTCAAGGTAAGATTAATGCAAGAAAAGACGATTTTAAAAATTTCTATACTCATTACTTTAATAGGTTTGATGATTTTATTTGTTTTGTCAGAAAGTTTAGAATTGAATGTAGTTAATAAGATTGATCAAGTTCCAGCAGAGGAAGAAGTTAAAATGTCCGGGATAATAGGCAAGGTTACTAATAGTGAAAAAGTTACCTTCTTAAAATTAGAAGCAGAAAAAAAAGAGTTTGTTGATGTACTTTTATTTCAAAGTGAACCATTATCATTACATCAAGGAGATTATGTAGAGATTACCGGTACAGTAGAAGAGTATGAAGGCAAGAAAGAAATAATTGCTAATAAAATTATAAAAAAATAAAAAACTTACATAACTCGGTTAACTTCTTCATCTTTCCAAGTAGTATGTTGTTTAATGATTTCTCTAATATCTTCTTCTGAAGTTCCTGAAGCTCGTTCTGCATCTATCCAATCTTTCAAATCTTCAATAGTGTAGGACTCTTGTTTTCTATGATAATGATAATAAAGTACAATCACTAAAACAATTAAAATAATCAAGATAATTATTGATAACAAATAAACCCAATATTTTCCCCAGAAACTAATTGTTGGTTGTTGAATTACTGGTGTTGGTAAAGGACCAGTAGTTACTCTATTAGGTAAAGGACCAGTAGCTTCTGCTACACATGATTTTGTTAAAGCAGGTTTAACTGTAATTGAACCACAGAAATGTTCATCAACACATTTCCTAGTCTGTTTACCATTTTTACAATCTGTCCAGATAGAACAAATCCAAGATTCACGGCAACCTTCACATCCTTCTACAACTTCACGAGTTCCCTTTCTACACTTAGTATCTTTTTCAGTAACAACTTTTTGTTTACTAGCATTACATAACGTTTCAGAAACTTTTTCCCATTTTGGTCTACAACCACCACTTCCACCACCACCAGAAGGAGCAGAAGGTTGTTCAGTAGGTTCTACAATAGCTTCAATAATAATTTCAGTAGGTTCATCAAAATTATCAATTAAATCTATTGGTTGGTTTGATAAAGTATAAGCTTGAAATGATTCAAAAATTAATTCTACAGTTCCTACAGATTTAGCGTTAAAATTAATTTCTGCAACAGTTTGTTCTCCAGTTAAAGGTTCAGGACAATCATCTTCATCACACAATAATCCCGCATAAGAAAATTGAAGTTCTCCAGGAGTTCCACAATTTACTTCTCTTAAAGTATAAGCATTGTTAAAATTATAATCTAATACTGAGGTAACATCTCCACAAGTATTCTCATCTACTAATTCTAATAAATCAGGGTTGTAGTCAATAAAAAATTCTATTGCCGTTGATTCTAAATCGCCAAAATTTACCATTACTGGAAATTTAAAAGCGTCTCCAACAGTGATGGTATTACTGTCTAAAAACGAGCCTGCATCACCTTGATTTGTTCCACCCCATTGAGTAGAAATAGCTTCACCAACAAATTGCGTAGCTAACAAAGTAATTAAAGCTAAGAGAATAATTAAAAAAAATGCTAAAATTGAAATTAGTAAAGTCTTGTTTATTTCCCCATGATTAGCTAACGGATGAGGTTCCCAACTATGAGGAGGTAAGTTCCTAAGTTTTTTTGTTCTCTTTTTAATCATCTTTAAGTAGAATATTCTCCCTCATTAGAATATTGAGGATAACTAAAATAATCCCTAAAAATATCTGCTACTGCAGAAAGTTTCCATAATATGTTTGTATCTTGACAACCTAATGAACGTTCTAACATAGTAAATAATAAAGTATACCTACCATCAACACAAGCATATTTTCCGTCGTTAATATCACCTTCCGTACATTCATGACCTTCAATACTCATTTCAACACAAAAACCATACAGGCAAGAACCGTCTTCACAAGAATCATCTGATTCACATACTGGTAAAAAACATTCTTCCATACAAGCATCATATTCTAAACCTTCAGGACATGTTGGTTGTGATTCTATACATTCATTATCTTGACATACTTCATTCTCTGCACAATCTGAATCTTCATTACAAGTAGGAGTCACCGTAGCTTCACAAAAATTATCAGTACATTCTTCACCATCTTCACAATGTGGATCTTTCGTACACTCTACACATTTATCAACAGAACAATATGGGGCTTCTTGAGAACATTTTCCAAAAGTAGTTTCATCAGTAGGGAATTCATAACAACCATCATTATTAGTACAGGAAGAATATGTTTGATCGCTTTCACATTGAATTTGTTCTTCAACACATTCATCTTCACAACCTAAAACACAAACATTGTTTTGACAAGTTCCAGTATCACAATCACTATCTGAAGAACAAGTAGGTTGGGGTTCTACACAAGACCCTTCCTGACATACCAATCCAGGATTACAAAAAGTTCCTCCTAAAGGTGGAGCGGGTGACCATACCCAACAACCATTTTGATCTTGAATACAATTCCTATAAGTATCTGCATCAACACAAGTTCGTTCTCCTTCAGTACAAGGATTATCGCAATCGATTACACAAGTTCCTGTTAATTCATCTGCAACATACCCTTCATCACATTTACAAGGTTTGTCTGTAAAGTCTGAAGCAACTTCATCACATATAGAATGTTCTGGACAGTCCTGGGTCATCGAAAATGAACATCCGTCCCCAACAATATTATCATTACATTTTTGATAATCTTTTTTGTTAAGTTCAGGAAAAGAGATAGAACATTTTCCTTCTCCAATAGCATAACCCTCACAAGTGCATTCTTCTGTTTCTCCCATACAAACACTAGCACTACAAACAGGAGTTAGACCTGAACAATCATTATTATCTATACATTCAACACACATACCTTCATTACATTTTAGGAAATTTAGTTCCGTACAATCATCATCAATTGTACAGCCAGGTAAATCACCAGTAATTTGTAAATCTAAATAATTGATAGTTAAAGGTTCATAATATTCTATTCCCCTGTCTCCTTCTAAACTAATCTCACTTCCAGTAGTATATAAAGAAATTTCTACAACTCCTGGAAATGTTGCAATAACAGGAATCCTTGCCAATAAATTATTATTACCCACAACTAAATTTGTAACAGCTGAACCACCAATCGCATATCTACCTTCAATGATATAACCTTGAATTGTTGTAAAAATATTTCCATTAACAACAGGTTCTGAGAAATCATACACATCATTTTTATTAAATTGTAATAATGCATCAAATAAAGTTGTTCCTTCAGGAAGATAAACATCTAAGTAAAACTGATCTCCCACGACAGGATTTTCATTACTCGGAATTACATCAATTTGTAATTGACCAATTACCAAATTGATACTTAGTAAAAACATTAAAAAAAGAATTATTTTCTTCATTTTTAACCCCTTCATTTTATTATGGACAAATACCGACTGGTTCTATTATTGCATCACTTCCATCGGGATTATATTTTGTTATTTCATCGTAATTTATCCAGTTTATCCAGTATGTACCTTCCTTACATAAATAAATTAAATTGTCAGTTCCCCATGTTGCCTCACAAGGTGATTGGCCAGAACTACCACAATCAATATCGCCCATCATAGCTCTCATCCTACTTAACATTCTTTGATCATATGCATCGAGTTTCTGATCATTAGCAATATTTGTAGTATAATCATAATCTAAGAATACATTTCCAGGTGGCATTCCTACTAAAGAAGAAGAACCAACACTACAACCAGTTAAACCTTCATTGATTTCTCCGTCACAATCATTATCAAAGAAATCACACAATGTTTCTTCAGCTTCATATAAATTAAATTGATTTTGTGGTAGTTCTTCTGGTAACAGGTATGAAGTGTAATACACTTCCTGACCTAAAGCTAATGAAGGATCAATTAAATAAGAGTCCCACATATCATATCTTGGACCACTTCCATCATCATATTCTCCACAGACTTTATGTCCTGCACAAACTCCGTTTAAATTAGAGTTTTCATTATGAGTTAATCCTTCGTCAATACCATTTGCACAATTATCATCAACATTATTACAACTTTCAGATTTTCCAGGATTTACATTAGATTCAAAATCATTACAATCACCATTGATGGTACCGGATTCATCTCCGTATTGTGGACATGCTCTTAAATCAGTACCTTCTGCACCGTAACCATCTTCATCTCCATCAATACAAGTTGGAACAATCAAAACATTAGTGGATGCAGAATAATAATTTCCATCACCAGGATAAACTTTTGGTGTTGCTCCATCAGATTCTTTTAACACACTATCTCTTAATTGAACATGATCAATACTTATTGCTAAAGATTCTCCTTGATTCGCACCTGTAACTCTAAAAGGAATTCTCATTAATAACAATTCTCCATCAGTAGGAGTAGAGATAGGAGATGTACTAAAGATTGCCCACCACGGATCTGTACCACTTGGTTCAGTTCTTGTACCAAAACCAGGGATAGGCGTTGCAAAATCACATTGTCCACTTTCTGAACCGTCAGCAACACAACCAACAGGATCCACTTCAATTTTGGTATTATCGTAACTTAATTGGAAATCAATTTGGTTAATTGGACGAATACCAGTTCTCACATATATGTCCAACCAGATTAAGTCATCATCATCAGCAAAGTAATTACTATATCCAATCCGCACACCCATGTTTTCAGAGATAGACGTTGTTTCTGCCTCTGCATCAAAATGATAAGCTTGTCCAGTACTAACTCCTCCTGAAGGGATTAACCAAATTAAAGAGATTAACAAAGCTAACGCTACAACAACTATTAAAGTTATGATTAAAGGCTTATTAATAACGCCATCGTGATTAAACAAATTATATTTATATGACTTTAATTTTACATTTTTCTTTTTCTGTTGTTTCATTTTTCGAAATACCTCTTTAATTAACCTCTTAAACTAAAATAATTTAAAAACAAACCAATATCATCATTGTTTATTGATCCGTCCTCTTTCATATCAGCAGGTTGATAATATTCTGCAGATCTTTTTGCAAATTTAGATAAAAAATAACCAATATCATCATTATTAATTACTCCATCAACATTTACATCTCCTTTCATACAACCGGTATATTCTCCTGAAGTGAATATTGCTTTATCTAACGGAGTTGCAACACAAACATCTACTGAATCTATAATACCGTCACCGTCACTATCGGCAGCACAAGTTCCATCATAACATAATAAATCATTATCACATTGTTCATCTTCATAACAAGGATCTCCATCAGAACCATCTTTACATATATTATCAACACAAGAAAATCCTAAATCACAGGAACTATCATCATCACATTGGCTATTTTCCTCACCATCTTGACAAATTCCAGCCACACAATGATTAGATATTTCTGGAGTATTTATACAATCTCCTAAATCATCACAAGATTCTCCTATCTCACCAGCACTACAGGTGTTTGTGCTTTCAATACAAAAAGGAGCTAAAGGATCACATCCATCATTTGAAGTACAACCACAATCTACTGGACAATAATCGGCGTCTCCCATAATAAAATTTTCTGGACCGGTGCATACTCCATCCCCACAAGTGTGAGCTAAAACTTCTATATTAGTTGTACTAGGCCCAAAAGTATAATATTCTGTTTCTTCGCCAGGACCTTGTGCAGAGTATCTAAGAAGTTCGGAAACCGCCTCATCAACTTCAAATGTAATAGTGTTAGGAATCTTTGTAGCAGCCACTGAAATTCTACCAACTTCAACTAAACCAGATGTAAAATAATAATCTTCTTCAGGATCAAAACCATCAAAAACCCAATCACCACTTAATTGATAAGATTCCATTAATTGGCCATTAAATAATTCTGTTTCAAAAGATTTGGCCTTGAAATAATCAAATGAATTGATACCACTAGTAGGAGAGATTCGTAAAAGAAGACTTTCCAATTTCCCAGCAGAAGATTCAGGAACATCTAAAGAAACAACTATCTCAAAATTTTCATCAAGATAAACTTTTTCTGGTTCTGAAGAGATTACAACATTAACAGGATAGTCTACCGCTAATGCAAAACTAGAACCTAGCATAATTAAAACTAAAAGTAATATTATTTTTTTCATCAAACATAACCTCTTTTGTTTTATTAAAGGTAATTATTTTAATATATAAACATTTCTATTTATCGTCCTCATAAACTTTGTTTTTTGATACAAAATTTCTTCTTCAAAAATAGATTCAAATTATCTATCTCTAAAATAATTTAAAAATAATCCAATATCATCATTATTTATTGAACCGTCTTCTTTCATATCTGCAGGTTGATAATATTCAATTCTTTGTGAAAATTTAGATAAAAAGTAACCAATGTCATCGTTATTAATTACTCCATCAACATTTACATCTCCTTTCATACAACCATTAAATTCACCTTCTAAAAATACATTGGAATTAAAAATAGTGTTCAAACAAGCATCTTCATTATCGCAGATTCCATCACTATCAAAATCTGAACATTCAATTATACAAATTCCTTCTTCACAAGTTTCTCCAGTAGCACAATCATTACCGGATTGACATAAACAACTAGGGAAAGCATCAAATATGTTTATTCCGCCATCAACTCTTTGATCAATACAATCACAAAGTCCGAAACTAAATGATAATGGGGTGTCAGGAATTTCCAAACCATTAAAAGAATAACATCTATCTAAATCCCAACAAGTTCCATCAACGCAAGTTCCAAATTCACAAGTATCATCAACACAGTCAAAGAAAATTTTTTCAGTACAACGACTACCAGAAGCACAATTATATTTATCGGTAGGGTAACCAAAAGCATTACAGTCTTCTTCACCAAAACAACCCCTACAATAATTATCACTACAAATCATTCCAGTTTCTGGACAATCTCCATTAACATCACAAATGTTAGCATCACAAATCGCTGAAACTTCAGAAGATGTTTTCCCAGACATAAAATTTTGTTCTAAACATTCACAATAATAAGTATTAAGATAACCAATACATTCCGCAGAATCAAAACACATACCTTCACAATCTGAACCGTCCGGACAAAGTCCATCTGAACAAATACCATTCTCAGCACACATTCCTTGACAAGTACTATATTCACACTCATCATCAGAGGTACAAGTTGGAAATTCTCCAGTACAAGCTATGTTGGTTGCACAATCTGGATCATCACAATCAGCTAATTCGTCATAATCATTATCCATTAAATCGTTACAATATATTTCTTTGGAAACACAAAGTCCTTCTTCACAAACCTTATCATATTGTCCGCACCAAATATAATTAAAAGCAGGAACACCAAGATTACAATAACGTTCAATTACATTATCAAAATCACAACCATCAGTTATTTCAATAACATTTCCAGATTCTTTGTAAAGTACACTGCCAAATAAACTTGAATAATCTTGTTCACCATCGGTATCATAACAATCTACACAAAGATTATTTTCTAAATTACAAACTTGATTAGGACAATCATCATGAGCTAAACATTGAACACATTGATAAGTTTCTAAATCACAAACTCCATTGGTACATTCTCCATCAGTTTGACATTCTGTTTCCACACAAGCACCATCAAGACAAAGTGCTCCTTCAGAACAGGACAAGTAAGATCCAAAATAAATATTTTGATTGTCATCACATAATCCTTCAATAACACCACCAGTACCATCACAAGAATCTTCAATACCTTCTAAATGAGTCATATCAAACACGGTTCCTTTTGAAGTTGCCTCATAACCATCAGTATCATAACAGTCTACACATTGACTATTTTCCAAATCGCAAACTTGATTAGGACAATCATCATGACTCAAACATTCTCCTGAGATACAAGCACCATCAAGACAGATTGTTCCAGAATCACATTCTAAAGGAAATACATAGTATATATTTTGATGAATATCGCATAATCCTTCCATCACATAATCTGTACCATCACAAGAATCCTGCATACCTTCTAAATTATTTATATCAAACACTGTTCCTTTTGAAGCTGCATTGTAACCATCGTCATCATAACATTGAACACAGGAATGAGTTTCCGGATGACAAATTGGAGTAGTACCATAACATTCAGTGTTATCTGAACAACCACTTAATTTACAATAAGCCATATTATTTTCTCGAAAACAAATTTGTCCAGGAGTATCACTACAAGTTAAAGTATATTCGAAATATGTTTCACCGTTAGAATCAAGAGTACATTGTGAATCGACAAAGTTACATTCTGTATCTTGAGTTACTCTGATTAAATCGTCACCACTACACTCTGTTCTGATTTGTTGCGGTAAACAATCAGCATCACTTTGACAACCAATATTAACTATCCTTTCAGGTGGCTGGACATGAATTTGGATTAAATCTTGACCAGTTTGCATGTCGGGAACACTAACCTCACTAAAAGAAACTTCGTTAGTCAATAAATTAATATCAAAATTTGAATTACGTGGATGTAGGATAATTTTTGCAAATTTATAGGCAGTACTAGGTTCCAGATAATTCTCTGGATTAATTGTTGCATGTTTAACAGAAATTAAAGAAGAATATTCTTCACAACCAATAATCTCACTAAAACTATCGTAATAATCTCCTGCTTCTTGAGAATCCCAAACCTCATCTAATAATAATTCTACACTTTGACATTCAAAAATATTTGAGAGAAAATTTAATTGAAATTCAAAACCTGTTGAAGTTGCATCTACATTTAGACCATTTATTGGAGGTAAATCATTTATTGGAGGTAACCTTGCTCCAACTTCAATTACTAAATTATTATTTTCATCCATATAAGTCCAAGAACTACCTCCTGCACCTTCCTGGAATAAACTATTATCAATTTGATATTCAGTAGCGATAGCTTGTCCAACAAAATCTTTAGCAACGAACATTAACAGAATTAAAATTAGTAAAGCACCAGCAGTAATCGAAAGTATGATCAAAGGTTTATTATCTTTCTTAACTTTTGGGTACAATTCCAATTTTTCTGTTTTTGATTTCAACTTATATTAAAAAATTCTTTCAAAGCTTGGGCAATAGCAGTGATTATTGTTGTTCCCCAACTACGTTGTTCAAATTTTTCTTGATTAGTATCATAAACAGTTTCCATCTTATTCATAAAATCTTTTTTTGGATCTAAGACACAACTGTTACTCTCACAGGTTTCAATATCTTCACATGGACCACAATAATATCCACATTCATAATCATCGTCTAAACAAGAATAGATATAACCATTAATTCCAGCAACACCTGGCTGAGTTATTCCGTCAAGTTCCCAATAACTCCCAACATTCATCGCTAAATCATAAGGTATTGCGTTAATTGAAATTGGTGAAGTTAAATCATTAATAATAAAATTTAA
>Ga0233431_1001677_pt1 | contig 36490 bp, 23 predicted proteins | sample SI_118_April2016_FD_179867 | JGI IMG/M metagenome (GOLD analysis project Ga0233431, IMG submission 179867) | Seawater microbial communities from Saanich Inlet, British Columbia, Canada - SI_118_April2016_200_MG | ecosystem: Environmental > Aquatic > Marine > Inlet | place: Canada: British... | reverse complement strand
AATCATAATAGGCTGATTAAACGGACTTGCGTATAACATATAACAATTTCCATTATTGTCATTTTCAATTGCATATACTGACTCTTGAGCATTAGTTCCAGCAGATAGAATCCATTCGCATTCTACTTCTTGTGAAAAAACATGGATATTTATAGTAAAGATGTGTATTATTAAAATAAAGATTTTCATAATTATATTTATTTTAAACAAAATTAGTGTTTTATATATATTTCCAAATTATTAATATGTGAGTCATCGGATGACTTATACAATTTTACAAATAGTCATCCGATGACTTGGAGGTTTTTGATAATACTTCCATACAAGAATTATGCACGGTAAAACCGTATGGAAATATAACAAAATATAGTTACATTAGTATGATCTTTTTGGTAGCATTAAAACTTTCTGATGAAAGTTTAACAAAATATGTACCTTTAGAAAGTGAACTAATTTGGTAGTTATAAGAATGATATCCTTTTGTCAATTCCTTCGAAATTATATTATCTACCTTTGAACCAAACATATCGAATAAATCTACTTTTATAGATTCTTTAGTTGGGAGGTAAAAATTAACAGTAAAACTATCTTTGCAAGGATTTGGGAAAATTTTACAAAAAACAATTGATTCAGGAACTATTTCCTGCATTTTTCCAGCAATGCTAATACCATCATCTTCATATTTTTCACTACCTTCAATCCACTCAGCAACTTCAAATTCTCTCTCTATACCGGAAAACGAATTATAAACTCTAATAGTAAATTCTTCATTTTCCAAAAGTCCTTCCTTAATGTTTGTGCTTTTGTCATCGCCATGAACTAAGAATACCATATTATTATTTTCGTAAACTGCAGCACCACAAAGCATACCCTGTGAGTCGAAAACTCCAATCTCGTCTCCATTTTCTGGCATATTATCCCATGAATCTAGCATTAAGCCCAAGCCCATAGTATTATATGTTTTATAATAATCAGTATAATATGCAACTTCTGATTTTTCCATTGGCAAACTATGAGATTTTGTTCCTGAGGGATAATTCAAAGTAATATTTTGAGAACTTAACAAATGACAATAATATCCCTCACCTGGTTTCATCCACTCTATTGTATTTAGTATCCCTGGAAAATAAATGAATACATCATCGTCTTTTACATACATTATATCACTAACAACATCGCTTAACATATTTTCGATTTCTGCCTCATTATACTTTAAATAGCCAAAATAATCTTTAGTTGATTCCAATGTAATATCGTGATAGTATGGCACTTTAGCACCATATAATGTAAGTGTTTGATTAAGGTTGTTCATACTTATTTTAAAACCTTCACCTATTTGAATATCATTTATATCATTCTCTATTTCGGGTTTATAATATTTTATATCAGGTACTCCATTGTCATATCGTTGAACTTCATTTACATAAGGCTCAATGTCTTTTAAAACATATTCAATTTCAGGACATAATGGATCTATATAAGTTGAAATCAAATCCCATGTTTTTTCAAGTTCAATTTCCTGACAGGCAGACTTTAATTTCACAAGTGTTGAACTACTATTCGCACTGTAATCAATAACACTGTTATTATCATCAATTGGCCAAGCTGAATATTCAACATTTTCATCTGCATCATGAATTACCCATGTCATAGTTTCTCCATTAACAAAACCATCATCTTCTCCTGCAATAGATTCTCCATAGGCAATTACAGTTGCACCGTTTGTAAGGTCCCAAGTAGCATATCCTCCACAAGCCATATTCCCTTCACTATCGGAATAGAAAACTCCAATAACATCTCCTTGTTCAATATCTGTTTGCTGATTTGTACTCAAATCTACTTTTGAAATACTGGATGTTGGTCCTATAACAATTGTATGTGGTGCACCTGTAGTTTGATACTCCCATCGTAATATTTTAGACTCTAACGCTCCTTTATCTGTACCATAACAACTTGGTCTGAAATTATTGTTATAATCAAAATCTAATCCAATATTATAGGCATTATCAATACAAGGCGAGTAAATTGATAGATTATAGTTAGAATTAACATGGTCAACGAAAACAACAGTTGAGATTGTAGTGGTATGATAATTATCAAAAATTGTCCAATCGCCTTGTCCACTGATATCAATTGCATCATTTGAAGAATCATAAACAATAATATTATTATATATTTTTTTTCCTGAAAACCATGAATGTTCTACGAATATTCCATCTTCCTCAGGATTTACGATTGTGTTATTGTATATTCTATAACCTCTATCATCTGTGTAGATAGGTGTAGATTGTAACCAGTTGATATATATTCCATGACCATTGTCTGTATTTGGGACACTACCTGCATCTTTTATTATATTGTTGAAGATATCTATATAATAGGCACCCTTTGAACCAATACCTTCTCCGGTGCCATTTTCAATCCAGTTGTTATAAAACGAAGCCTGATAAGTACCACCTCCAATCCAAATACCTGCATTATTCCCACCGTCTTTTAGCCCATAGTTTTTTATTATATTATCATGAACAAATATCCCAAGACTATCATTAGATATTTTTATACCTGTTGCTCCAGTATTCTCAATAGTATTTGAATAGACTTGTATATTTTTTAGTTCAGGCCAGAATATTTTATAATCTGTCCCTCCACAAGTTAATATTTCATACTCATATGGTGATGAATATCCGATATACATTCCTTCCTTACCCATATTATAGATTTTATTGTTTCTAATAATAACATTTTCAATAAAATATCCTTCTGTAAATGTATTAGTAGTCAAATCTATATAATTTCCCCATCGAACAAACATATTTTGAGAATTACATTGCACATTATTCACATGATAATAAGGATGTGGGTCATTAATATATATACCAACATTATCATTATCTCCATCTAATGCGGCATCCGGATCATTATAGATCTCAATATTTTCAATTATATAATTGAAACACCTTCCATCAAATGTTATTCCATTAGCGTAAGTAGTCCCATTATCTCTAATTGCATATAGTTTTATACCATATGGATCTGAAGTTGTAGTGCTACTTGTTAAAACAAAATTTGTACAATTGATAAATCGTATGCAAAAATTATATCCACCATCTGGTTCTCCATCAATAACTACAGGAATATTATTTTTATTAATAATAATGGTATAACCATCACTATTACTATTTGAGCCAATAATATTAGAAAAGCTAAGATTATCTCTTTTGCCATTGGCATCTCCTTCAATATAAATTATGTCCCGATAGTTGTTATTGGCATCATAACTTCCCTGTGTTGATGAACATGTAGCTACCTGAGCAATATGACTATTAGCTAGTATTATTAATAAACTAAGAATTAAATATTTTTTCATTTTGTTAAATTTAATAGTTTTAAAATTATCCAAAAATTTCAGAAACTTTTGGAAATAAATAGTGCATAAACTGCATACGTATTAGTTTTGGCTTAAAAACTTAAAGTCAAACTTACATGACCTAAAAAACAAAATACTGCCATGTGTTGCATATAAACTAATGTTGGTTTATAGTTTTGAATGGTTATACAACAGAAACTGCCAGTGTTTTTTTCAATAGTATTTTGTCATGCTCAAAAAGAAATTTATTTAACTATTTATTTTTTTGGTAGATTTCATCAAATAAACTTACTAACTCTATTTGAGCTCAATTCACAAATTTATTTTTCTTCAAAACAAATATGTTTATTACTCGTGAAAAAATATCTTTCAATTTTTTCTTGAAAAGTATATTAAGTTTTTTCGGAAATACTTTTTCTTCTATTAGGAAGAATTTATTAATAGCGTATATTGAAGGATATAAAACTCTTAATAAATCAAGCTTCCCTATTAATTGAAAATATGGATGGGGGGGGGTAACACCCTGTATAACAAGTTGTTAAGCATGTGCATTTTCCTTTATTAAGCTTAAAAAATAAATTATTTGCAATATTTCTTATCATTTATTTGACATAAAAATTGAATTGCTACAAATCTAAAAAAAATATTCAATTTTAATCATATCTTCTGCAAATTTTTATAAATTTTATTTTTCCTATAAAGCTACAGGTGTATTTTGCAATTGCTAATTGTGTCAATTGACAACAAAAAAATAGTCTATTATTTTTCATCATCTTAAAAATAATTTAGCCTAAAAAAAAATTAGAAATATTAACATACAAAAGCAACAAAAAGCATAAGAAAACTTGTCTTCAAATTCGATAAAAAACTTCAATGTAGTTTTTATTATGCTTGGTAAAATAAATTAAAACATTTATCAGATAAGCTCGTTGAAGACAATATTTTTACAACAAATTTTGATTTTATTGAATGATTAAGTTTTACAATATATTGCTTCTAATAAGTTTATTTATTAATACACAGGCAAATCATACTGATGTTTTTTTCAAGAATAAGCTGCAAGCCGTTGAATTATTGTTAGTTACCGACACAATATCACATGTTTCGTGCAATGGTTTCGCCGATGGTTTTATAGAAATATCCGTATCGGGAGGCACTAATCCATATAGTTTCCTATGGTCGAATGGCGACACATCAGAAAATATTTATAATCTTTCTGGCGGAATATATTCAGTTACTATTACTGACATTCTTGGAGATTCGACAGTAAACAGTTATACAATAAACGAAGCTCCACTTTTGCAAGTAAATATTTTTGCAAATGATAATATTGTTTGCTTTGGCGAAACAACCAAACTATTCACAAATGTTAGCGGTGGGATCGCTACTTCAGGCTATAATTATTTGTGGTCAGATAGTTCAACTTTTGGTTTCAACTTCGACGTGTTGGCAGGAGTATATTATGTTTCCGTAACTGACGACAATGATTGTCTCGCTACAGATTCAATTCAAATTATTGAGACAAGTTCAGCATTAATGCTTAGTGCAAATATTGAGAATGTTACTTGTATTGGCGACTCAGATGGAGAAATAGATCTTACTGTAAATGGTGCTAATATTTCATTTCCAACTATATTTTTTTGGTCGAATGGTTCAACCAATGAAGATATTTATGGACTCTCGGGAGGTTTTTACACTGTAACAGTTACAAATTTTGTATGCGAAACTATTCAAACTTTTGAGATCATTGAAGCCGATTCTTCAATTTCTAATACATTCTTAGTGAGCGATGCAATTTGCTTTGGAGAAAATTCAGCTTCTCTTGATTTGACAGTTTCGGGAGGAGTTTCGCCTTTTACTTATTCATGGACCTATGGGCACACAAGCGAAGATTTATCAAATATTAATGCAGGAAATTATCACATAACAATTTCTGACAACAATAATTGCCAGAAAACTGATAGTATTGTTGTAGGACAATCTCCCGAACTTAATGTAGTAATTACCGGAGTTTTTCAGATTTGCTATGGCTCAAGTGCCGGAACTGCTCATGCTTTAGTGAGTGGTGGAATATCGCCATATTCATATCTTTGGTGGGACAATACAAGTTCTGCTACTCATAGTGGACTTTCGGCCGGATATTACAATTTAACAGTTACCGATGCTAATGGTTGTCAGGATTTTGAAACTGCACCAATTTTAGAGTCAAATGGAAACATAAATATTCAGGCAAATATTACAAATGCTGCTTGCTACGCAACTGCTACAGGCGAAATTGATATAACTGCCACAAATGGATATTTGCTTTATCACTACAATTGGTCGAATGGAGAAAGCATTGCTAATATTTCAAATCTGTCTATTGGAACCTATAGTATAACTGTAACAGATTCGCTCAATTGTCAAGCAACAGATTCATTTGAAATTATTCAACCGGATTCAATTGAATATGCAATGACATCTCAAAATTTAAATTGTAGCGGAATAAATACAGGCGAGGCAGGAATTCTGATTACCGGAGGAAGTTCACCATACTCTTTTTTATGGTCAAACGGACAAATAAATCCAGCTATTAGTAATTTATATTCAGGCACATACATTATTACAGTTAGTGATAATAATAATTGCAGCATTATAGATAGTATATTTCTTAGCGAGCCTTTAGAAGAACTATCTGTTACAATTAATGGCATTTTTAATACATGTTTTAGTGGCGATAGTAGTGGTACTGCACACGCAATAGTTTCAGGTGGAACACTACCGTATTCATACAATTGGAGTACAGGAGATACTTTATTTTCAATATCGAATTTGCCTTCAGGAAATTATAGTGTTACAGTAATTGATGGTAATAATTGTACAAACACTGAGTCATTTCCTATTATGGAGCCTGGTTCTATATTGCAGGTAAATTTAGATGCAATAAATGTTGATTGCTATTCAAACCAAAGCGGTTCAATAAGTGCAACAATTTCCGGAGGATATCCTGTTGCTATGTATAGTTATTTATGGTCTTCCGGTCAAACAAGCGATAATATAAATTCGCTGCCCATAGGAAATTATTCAGTAACAGTAACTGATAATTTTGGATGTATCAGTGAAGATAGTATAGAAATTTTCCAACCCGATTCATTATTTGCCAATTATGTTGTTGATAATATTTCTTGTTTTGGTTTTTCCGATGGAAATATAAACCTTACTGCAAGCGGTGGAATTTCACCATATTCATATTTATGGTCTAATAGTTTTACTGATGAAGATTTGATCAATCTTTCAAGCGGAACATATTTTGTAAGCATTTATGATGCAAATTCCTGCGAAAGCACTTATTCAATAACTATTACTCAACCAGATTCAGCATTATTGTCATTTCTTCAAGGAACAAATGTAAATTGTTTTAATGATTCCACAGGGAGCATTGATTTACAAATATTGGGAGGAACTCCATCATATTCAACATCTTGGTCGAACGGAGAAACTGCCGAAGATATTTCCTTACTGCCGGCAGGGAATTATTATGTAACTATCACCGATTCCGGCAATTGTTCTATCTCAGACAGCTTAACTATTGAACAACCCAATTCAGAAATTGCAATTCTATACAATCAACAAAATGTAAGTTGCTACGGATTATCAGATGGCTCATTGAATATTTCTGTTTCCGGAGGGACTTCGCCATACTCCTACATTTGGTCGAATGGCGTAAGCATCGAGGATTTATCAAATTTGATAGCAGGGATTTACACCTTGACAGTTTCAGATATAAATAACTGTTCGTACAGCGAGAGTATTTCAATTACTCAACCAAGTGCTCTCGGTTTATCTTTTAATACTTCAAATGTTAGTTGTTTTGGCATAAACAATGGAGCAATTGATTTGTCAGTTTCCGGTGGAACACAAGCATTTTCGTATATATGGTCGAATAGCGAAACCGATGAAGATATCCAAAATCTTTATGCCGGGACATATCTAATAAGTGTAGAAGATGTTAATGGCTGCGTAATTCTCGATAGTATAGAAATTTTTGAACCCGACTCAATAGAATTTAATTTTAATATTGCAGATGCATTATGCTATAATGATTCGAACGGAACAATAAAAGCTGAAATCTCTGGCGGAAATGCTCCATATACATTTATTTGGTCTAACGGAAATAGTTCAGATTCGATCTATAATTTGACAGCAAATACATATTTTGTTACCGTTTCAGACAATAATCTTTGTGAAAATATAGATAGCGTTTCCATCAGTGAACCGGATTCAATTATTATAAATGCTTATATCCCAAACTTAATCTGCTATGGAACTTCAAATGCAGAAATATTTATTGCAATCACAGGTGGGATTTCTCCATATTTATATAATTGGTCGAATGGATCCACCGTTAATCAAATATCAAATTTAAATCCGGGAGATTATTTCATCACAATTAACGACCAGAATAATTGCACAAAAAGTGATAGTTTTTTGATTCCTCAACCAGATTCGGTAATTGTAACTTCCAATATTACTAATGTCAGTTGCAATTCTTTGTCGGATGGTTCTATTGCTCTGCAAATCACAGGTGGAACAATTCCATATTCATTTTTATGGTCGAACGGAGATACTCTTGCAACAGTTGAATTTTTGTCAGCCTCGAACTATCAAGTTACCATCACAGATTTTAATAACTGCGAAACCATAGAAAATTTTATTATTACTGAACCTGATATCCTCATTTTAGACTATTTAGAAACCAACACAGTTTGTTTTGGCACTTCTAATGGAAGCATTGATGTGAGCACCTTCGGAGGAACCACGCCTTTCAGTTTTATTTGGTCAAACGGCGAAACAAGCGAAGATTTGTCAAATATTCCTGCCGGATTCTATTATTTGACAGTTACTGACACACTTTTTTGCGTAAATTCAATTTCAGTTGAAATTATGCAAAACCAACAAATTGATGCAAATTTTAACATTAGTGTTTATAATGGCTATGAAATTTCTTGTTTCAACGACAGTAATGGATATATCAATATTTCAAATATTATTAATGGAGAAGGTCCTATATCCCTCCTTTGGTCGAACGATTCTACAACTCAAAATATTATCGACTTAACTGCCGGAACTTATGTTGTTACAATTACAGATTCCTTGAACTGCTCAGAACAGTTTGAAATTTTGCTAAACCAACCAAGCGAACTAAATGTTTCCATTACTGATATTGTAAATGTTTCATGTTATGGAAACCATGATGCCTCCATTTCTATCAATGTTAGTGGCGGACTTCCTCAGTACCAATTCCAATGGAATACCGGTTCGTCGGACGAATCTTTGGATAATTTAGGAATAGGAGATTATTACCTTGTTGTTTACGATTTAAATAGTTGTAAAGATAGTACCGAAATAATCACAATTTCTCAGCCTAATCCTTTACTTTTGAATTTAGAAGTTTTTCAAAAAATAAGTTGTTTTGATTATGAAGATGGAATAATTGTTAGCAATATTTCAGGCGGAAACGAACCATACAATTTTTTATGGAGCAATGGGCAAATAGAATCAAACATATCAAATATTGCTACAGGCGAATTTTCACTTGAAATTATAGATAGCAACAATTGCGAAACAAATGCAAGTATATTCTTAGATCAGCCTGCTGAAATAATTATAAATGCCGAGATTCAAAATGCAAGTTGTGTAGATAATTACGATGCTTACATTGCTTTATCTGTAGATTCAGGATTTGCTCCATATTCTTACCAATGGTCAATTGGAGAGCAAACAGACTCAATTTTCGATTTAATATCCGGATTTTATGAAGTTACCGTATCGGACTTAAATAATTGCAGCAAAACCAACGAATTTGAAATCATTTATGAAAATGAAAATTGTCTTTCAATTCCAAGTGTTTTTACACCAAATGCCGATGGCTATCACGACGAATGGGAAATTACAAACATTCATCTTTATCAGAATGCAGTTGTTGAAATATACAACAGATGGTCTAAACTGATTTTTAAATCTGTTGGCAACTATGACAATAACAAATGGGACGGAAAATATGAAGGCAAAAATCTACCAATAGACGCATATTTCTATATAATTGATTTAAAAAATGGAACAGCCATCATTAAAGGAGATGTTTCAATTATAAGATAATAATGAAGAAACTAATTTTAATAATAATTCTAACAATAAATGTTGCAGCAGCAAAAGCGCAGCAACTGCCGCTTTATAACCAATATAAGCTAAATAGTTTTCTTATAAATCCTGCTGTGGCCGGAAGTCAGAATTATACTCCTTTGCGTATTATCTCGCATATGAATCTATTGGGTTTCGACAATGCTCCGCAAACAAATATAATTAGCTTTCATTCAAGAATTTCAAGAGTCGGAAAATTTGACCATACAGGCGAATCATTAAACAGATTTCCTGTGTTGCGAAATGGCAGATTTGGAATAGGATCATATTTGTACAGCGACAAAAGTGGACCGTTTTCTCGTGCCGGGATTAATTTTTCAATGGCATATCATTTAACATTGAACGATAAAAAAAATCATAATCTTTCAATAGGAATTTCCGGGAATATATATCAATTCAAAATTGGAAATCTAACTGAGAATGAAGACTATTCAGGATTTGACCCAACATTGACCACAAGTAGCGATGCTCAGTTTTTTGCCGATTTAAATGCAGGCATATTATTTTATTCTCACAAATACTATTTTGGAATAAGCTCGGCTCAAATTCTTGAAAATTCATATAAATATGAAAGCAATTCCGATGACAATAAAATGGTTAGGCATTATTTTATTAATGGTGCTTATGAGTTCGATTTGTCCAAAAATTTCAGCATAGAGCCAAATTCCACAGCAAAAGCTATTATAAACTCACCGGTAGTTTACGATTTTGGAGTGAATTTCTATTTTAAAAAGAATTTTTGGTTAGGTGGCTCATGGAGCAATTCTGAATCTTTCTTTGCAAAAACAGGTTTTCGATATAAAAATTTTATTGCAGCATATTCCTTTGGATATTCGTTGAGCAATATTGTAAGTTATTCGAGCGGAATACACGAAATATTAATAGGTTTTAATTTTAATGAAAAAAAGAGATTTCTAAATTAGTATTTCTTCAGAAACTCATTATTATTGAAATGACTAACAAGAAAATGTCAGTATGAAAATTATAATAACATTCATCGCAAGTATATTATTCGTAGGTCTTTCGTTTGCCCAAAACAACAAAAGCACCAGACTAAAAATCAATCACTCGATTTATAATGAATATTGTCCAACAATAAGTTTCGATGGAAAAACAATGATTTACGAAACCGATAGAACCGGGCAATGGCGACTAATGAAATCTAACCAAAGTTCTGATTCTATTTGGAAAATAAAACTTAACATCCCAGACCTAAATGAACTTGCGAAACGCCCCAATTTTGTTGGAGGCTCGTTTCTTTCATACGATGGGAACTTTATATTTTTTACTTCAGATATTGAAGGAACAAAAGGAAATATGGATATTTGGATTTCAGAAAAAAAAGGCTCCGTTTGGGCAGAGGCAAAAAACATAGGAAATCCCATTAATACTTCATCGTATGAAGGTTTTCCATCTGTATCAGCCGATGGTAGGTTTTTATATTTTATGCGAGGAAAAGAAGTGAAGTTAGGACGAAAAAAAACTATAAAATATCAACTATTTGTCTCCGAAAGGCAAGAAGACAGAACATGGGGCGAGCCGATTTTGTTGCCCGAAAATATCAATAAAGGTATTGTTGAATGCCCAAGAATTATGGTCGATGGCATAAGTCTGATATTTTCTGCGATTCGCCAGGAAGGAAAAGGCGGCTTCGACCTTTACAAAACTACTTTGCAGGAAAACAAAAGCTGGACTGAACCGGAAAACCTCGATTTTGTAAATTCTCCATACAATGAGAAATTGGCAAGCATCCCATTTTCAGGAGATATTTTATACTATACTTGCAACGAGTTCAGTTCTGACGACATTTATTCCATTAATATTCCTGAAGAACACCAACTTGGAAAATTTGTTTTAATGCGGGGTAAAATTCAAAACGAAAAAGACAAAGAATTCTTAGAAGCAAATATTACAATAAAAAAATCGAAATCCGATAGAATCATTTCTCAATTGTACAGCACTATAGATGGCGATTATGTTTGTATTTTGAAAGAAAAAGACAAGTACGAAATTGAGCTCGAAGCTGAAGGATTTTTTGAAAAAAATGATATTATTGAAATAAAACCTATAAAAAAATTTACTGTTGTTGATAAAAATATTGAATTATCTCCAAGCACAGTTCCTTTCAATGGAATTATTTCTGATATTGAATCGGAAGAAACTATCAAAGCGAAAATTGCAATTAAAAATATTGAAACAAACGAAATTCTTGAGCTTCAATCCGGCGATGATGGAAAATTTGAAACCCAGCTCGAAATCGGTTTAAAATATCAATTTATGGTTTCTTCCGAAGGCTTCGAAAATTCCATACCTGAAACAATTGATTTGGTTAAAAGAATAAAATATCAAGACATTGAAAAAAACATTGCATTGACTCCAAGAATTTTTACTCTTATTGGGAATGTTGTTGATATAGAAACAAAAAAGCCGATAAAAGCAAAAATTACTATCAGCGATTTGAATGTGAATAAAACTTATGAAAAAATTTGCAAATCTGACGGCAGCTATTCTATAGAAATCAGAAAAGTACATATTCTTGATTTTTCGGCATCGACAATAGGATATATGTTTTATTCGGAATTGTTGATTCCTGAACATAATTTTTTGTCCGACACTATTGTGAAAAATGCCGAATTATCGCCACTAAAAAAAGATGTTAAGGCTGTTTTGAATAATATTTTGTTCGACTTTAATTCATATGTTTTGCAGGCAGTAAGCTATCGCGAATTAAACAGAGTTGCAGATCTAATGAAAAATAATCCACGAATAAAAGTCGAAATTTCTGCACACACAGATAGCAAAGGCTCGAACGAATATAATGATAAACTTTCGCAGCAAAGAGCCAATTCGGTTGTGAATTATTTGATAAACTACGGAATATCAAAAAATCGCTTTATAGCAATTGGGCATGGCGAGCTAAAACCAATTTCTCCGAACGACACCGAAAAAAACAGAGCAAAAAATAGAAGAGTTGAATTTAAAATTGTTGATTAGTTTTTATATGATCAGCAAAAACATTTTTCGTGCCTTCCTGTTCTGCGAATTACAACGCTCATAATTCAAAATCATTGCTCGTAAACGATTGATAATCATATGCTGTCATTTGAAGTGATGACGGCATGCGCAGAATAAGAAACAAAAAAAAGGCTGTTTCATAAAAAACTAAACAGCCCTAAAAATCACTAACCAACTGAATCAATTGAAATGAACTATGATTTGGATAAAACTGATTATTAAGAAATTAAGTTCTAAAAAATTAGTTTTAAAAAACTGTAACTTTTCTAGTTTCAGGAATTATATCGCCAGCATATTTAACAGAAATTAAATATATCCCCTTTTTACACTGAGGCAAACTATAAAATATTGAATTTGAGTTGCATTTTTGTTTTTCAATTAGGCTGCCATAAATATTATATACACTAATTTCTTCAATTAGCTTTGAACTTTCAACCATAACATTTTCGGAGCAAGGATTTGGATAAATATTCAATTTACTTTCGAAAAGTATTTCATAGGTCTCCGAAGAAGAAGTTCCGCTGATAATTATATCATCAATTTTCGCAACACCAAATTCATCAACGATAGTGTTATTTGTTGAAGAATCTGATGTCATAATCCATCTGACATATATCAAGCTTGATCCGGGATTGTCAAATAATTCAGGAAGTTCAAGATTTTCTGCAACACCGGTAGTCCAATTGCCAGCTACCGTAACATTTCCATTCGGAACAATAATCCAGTCTTCATGGCTTAGTCGAGCCTGAATTTTCCATTCGCGTGGACCAGGTTCGTTGCCACCACTTCTCTGTTTAGAAGACACTTTTATATTGGTAAAACCTTCTGCCTTAAATTTAACACACCAATATTTCGACCATGCTCCATCGTTCCATCCAACTGTTGTAGCTGCATTGTCAGTTGCTCCATTAGTTAGATAGATTACCCTTTCTACAGAATTTGTATCTTCAGCAGATAAATAATTATTGCTATTTTCTGAAATTCCCAAATTTGCATTTAATGAAATGTCTATGCTGTCAGAAGCAAAGGTCCAACCAGCAATAGTATCTCCTTCAATACCAATTGATGTCGCAAGAACACCTGTAACAATTATGTTATCAATTTTTGCATTTGCTAAAGTATCAACATCGTGTCCTTCAATATTTTCGTTTGAAGTCATTATCCATCTAATATGTATCGAAGAAGAAGTTTCGTTGGTTTCACTTGGCAAATCCAGTTTAGAAACAACACCTGTAGTCCAATCATTTGCAACTATTATATCACCTCCTGGAATGTCAGTCCATGTTCCATTTTCTCCAATTTTGTATTGAAGTTTAAAATCTTCAGGTCCGGCAGGATTGTTTGCAGCTCTTTGTTGAGATGATACTCGAATTTCAGAATATTCCTGAGCCTTAATCTTTATAGCCCAATATTTTGCATTCGCTCCATTGTCCCTGCCATTTGCGGTAGCGGCAAAATCTCCAGAGCCTTCAACTCCGTTCGTGTATGTTAGTTCTCTTTGGGCAGATGTTGTATCTTCAGCCGATAAATACTTTTCTCCAAGATTTTGTTCAGTACCAATATTTGCATATTTATCATCTTCTAGGCCGGTAGGAAAAGTCCATGCTGCAATTGTGTCTCTTTGCGCAAAAGAAAAAATTACAAAACCCAAGATTAAGCTTAATGATAGTCCAATTTTTCTCATCTTTTTTATTTTATGAATGTATTATCATCAGATATATTTAAAATAATATGTTTTTTATCCAATTGAATTTCATTCAAATCATTTTCGTTATGCAACCGCAAACATATCGCTTACTATTTTGTTAGGTTCTCTATGCAACAGGCAATTTTTATAAATGATATATTTCGAATGAAATTTCTATTTTTATGCTGTTTTCGTAGACAAGCTAAAATAGCTGCAATAAATTAATTTTTACTTTTTCAATGATTTAATAGGTACTAATTCTATTCTTGATTTACCTCCTTTAGTATTGACAACTTCATTTTTGGAATTTAGCCATGTAACAGACAATTCGAATTCAAAATAACCAACTCCTCCAGTAGTCATCAATATAGTAGAAGGATAATCTGTATATATTGATGGTTCAAAATAAAATCCTCCCATCCATATTTCATCTGGGGAATCAATATCAAAAAATATTATTGTATAAGTAGGATTTATATCTGTTAGTGTATATGGCAATCCATATGTATAAGTTAAAGGTAAATCGGTGTAAATAATATCCCAATAAATACCTCCTGAAAAGAGAGTAGTTACTTGATTTTCATCCAATATTTTCCACTTGATATCCGGACCATCTGAAACATCCCAAAAATCACCATAATCATCCGTAATTGGATAATCCATTAACAAAAGTTGATTAATTTGGAGTTTAGTTGGAGCATCTTCAATACCAACATTTTGAAAACTAGAGCTAGTTCCTCCTGTTCCGGTGGCAGTGAGGATTACAGTAAAAACACCCCCCGTATTATAAGTATGAGATGGATTTTCTGATGTTGATGTTCCACCATCGCCAAAATCCCAACTGTATGAGTGTGAATTTTGAGACAAATTAGTAAAAGAAACACTGCAAGGAGCATAAGCACCTGCACCTGTAAATGAAAAATCTGCATTAGGTCCAATAGGATTAGCAATATTTATATTTTTCGAAATAGAATGTGTTCCGCCTGCTCCGGTGGCAGTGAGATTTACTGTAAAAACACCACCTGAATTAAATGTATGTACTGGATTCATTGAAGTTGAAGACTCCCCATTACCAAAATCCCAATTGTAGGAGGTGGCATTCTGAGAGGTGTTAGTAAAAAAGACAGTGCTGGGAGCAGGATCTGTTCCTCCAGAATATGTGAAATCTGCAATTGGCTCCGGAATATCTATTATATTGACGGTTTTCAAAATAGAACTCGTTCCTCCATTACCGGTAGCTGTCAATTCTACTGTATATGTGCCACCTATTGTATATAAATGTTGAGGGTTTTCGTCGCTTGAAGTATTGCCATCACCAAAATCCCAAATATAACTTGTTGCATTTGTTGAAGAGTTTATAAACGTTACAGTACATGGAGCATTTTCTCCTGCTCCTGTAAAAGAAAAACCTGCAACAGGCTCCAAATCCATAATTACAATAGTTGCTGTTGCTTCATCAGAATTCTTTCCATTTTTAGAATTTGCAATCAAACTAACGGAATAAGTGTTAGCCGAATCATAAACATGAGTTGGATTTTTTTCCGAAGAGGTATTTCCATCACCAAAATCCCATTCATAACTACTGCCATCTACTGAAGTATTTGAGAAACTAATAGTCTCGCCTACCAAAGCTGTAGTACTCGAAGCAGTAAATGATGCCACTGGTTCTTTTTGGCAAGAACTAAAACAAACTAAAATTGAAACGAGCACTAAAAATAAATTCTTTTTCATCCTTATTATTTTTTATTTGCTTTGTCCCAAAAGCAGTGTAAATATTCTCACTAAAAAGTAGGGGACTAAAACAATTACTTAATCGAAATACTGCAAACTATTGAAACAAATTCTCAAGTAAAAATAATTGTAAACCACTTTTTTTCTATTTATAAAAGATAATGTTATAATTTTTCTGAGCTCCTAACCCTTAATTAGTACATTCATTTCCTTTAATTTTATTATGAAAATAAAATTCTAAAAAACAAAAATATCAAAACTTATTTAGATACCAAAAACTATTTTCAAGAATAATTTTTTTTTCATTAATCACAATAAAAAAGGAATGAAAATTCAACATTTTCTAATTGACACTACCTAGATTGATGAAAGATTTAATGCGAGAATAAATAAAATTTCACAAAAAACTTAATCTAACTTAAACCACTCAGAAATATTTTTCTGCTCTATAGGAGAGTTATGTACAAATTCATTTTTGTGAGGGATATAAGTGTAGTCTTTTTTCCAATCTTTAATGCGTTCGCTAATCTGTTTTATGGCATCTGCAATGAAATAAAGCTCTTCGTTTTTCATGGTTTGATGCAATGAAAGCCTTACCCAGCCAGGTTTGTCAGAAAGGTCGCCCAAATTTATTTTGTCGGTTATTTCTTTTGAATGCTCGTAGCTTACGTCAAGTAAAAAATGTCCATAAGTTCCTGCACAAGCACAGCCTCCTCTAACTTGAATTCCAAATCTGTCGCTAAGAATTTTTACCAACAGATTGTAATGAATATTTTCAAAATAAAATGAAATAACCCCAAGCCGATTTTCAATATTATCGGCAAGAATTTTCATTCCCTTGATATTTTTAAATTCGCGAAAAGCTATTTCAACAAGTTCTTTTTCGCGTTTCTCAATATTCTCGGTTCCCATTTGGGTTTTTAATTCAATTGCCAAAGCTGTTCGAAATGCTTGCAAAAAGCCTGGCGTACCACCATCTTCTCTCATTTCAATATTGTCAAGATATTTATATTTCCCCCATGGATTTGTCCAATCGACAGTTCCACCGCCCGGATTATCGGGAACGCTACAATCGTACATTGCCGAATCGAATATCAAAACACCTGAGGAGCCAGGTCCACCAAGAAATTTATGTGGCGAAAAAAATATTGCATCCAATTTTTCCATAGGGTCTTTAGGGTGCATATTCATATCTACATAAGGAGCAGAAGCAGCAAAATCGACAAAACACAATCCATTATATTGGTGCATAAGTTTTGCCATTTTGTGATATGGAGTTACAATTCCTGTTACATTTGAACAAGCTGTAAATGAGCCTATTTTAAAAGATCTATCCTTATATTTTTTTAGTTGTTCTTCCAAGTCGTTCAAATCTACAAGCAAATCTTTCGTTGGTTTTATTTGAACAACATCAGCAAGTGTTTCTAACCAGGATGTATGATTTGAATGATGTTCCATATGTGTTATGAAAACAACAGGTTTTTCTCTTTTAGCCATACATTTTTCAGTATTGACATGTTTGCATGCTTTTAATCCAAGTATCCTTTGAAGTTTATTTACTACCGCAGTCATCCCGAAACCTGCCGTAATAATTACATCTTCTTCGCTCGCATTGACATGTTTCTTAATATATTTGTGAGCATAGTGATATGCTTGAGTCATTTTTGTTCCGGTTTCGGAAGTCTCGGTGTGTGTATTTGCTACAAAAGGACCAAAAGTTTCAAGTAGCTTATCTTCAATGGGTTTATAAAGTCTGCCGCTTGCAATCCAATCGGCGTATAGAATTTTTTTATTACCGTATTCCGAGTTGAAATATGTATTGTTTCCTACTACATTGCTACCAAACTTACTAAAATATTCTTCTAAATTTCTCATTTCTTATAATATTTCTCCACTGTAAAATTAGATTTTTTTACTCAAACAATCGTATATATGACTTCATTGCCAAACACTTTTGGCAAAATTTTACTATTCAATTTTTGAAATTCTATAAATAAAGTTTCTAAAAACAAAGAACAAAAATACAAATAAAATAATTCCAATATTGTTTGAGTAAAAATCAAGAATATTTCCAGTTCTGTCGATAATGGAAATATATTCTTGAACTATTTCGATTAATATTCCAATAGTAAACGAAAAAATAATGGAAAACAGTAGCGAGTAATTTTTCAGAAAAAGATACTTGTTTTGCTTTTTAAAATCGTACCAAAACAAAAAACTGAAAATAAAAAACGCTATTGCATGTTCAATTTTATCTAAGAATATTTGAAAATTATAGATACGTTCAATATCAAATTTTTCGAGTTTGCTATTCGGAATTATGCTTAAAATAGCTATGAAAACAAAATAACTTATAGATTTCCAAAAGGTTTTTAATATCATTTTTTGAATTTCTTTTATGTTTTGCTGAACGGAATTGGCTTTTTATTAAATAAAAAAGTAAGCGAATAGAGAATAAAAATTACTAATAATATCTCAAAATCGCCTATAAAAAATTACTCCAACTATAGCACCAACACTATTCGCAATTGCATCGGCAAAACTACCAGACCTATGAACAAAAACAAATTCCTGCAGTATTTCCAGAATTGCTCCATAGGAGACAGCAAAAATCAAAGCATAAGTTAATGGGAAATTATGGAGTTTTGAATATTTGAATTGCCCTTCGAAATATGCAATCAGCAAAATTGAATATATCAAATACATGCCAAAATGAATGAGTTTGTCAGCATTCCAAAAAATAGGTTCTTTCACCACATTTCCCGGAATTGCACTCAAAATAAATATAATAATAGTAGCAAAAACTACTTTCCAAAACGGTTTTACCATGGTTTCAAATAACTAATAGAGTTTGCTACGTTTGATAAGATATGGCAACAAAACTTCCTTAAAATCCTGATTTATATCGGCATTTATCAAATCAATTTTGTACTGTCCGCAGCGCAATTTAATTTCGTTGAAATGCTTGTTTATGTTGCTAATATATTCGCCACGAACATCGTTCGGATTAAACTTTACTTCATCTCCGGTTTCGAGATCAATGAATTTATAAGGACGATTTTTGAAATCGAATTCAAGTTCTCGCTTTTTATCAAAAACATGAAATAAAATTACTTCGTGCTTATTGTAGCGTAAATGTTGTAAAGCAGGAAATATTTCTTCAAAATTCTCATTTTCGAACATATCGCTAAATAATATCACCAAGGACCTCTGATGAATACTTTCCGCAATTTGATGAAGGATTGTAGAGGTTTTTGTTTGCTTTTTTTCCTTAACTGATTTTTCTTGAAGAAGTTTCGACAATTCGCTATAAAGCAATTTTGAATGAATTACAGAAAGTTTTGCATCGGTATGCAACTCAATTTTGTCGGAGAACAATGTCAGCCCAACAGCATCGCGTTGTTTTCTAAGCAAATAAATCAATGCTGCTGCACTGTATGCTGAAAAGGAAAGTTTGTTTAAAACGCCTGCATCAAACGGAAAATTCATTGAAGATGAGGTATCAACAATCAAATGGCTTCTTAGGTTTGTTTCCTCCTCGTATCGTTTAACAAATAATTTTTCGGTTCGTGCAAAAAGCTTCCAATCAATGTGTTTCGTCGATTCGCCTTGATTATATAAACGATGTTCGGCAAATTCGACAGAAAATCCGTGAAAAGGGCTTCTGTGCAAACCAGTAATGAAGCCTTCAACCACTTGTTTGGCAATAAATTCAAGATTGTCGAATTCCTGAAACTTTTGTATGTCAATTATGTTTTTCAAATTTTACGAATTATAAAAATAGCAAAAGTATAAAATTTAGGATTTTTGAATTATTAAATATTTGAAAATGTACAATCAAATATTTTGGAGTATTGTATGCTTAATAATTATAAATTACTCTACTTTTGCTAAAGATAAAACTGCAATATATTATTTGGATTTAAAGCATGAGTCAAAAAAGTAACTACATTTCATTTCAGAATTTTTCACATATTTTCATTCTTTTATTTTTATTTATCTTAACTAATAAATATGCTTACACACAACAAACATACAAAGAGTTTTCTTTTAAATATGGCGAAAATATTTTTTACGAGGTATATTACAATTTAGGATTTATATATGTAAAAGCCGGAAATGTAGAATTCTCAGTTGATTCCTTAAACTATGACAATCAAAAAATTTATTGTTTCAATAATACAGGAAGAAGTTTGCCCGAATACGATTGGTTTTTTAAAGTAAGAGACAGATACCAATCTTTTGCATATACCAATTCTTTGTTACCAATAAAATTTTATAGAGAAAACAACGAAGGCGACTTTCATTTAAAAAATCAATATACTTTCGATTACAATAAGAATATAATAATTACAGAAACTGAAAATTCCGAAAAAGCTTTTTCGAGAGATACTATACCGATTACTCATGAAATTTTCGATCTGCTTTCTGCAACCTATTATATTAGAAACTTAGATTTTACCGAATTCAAAACAAATGATAGTATTTTTGTTTCAATTTTCATTGATAATGAAATTCATGATTTGAATATTCGATTTCAAGGAATCGAAATCATAACAGACCGCAACAAAAACAACTACGAATGTTTAAAGTTTTCAACACTATTGCTTGAAGGAACAATTTTTAATGCGAACGAAAATCTCACAGTTTGGGTGAGCAACGACAAAAATAAAGTTCCAATATTAATTGAAGCAAAAATAATTGTTGGATCGATAAAAGTTTTTCTCACGGAATATTCAGGACTTAAATATCCATTTTCATCAGCAATAAAGTGAGTTTTATTTTGGAAAATTGTCATTTAATAAATAATTTATACTTTTATTTGTTCTTTTTTTCAATTAGAAAATCGTGAATTTTAGAAAATTATTTCTTCCGACATTATTAATTTCTATTGTAATATCTTGTGATACAGACAAAAACAATTGTCCTGAGAATCAAGAAATTCTTTCTAAGACAATTGAAACTATTAGTAACGATTTTCAAAGGATTTCTATAGATATTGAAAAAGCCGCTGTATTTGCAGGAAATCTTTATTCGAGCCAAAATAAAATTACATCAATTGATACAAATATTTTTACGCTAAGTTCGGAAGGAACTATTTATAAAAATATTGATGATGGAGCTTCAGCAATTTTTGTTACCGGACATGTACCAGTAAACCAAACCATTTTTAAGAATATTAATATTAGCGAGCCATTAGACTCTCTTTTCAAAGTTATTATTTCAAAGCACAACCAAATAGTGCAATTATTTTATTATGACAAAAATTCAATCTTAAGATTATATCCATTTTTCGATACACAATTTCAATTCAAAGCGAAATTAGACATCACACAATTCGGTTTCTATTCTCGGGCTAATGAGAAAAATAATCCAAAGAAAAAGGTAATTTTCATAAATGAACCATATGCAGATCCGGCAGGCCGTGGATTTCTAATTTCGGTAGTTGCTCCGGTTTACGACAAAGAAAAATTTATGGGTGTACTTGGAGCAAATATCACTATCAATACAATTGTGGAGGAATACTTTGATGAAAACACTCAAAAAGTATTGGTGTTAAATGATTCCGGAACAATAATTACTGCAAGCAACTATGTTTACAATGTTATTTCGATTCCGCTTCCTGAGAAATACCAATATTACAAAAACGTATCAAATCATAATTATTTAAGAAAAATAAATTCGTTATCGAAGCATAAAAACGTAGAATTTAGAAATTTCATTAAACAAATAATTAGAAAAGAGAACGAGCAAATCGAAATCGAAATCAACGAATATAATTTTTGTTTAAATCCAATTGAAATTGAAAAGCTTGGCTGGATAATTATTGAATTTAACAAAATTTAGTTCAGTTTCAATTATGTTTTTACTTACTTTGGCAAAACAATCTATTGATTGAGTTTTATTGTAATAAATGAGAAAGATATATATATTATTAGTACTTGTTTTTGGGATACTGTTTATTGTAAATATATATTATTACAAAAAAACTTATTATCAGCAAGTTGCGATACATATTAATATATTGAAAAAAGAAGTACAACTTTGTGCTCACGAGATAAAAAACACATCATTAGACCTTGATGAAGAGATAAACTATTTTATTATCTCCGAAGACATTGTAAATTTATTTAAGAAAAAAGAATTAGCAAAGCAGGAAATTAAACGAATTTCTCAATTTTATCAAAAATATCGCTACTTCATAAGCGAAATAATCATAGAAATTCAAAACAGCAAGTTCAATTATTCTATAGATAAAAACAATTTTCAAACAAAAGAATTCGAAGTTCTACAAGATAACAAATTGCTTGAAGGGACAAGCAATATAAAAATGTATAAAAATAAGTCTATCCTGATATACCCCATCAAACAAAACGAAAAAACTATAGCAAATATAATTTTAATTGTAGATCCATACAGCTATATAAGCCATGTGTTCGAAAAGCATCATTTTGGAAATTCGTTGTGGCAATGGCTAATAAATTCAGATGGAAAAATTATAAATTATAATTATAATTCAGACACACTAATAGTTACCGAAAAACAAACTATTTCTCATGCTATTTATAATAATGAAGAAGGTTATCTCACAAATTATGTAGAAGGGAAAAATGGCTTGGAAGAAATTATTTCTGTGTATTATCCCATAAAAATTTTAAATCAAAACCTTGGAATTGTTTTTTCAAAAAATACCGAAGAGATTTATTCAACTCAAATGGATAGGACTTTCTATCTTTCAGGTTTGACATTTACAATAATAACAATGGTTGCTATTATTTTTCTGTATTTTATCAGAAGACAGAAAAAAGAAGGCAAAAAGCTTAAAGAATCAGAACTTTCTCTAAAAAAAATACTTGAATACTTGCCAATTGGAATGGTGATTTCCGACACGGGAAACAAGATATTTCAACTTAACCGGACTGCAATCGATTTGTTTGAAGTAGATGATGAAGATGTTCTAATTGGAGAAACCATAAACACAGATTTTTTTAAAAAATATAATTTTAAAAGAGACTTCTCAGAAAAAAAATCGGAAAAATATTTACATGTTTTCAACAATGGTACAGAAGGAGCCATTCTAAAAAAACGAATCCCTGTATTTCTGAATGGAAAAAATGTTCTTATTGAAGCATTTATTGATGTTACCCCAATTGAGCAAGCACGGAAAATAGAAGTATCTGCCAATAGAGCAAAATCTGAGTTTCTTGCAAATATGAGCCACGAAATAAGGACACCTCTAAATGGAATAATTGGCATGACAGAAATGTTCATGAAAGCAAATCTGAATAGTGAACAAGGCGAGCACATAAACATAATAAAAACTTCAGCGGACATCCTGCTTTCAATAATAAACGACATCCTCGATTTCTCCAAAATAGAAGCCGGGAAAATGATTCTTGAAGATATGCCTTTCAGCCTTAAAAAGGAGATAAAAGCAATTACAGATTCGTTTACCGTGAAAGCAAAAGAAAGTAAAATTTCGCTTGAAACAAAAATTTCGCCGGACATTCCGGGAATGATTATTGGAGATTCATTAAGATTAGGACAGATTTTAACTAATCTAATAGGCAATGCTCTAAAATTTACACATGTAGGTAAAGTTGTAGTTTCTGTCGAGAGACATAGTGAAAAAGATGGTGTAGTGGAACTACTTTATAAAGTTGAAGATACAGGAATAGGAATACCAAAGCATAAAATTAATAAAATATTTTCGTCGTTCACACAAGCCGATACTTCAACTACCAGAAATTATGGTGGCACAGGTTTAGGAACCACAATATCTAAACAATTAGTTGAACTAATGAAAGGAAAAATCTGGATTGAAAGTCCATCATCAATTTATACAGATGATACATATCCGGGCTCGAAGTTTTGTTTTATTGTTCCAAGTGTTAGCTACGAAAAAGTTTTAAAAGACCTTGACTATGAAAAAATTACCAGTCTAAATCAAATAAAGGCATTGATTATTGGTAAAGACCCTCAAAACGAAATTGAGCCTCTATTAAACAATATGAGCATAAGTTTCGATAGTGCATTTTCTGCTATAGAAGCGATTGGAATTATTAGAATTTCTTTAGCAGAAATAAATCCCTACAAAATTGTTTTTATAGAAAACTCTGTAGAATTCGACGGTATAGAAATTGCAAAAATATTGCACGAAGAAAACCTAACTATTCGTTTCATATGCGTAGTTTTGAGTTCTAATCATAAAATCGGCAACCATCTTAAATGCGTAGATTATGAGATAGACAAATATTTTATTTCTCCATATGAAAGCCAGGAAATTCAGCAAATTTTCAAAGATACTTTCCCAAATTTACAAGCTACATCGCAACTGTCCGAATCACCTGTTTCAAAAAAAGACCTGTCAATTCTTGTTGCAGAAGACAATTTAATAAACCAGAAAGTAGCGTATTCTATATTCAAAAAACTTGGTTACAAAATAGAAATTGCAAACAATGGAGTAGAAGCTCTGGATATGGTTGCAAAAAATCGGTACGACATAATTTTTATGGATATCATGATGCCCGAAAAAGACGGAATAGAAGCTACTATAGATTTGAGAAAAAATGGCTTTATATCACCAATTGTTGCAATGACAGCCGATGCTTCGGAAACAAACAAAAACCATGCTATCTCAATAGGAATGGACGATTATATAACTAAACCTGTAAAAACTTCCGCTCTACAAAGCGTATTGTTTAAGTACTTCAAAAATTAGAATTCTAAATTAAAAACCCAAATTTTGAATTTCTGAAGTTGTAATTCAAAAAACTTTAAATAAAAAAATATGAAATCGCACGAAATAGACTATAAAATATTTGGAAACGAAATTCAACTTGTAGAAATAGAATTAGATCCAGATGAAACAGTAATTGCCGAAGCCGGAACTATGGTTTATATGGAAGAAGGTATCGAATATGAAACAAAAATGGGCGATGGATCAAATCCAAATCAAGGTTTTTTTGGCAAACTAATTTCTATGGGTTCTCGTGTTTTAACCGGCGAGTCGATGTTTATGACGCATTTTACGCATAGAGGAGTCGGGAAAAAACATGTTGCTTTTGGACCACCTTATCCAGGAACAATTGTACCCATAGATCTCGCAAAAACCAACGGATCGCTTATAGTGCAAAAAGATGGATTTTTGTGTGCAGCTTTAGGAACAAAATTCTCAATAATTTTTAATAAAAAATTAGGTGCAGGATTGGTGGGAGGCGAAGGTTTTATACTTCAAAAACTAAAAGGCGATGGAATGGCTTTTGTTCATGCCGGAGGAACAGTCATAGAAAAACAATTGAACAACGAAACCCTCAGAATAGATACAGGTTGTATAGTTGCATTTGAAGAAAGTGTGGACTACAGTGTAGAATCGGCAGGCAGCTTGAAGTCGATGGTTTTCGGTGGCGAAGGCATGTTTTTAACCACCCTTAGCGGAACAGGGAAAGTATTGCTACAATCTATGCCTTTCAGGAAACTAATACAAGCAATTTCTCCATACGGAAAAAATACCGAAAAAGGAAGCCGCTCTATAATGGGTAATTTTATGGAAGACTAAGTTTTGCAGCTTCAAGAAAACTACAATCTTGAGACTATCTTTTCTTGATTCGCATAAATAAATTAATACCTAAAGGTTCTGATTCAAGATTTATTTGTTTGTTCGGAACATTTGCATTTTCAGCAATTTTTATCAATTCTTCTTCCGAGCGATAGTTTAAAAACCAGTCGCCCATAATTTCCATGTAGTTTTTAGAAGGATTATTTTGAGAAAAATTCCCTACTATTAATTCACAATCTTTTCTCACAAATTCAAAATACTTTTTTATTAAAAAAGTAAAATGTCTGTCACCAAAATAATCGAAAAGTCCGGCACTCCATATAAGACAATATTTTTTTTCTGGCTTCAATCGTAGAACATTTCTATTAAGAAAGTTTAATTGAGATTGATATTTTATGTTTTTAATTTTAGCATAATCAATTGCTTTTGGGTCTAAATCGAGCAAATCGAAATACATTTTGCTCTGCGGATTTCTATCGAAAAACTCTGCAACATCTGTGGCAGGACCGCTTCCTAAAATCAAAACAGCTTTGTCGGTGATATTTTCGTTGTTTTCAATATCTTCAAGCACTTTTATAAAAAATTCCTTTCTATTTCTAACTGCCTGAGTTGCACTATGATTATGGAAAAACAAATCCCATTTTTTGCAATTTTCGCCTTGATTTATCCAATACGAATAAATTTTTTCAATCATAAAAAAATCACCGGAATATCCGAAAGGTTTATTAAAACCAAATCCATGCATGGTGTCAATATTCAAACTAGGTTTTATCTGTTCTCGGAAACTTTCTATTTCTTCCTTGCCAATACTATTTAATATATTATTTAATTGAGAGTATTCATGTTTTTCAGGTCCTCCGTTTAAGACCAGTTGCGAAACAAATTCTTTATTGTAATCCATTTTATATTCTTTAATCTATCTCATTAAAATTGCAAATTAATATCTCAAATTTTAATTTTAGGACCTTCTAATTTTATATCTATTTTATATTCAACCACATACAAAAACAATTTTTTTTGAATATAAACATAATTTTAAAAGCATAACAAAAATTTATGCCCTACAAATATTTTTGTTTTCTATGATTAACAAAATGCGAAGTTTTGCATTCTAAATAGTGACTCAATACTTCTTAATTATTTGATAGTTCGAGTCTCTCTCTACAGGTTTTCTCCTTGCGTCTTTTATCAATTCAATCAATTCGTTTGAAGACAAACCCGGATTTTTGTCTTTTGCTCCTGCCATCGAATATATTTTTGTTGAATCATCAATTGTTCCATCCAAATCGTTCACTCCAAAAGAAAGCGATAATTGGGCAATTTCAGTTCCAATCATAGGCCAGTAGGCTTTTATGTTTGGAATATTATCAAGAAATATTCTCGATACAGCATAGTTTCGTAGATCTTCAAGCGTATTTACTTCTTTAATATAAGACAATTTGTTGTTCTCCTTTTTGAATTTTAATGGAATAAACGCATTAAATCCATTTGTTCGGTCTTGAAGTTCTCTAAGTAAATTTAAGTGGTGGACTCTATGACTATAGTTTTCGATATGTCCGTAGAGCATTGTTGCGTTCGATGAAATTCCTATTTTATGTGCATTTTCATGAATAGTTAGCCACTGCTGAGAACTTGCTTTTTCGTCGCAAATTTCGGTTCTGATATTTTCATCGAATATTTCGGCTCCTCCTCCGGGAATTGAATCGAGACCATGATTTCTGAGATATGTAAGCCCTTCGCTCAACGAATAGTTTGCTTTGCTTATCATATATTCTAATTCTATTGCAGAGAATGCTTTTATATGAATTTTTGGAAGTATCTCTTTTATTTTTTTAATGAGATTTGCATAATAAAATAAATCATATTGCGGATGTACACCTCCAACAATGTGAACTTCACTAACATTTTTGCCAATATATTTCTTAGCAGTGTTGAGCATTTCATAGACAGAATAATCCCAACTCCCATCTTCACCCTTACGGCGGCGATAGGAGCAAAACTTGCAATTATAAACGCAGATATTTGTAGGTTCTATATGAAAATTTCTATTAAAAAAAGTATTGCTGCCATGCTTTTTCTCACGAATATGATTTGCCAATATTCCTAAAAAACCTATTTCGGCTTTCTCAAAAAGAATCATTGCTTCGTTTTGATCTATTCTTTTATTACTAATAACTTTATCGTATATTTTTTCAAATCCCGAAGGAATTACAATTTTCATTTATATATTTTCTTAAATTAGTATTAATATTATTATATATTTTGGCTGAAATATATTTATTAATCTGATATTTTTTGGCGATAAACCCAAATAAAATCAATTTCGTCGAGCTTGCTTTTCCTGTTGGCTTGTAATTTGCCAATAGAATTGTAGTATCGTTGAGTACTTATCCAATTACTTAAAACTTTATATTCTATGTATTTATCCTTAGCATTTTGCCTTCTTGGAACTTTAAAATGCCCAAATTTATTTTTGAAATCAATAAGTTGATTGTAGCGCTTTTCCCACAAAACATTTTTATTTTCGAACCAATAGAATCCTATTGAATTTAATTTTTCGATCTTAATATTATCTAACAAACCTTTGTGAAAGTACAATTTTTGTATGTTGCACCATGCTGAAAGTTCTTTGTGCTCACTGCTAATTTGTGGCACTCTACAATGTCCGTAGGTATTCTTAAATTCTAAAATTAGCTTGAAACTTTTTTCCCATTTATAGTCAGCGGTGTTCCAAATGAAGTTTATTTTGTCTAACTGATTTTTTCTCTTTTCAGACAATTGATTTTTATTATTTCTTTGCTGATAGCACCAACTGTTTAGTTTTGTGTATTCACCTGTTTTTGGAATTTCTAAATGTCCGTTTTTTTCATAAAATTCGTAAAGAATATTAAATTTTTCTTCCCACAACTTATCGGAAATGCTCCATATAAACCCAATTTCATTCAATTTCTGAATTCTATCATTACTTAGCATGTTCCTCGAAAAAAAATACCTTTGAGTTTTTACCCACTTTGCCATTGTCGAGTAATTTGTATTGCTTAAAATGGGATTTGCATGACCAAACTCTCCTTTAAAATTCAAGAGTTCATTATACATTTTCCACCATTTTATATCTTGAAGCGATTCTTTCTTTGATTGTATAACTGTCATTTGTTTGCCTAATTTTTACTCCTTAATTTGATAAATGTTTTGTACAATTAATAATTTGTGGTTACGAAAACTAAATTTAATAATTTTGATTTGATAAACTCTAAACATCTAACACTTATAAATCTATCATTCAATATCTTATAACCATATTCTAATGCAGTCAAATATATGAAATAATTATTCAGTTTTTAAAAACAAATATCATATTTCAACTCTTAAAATTATTTTTATATCTTGCCATTTTTTTGATAAATTGTTCAGACTTAAATAAATATGAAAGAAAATCAGAAGACTTTACAGCAAGAAATTGCTATAAATGGAAAAGGATTGCATACAGGTTTAAATGTAAAATTAACTATAAAACCTGCTCCTGAAAATCATGGCATAAAATTTAGAAGACTTGATATAGAGAATCAACCTATTGTAAAAGCTCTTGTAGAAAATGTTGTTGACACTTCGCGTGGAACTGCAATTGAAGAAAATGGAGCTCGAATTTATACAGTTGAGCATATTTTATCAGCATTATATTCGAAAGGAATCGACAATGCTGTAATTGAACTAAATGCACAAGAGGTTCCTATATTAGATGGAAGTGCAAAAATCTATATTGATAAAATAAATGAAACCGGAATTATAGAGCAAAAAGCCGAAAAACAATATTTCGTTCTAAAAGAAAAAATTAGATATTTCGATGAAAAAAATAATATAGAAATTTTAGCATTACCTGAAGACGAGCTTAGAGTAAATGTACTAATTTCGCACGATTCGGAGGTTCTTTCAAATCAATTTGCATCATTAAATTCCCTTTCAGATTACGACAAAGAAATTGCTGAATGCAGAACTTTTGTATTTCTAAAAGATTTAGAACCTCTACTAAAACAAAATTTAATAAAAGGCGGCGACCTAAACAATGCCATAGTAATTATCGGGAAAGAGATTTCGCAAGAAGAGCTAAATAAGCTTGCCGATCTATTCAATCAACCACATGTAAAAGTTAAGCCACAAGGTATTTTAAACAATGTTGATTTATCTTTTGAAAATGAACCTGCCCGACATAAGCTTTTAGATTTGTTAGGAGATATTGCTTTAGTTGGAATGCCGATAAAAGCCAGAATTATTGCCACTCGCCCAGGTCATTACTCAAATGTTGAATTCGCCAAACTCATTAGACAAAAAATAAAAAGGACTAAAAGTTCTGCTCCAGATGTTGACATTAATGCTAAACCTCTTTTCGATATAGAAGGAATTAAAAGACTACTTCCACATCGTCCGCCATTTCTTCTGATTGATAAAGTTCTTGAAGCAGATGATGAATCTGTAATAGCAATTAAAAATGTTACGATGAATGAACAATTTTTTGTCGGTCATTTTCCAAATATGCCTGTTATGCCGGGAGTCTTAATTGTTGAAGCGATGGCACAAGCCGGTGGAATTTTGGTTTTGAAAGGAGTTCCCGATCCTGAAAATTATTCAACTTTGTTTATGAAATTGGACAACATAAAATTCCGAAATCCTGTTGTTCCGGGCGACACATTAGTTTTCAAAATGGAATTAATTACTCCTATTAGGAGAGGAATTGCTAACATGAGTGGACAAGCATTCGTTGGCGACAAACTTGTAACTGAAGGAGAATTTATGGCTCAAATATCTAAAACTAAATAAAAAGATAAAATACAATGAATCAACCTTTTTCATACGTACATCCACAAGCAGAAATTGCAAGAAATGTTGTAATAGAACCATTTGTAACCATTGCTAAAAATGTAGTTATAGGCGAAGGGACCTGGATTGGATCAAATGTTTCAATTATGGAAGGAGCCAGAATTGGAAAAAATTGTCGGATTTTTCCAGGAGCTGTAATTTCTGCAATCCCTCAAGACCTGAAATTTGAAGGTGAAGAAACAACCGCAGAAATTGGAGATAACACTACGATTCGCGAATGTGTAACAATAAACAGAGGTACTAGATCGAAGTATAAAACTACTGTTGGAAAAAATTGTCTCCTAATGGCATATGTTCATATTGCTCACGACTGCACAATTGGCGACAACGTGATTATGGGCAATGCCTCGCAATTTGCTGGCGAAATTATTGTTGGCGATTGGGCAATATTTAGTGGGCTGGTAGCAGTTCACCAGTTTGTGAATGTAGGATCTCACGTAATGATTTCCGGCGGATCATTAGTTAGAAAAGATGTTCCTCCATTTGTAAAAGCAGGACGAGAACCACTTTCTTATGCAGGAATCAATTCAATAGGATTGAGACGGAGAGGATTTTCAAACGAAAAAATTAATGAGATACAAGAAGTTTATAGGTTTTTATTTTTAAGAAAATTAAATAACTTTCAGGCTCTTGAACGAATTGAAGCAGAAATGCAAGCAACAAAAGAAAGAGATGAAATTCTTCTTTTCATTAGAAATGCAAAAAGAGGAATTATGAGAGGCTATTTTCCGGAATAACAAATATTTCACTACCAATATTAAACTACAATATCTGTCGTAGGTTTATTCTTGAAGTTTTCCTATCTCGTGATTTTCAAAATTACGGGTTATTTTCCTTGCGTGTATTTAGAAATTTTATGATTAAGATCTAATCTTTCAAATGGTTTACTCACAAAATCACTCATTCCTTTATCAAAGACTTTACTTTTTGTCTCCGGAAAAGCGTCTGCTGTTAGAGCAATAATTGGAATATCTTTATATTCAAGAAATTTTTGATCTGTTTTTATTGCTTTTGCTGTCTCGAAACCATCCATTACGGGCATTTGCAAATCCATAAGAATTATATCAAAAGACGATTTTAGTAATTCTTCAAGGCCTAACTGACCATTGTCTGCAATCACCATATTACAATTCCATTGTCTAAGGATTTGAGAAATTACTTTCTGATTAAAGATATTATCTTCCATAACTAAAATATTGATTCCGGCAAGGTCTTTTTCAATAATTTTTGTTGGAATTTTCATCTTCTGCCCTTTACCTTTTTCGAATCTTAAATCTAAGATAAATTCTGAACCTTCTCCTAATTCGCTTTCAACTCTAATAGAGCCATTCATTAGATCAACTAATTGTTTTGTAATGGTCAGACCAAGACCAGTTCCTCCAAAAAAGCGAGTGATATTTGTATCGGCTTGGGTGAAACTTTCAAAAATACTGTTTTGTTTTTCTTTCGAAATTCCAATACCTGTATCTTTTACTACTATTTGTAGATCTACTTTATCGTCTGTCAGCTTAACTAAATTTGCTATTATTTTAATATGCCCTTTATCGGTGAATTTTATTGAATTTCCGGCAAGATTAATTATTATTTGATTTAGTCTGAATGGGTCTCCTAATAAGAAATTTGGTATTTTTGGGTCAATTACTACATCAAATTCTAAACCTTTTTCTTCAGATTTATATGCTAATGTTTTTTGAATATGATTTAGTTGATAAGTAAAATTAAAATTGATTGTTTCTAATATTAATTTTCCTGCTTCAATTTTAGAAAAATCAAGAATATCATTAATAATAACTAATAAATTATCGGCTGATTGTTTGATTGACTGCAAGTTGTCTTCAACAATACTATTATTTTCCTCAGAGAGCAACAAATCTGTTAATCCAATAATAGCATTCATTGGGGTTCTGATTTCATGGCTCATGTTCGATAGAAATTCCGATTTTATTTTTGCAGCTTGTTCGGCTTGTTGTTTCGCACTAATGAGTTCGGTCTCAACTTTTTTCAAATTGTTGATGTTGCTAGTAGAGCCAAGTATTTGAGAAACTCTTTTGTCTTCGTTTCGTTTAAAAATGGTATCTCTACTTAAAAACCAAACCCAATTGCCTTCAGAATTCTTCATCCTGAATTCCAATTCAAATATACTATTGTCTTCTTTTTCCGATAACTCTTTATAGTGTTTTTTTACTTTTGGAATATCTTCCGGATGAATTGTATTTTCCTGAATATTAACTTTATTTGCATTAATATGCTCATCGGAGTATCCAAGGTCTTTGTAAATACTTCTATTTAGAAATAGATATTTAGAGCTTTGAATGTCTAAAACATAAATTATGTTTGGCGAAGAATTGGTAACAACCTGAATAAATTGTTTGTGATTTTCTAAAGATTTCTCAATTTCTCGTTTTTCTTCTGCAATTTTATTAAAATTAATCATAGAAGAAACTGTTCTTCCAATTTTTGAGGGATTGACATCATATTTTGGAAAATAGTCGAATGCACCGGCTTTCATCATTTCGACTGCAACTTTTTCGTCTCCTTGCGAAGTTAGAACCGCAATTGGTTTTTCAATTCCTAATTCCCTAATTTTAATCAATAAAGATAATCCGTCCATTCCAGGCAATTGATAATCGAGAAAAATGCAATCGTAATCATCTTTGTTTGTTAGCAAATTGATAGCTTCGTTTGCATATGTACATACTTCTATGCTATAATCAATTTTTGCTTTCCTTAATGATCTTTCGAATGATCTTACGTCAATATCATCGTCCTCTACAAGTAATATTTTTATTTTCTCTTTTTCTTCCATTCAGGTTAATCGCTAAAATAGGTTTTCAACAGGCTATTTTTCTTATTATGGATAGACATTAAGTCTCCAATAATTGTTCAATACAGAAACTGCATTTATGAAATTTGCCATTGATAGTGGTTTAAGTATATAGCCTGCTACATTCAGGTTATATGCTTCAACTTTGTCTTTATCATCATTCGAAGTGGTCATTACAAATACAGAAATATTTCTTAAATTTTCATCGTTTCGCAAGATTTTCAGAAATTCTAATCCTCCCATTTTTGGCATATTAAGGTCTAACAAAATTATTCTTGGTAGTGGTACTATTTTTTGGTTTGGGTTTTGCCCTCGAAGTAGTTCAAGTGCTTCTACACCATTTTCAGCAACAAACAGAGGATTTTCAATCTTGTTTTTCTTAAAGGCTCGCTTCACGTTCATTATGTCAACCTTGTCATCCTCAACAAGTAATACATTAATTAAGGTTTCTGTCATTATTGATTAATTTAAATTGTTATACTCAATGGGCCATGTAAAATTGAATTTGCTTCCTTTGCCTAATTCTGATTCAACCCATATTTTTCCATTTTTTTCTTCTATTAATTTTTTCACAATTGCAAGCCCAACTCCTGTACTCTCAAACTTATCTCGAGCCTGTAAGGTTGCAAAAATAGCAAATATTTTTTCGTGATACTCTTTTGCAATTCCAGGACCGTTGTCTGCAACGCAAAATTTGTAAAATTTGTCTTCAGTTCCAAAGTTTATGCTGATTTCTACAATTTCCTTGTCATTATACTTTATTGCATTACTGACGAGATTGCTAAGGATTTGATCTATAGCTACCCTTTCAGTATATATCTCCGGCAAATTTTTTGCATAATGATATTTTACATTTGAACTGTCTTCAGTAGAGCAGGTAATATCTGCAACAAGTTTATTCAAATCAACCATCGAATTATTACTTTTTACTCTTCCGGCGCGTGAGTATTCTAATATTCCATTTATCAGATTTTCCATTCGATTGACTCTGCCTCTTAGTAGTTGCAAGTTTTCTCTGGTATCAAAGTCTATAACTTCAATTATATCTTCTTCTATCCACTCTGACAAATTATTGATAGCTCTTAATGGTGCTTTTAAATCGTGCGAAACTACATAAGCAAATTGGTCTAACTCTTTATTTATTTTTTCTAAATTTGTAGCATATTCTCGAATCTCTATTTCTGCATTTTTTATTGTAGTAATATCTATTTTGAATGAAATGAACTGATATGGCCTACCTTGTTCATTAATTAGAGGAACAATAGTCGTATCAACCCAATAATATTCTTTGTTTTTGGTGATATCACATACCTCTCCTTTCCATATATGACCACTTGTGATAGTTGAAAATAGGTCATCGTAGAATTCTGCAGCATGGTAATCTGAATTTAAAGAACGATAGTCTTTACCAATTAACTCTTCACGGCAATAACCAGATGAGTTTAGAAAGTTATCATTCATAAATGTAATTTTGCCACGATAATCAGTAATTACGATCATTGTGGTTGTACTCATCGCATACTTAAAATCAGAAAGCTCTTTGAAAGATTCGTTAGAACTTATTTCTAATGTTCGCTCTAAACGTCCATAATCGGTATCATAGCTATTATATGCGCTATCAATGGCATCTAAAAATACTTTCATATCGCCATTGCATGATTCAATGTTTGGCAAATACCTTTTTATTTGCCTTTTTAATAATCTGTGCATCAATTAAATCAGTATAAATAATTCAATATTTTGTTCAAATACTATGCTGGTAATAAAATGCTTAGCTTTTTCATTTCGATAAAGGAACAATAATCCCTGTAAAATAAAAGCTAAGCATTTTCAAATTTCTATCAATTCAGCAAAAACAGAAAATTATACCTCTTGGAAGGTTGTAATTGTCATTGTTTGATTGTGTAGTTCACATTTTGCCCCTTCAAGGAAAGGAGCTATTTCTCCATAAGAATAAAATCCTGTAAGTTTTGCTTGCTCTCCAACAACATCTTGCACTGCTTCAACTTCTTCTTCAACCATTTGATTTAATACCAATTTCCTGCCTACACAGCTTATTAGAATTGCTAATTCAGGTAAATTTCCTGATAGTGGATTGACACTTACTTTGGCTGCATCTTCGGCTCCGGTAATTAGTCTATCTATATTAGCTTTCATAAGTTTGATATATGAACCTTCAGGAATATCTCCAGCAAATGTCAAACTTTGTTTCTCTTCATCTACAGCAAGAATTGTACGCACAACGGGCTCGGCATCAGCTTCTGTTCGCATACTTAATGGGAATAGGAGACCAGAAGCAGGAAGATCTTTTGCCTGATCGCCAAGAAATGATTTATATATGCTCAGAGCTGGTGTATTGTCTATTTCGTACAAAACATTTGCCTCCGATTTTGTAACAGATCTTTCAACTCCAAAACTATCCCAACCTCCAAGTGAACCGTAACCGATTTTAATATCTTCACCATAAAATCCTATAGCTGCAATAATATCTCCTTTTACTTTGCCAGAATTTGTAACGATATAGGTTTGAGCAAAATTGGCTCCATCGCCTGCCAATCCGCCCGTTACGTTTACACCTGCTGGTAGATTCAACCTGAAACCTTTGACAAGCTCAGTACCATTTACATTCAAACCCTCGGAGAGGACAAATACATGTTTCAATCCTTCTTTTTCAAAGGCTTCTGATATATGCTTGCCTGCTTCCTGACTGTTTTCAAAATCCTTTATATCAGCAGCTTGATAAGCAATTTTTGTTTTCTCGAATTTAACCCCAGTGGTTGTAAAAGTGTTATCGCTAACAGTAATTCCGCATATTTCTCCACTTGTAGAACATCCGGTTAATATAGAATCTGGATATTCTTCTTTTAACATATTAACTAATACCGTATTAGTAAGCATATTGCCACTTGCAAATACTAAAATTAAATCCGGAACAAATGAGAATTTTTGCCACTATAATCTTCTGCATTGGCTTTTTCTTGGTAAATAAACTGTTCTGCTTTCATAATATATAATTTTTAATTTCATAATTAACAAAAATAGACAAAAATATGGTCTTAGTAACTATTTGTTCTAAAAATATGATATAATGTAAAAATATTAATAAAATTGTATTATTAAATTTTTAGCCTGCATAATTCATAAAAACAAGCAAAATGATGTTAATATTCTGTAATACAGATAAATGCAAGCTTTGATAAAAAACATTAATTTTTTAAATAAAAATGGAGTTCATGTATATTTTTTTCCAATAAG
>Ga0233431_1001675_pt1 | contig 36574 bp, 34 predicted proteins | sample SI_118_April2016_FD_179867 | JGI IMG/M metagenome (GOLD analysis project Ga0233431, IMG submission 179867) | Seawater microbial communities from Saanich Inlet, British Columbia, Canada - SI_118_April2016_200_MG | ecosystem: Environmental > Aquatic > Marine > Inlet | place: Canada: British... | reverse complement strand
CAACAACAGCTACTATCCTAACTCAAGCTATTATTACAGAAGGCTTCAAAAATGTAGCTGCTGGAGCAAATCCAATGTTAATCAAAAAAGGAATTGAAAAAGGTGTTAACGCTATTGTTGAAGAATTGAAAACCAAAATTTCACAACCTATTGCAAACCAAGAAGAAATTGCTCAAGTGGCATCAATATCAGCCAATGACAATCAAATTGGCAAAATCATCGCTGAAGCAATGAGTGAAGTTGGTAATGATGGTGTTATTACTGTTGAAGAATCACAAAGTTTTGGGATTGAAAAAGAAGTCGTGCAAGGAATGCAGTTTGATAAAGGGTACATTTCTCCATACATGATCACAAACCCTGAGCGAATGGAATCAGAATACCAAGATCCATATATCCTAATTACTGACAAAAAGATTTCTGCCGTTCAAGATATTGTTCCTGTACTTGAAAAACTTACTCAAATGGGCAAAAAGGAACTTGTTATTATTTGTGACGATGTTGACGGGGAAGCACTTGCTACTCTAGTTGTGAACAAAATAAGAGGGGCTTTCAATACTCTTGCTATCAAGGCTCCTGGCTTTGGTGACAGAAGAAAAGATCTACTAGAAGACATTGCCACTCTAACTGGTGGTAAAGTTATTTCTGAAGAAGTAGGTTTGAAACTTGAAAACACTGAAATAGAAATGCTAGGACAATCTCACAAGGTTATTGCAACAAAAGAAAATACTACAATAATTGAAGGTAAAGGAGACAAATCCTTGACTGATGAACGTGTTTCTCGAATCAAAAAAGAATTAGAAATCGCTACTTCAGACTTCGACAAAGACAAGTTAAAAGAACGACTTGCCAAATTAGCAGGTGGTGTTGCTGTTATCAAGGTTGGTGCAGCAACTGAAACTGAAATGAAAGAAATGAAACTAAGAATCGAAGACGCTATCAATGCAACCAAGGCTGCCGTTGAAGAAGGTATTGTTCCTGGTGGTGGTGTTGCCTTGTTCAGAGCCAAGTCAATCCTTGATAATGTTGAAATTGAAGGCGAAGCCAAAATTGGGATTGATATCCTAAGAGAAGCTCTAGAAGCACCTCTCAAACAAATTGCAAACAATGCTGGCAAAGAAGGTGCAGTAATTGCCGAAGAAATCAGAAAAATGGAAGGAAACATGGGATATAATGCAGCCAAAGACAAGTTTGAAGACATGGTAGCTGCTGGTATCATTGATCCAACAAAGGTTACTCGTTCAGCGCTTCAAAACGCTGCCTCAGTTTCAGCTATGTTACTAACTACAGAATGTGTTATTTGTGATGAAGCAGAAAAAGACGGATGCTGTAGCCCTGGTGGTGTAGATACTATGGGTGGTGGCATGCCTGGCATGGGTGGTATGGGAGGTATGATGTAATAAATCTTCACATATAGAAAGAACTCTACTTGTGTAGAGTTCTTTTGTTTACAATTGACAATTATGTCAATTTATTATAATATATTTTGTTGGTTCTTTTGACACCGAAGCCAAAGGAGGTTTTATGGCGGAGGACACAGAGAAAAAGTGGTCCCAAACAAGTTGGGGCAAGATTATCATGAGTTGGGGATTCTGGGGCATTATTGTTCCAATCTTCCTTGCTCCACTGGCTGGATGGCTCAATTGGGATGGATCCCTGTTAGGCAAGATCTATGCCCTGGGCTTTGCTCTCAGCATGGCCATCACCATTGGCTACAAGACAAATCTGTTCTACACAGGTTTTCTTGCCAAGGTGAATGCCAAGGTGACTGCCAAGTCCGATCATGACAAAGAAATCGCGGAAAAGAAAAAGGCTGAACTAGCCAAACTCGAACATCCGTTTCTCCAACAAGCCCGCAAAAGCATCGGGACAGAAACAATTTGTTTCGGCCTGGCTATTATTGTTGGGCTTTTCTCCTTCAGTATTGCAAACACAGTGGCTTCTTCTAGCTACTACATGCAGTACGAACATGTCGAGTTCACTCTATACCGCGTTCGCGTAGATGATCAGCTCGTTGCCTTGGATGAACCCAAGGAAATGAGCGTGACAATCCGACGCGGATCAAACATGGAAATGATCCTCGATCAGTATCGTACAGAGTCAGTCTCTGACTCGATCAAAGCTGTTGAAAGTGAAGTCGCGGACTTGGAAACAACAACCACGCCATCAACAGAAACATCAGAGGCAGGTGCCGAAGATTCAGCACTGCCCGAATCACTCGAGGAAAAACAAGGTCAAAGCTCCGATCTTGGTGTAACTCCTCCATAAAAAACAAAGGCTGGGTACATTACTCGGTCTTTTATAATTGACCAAATCATTACTATATGTTAGTTTAAACAATGTGTCCGTTTCTTGAAATCATAAAAACAACAGAGGAGAGCCCGTGAATGCAAGCCTTCATCAATTATCACCCAGCCGAATATTCAGAATCACTGACAAGAAAAGCCTTCGGCAAAAGGTAGAAGTTCTACTAGAAGACCTTCCAGAACTTCGCCTGCTGATTCAGTCAGATGATGAAACAAGCTGGCAACCACTCTGTGGTTTTGATGTTGAAGTAAATGGATCAAACGGCAAAATCGTTCGACATTCCATACTCAATATCAAAATCACTTACAACAAAAAGAATTGGGGACTGTGTCTTCACTTACGTCCACAATGGAAAAACCCAGAACTCAAAGTTCTGACCATTTTTCTGACTCCGGTTCCAAGTAACTTCCGAGTCAAGAAATATCGGGTTTTTATCCGCAAGATGGTTCAACTAATTGAATCAGCTGGACACATGTGCATCGCCAACCTGATTCAAACGCCCATTCAAGTAGCAAACGGGAATCAAGAAATTCACTGGAGACAAAGCAACCTTGTCTATTCCTCGGACAGAGAAAGTCCCATTCCAGAACGATTTTTCAAGTCAGTTTTGCATATCGAGGCAAATATAGCCGAGGCTGCCGGCACTTTCAACTAAAAAAAGAGTTGGGTCAACATCGACCCAACTCATTTTTATTTCAAACTAAACGTTAAATCTATAATTACACACGTCACCATCCTTCATTATATATTCTTTTCCTTCCAATCTCAACAATCCCTTTTCTTTGGCAACGGCTTCTGATCCAGACTCTACCAAATCTTTCCAATAGATAACCTCTACCGCGATAAAACCTCTTTCAAAGTCTCCATGAATAGTCCCAGCGGCCTGTGGAGCCCTTGTATCTTTGACAATTGTCCAGGCCCTTGTTTCTTTTGGACCTGTTGTCAAAAAACTAATTAAATTCAAAATTTCATAAGATTTCAAAATAATTTGATCAAGTCCTGACATATTCACACCCAAAGCCTCCAAGTATTCTTTGCTTTCGTCCTTTGATAAATCAGACAAATCAGACTCAACCTTTGCACAAATTGGTATCACTTCCTCTCCACGCAAAGAAGGAAAATCAAAATTTTCATTTAACTTATCTTCATCAACATTCAACAGATAAATCATTGGTTTTGCAGTCAACAAATTTAAATAACTCAATGATTCAAGTTCACTTTCAGTCAAGCCCAGTTTTCTGACCGCCCGTCCCTCTTCAAGGGCAGGCAAAACTTTTCCTTCAATCAACTCAATAGACTTTCTAGCTTCTTTTTCCTCTTTTTGCCCTGCACCCTTTACCTTGTCCTTCAACTTACGCATGTGTTTATTGATCATATCCAAGTCAGCAAAAGCTAACTCAATATCTATCACTGAAGCATCATGATCTGGATCAACCTTGCCATCAACATGAATGATATCTCCTGAATGAAAGTTTCTTACTACATGACAAATAGCATCAACCTCTCTAATGTTGTGTAAAAACTGATTACCTAGCCCCTCACCCTTATGAGCCCCCTTTACCAAACCTGCAATATCCACAAATTCAATTGTAGTGTTGATAGTTTTTTCTGATTTTGACAATTCAGTTAATTGATCCAATCTTTTATCAGGAACCAAAACAATTCCTTTATTTGGTTCAATGGTACAAAAAGGATAATTGGCAATATCGATTGTTTTTTTTGTTAACGCTTTGAATAACGTTGACTTACCAACGTTTGGCAAACCAACAATTCCAATTGCAAATGACATACTCGTTTTAATTAATGAGACGAGGCTCTAGGCCTCGCCTCATCTATATATAAGCTTTTCTAAACAACCTACTCTTGTATTTCATCTTCAGCCAAATCGTTCATTGCATCTTCCAATTCTTCCAAGTCTGGCGCTAATCCAAATGTTGCAACAATATTTTCAAAATCTTTTCGATATTCGAAATAATTTCTCAACTTCTTGTTATAAACATTAAATGTAGCTCTATAAATATTATCTTCAGTTAAAATCAAGATTGTAGGAACCTCATTGTTGTTTTTGTCCAAATTAATGAAATACAACATTTTACCGAAATTCATCTCCCGAACGTCCACTAAATCTAATTCACTAAAGATTTGTTCTTTTTCATTTAACGTTAAACTTGCGAAATCAACGTAATCCGTCTTTATAGAGATTCCATTCAAGTAATCTGATTTACCAATTGGTTGAAAATAAACTATTTCCACTTGTGGTTCACCCTCACCTGGAGTCTCGATAACTGGCTTAACTTTTTCCCATGTCTTTGGATAACTAACAACAAAACTCAACTCTGGATCAAACAAAGCATTCCAATTCGTTGCATCAACTTTCGTTGGAATTGTTCGATTCTTGTCAAAAAGATCCAAAACAACATTTTTATTCTGAATTGAATCAGCTTCAATTTCTGTTGTCTTTTCTTGCAAAGTCACCAATTGTTCCTTTAGATTTTCAACTTGCTTTTCTAATCCCTTAGTTGCCTCTGTTCCACCATGTTTAATTTCTGAAATCTTGTCCTTGGTATACCCAAACACAATTCCAATTATGCCCAAGATAACAACAACTGCAATAATCAAGTTGAACAAGTGACTTTCTTCGTTTTTGTGACTTGTCCTTTTTACCTCAACCTCCTTTTTCTCCTCAGGCTTTGCAGGTTTTTTGGCCTTTGACCTCTTTGTAGCCTTCCTAGGTTTTTTCTTTTTCCCCTCCTTTTCTAAATCATTTAATAGAATATCATCCGCCATACATCATTTATTTAAATATTATTATTTTAGCCAAAATCCATCATCAACATTTTAACATGTTCTATAATTTTGGCAAATATTTAACCACAAGTAAAATTAGAACAAAATTGAAAAAAAACTCCAAAAAAGTTATAGTGTATATGTATAAATAATCCATTTATTATGAGTAATACTGCCCCATCAATTGAAGACTTACTATCCAACAAGGGAAAACAAGGCTTAACTGGGAAAAAAGCTGCACCTACTGACGACAAAGCTGACAAAAAAACCAAAAAAGGTAAACTTGCCTCTGAAATATCAGCTGAAGAGATGTTAGCCAAAAAATTAAAGAAAATTACCATTGGCGATGAAGAAGAAAAAGTCATTAATACCGCTAATGAGCAAAACGTAGACTACATCGACCTAGCAGGGTTCCCAATCAGTGCTGAAGCTCTAAGACTAATCCCAGAAAACATCTGTCAGGAACAAAAAATCATCTGCTTTGTTCACACAGGAGAAGAAGTCCGAATTGGGACAACAAATACTAATAATCCAGAAATTGAAAAAATCTCTCATTCACTTGAGGATCAACACAATGTTAATAGTAAAGTTTATTTGATCTCAGAAAGAAACTTGCAACTTGCCTTAGCTCTTTATGCAAAAGCTCCTAAATACAAGAAACCTGTTTCTGGAGTTGAAGTTTCCGAAGAAGAAATGAATAAATTTCAACAAATTGCAAAAAACTTCAAAGAACTAGGAGACCATCTAAAAAAAGTTAGCACAACCGAAATGGTAACGTTAATCATTGCTGCCGGTGTTCAAGCTGGATCCTCTGATTTACATATTGAAGCAGGAAAAGAAGCCATTACCGTCAGATTCAGAGTTGATGGTGTACTTCACGAAACTGCCTCTATTGATAAAAAACTTTGGCCGAAGGTTATTTCCAGAATGAAACTACTTTCCGGACTAAAAATGAATATCACAACAGCCCCACAAGATGGTCGTTTCACAATTCACCTATCTGACCAGGAAATCGATGTTCGTGTTTCAACTATGCCAACCAACTTTGGCGAAAGTGTAGTTATGCGTCTTTTGAAATCTTCCTCAATCAGTCTTGGCTTCGAAGACCTTGGTGTCACCGGAAAATCATTTGAAAACCTAAAATATCAAACCGAACGGCCAAACGGTATGATCATTACCACCGGTCCTACTGGTTCAGGTAAAACAACTACGCTATACGCAATTTTGAATAAATTAAACACTGAAGATGTAAAAATCATTACCTTGGAAGATCCAATCGAATACAAACTTGCTGGTCTTAACCAAAGTCAAATTGATCACAGCAAGGGATACTCCTTTGCTGACGGTTTACGTTCAATTCTTCGTCAAGATCCTGACATTGTCATGGTTGGTGAAATGCGTGACCTAGAAACCGCCGATGTTGCTATCAATGCTGCATTGACCGGTCACATGGTTATCTCAACTATTCATACAAATAGTGCTGCTGGAGCAGTTCCTAGATTCTTGGCGATGGGAGTTAAACCCTTTCTTCTAGCACCAGCATTAAATGCAATTATGGGTCAACGATTGATCAGACGACTTTGCAAAGACTGTAAACAAGAACAAAAACTTGATGACAAATCAATGGCTCGAGTAAAAGAAATACTTGGTCAAATCCCAGAAGATCATCCTGATCGACCAGATCTTGCAAAATTAAGTTTCATGGGTCCAAGTGAAAAAGGCTGCGATACTTGTAACGGACTTGGCTACAAAGGACGGCTTGGTATTTATGAAATCATGGCAATGACTGAAGAAATTGAAAAAGTTATTTTGAGCGGAAAAGTATCTGAATACGACATGCTTCAAATTGCCATCAAAAACGGTATGATCACAATGGTCCAAGACGGTATAATAAAAGCCTTAGCCGGCATTACCTCAATTGAAGAAGTCTTCAGAGTTAGTGAGTAAATACTTTTAAAAATAAAAGAGGGTCGTTAGGTGCTAACGACTCTCTTTTTTGTATCAGAATTCTCTGATCTTTTCACAGCCCTTCTCCTTAACTCGGAGCAACAAGGCGCTTGGCGGAACTTGCTTGTCAGGATCACACTCCTCGCAAGAACCTGTCAGAGCCAAAGTACCCTGAGCAGGAACACTGAATGTCGACTGAAAGACTTTGTTGTCTTCTCCTTCGTATGTTCTATACGCTCCACAGCGACGACAAATGCGGGAGTTGACAGACGAGTAGGCTTCACAGATAGACCCCAGTTCGTTGACGTCTATTAGAGGAGCCTCCCTTCTTCGAATTTCACAGAATACACACACATAGCACCTCCTTCTTGGCCAATTTTCAACAAAAAAAGCTTGTGACCATATATATTATCACAAGCTCCAACATATGTCAAGGTTTGTATGTTTATCGTAATGGTGGCATTCCACCTCGAATTTCTCTTCGCAACTCATCCATTTCCAAAAGTTCATTTGCAATTCTTTTACCCAATTTTTCTACAGTTCCAATATATGCCTCCTCCTCCAAAGAAGGATCTGGCAAAAAAACAATTCTGTCGGCATTCTCAGTCATGCCATCAACCTCATCCTGCTCCTCCAATGGAGCAATCAGCCAATCAGTTTTGAACTTGCCTTCTTTTACCTTTCTTCTTTTTATAGAAGCATCTAACGTTATTCTTTTCATTACTTTTTTACCATCTTTACCTAAAAATTCGAAAAAAGCATCAACTCCATGATGAAAATCAAGTGATGTAACACCTTTTGAAGTAACTGCTGTAAAATACTTCAACCTTTTTTGTACTTCATCAGCTGAAAATCCCTCTTTAACTAATTGATCTTCAATCTCAAATGCTAAATCTCTAGGAAAATAAACTTCCTTTCCACCCTCTTCTTGATACGTTCTAACGTCATTCCATGGTTGCCAACCCTTAACTTGATCAATGGCTGGATTCATACCCAAATAATTAGGTTCCTGTCTCTCTCTAATTGCTCCCTTTTCCCATAGAACATTAAAGTGCTCTGAATTTTTTGGAGTAATCTCCCCCAAAACTTGTGCTTCATAAATACCACCGGTATAAGCCATACTTTTTAAAATTTTATTTATATAGAAAGCTAACTATTGACAAATCTTCTTTATTATTATAATATATACAATCACCCTTTCAAGGAGGTAGTATGTGCAAGCATCTTACACATGAATTCATCGAGGGAAGGAGATTGCACCTTGTAAACCGGCGAAAAGTCACAATTGACCGATCGACCGTTGAATCTTCTATGCCAGAAGCTCATCGTCAATACAAGCTCTTCACCGTCCTTCCAGCTATTGACGCTGCCTTGCAGCGAATTGAAGCTGGAGACTACGGTTACTGTCATGACTGCGGAGAAGGAATTCCTCAGAAACGACTCGAACTCAGACCAGAAGCTTGTCGATGTGTTTCCTGCCAAGAAGCTTTCGAAAAGGTAAACTCTCCACAGGAGGTGGTACGTGAGCATCCATTATTTGCACGGGCTTGATCCCGATCATGTACCAATCGCTCAAGAACAGCTAACCGCTGCCAAAGCAGCAATTGAAGACTCTTTTCAAGATCCAAGCAAGAATCTTGAAACATCTGTGATCATCTTCCCATTTTGGGAATCCTTCATACTCCAATCCATTGACATGGCATTTCAGGAAAATGATGACACAAGAGTCAAACGAATCAAGAAAATTGGAGTTTCAAAACCTCCAGCCTACCATTTCCAACCCTTTTGGGCTCACGTAATGGAAATGGTTATAAAAAACAGATAAGGGCACTCGTTACAACAACGAGGCCTTTTTTTATGCAGCCAATTTTCCTTCTCTTTTCAGTTTATAAAACTGTGGTGGATAAACCTTACCTTTTGCCTTTCCCTTCAATCGTATAGCAATAAATTTTATATCCTCATATCGTATCCTTCCCTGAACAGTATCAATTGTATCTTTATATACATCATTAACCTCTTGCTTTTCTACCTTCCATTTTTTTGGCTTAGAAAAACCAATAGCCAAAACAAAAGGCATTTTTGAATTTGCTTCCTTACTCCGACCATAAGACAATGAAGTTGTCCAATTATGTGCGACATTGGGGAATGTTGATTTCAAATCCAAACCAGCGCCCTCTTCTGACATCAAAGAAATTAAATCAATTGGTGTTGTACCTCTCCACAAAGCCTCTGCTGGCAATGTAACCTGCTGAAATGAAACGCCTTCTGGCAAAATACTTTCAATAACAGACACATAGGAATCAGTAACTTCCTGTACTTCTTCTTTTTCAATCACATCTGCATCCAATTCTTGATAACCATTCAAACACTCCATTAATGGATCACCCATTTCTTGAAGTCGTTCAATTGTCATAACCCTATCTGACAAGTCCAAATCACTACCAAGTTCCGCCCCAACCCATTCTGCAAACTCCTTATCATCATTTCCTGGAGTTAATGGTTTATCATAGATACTCATACTACTTTATATTTATTTCTCTTACTTGTTGATCAATGTTCCTAATCAACACTTTAGTAAATTTTATTTTATATTTAATTAAATGTTTTTCAAGTGACACTCCCCACTCAACAAAACTGACAGCCTTTTCATCCATAAAATACTCCATTGCACCAATATTATCCAAGTCATCAATACTTAAACCTCGATAGGTATCAATGTGTACAAATGTCTTTATAACTTTATGCTTAGTAACATTATACACCTTCATCAAAACAAACGTTGGACTAGTAATATGTCTCTTTATCCCAAGTCCCTTGGCAACACCTTTTATAAAAGTTGTTTTCCCAGCACCCAAATCACCCACCAAAAGAAACACTTCTCCACCTTCGAGCTTCTTTCCAGTTTGTTCACCAAGCTTAATTGTTTGTGCTTCACTTTTTGTTACTTTCTTCATACTAATTGCCAATTAGGGTTTGCCCTCAAATTGAAAGGCTCTACAAAGCGCTTTTCTTTTATATGATAATAAGCAGCCATTGCTATCATTGTAGCATTATCACCAGTCAAACTAATATCAGGGAAACTTACAACAACATTATTCAAGTTTTCTTTTACAGACCTTTCTAATTGACTTCTCAATTCCCTATTTGCACTTACACCACCACCAACCAAAACTGTCTGTGCATTATATTTTTCTACTGCCTTTATAGTTTTATAAGCAAGTACATCAACAACGGCTTGCTGAAACTCTTTGGCGACATAACTTTTTGCAACTTCTAAATCTTTTGTTGACAATTTCTTCTCCAAATCTTGCCATAAATATAACACTGCTGTTTTCAATCCAGAGAAACTCATATCAAAACCTTTTTTCAACATTGGTCTAGGCAATTTAATACCAAATCTATTATCATCTTTTGCCAACGCTGCCACTTTTGAAACAGCTGGCCCTCCTGGATAACCCAAATTCATGATCTTTGCAACCTTGTCAAAAGCCTCACCCGCTGCGTCATCCCTTGTTTCCCCAATCAACCGATAATTCAAGTAATCTTTTACTAGGATAATTTGAGTATGTCCCCCAGACACAATTAAACCAATTGCTGGTAATTTCAATTTACCAACCTTCATATCTTCTGAAGATAAAAGATGTCCTTCTATATGATTGACATTCACCAACGGTTTATTCAAAGCATAAGCCAGCGTTTTTGCAGTTTCAACTCCAACCATCAAAGAACTAACCAATCCAGGGCCAGAACAAACAGCAATGTAGTCAATTTTTTCCCAAGTCTCCTTTGCGTCCTTTACAGCCATCTCCAAAATAGGCAACATCTTTTCAACATGTAACCTTGCCGCAACTTCAGGTATAATCCCTCCAAACTGAGCATGCACCTTCTCTTGCGAGCTAATAACATTGGATAAAACACCAAAAACACCTCTCTTTATTTCAACAACAGAGGCTGCGGTTTCATCACAAGAAGATTCAATAGCCAAAATTTTCATAATTTTTACTATAACTATAATTATTCTCTCATTTTACAGGTATTTTGTAAATGGTTGTGTATAGTAAATCACTTGACGCTTGCAAAACAATTTGTTATTATTTGGGCACTGCTCATTAATTATGGCCCCATCGTCTAGTGGTTAGGACATCAGGTTTTCATCCTGAAAACCGGGGTTCGATTCCCCGTGGGGTCACCAAAAGAACAGGACTTGTTCCTGTTTTTTTGTTTCAGGGCTAGTTCTTGATTTTTTTTATAAAATAAGCTATTATTTACACACATGTTTGCTTGTCAATCTAAACATTTAATTTAATTTATAGTTATGTCAGTTCCAAAACACAGAAAAACTCATTCCAAGACTCGCATGGGGCGATCACATGACGCACTCAAGGTTGGTACACCAAACCTTTGCTCAAAGTGTAAAGTTCCAGTAAAACCACATACAGCTTGTAAAGAATGTGGCTTTTACAAAGGCAAACAAGTCTTGAAGACCAAGTCTGATGTTCTACTGAAGCGTGAAACAAAACGCAAGAAACAAGAGCAAAAAGACAAAGAAAAAATGCAAAAGCTTAAAAACAAATAACCTAGTTTCCTGGTTAACTGGTTCATTAGTTATCTGGTTTATTTGCTAGACAACTAGTAAGCCACCAAACCAGAAAAACCAATATGAACATTCCCCTAATCTTCGCCCTAGCGACATCAATCATCGCGATTGTGTATGGTCTATTTCTAATTAGATCTATTTTGAAGCTAGGGACCGGCAATGACAAAATGAAAGAAATTGCCACAGCTATTCAACAAGGTGCCAAAGCCTACCTGAATCGACAGTACAAAACAATTACTTATATTGGAGTAGTTGTTTTTGTTTTACTTTTAATCCTCCTTGGTTGGAAAACCGCCGTTGGGTTTTTAGTTGGTGCTATCTTTTCAGGCTTAGCCGGCTATATTGGTATGAACATTTCAGTTCGTGCCAACGTTCGAACAACTGAAGCCGCTAGAAACGGAATCAAACCCGCTATGAAAGTTGCAGTACAGGGTGGTACCGTAACCGGCCTACTTGTGGTTGGACTTGCATTACTCGGTGTTGCTGGTTACTACGCACTTACCAAAGACGTACACGCCTTACTTGGCCTTGGTTTTGGTGGTAGTTTAATTTCAATCTTTGCTCGACTTGGTGGTGGTATCTTTACCAAAGCTGCTGATGTTGGAGCTGACTTGGTTGGTAAAATTGAAGCTGGAATTCCAGAGGATGATCCACGTAACCCAGCAGTTATTGCTGATAACGTTGGTGACAACGTTGGTGACTGTGCTGGCATGGCTGCTGACTTATTTGAGACCTATGCTGTTACAGCAGTTGCTGCTATGTTCTTAGGAGCCTTAACATTTGTGGGGTTTGAGAACGCAATTCTTTACCCTCTAGTTTTGGGTGGCATTTCAATTCTTGCTTCCATTATTGGAACCTGGTTTATTAAACTTGGCAAGAAAAACAACATTATGGGAGCACTATACAAAGGTCTAATGGCTTCTGGTGTTTTAGCTGCTATTGGTTTTTATCCAGCTACCAAGTGGATGATGGCAGGCAATGTAGAATACTCAGTTAGTAGTTTATACTTTGCTACTTTAATTGGTCTTGCAGTTACTGCAGCAATTATCGTAATTACTGAATACTATACTTCCACAGAATACAAACCAGTAAAATCCATTGCCGATGCAAGTAAAACTGGGCACGGTACAAACATTATCGCTGGTCTTGCAGTTTCCATGAAATCAACTGCATTACCTATCATTGTAATTTGTGCTGGTATTTTTGGAGCTTATGAACTTGCAGGTCTTTATGGTATTGCTGTGGCTGCCATGAGCATGCTTTCAATGACAGGTATCATAGTTGCCATTGATTCATATGGACCAATTACAGACAATGCTGGTGGTATCGCAGAAATGGCTGAACTTCCAGAAGAGGTTAGAAATGTAACTGATCCATTGGATGCTGTTGGGAACACAACAAAAGCTGTAACCAAAGGTTATGCTATTGGCTCAGCCGCACTTGCAGCGCTAGTCCTATTCGCTGATTATACCTATGCTTTAGATGAAGCATTTGGAGAACATTTTGTATTCACTCTGAGCTCTCCAAAAGTTTTAATCGGTTTATTCATTGGTGGACTTTTACCATATATCTTTGGTGCTTTATCCATGGAGGCAGTTGGAAAAACTGCAGGCAAAGTTGTTGAAGAAGTTCGAAGACAGTTCAAGGCTCTTCCTGGTATTATGCAAGGTACTGATAAACCAGACTATGCAAAAACTGTTGACCTAGTAACAAAAGATGCTATCAAACAAATGATTATTCCTGCGTTACTTCCAATTATAGTTCCAATCTTGATCTATATTCTATTAGGTCCATTAGCCCTTGGTGGTTTACTTGTAGGTAGTATTATTACTGGTCTATTCGTAGCTATCTCAATGACTACAGGTGGTGGCGCTTGGGACAACGCAAAGAAATACATTGAAGATGGTCATCATGGTGGTAAGGGCTCAGACGCTCATAAAGCGGCTGTAACCGGTGATACAGTAGGTGATCCATACAAAGACACTGCTGGTCCAGCTATCAACCCAATGATCAAAATTCTAAATATTGTTGCTTTACTGATTGTAGGTGTCGTAGCCAAATTCTGGATGTAAATTACTTCAAATAAAAAGAAGTGGTAGCAGTGGCTACCACTTCTTTTGTTTATCCAAGGTATCTCCTCAGAGCATGCTTCAGCGCAACCACGAGTTCAGGTTGCATATAGTCATACTCATCTTCAATATACAGACAGACAATTGTCTTACGGCTAAACAGATCTGGAAACTTGCGCAGTTTATTTCGATGTCTTCGTTCCATAACAAAGACAACATCTGCCCATTCCATCATCTCTCTAGTTACAACTCTATCTGCTCCTTTAGCTACTCCTGCCGACTGAACATCCAGATCATCACGCTCCTGGTAAATAGTTTCAGCAGTCTTGCTTCTCAGCTTATTCATAGTACAAACAAAAAGAACTTTACGCATAACCTTCTCCAACTTCGACGAACATAATAATATACCTAAAATTAGCCAATTTGTCAAGTGTCAGTTGCCTAAACTTGACAAATTTTGTGTAAATTTATAAGATAATCGGTTAATTGTACTTTAAAAACCCAACGGAGGTTCATAAGGATGGCCAAAGCCAAACCGGAAAAACTAAGGGTGTCTTTTCGCTCAAGCGAATTTGCACCTACAATTGACCCACCTGACTTTGGGCTGTTGCAAAAGCTATATAGCCGATTCAACGCTCAACTTCGACCAGGGTCAGTCTGCGTACTCAACAAGAACCCAACTGACATTCTCTCGTCAATGATGAGAGTCAACAAGTTCTGTGCCACCAGAAAGGGCAAGAAAAAAACCGTCCTTCGAAACTTGATCAATTACATGGTCGAGTTTGGTGGTCTTATCATTACCAACGATCCTGACAACGTGTTTCTATTCGATCACGCACAGTTTCGTCGGTTGATGGAATCCACCAAAAGAAGAGAAATTCCAATCATTCCTCACGACTTGACGGAAAGAGCCCATCAGCTCCTGGAAATCAAGTTCGAGGAAGAAGAAACACCCGAAAAAACAGAAACAACGACCGAACCTCAGACAGGGACTGCGCCCAAAGCAATCACTGCCAACATGGTTCGAGAAATCGTTATTCAAAAGGGTGATGAATCTTTTGCCCAGCTGATCGAAGAGTATCCTCACCTGGAAACTCTTCCAACAGAACTAGGTATCCTCGCACTCTACAGCGTCAAGCGCAGAGAAACAGAACTTCAAGATTCTGTTTTTGCTCTATCTGTTTACGTTGAAGAGCTTGTAAGGAATATCGAAACTCAAGCAATCGACATGCTGCTGGAAGATGGAGCCCCTGAAGCTTCAACAGCACCAAGTTCAAGCTGTGACATTGAAGCTCAAATCAGAGCAATTCGCAACATGATCGACCCGATCAAGAACGTGATTGCTGAAATTCGGCAAGCTCAAGCTGAAACAGAAGAAGAGCTAGATACAGTTGAGGTCAATATCATTGACCGCATGCAGGAACGTCTTCGTTACACAACTGACGCAGACGATCAAGAACGACTGCATCGAGCAATTGCTCGAGCTCAAGAAGTTGCTCAAAAGCTTCAGGACCACCTGGACCACCTTGGCGAACTTCTGGCTCCATACACCAAACGAATGCAACACCTCACTTCGAGGATAAACGCAATTCGACTAGCTCACTCCGCTATTGCTGAAGTTGAGCTACCAGAAATTGTCTTGCCAGAAGCACCAAACGTAGATGAGGAATGCCTCAACAACTGGTCAGATATTAACATCTCCCCTCCCAAGCTCGACACATGTCAGCTGACAGAAGAGGAAAAGCTCGTACTGGCTGCCTACATGATCGTCCCGAGCAAGAATGGCAAATCATCCAACAAAATGGAACAAGCTCTTGCTCATATTGGACAACCGGTAACTGCTCTGTTGTCTGTTGCTCAAAAGTTGAGTGATCACAACCCAAAACTTCTCAATGTTCGGAGTGGCTTCGGAAGAACCTTCTTCTTCTGGGCTGTCAAAAACATTGAGTTGGATGTTACTTCGGTAATTCCACCTGAACAACACCAGGTATTGCGGGATTTTTTCGACATCCCCCCACGGACGAAGAAAAAGACCCAAACTACCACTGGACAAATTGAAGGTGGTGCAACCGTCACTCTGACACTCAAGGATCCAGAAGTAAACTTGGACCACCTAGACCCAAACTCACTCACGGAAGATGAGAAACTGGTTTTAGCGATATTCAAGGTTGCTTCCAGGCGAAGAACGCTCAACAAGGTGGCCAACCTTGTGACTGACATGGACCTGCTTGGCCTTGGCTCTGGAAAACAGAACTTCAGAAATAACCTCGACAGGGTTCTCGAAGTCTGTAATCGATTGACCAAAGAACCATCAGCCATGTTCTTGCGTTTCTGTGGCTGCCTCAAGGGCCGCTCAGATCGTTCAATGTATGCCATAACTGCGCCAGATATGGTTGATTGGATCGATGAGTTCCTAACACCTGACCAAGTAGACTTCATCCAAGACTATTTCTCAGGTCCACGACCTCGATAAAAACATAAACCCTACTTACACATCGTAAGCAGGGTTTTTTAATTAAAAAAACTGACCAATCAAGTGTGATTAGTCAGTCCGTGTTTTACTTGCCCTTGGTGAAGATTCCTCGCAGAGCCTTCTGTGCCTCGAGCTGATAGTTGTCTGAATCGACCTGATTGTCCGGTTCAGTCAACTCAATCGCTGTCACGATTCCTTCCAGAATGTACAGAGACAACGCAGGAGGAGAACCTCTCAGGATCTTGTGCATAGGATCACGAGAGTTGATCCAGACCAGGTTCCCAGAGGCAACCTGACTTCGACGATTCTGTTCCAGGGGACCCAAGTCCACAAAGTAGACCTTTCCCTTGTACAAAATCTCGATGGAGGGCTTCTTTTCACCCTTACCACCGACTCCAGATCCACCCTTGCCACCAGTACCAGAACCTCCTCGAGTTCCAGAGCGACCAGAGCCGCCAGAACCAGAGCCATCCTTGCCACCAGTACCTTCGCCACCACCCCCGTTACCAGGGTTGATACCACGAGGCGGCTTTTGCTTTGTCTTCGGCTTACCGAAGTGCTCCGTCAAAAGCGAAACCGCTTTGGTCAAAGCCTTGTTGACATAGTCCTTGCGACTGAGTCCAACCTCTCCCAAAACCTCAATCAGTTTCGGAGAGAAGTGATCCAATAGGACCAGTTGATGATCTCGCCACTTGTCCGAATCCAGATAGTCACTGGACAAACCAGAACGGTCAGTGGTCTGATACTTGATCAAGTCAGGGATAAAGATATCCCCGGTGATCGCCGGCCAGGCCATTGGGTATGGCAGATACTTGGCCATCTGGGTAGCCTTTGCCACCATGATACCCGTTCCTGCATCGCAGATGCGAATACCTTCCGGCTTGCGATTGTCATCCTTTCGGAAAAACCCTTCCAAGCCATCCGCCGTGACCACCAAGTCGGCTGCCAACGGTGGCACAACGACCTTTTTATCGTTGATCCGGAGAATACAAGAATAATCCCCGTCTCTTCGTGGCAAAAACCACTTCAGCGCTTCTTCCAGCTTCCCTGCATCGGTCAGCTTCTTTGCAACATTCGGCAAGATGAACATGCCGAAGCTACCTTCACGCGGAGCCAATCCATGAAGAATGGACGCATCTCGATCGACAAAGTCGAAATCGAGCTTCTTGTTTGACAAGCCTACCGGACTGATCTGGATCACTTCCACTTCACCACGGCGGGTGTCAGCGTGAGCAAACCAGAAACCAGAATCCTTGTCCTGAACACAGGCAATGCCTGCGTATCTTCCAACCCGCTTACGATCGAACAGACCATGGGTTGAAGCTTGACCATCGTACCCTGTCTTCAGGAAACGCGGACGAGTAGCGGGGGTCAATCCCTCACCATTATCCAGACCGATCAGAGTGATTCCGCCTGGTGCCAACGGATGGTTGGCGACCAAATGGATTTGAACCTCTGGGTCAAAAGGCTTTACTCCCGGCGTTCTCAGTTTCCTGACCGCCGAGTCAAGCCCGTTCTTGATGAGCTCAAAAAGCGCATCCGGTAGATCTTTGTAAAGATCTGTTGAAAGAAGTTCACGCCACACTGACATGCCGATCGACACATCCAGTGTTCCATGGCGACTACTCGCACCTTTTGTCATTTGTTCCACCTCCTTTTCCTTTACTTGCGAACAATTCCAAGTGCACCTTCAAGTTCTTTCAGAATCTCTGGGTCGGTTTCGCGTTGAATCCGTTCCTCCAGAAACTCTTCTTTCGTTAGCTCAAAGAGCTGCATGATTCTCACCACCACTGCTGCCGCCTTTCGACGAAGAGTCTTTGGTAGCTTGGTCGTCGAAAACTGTAGGACAGTCATCGTCTTTTCCAAAGAATTCAGACCACTAGTATAACTAATCAAAGCCATATTAACGATCTGTGGAATCATTTGAGCTTGAGCTGAATCTGATTCTTCACCTTCTTGAACAGCCTGCGATGTTTTCTTGGGTTCAGCCACAGTCTCCTCCCTGGTAGGAGGATCATGAGATCGAACCCAATCATCCGAAACTTCCTTATTGCGACGACGAAAAGCCGCTGCCTCTGACTCCAGAAGCAAGAACCGATCATCACCACTGAACTTGTGCATTCTATGCATGCTCTCGGGATTTGGACCATTACGCTGACTTCGCCAGTTATAAAGGTTCCTCTGTCCCACAGAAAGAAGCTTTTGGGCTGTTTGAACCTTGGGAGGCTCCAAACTGTCAAACCACAGAGTCACAGCCTTGGCAATCTCCTTCAGTCTCTCTTGTGAATACGCTGACCTACCGCCAGGTGACTTGGTGTCCCGCTTCAACCCCGGTGGGGCTTCAGCTGGCTCACCTCCATTTGCTGGATAATCATCCGGCAAGGTATGACCACGATCTTCAACAGACTCATACTCCTGCTTTGTCAGAAGGAAGACTCTGTCTTGTGTTAGTCTCCAAAGTTTGATCAAATTTCCCAGTGTCGGTGAACGTCTTTTCGTTCTATCACCAGTAATCCACTGAAAAAGTGTTCGATCAGAAACTCCAAGCATCTTGATGTTTTTTCTACGAATGACCAGACCATAGTTCTGACCACTCGGATCAATCCAACGTAGAAGCGCTTGATAAACCGCCTCTTTACGTATCTCAGAAAATGCGATGATTACTTTCATCAGGCCTCCATGTTTTCTTGTCAAAGTACATTGCTAAGGATATAACTTATAATATTTATACCATCATGTCAAGTATAAATAGACTAATTTCAAATTACAAGCTTTTTGTGTTAATTTATTGCCAATTTCAATAATTCATGCTATTATAGGCAAACATTATGAACTAAAGCACAATTTTATGAAAATTAATAAAACTGACTTACCAAAAAGCCAGATGGAGCTAATTATTGAACTTTCTCATGATGAACTAATGCCATATCTAGAAGATGCGGCTCGAGAAGTTTCAACTCAGAAAAAAATTGAAGGGTTTCGTCCCGGCAAAGCCCCACTTGATGTTGTACTAAAGCAATCAGGTGAAATGTATGTTTACCAAATTGCAGCCAGTAAAGCTATTGACGGTACAATTGACAAAGCACTAGCAGAAAACGAACTTGAGATCATTGATCAACCAAAAATCGAAGTTCAAAAACTTGCACCAAACAACCCGTTTACTTTCAAAGCTACGGTTGCACTTGTTCCAAACATTGAACTGTGTGATTTGAGTAAAATCAAAATTAAACCTAAACAAGAAATAAAGATTGAAGAAAAAGAGATCACCAAAGTCCTTGCAGATCTTCAAAAAATGAGAGCCAAGGAAACACTTACTGACAAAAAGGCAGAAAAAGAAGACAAAGTAGAATTAAACTTCAATACCTTTGTAGACAATGTACCAATTGAAGGCGGCCAAGCTCAAAAACACCAAGTTGTTCTAGGTTCAAACCAAATGATTCCTGGTTTTGAAGATAACCTTCTTGGACTAAGCAAGGACGAAGAAAAAGAATTCAAATTAAACTTTCCAAAAGAATACCACGCTAAACACCTAGCAGGAAAAGAAGCAACATTCAAAATTAAGGTTACTGGTATTTACAAAGTTGAAATGGCAGAACTTAATGATGAGTTCGGCAAAGAACTTGGCTTAAAAGATTTAGCAGGATTAAAATCCAACGTTGAAATGAACATAAAGAATGAAAAGGAACAAAAAGAAAACCAACGTATTGAATTAGACATTATCAATGAACTAATTGAAAAATCAACTTTCGAAGAATTACCAGACGTATTGATTGAACAAGAAACACACAAGATGTTACATGAACTTGAAGAAAATCTTTCTCGACAAAGCATGAAAATGGAAGACTACCTGAAGCATTTAAAGAAAACTGAAAGTGAACTTCGTTTAGACTTTACTCAAGACGGTATCAAGCGAGTAAAAACTGGATTACTTATCAGACACATTGCAAAAAAAGAAAAAATTCAAGCTGATCCAAAAGATGTTGATGCTGAAGTTGAAAAAACCATTGCTAGTTACAAAATGCACCCTCAATATTCAGGAAAAACTGATGAACTTGAGAAAAACCTTAACACAGAAAACGCTAGACACTATTTTTCAAACGTAATCATCAACCGAAAAACTGTTCAATTCTTGAAAGACACAGTTTTGCAAGAGAAAAAATAAAATTTATCTTCAATATACAAAAAGTAGCGAGTGTTCGCTACTTTTGTTATAATTAAATTACTTAAATATTAGCTACTTACATATGAAATTCGGAATTCACGTTTCTATAGCAGGTGGAATAGAAAACGCCCCTCTAAACGCTCACAAACGACAAGCAGATACCTTCCAAATGTTTTCTCGATCACCTCGTGGAGGCAAACCTACATACACAAAAGACTCAATAGAAGAATTCAAAAAAAGATGCCAAGAATACGGTTTTGATGAATGCTATATTCATACTCCTTACTACATCAACCTAGCATCATCAACTAGCAGAATACTAAAAGGCTCAATTACCTCAATCCGAGAAGAATTAGAAATTGGTACCCAACTCGGTGTTACCGGAGTAATGACACACCTAGGCAGTTCCAAGGATTATACTCGCAAAGAAGCCATTGATCTAGTTGTAAAAGGTATTGATGAAATAATGAAAGGCTACAAAGGAACAACACAACTACTTATTGAAAACGCAGCCGGAGCAGGCCAAATAATGGGTGACACTTTTGAAGAAATAGGCTATATTCTAAAGAAGGTAAAGTACAAGAACGTAGGAGTCTGTCTAGACACATGTCATGCCTTTGCTTCTGGTTATGACATAAGGACCAAAGCGTCACTCGACAAAACAGTTACTGACTTTGATAAACATATAGGTCTAGACAAATTGAAACTATTTCACATGAACGACTCAAAAGTTGAATTGGATTCACACAAAGACAGACACGAAGTTATTGGCAAAGGCTTTATTGGTGAAAAAGCTTTCGCAACATTTATCAATCATCCAAAACTAAAAAACATATCCGCAATATTAGAAACTCCCGACGTAGGAGAAGAAAAAATTCCAAGTTTAAAATTAGTTAAAAAATTAAAAAAATAAGTTATGCCTACAAAAAAAAGAAAAAACTACCCAGCACCACAACACCCAATGGAAAAAGTCCTTCCTAGAAAGAGCGTTCATGAATTTTCATGGAGAATCTTTCGAATCATGGCTGAATTTGTTGAAGGATTTGAATTTCTTTCTCAATTCAAAAAAGAGGTTACCGTTTTTGGTTCTGCTCGACTAGATCCAAAGAACAGATGGTACAAAGAAGCCAAAAAATTTGGTGGAATGCTAGCAAAATCAGGTTTCACAGTGATTACTGGTGGTGGTGGTGGAATTATGGAAGCTGCCAATCGAGGAGCAAAAGCTGTTGACCCTAGTAAATCAATTGGTTTAAATATTCAACTACCACAAGAACAAAGAATGAATGAATACGTTACAAAAGGGAAAGGGTTCTATTACTTTTTCACCAGAAAAGTTATGCTTTCTTTCTCTGCTCAAACTTATGTCTACTTTCCTGGTGGTTTTGGTACTATGGATGAATTTTTTGAGATTGTTACTCTTGTTCAAACAAAAAAAGCTGTTAAAGTTCCTATTGTTTGCGTAGGCAAAGACTTTTGGAATCCACTTCTCAAATTCGTTTCTGATAAACTAGTGGATGAATACAAAACTGCAAACGCTGAAGACATGAAACTGTTCACAGTTGTTAATTCTGCTGAAGAAGCTCTTGCTTTGGTCAAAAAATCAAAAGACAGAAAACTGTTTTAATATATGAAGATCGCTATTTGCTCAGATTCACATGACAATGAAATAAATATCACCAAGTTTTTGCACTATTGTAACAAGGAAGAGATTGAAACCATGCTACATTGTGGAGATTGGTGCGCACCAAGCATCTTTGAGATCTTTCGTGAAAACTTTCATGGCAAAATACACGGTGTCTTTGGGAATGTTCATGCAGATGCAGAAACAATGTACAAAATGGCCAAAAAATATAATGTTTCTTTAGTTGAAGACAAACTTGAAATAGAAATAGCTGGACTTTCATTCTTTATAACGCATTATCCGGATGTTGCGAAGGAAGTTGCTGAAAAAAAAGATAATTATGACATTATTTTTTATGGACACAACCACAAACCCTGGATGGAAAAAGTAAATAAAACATTTCTTGTCAATCCAGGAACACTTGCGGGACTTTTTCAAAAAGCAACGTTTGCTGTTTACGACACTGAGAAAAAAACAATGGATTTGAAGCTTTTAGAACAACTATAGTCATTTAAAATTCAAAGTCCACTACGTGTTGCGCGTAGTGGACTTTTCTGACCCGAAGGTCAGTCAAATGTTGAGCCAGGTTCCAACCTGATCAAACTCCCGAACGGGAACGGCTTGACACAGATAGGCCCAGCAAGGTACGTTATGATTGGATCTGGTACACCTCCGTCAGTCAGCCAATTGCCGATAAGTACACAGCCGTTGGCAGCAGTGACTTCTTTGCGCTTGACTACAATCTTGGCGTAATACCCATCACAGTCCATGAGATCATTGCCTGTCCAGGACACTCTGTGACAAGTCACCTTGTCTCGACCGTCCATAAACTGACCTCTCAAATCTCCCAACTGGAAATAGGTCCAGACTCCCTGCACGAAGCACAGAGCAACGTACACAACGAGTATAGTCAGAAAGAGGCCTTTAATCCTCTCCACTGACGGATGATACGCTTGGAAGCGTATCCACCAGCTTCCCGTACGGATCCTTCGATTTCTTTTCATGCATTTCCTCCATTTCATCAATGTTTACAATACAAAACATTATATCATAATATCTAACTTTAGTCAAGATGCGAATTGAAATAGATTCAGGAGCTATTGAATACCCAAAAATCAAACAAGCTTCTGATATTCTCAAAAATCATGGTGTGATTGTCTATCCAACGGATACAATCTATGGTTTTGGTTGTGATATTTTTAGCTCAAAAGCCGTTGAAAGAATCTATAAAATCAAAAAAAAGAAAGCCACCGGCTTTAGCTTTATTTGTCCTGATCTTAAATCCATTTCTGAATTTGCATTTGTTTCAGATCAAGCTTATCGAATCATGAAAAGACTTTTACCTGGTCCATATACTTTTATATTCAAAGCAACAAAGCGTGTTCCAAAAGAAATTATACCAAACAAAAAAACTGTTGCTATCAGAATTCCAGATAACGATATTTGCCTAAATTTAGTAAAGGAAATCGGAAATCCAATTATCACCACTAGTGTAAATGTCTCTTGTGAACCACACTATTCAGATCCACTAGAAATTGAAAAGGAGTTTTTACCACACGTGGACTTAATTATTGACGCTGGCACATTACAAAACGATCCCTCAACTGTAATTGATTTTTCAGAAGACGAACCAAAAATTATCAGATACGGAAAAGGTGACACTTCCCTATTTGAAAAATAATAAATTATTGGAAAGGAGCTTTTAGAAATTGCTCTTTTTTATTATAATGAAATCATATGCTGATATATATAAAAACCAAACCAAACGCCTCCAAAGATGAGGTTAAACAAGTTGACTCAACAAACTTTGAAGTCAAAGTTACAAAAACACCCGAAAAAGGTCAAGCTAATCAACAAATTATCAAATTATTGGCCAAACACCTAGGAAAAGCCAAATCCAACGTTCAAATTGTCAAAGGTCACACTTCAAAAATCAAGGTCATAAACATAAATGATTGAAACTATTTTAATAATTTTAGAATAAACATAGTGTCGCAAAACACAAGAGTCATGTTCCACGTGGAACTTTAAAATGTTTAAATGACACTCGTTGAACACTTAATATATTCACCTTATTAACCATACCAAACAAATTAGGATATAATCTATCCTAAACATTTCCATTAATGGGCTAAAAGTCCATTTTTTGTTTAAATTTACTTTAAATCACCTATTTGCACAGACCAGTGTATACAAAAGTGTTTAAATAACACATATTCAAAAATTCATCACGTTCAATAACTACAAAAGTCCATTTTTTGTTTAAATTTACTTTAAATTACCTATTTGCATAGACCAGTGTGTACAAAAAAACACAAAGTTGGTACTTCTCCACAGTTTATCCAAAAGAAAAGGAGATGGTTATGAGAAACCATCTCCCGATCAACTAACTAAATATCCTTGCAATTGAAGCAAAGAAAGACAATGCCATCAAGACTCCAGCATTGTACCCCAAATGAAGTGCATAAACTGACCAGAAAGCACGACGCACTTGCCCCCTGATCGCTCCAGACTTCAAGAAGTAAAGGAAAAACACCGCACCCAAGACTCCTTGAAGGGGAATGAAGTCGACTCCACCATGAGCAAAGCCAAACAACACTGAGCTTATCAGAACAAACAACCCGATGAACCACTTGTCAGGCTTACCATAGTTGATCCACAAAGCGCACTTATATGGAACAACGCGGAAAAGCAGCTCCTCTAGGGCTATCAGCAACAAATAGTCCAAAAAGAGCACTGCCAGAACCAACAATACCGGTGTTTCTTCATGAAACTCTAGAATTCGTATGCCTATTTGGAAGTCCTTTTCCAACCCACCAAAAGCAGTTAGAACAGCACCAGCAACAAGACCGTACAAAAGAGAAAGCAACAGCGTTCTCCAAAATACTCTCTGGAACTCATCATTAGACCTTGCCGGTCTATTCACCCATTCCCACATTACGCCTCCTTTTCAATCAAAAAATGACTTAACAATATAACAAATATCTTTACATTTGTCAATCCGTTAAATCATTATTTTTATGGTGCCCCCACCAGGACTCGAACCTGGATCTACGGCTTAGGAGGCCATTGTTCTATCCAGTTGAACTATGGGAGCATCACTATTGTTCCACGTGGAACTTTAAACTAAGATTTATTCATTACAATGTAACTTTTTAACGTAAGTTAGATGAATGTATGTGTCGCAAAATATTACACTTTAAGTAAAAAACTAAATAATAGGTGAGTTAGCACCTATTATCTATGTCGAACACTTATCTGTTTCCCTCGTTTCTTTTGCTGCTTTCTTCTAGCAACTTTCTTTGCTTTATTCATAGTTTATATTAAGTGATTTAATTAAATGGTGTCCCCGGCTGGATTCGAACCAGCGACCTACAGCTTAGAAGGCTGTTGCTCTATCCAGCTGAGCTACAGGGACAAATCTATAACTAACACTATGCAAATACTATCAAACTATACCACAATTGTCAAAGTTATTTAAATGAGAAGTCGGTACACACAATGGTGTGCACCGACTGTTGGGGAGGGAGCTCGGTGGGATGGGCCGAGCGGAGAGCAAGCGGGGAAATCAGGTGGGTATCGATAGATACTTGATCTGATTGTACCACCTCAACAGTCCAAGTCAATTATAAATAATACGTTTGAGTTGTACTAAGCGCTGAATGTCCCAGCTTATTTTTCACAACTTCAATATCTGTACCCAGTTTTATTAAATTTATCGCATAGGAGTTTCGCAAAACCTGTGGAGTTACTCTCTTCTCAAGGCCAGCAACCTTTCCATACTTTTCAAGTGTTCTCTCTATGCTTCTTGGCGACAAGCCTACATCGTTCCTATCTTGATTGGCACGATCATGACTAATAAACAAAAATTCGTTATCATCTTTTCTTTTTTTCAAGTACTCCTTGATCCAATATGCTGCCTGATTGGACAAAACTATTTTTCTTTCTTTTTTCTCACCTTTATTTATCACGAAACCGACTTTTTTTTGTTTTTTTATTACAGACCTTTCCAGTCCAGCAACCTCAGAAACTTTCATACCAGTACAGTAAATTAGCTCCAAAATAGCTCTGTCACGATGGAAAAGAACCTTATCCTGCTTGACCAACGCTGGAGCCTCAAAAAGTTTTTCCAGTTCAATTTTACGCAAGTAGACTCTTTTCACTTTTTCAATCTGAACAAGTTCAATTTTCTGTGGCAACAATGTTTTTATTTTCTTTTTTGCTAAATATTTCAAAAATGCGCGAATAGCAATTAAATGATAATTCCTAGTATTTTGCTTTAAAGTTTTTTTATTTATTGGATCAATTACCTTCTTCAACCATTCACGATATCGCCTAATTACTTGGGCATTAATATCCCCTGGATCAGATATTTTCTTGTTTTTTAACCAACCAGAAAACCTTCTCAAATAATAATCATAATTTCTGACCGTACGCCATGTACGACCTTTCCCATTTTCCAAGTAATCCAAAAATTCCGTAATTAATTTATCTATATTTCTCATAATAGTGTGTATATTGTACGACACCAAGGACTTTTTTTCAAGGCCTTCAAAGACTTGCCAAATCTTTGTTCATATGTTAGTATAACTAAGTTATAATATTAAACATTACTGTGGCTCAGGTTACTGATTATTCATAGAATATTCGACCAAGCTGTGGTAACTGTCAACAATTTATGCTAAATCCAAAAAAGAAACAGCAGATTATCAACAAGTTCAAAACTCACGATACTGACACTGGTTCATCTGAAGTTCAAATCGCAATCCTAACCGAAGAAATCAAAGAGCTTACAAAGCATTTACAAGCTCACAAACATGATCACTCTTCAAGACGTGGATTATTGAAAAAAGTTGGCGAAAGACGTCGACTACTAAGATACTTAGAAGGGGACAATCAAGATGGTTACGAAAATATTATCAAGGAATTAAAATTAAAACCATCAAACAGATCACTTAGAGAAAAAGAATTGAAAAAGGTTCTAGAGGAAGAGGTTGCAGGGGAAGAAGATGAAGATTCAGAAGAAACAACTGAAAATCAAGCCTAAAATATTGCAGCCCCGTCTAGGACGGGGCTGTCTTTGCATATTATAACAATTTAAAAATAGATAATTATTAATTGCTGGTCGTCAGCTAAGTAGATTTCTAAAGTATAGAGATCTAAAATTTGGCGATCAGCCACAAACATTTATGTCAAAAGAATTAACTTTTGAAACAGAGTTTGCCGGAAGAAAACTTACAGTCAAAGCCGGCAGCTTGGCTCAACAAACAAATGGTAGTTGTACAGTTCAATATGGTGACACCATGGTTCTGGCTACTGCCGTTATGAGTCCAAGTGTAAGAGAGGGCACCAGCTATTTCCCTTTAATGGTGGAATACTCAGAAAAACTATATGCTGGTGGAAAAATCAAAGGTTCTCGTTTTATCAAACGAGAAGGTCGTCCATCTGACGAAGCCATGTTAACTTCAAGAATGATTGATAGAGGACTTCGTCCACTATTTGATCAAAATATTCGCCGTGACATTCAAGTCATTGTGTCAGTGTTGTCAGTCGATGGTGAAAACCATGCTGACATTCCAGCTATGATTGCTGCATCTATCGCTTTGGATATCTCAGATATCCCATTCGCTGGACCACTTGCAGGTATCAGAGTTGGGCAAGTAGACGGAGAGTGGATTTTGAATCCAACTTTTGAACAAAGAGACCAATCCAACATTGATTTGGCACTTGGAACAACAAAAGACAAAATTCTAATGGTTGAATCTGAAGGAAATGAAGTAGACGAAAAAACAGTTTACGAAGCTTTTGCCGTAGGACTTAAACACGGAACTGAGCTTGTTAAGTTCATGGACGAAATCAAGAAAAAAATTGGTAAGGAAAAAGTTGTTATCAACGATTCAGAACCAGAAGCAGAAGAACTTGATGAAAATCAAAAAACTAGTCAAGAAGAAATCGCAAAACTTCAAGAAGAATGCAAGACATTGATTCTATCAAAACTTGATGATCACTTGTTCAACATTCCAAAAGGTTCAAAGGGTGAAAGAAAAGAAACTCTTTATAAAGTAAAAGAATTAACTGAAGAATTCCTTGTTGAAAAACAAGTTGGCAAGGACAAACGAAAGAAAGTCCTTGAATTCTGGGATTCCTTTATTGATGAACAAATCAGCAAGGCTCTTATTGAAAGAGAACAAAGAATTGATGGTAGAAAGCTTGATGAAATTCGAGAACTTTCATGTCAGGTTGGTTTATTACCAAGAACTCACGGTAGTGGACTATTCAACCGTGGAGAAACTCAAGTGTTATCAGTTGTAACTCTTGGGCCTCCAGGCGCTGAACAAATTATTGAAAGCATGGAAGACGAATTCAAAAAACGTTACATGCATCATTATAACTTCCCTCCATTTTCAGTTCATGAAGCTGCACCTCTTCGAGGTACCGGTCGTCGTGAAATTGGACACGGAGCCCTAGCAGAAAAAGCTTTACGCTTCATGCTACCGGACAAAGAAAGCTTCCCATATACAATTCGCGTTGTATCTGAGGTTCTTGGTTCAAATGGATCAAGTTCAATGGCTTCAACTTGTGGTTCTACTCTAGCTCTAATGGATGCTGGTGTACCAATCACAAAGCCAGTTGCTGGTATTGCAATGGGTGTTGCTACCTTGAAAGGAAATGACAACTACAAAATCCTAACAGACCTTCAAGATTTTGAAGATGGTGAAGGTGGTATGGACTTCAAGATAACTGGAACTCGCGATGGTCTTACAGCTATTCAAATGGATACAAAGACTGACGGGTTAACATTAGACATCGTTGAAAAAGCTTTAACTCAAGGAAGAAAAGCTTTGAACGAAATCATTGATGTTATTGAAAAAACAATTTCAGAACCAAGAAAAGAATTATCAAAGCATGCACCAAGAATTGAAACAATCAAAATTCATCCTGATAAAATTAGAGACCTAATTGGCCCTGGTGGAAAAATGATCAATTCAATTATTGACGAAACTGGTGTTGGCATCGATATTGAAGATGATGGTTCAGTTTTTGTAAGTTCAGTCACTGCTGAAGGTATGGAAGAAGCCAAAAAACGAATCTCAGAAATCACACAAGAAGCTGAGCTTGGAAAAGTTTACATTGCTTCTGTTGTAAAGATCATGGATTTTGGTGCTTTTGCAGAAATCTTCAAAGGAACTGAAGGCCTAATTCACGTTTCAGAAATTACTGACAAAGAAAGAGTTGAAGACGTAAGCAAATATCTAAAAGAAGGTCAGAAAGTAAAAGTGAAGGTTATCAAGATTGATCCAGCCAATGGCAAAATCAGTCTATCAATCAAAAAAGCTGTCTAAACCTACCTCCTTAAATATAAAAGAGGCATCGTATGATGCCTCTTTTTGTGTGTTGACAATTACTAACCCTTGTGCTATAATTACACGTTCTTTGTTCGTTAACCATAAGGTCACTACAAAAGGGGAAACTCATGACCAATGCAAAGATCAACGTGAAAAAAGAGATGGTACTCAGCCTCGTCGCCGGACTTATCGGTGGCCTCCTGGGCTACTTTCTCGGTGCCTGGGCCGACAATGTCTGGGTTTCCTACATCCTGTTCTTCGGATTCGGTTTCGCGGGATACAGGCTCACCGAGATCAACAACGTTCGTCAAGGAATCAAGAAGTTCTTTCTGAAAACCTTGACTCGCTGGCTCAGTCGCATTTGGGAAATCACAAACACGATTTGTCCCTTCCCTTACCTCAGCATTCCAATCGGCATCTACGCCCTGTTCGTCACGTTTGCTTCGATGAACAGTTCCGCCAGTGGACTTGTCCTCAACCCAGTTGATATCTATGATTATTCCCTAGCCAACATCCACTGGATGGAGACCGGGTACAACTCAATCATAGACAAAAGCTACGGTGGTAGCTACAACAACAGACTGGGAACCTATATCGGTGGTTGGTTTAGCTCAGGCCTCATAGGACTCATGTTCATGTTCGGCTCAGCTTGGGGCATGATATTTCTCAGTTCCATCGCAATGGACATCTACGAAGTTCTGCGTAAATCAACAATGAGAGGTTTCCTTCGAGGAACTGGTGCTTTCTTCAGGACGGCTGGTCTCTTTTTCGGCGGTCTATTCCTGACCATCGCCTTCTACCTGATCATTGGATGGGTATTACTGCTCATCAAAGGGCTCTCAGCTCTACTGCTGTCTCTCCATACTTGGCGACGACTAGCAACCGGGATCAGTACCACCATCGGTGGCGCCATCTACATCGCTTTCGTTCCGTTCAGCATTGGCAGCGTTCCACTCGGAATTGCGGGCATCGGCTGCGCGCTGATCTGTGGCATTGCCGCAAGCCTCGTTGCACTACTCCTCGGTGCTGACAAAGCAAAAACCTTCCTTCGGAAGTGGCAGGCTCTCCGCCTTCCTCACTTCATCCCTGACGACATCTAAAACAGTTCAAAGAGCTCAACGTACTCCTACGTTGGGCTCTTTTCTTTTTGTAATGCAACACAAACAAAGGTATTGACAAATTTACCTAAATATAGTATATTTGTGTGTACTTTTGTTCGTTAACTAGTGCGAAAACCATAGGAGAGAGAAATGACAGACAAAAAGAAAGTGTCGATCAAAAAGGAAGTGGTCCTCAGTTTCATCGCCGGTCTTTTCGGCGGTTTTCTGGGATACCTGATCGGGGCCTGGGCTGACAGCCAATGGACATCGGTCATCTTGTTCTTCGTATTTGGATTTCTCGGTTATCGAGCCAAGGACATTCCGAGTACTGCCAGAGACGTCCTTACCGAGCTATTCCAACTCTTTGCCCTTGGATTCTCCAAGGCCTGGAAACTCTTCCGAACGGGATTCCCTAACCCAGTGATTGGCTCGATCATCGGGGTCTATCTCGGAATGGTCGTGTGGGCAAGCGCGCTGGAAAACAGTGGCTTTCATTTCAATCCGTCCTCATGGCCGGAGTTATGGGCTGCCAACACTCAGTGGCTGGAAACCGGCAACAACATCTTCAACGATCGAATCTACAACCAGTCCGCTTCCGCTCGTGGAGTTTCCTTCTTTATGTCGAAACTCCTGGCCATCGTTGTAGGACTTGTAGCTGGATGGGCGGGTAGCTGGACCGGTCGTGCAACCAGAGCTGTTTCTTCTGAAGTCCGGAACTTCATCCAACTTACTACCTGGGCCGACGTCAAGTTCGCCTGGAAGCTTACTTGGGGCTCCCTGTTCACCGTGGTCTTCTACCTGACTCTCGGTTGGGTGCTGGTCCTACTGAAAGGAATCGTACTCACCTTGATCGGCATCCATTCGATTCGTCGACTGGCTGCTGGCCTATCCACCGCCATCGGTGGCATGGTATACATGATCTTCGTTCCCTTCACCATCACAGGCATTCCAATCGCTCTCGCAGCTATCGGATGTGCACTGACCTGTGGAGGAACTGCTGCTCTCGTTGCCCTTGCTCTCGACGGTGACAAGGTTGGCAACTTCCTCGATCGACAGTTGGATCGCAAATTACCTCACTTCGTTCCCTCTCGTTCATAGCGAGACTCAAAAGAGTTCAACGTTCTCATACGTTGAGCTCTTTCTTTTTAAACTAACCACAATACCACACAATCTCGTTTACACATCTCACAATCTGCTATAATATAGATAAGTATGATGAGCATCAAAACAATTATCTCTTTATTCTTGCTAGCTGTCCTAATATTCATTGGCAGCTGGACTTTTTTATTCACCAATCACTACGACAATCTAATAAAATTTGCTCCTGGTGAATCAAATTTGTATATACATACAAAAACAACGGCCTTTTCTTCTGCAAAAACAGAACACAAACAATTTTTCTACAACTGGCTAAGTAGTAATAGCCCTCTTAGCTATGATCAATGGCAACTAATAGAACAAGTAAATAGGGAAGTCAGCCTTTTCACTCTCAATAACCAAGCCTTTGGACTTATCCTTAATAGTAAAATCAACAAAGAACTTCTTGCCAATAACAACATTTCCTTTACTGAAACAGACAAAGTTCTCTATTTTCCTGAAATTATTATTGCAGAAACCAACTTACTATCACAACAATGGCTAAAATCCATTTATAATAAGGTTCATTTCAAACCAATGGCCTTATACATCAAGGATTATACCCAAATTAATCCACTTTTAGCTCCATTCAAACAAAGTAACGACAATTCTCTAGCGATATTAGCCAAATTCAAGGACGAACAATCAAATTTCTATCTATCCGGACAAGTTGGACAAAAAAATAGCAAAAAAATAGAACCTCAATTACTTGATCAACCAAGTAATGCCCAAATATACGTACAAAACATTCAAACTAATCAAATTTCACAGGAAGTAGAGTATTCTTTGGACAATTTACCATTCCTTTTACTAAAGAAGACAAGTGGACCCGTTGAATTCATAAAAACAGCTAGTGGGTTTGAATTAATTGCTAACAGCACTGATAATCCATTTGATTACATACAAACAAATATACTACAAATACTCTCATTCATCTTTCCTAGCGAAATTGAAAAGGAATTACCAGATCAAACAGTTGCAATTCACCACATTGCCGACCCAACCGTATGGGAATTTGAAACAGATAAAAATGAAAATTCAAATTCTTCCAGTTTATTCATTGAACACGCAGACATTAACTTTCTAATCGAAAAACAAGACAAGTCAACTAAAATTACATACAATTCTTCTTATACAAAACAATCCACAGGTACTGTTGATAACAATTTACCTAAATTTGGCAAAGACGCACTTATCTACGTAAACCTTCAGCATTTTCTACCCAATTCAAACCTACAGTCCGCCACCGTTTATAACAATAAATTAAGCTCAATATCACTTTGTATACACTAGTCTATACAAATATGTGGATAACCCAAAGTAATCCACAGACTTATCCACAGGCCTTGAACACCTAATTTGGTCAGCAAATAGGTTGTTTTTATTTAATTTTACACAAAAAGAGGCTATCAACATTGACCGTCTTTTTTGAAAATGCTATAATAAATGTGTAAGGTTAGATCAACGCATCAAATACCTTACAAAACTGTTCATTTGCTCTTTCCACGCACAACTCACAACACTTCCAATTAATTTTGGGAAACTCACTCTTACATCTTTTTGCTTTTCTTGTCTATCCAAACTTCCCTTATCAAGGGACAAAAACAAAAACAAAATTCAAAACTAGGAGATCCCCACGTGGCTCTCTCCGAAGAAGGGCAAAAACATTGATGTAGCACACGCACCTCAGCAAGTACTGTGCTTAAACAGGCAGCATCTTCTATAAGTTGCCTAGCTAGGCTTACTTAAATCAGGGGTGTATGGCGCGAACCAGCCATAATATTTATTTCTTAGGGCTCAGCGTTCGCGCTTTTGTTTTTTAAAAAAATAAGGTTAAATAGAGATATGAACAAATGGAATGTATTTGCTAAACAAAACCCCTATTGGTATATAGATACCAACTTTAATGGTGATCAAAAAAAATTTTGGCAAAATGGCCAAGAACAAGCAGACTTTATTTTTGAAACAGTTGGCAGATACTTACAACAAACACACACAGTTTCTGAGATTGGCTGTGGTTTAGGTAGAGTACTAATTCCCCTTTCTCATAGATTTTCCAAAGCACAAGGAATTGATATCTCGGATGAAATGCTAAAACTCTTAAACTCACAAAGTTCAAAATTTAACACTTCTAATATTACATCCTTTCTTCCACAAATGGATTGGGGACAGTCAAGATCAGACTTAGTCTTCTCAATTCTCACTTTTCAGCACATCAACAAATGGTCAAAGATCACAAACTACATTAATCAAACTAGCAAAAACCTCAACTACAAAGGAATTGCCTATTTTCAATTTGATACAAGACCACAAACTATTTTTTACAAAACCAAAAGAAAACTTCCTACCTTTCTCAAACGAAAAACCTGGAAAAACGATATTGCTAGAATCAGAAGAAACAGAAAAAATCTTGTAAATCAATTTAAACTCAACAAGTTGAGAATCATTAATGAACTCAATCCAAATACAGCAAACAACATTTTTATTTTACAAAAAAGATAAGTGGCTTTGACGAACAATTAATGCTACAGTTTAAATATATGAAAGCTGCAACAACAACAGAAAAAATTTTTATTACCAGCGCAATACTTTTTGTAATTATCAGTCTTCCAATACTTGCCTCAAAAGCTTTGAAGATTAGTTTCTCACCCCAAGCACCCTATGCTCACTGGGAACAACCTTGGCAAGATGCTTGTGAAGAAACTTCTATTATTATTGTTGATTCTTTTTACCACAACCAAGAATTGAACCCAGCTCAAGCGCAACAAAACATTGAATCTATTTTGAATATAAAAAATAAATTTTACGGGCAAAGCTACGATGAAAACGCTCAGAAAATTGCAGACATAATTAACAACTTTTTACTTTGGGAAGCAACAGTTATTGAAAATCCAAGTCTTCAACAAATAAAAACCGAGCTAGACAACAATCGTCCCGTTATCATGCCAGTTCATGGTCGTGAATTGCAAAACCCCTACATGAATACTACCAATCTTGATTATCATGTACTCGTTATTTCAGGTTATGATGATCAAGCTCAACAATTTATCACACAAGAACCAGGAACCCAGTCTGGTGCCAACTTTCGATATTCATACAACAACCTACTTTCTGCAATGCACGATTTTCTACCAAAAGACATGACACACACGGGAACACCTGTAGCTATTTTCACCAACCCAACCATTGATCTTTCCAGGAAACTTGATGGAGACCAAGATGGACTAACCAAAGAACAAGAAATTCAACACAAAACAAACCTGGCCAATCCAGATACAGACAATGATGGTTACTCAGACTATGAAGAGGTTATCAATTTTTATTCGCCACTTGTCGCTGAGATGGAAATTCAAGATGACAGTCTTTTGAAATCAACAAAAACAAACAAAGTATACTGGCTAAGCAACAAACAACTTCATCATATTGTTAATTCAAAAGTAATGAAATCTCACAACTGGAATTGGACACAAGTTGTCACAGTAAGTGAAAAATTCTTGAACAACTTTCAATTAGCAGAACCCTTAGTTAAATAAAATACCAATTGAAATATATGAGTGCTGTAAAAAAAAGAATTATTAAATTTTTCAAATATCCAGAGACACACCCAACAGAGGAACAAATGTTTCAAGCAATAAAAAGCTCTCTACCACAAACAAATTTTGAACAATTTAAAATTGAAATACAACAATTAGAAAAAGAAGGCAAGCTAAAATCCCTTTTTGACAAGAAAAAACAAAAACACTATCACATACGAAAAGACCAACACTTTCATTTTATTTGCGTGGATTGTGGAAAGGTCAAAGATTTAGAAATAGAAGAAGGTGCAATTAAAATGATATATAATCACTGTCAGACTCACGTACACAGCTTTGGCCGCATAGAGCGCATTAATATGAGCTTTGAAGGCCAATGTCATGAATGTCAGCCTGCTAAATAAAAACTACTATGGAAAAAACATTAGAAAATTTAACAAAAGCTTTCGTTGGTGAAAGCCAAGCTAGGAATAGATATACTTACTACGCCAAAGTTGCAAAGAAAGAAGGTTATGAACAAATTGCGGCTATCTTCATGGAAACAGCAGAGCAAGAAAAAGTACACGCCAAAAGACTGTTCGAACATATCCAAGAACTCAAAGGCGATAAAACAGAGATTATTATTGAAACTGGTGCACCAACGGTTTATGGTTCAACAGTTGAAAATTTAAAGGCTGCTATCGCAGGTGAAAATCACGAATATACAGAAATGTATCCCGAATTTTCCAAAATAGCTGACGAAGAAGGCTTGGACAAGATTGCCGCTAGACTTCGATCGATTGCCAAGGCAGAAGAACACCACGAAGAACGTTACAAAAAAATGCTTGCACAAGTTGAAGCTGACACAGTTCACAAAAAACCAGAAACTGTTTCTTGGATCTGCCGAGAATGTGGTTATATGCACGAAGGACCAGAAGCTCCAGAAAAATGTCCTGCTTGTGATCATCCTCGATCCTATTATCAACTAAAGGCTGAAACATACTAACATGATTGAAAAGACTAAAGTAAAAATTATTTCCATCGATCAAATTGCTGATAACACTGTTAAAGTTCAATACGAAAAACCAACTGAATATGATTTCAAAGCTGGCCAATTTTCACAATACTATTTAACCGATGGTGACAAAGTTTACAATAGACATTTCACAATCTCTTCATCTCCTCATGAAAAACATTTAGAATTCGCAACCAGACTATCTGATTCAGCTTTCAAATCCAAACTACAAAAAATTACAATCGGTGACGAAATTGAAATATCACAAGCAATCGGTAAATTTGTTCTACATGAAGACAAAAGCGTTCCTGCCGTTTTAATTACTGGTGGTATTGGTGTTACTCCATTCATTAGCATGCTCAGACAAATCCAAGATAATGATTGGGACAGACAAATTACTTTGATTTATTCCAATAGATCACAAAGCTCTGCAGCCTATCTATCTGAATTACAAGCTATCAACAATCCAAATTTTAAATTAATCTTGAACATGACCAACGATAA
>Ga0233431_1001674_pt1 | contig 36580 bp, 32 predicted proteins | sample SI_118_April2016_FD_179867 | JGI IMG/M metagenome (GOLD analysis project Ga0233431, IMG submission 179867) | Seawater microbial communities from Saanich Inlet, British Columbia, Canada - SI_118_April2016_200_MG | ecosystem: Environmental > Aquatic > Marine > Inlet | place: Canada: British... | reverse complement strand
TGGCGACCAGATTGGTGCCGCCCTCGCACCGGTTGGGGAACAGCCCGACATGGGCTTCGCGCAACAGTCTGGGCATTTGAAGGTTCGAGGCCCAGCCGACGTGAACCACGGCATCGTCCGGTATGCCGAATTCGCGGATCCACTCGGCGACAAGAAGTTCTCCGTTGCCGTCGATCGCAGGGGCGCTTTTCGCATGTGGCGAGGCCTCCATCGAGCGCGCGGATTCGGGCCACGGGTTATGCCATGCGGCAACAAGCAGGGCCTCGGGGTGCCGCTCGTGAAAGATGCGGAAGGCGGCCAGCACGATATCCTGCGCTTTTCTGAACTCCAGTTTGCCGCCGGAAAACACCACGAACCGGTCACCGAACATTCCGGTCCTCGGGCCGGGATGGAATATCTGATCGTCGATCCCTTGAAGGACGCAGGCGACGTTTTCCAGGCCCAGGCCGGTCAGAACCTGGTGGTTCCAAGTTGATCCCACCATCATGCGGTCAAACTGGCGCGCCCGGTTGAGGGCGTCCTCGTCAAAACCGGTATCCTCGAAAAAAATAAAACCGACGTTTTTTTCGCCGGTCACCATCTGGCTGACCTGCCCCGGCGCGAACATGTTTCCCAACGCGTGAAGGACAACCACGTCATTAAGGGTTGCTTGCCGACCGACGTTTTGAATTTGCGCCATCAGGGCTTGTTGCTCGGCGACCAGCGGTTCCAGGGCTTCTTTGAGCCATTGCGGGCACTGCCCAATGTTGGGCGGCGACAGCAGCAGGGGATTGGGACCGCTACGGTTTAAAAGCTGAATCGTCAAATTCATCCCGAAAACGCCCCAGCCGGCGCCATCGGATAACGGCCATGTAATTCCGATCCGCTTTGTCGTCATGTTGCATGATTCCCGATGGATGTGAGAAAGTCGTGTTGAATGGATTTGTATCACGAACCCGGTCATGCGCTATACGTATGATTGGACGGCAACGGGGATTTCAGGGCAAATGGCGGCAACCGGTGACAGCCTGAAACGCGCCATCGAATATCAGCGGACCGGGCGGAACGCCGAAGCGGCCGCCCTTTATCGCCGCATTCTTCGAACCGATCCGGACAATGCGCTCGTATTGTTCAATCTTGGTGTTGTTTCCCAGATGTCCGGGAACATGGATCTGGCTGCTTCTAATATTGAACGTGCAATCGAATTGGTGCCGGCGGAGCCGCAGTTCCGGCTGAAGATGGCTGAAATTCTCAAGGCGTCCGGGCGGGGCGACGAGGCGATATCGCACCTTGAAAATGCGCTGACAAAGCATCCCGGGATGGTGGCCCTGCACGCGGCCCTTGGCGAGGCGCATTCCGACGCCGGGCGATTTGACGAGGCTTTGGCGTGTTTTCGCCAAACCTGCCGATTGGAGCCCGAAAATCCGGAGAACCACATCCTGGTGGGGGGCCTTTTTAAATCATTTGAAAAACCGGCCGAAGCCGTGTCCGAAATACAAAAGGCCATCGAATTGTCGCCGGACAACGCGTTGGCGCACCACGTCCTCGGTCAGGTTTTACTGGCGCAGGGCGAATTTGCCGGAGGGTGGCGGGAGTTCGAATGGCGTCTGCGCGGCCCGCTTCGCGAGTGGTCGGAAAACCTGAACGCGCTTGCGCCCCGGTGGGACGGCTCGTCGCTGGACGGCAAAACCGTTCTGGTCGCCTGGGAACAAGGGCTGGGTGATACGATCCAGTTTATTCGCTATTTGCCGGCTCTCGCCGCTGAAGGCGCGCGCGTCATCGTTCTAGCGCAAGGGGCGGTGGCCGAACTGGTTTCGACGGCGCCGGGAATCGAAAGCGTAATCGTCCACGGCGACCCCATTCCACCGGTCGATTGTCACGTCACCCTCCTGAGCTTGCCGTACCTGCTGTCCGACCGCATCGATTTGGACATTCCCTGCAATACGCCCTATGTGAAGGCCGATGACGACGTTGTCGCCCATTGGCGGCAGCGCCTCGAATCAGTTTTTGGCCTGAAGGTGGGAATAGCCTGGCAGGGAAACCCGGATAATCCGGCCGATGCCCGGCGTTCGGTGCCATTGTCGCAGTTTTTTGCGCTGGCGCGGGTGCCCGGCGTTCAGCTCGTTAGTCTTCAGGCGTTTCATGGCGTTGAGCAACTGGAAGGTTTGCCGGACGATGTAAAGATCATGGACTTTGGCGACGATTTAGTTTGCAACCAAGGGCTTCGCTATCCAGCGGGATTGGTGGCCGCCGTTGATCTGGTGATTTCCATCGATTCCGTAATGGTCCATCTTGCCGGCGCCATGGCCAAGCCGGTTTGGGTTTCCCTAATGGCTAATCCCTGTTGGCGCTGGCAACTTGGCCGAAACGACAGTCCGTGGTACCCAAATATGCGGCTGTTTCGTGAACGTAATCGTGGTGATTGGGATCATGTTTTCGACGAAATTGCTGTAGCGTTGGCGGCGTTTTAGTGCCGTTCAGCTAGCAAAACACGCCCGGTTTTGGGACGGGAAAAATTTTCCGATTGATTTATTTGGTTAGGTTGGGTACGTTAAGTATGCGTAGCAGTGTGCAGAATGTCGCCTGCGCGTGACGGAGGACAGCCCTCCGGGAGGAAGCATTCCTCCACATTATTGAACTCTAGAAAGGAGTTATCACTGTGGCTGATATTACACTTTCGAATGCTGTTCGAAGCAGTCTTCTCTCGCTCCAAAACACGACTCAGCTGATCAACCGGACGCAGAACCGTTTGTCGACGGGTCTTGAGGTTGCGGGGCCGATTGATGATCCGGTCAAGTTCTTCCAGGCGAAAACGCTTTCGGACCGTGCCACGGATTTCGACGACAAGAAGTCGGGCATTGATCAGGGCATCAGCACCTTGACGGCGGCCATTGACGGCGCCGAAGGTATTGAAAACATCGTTTCGCAGATGAAGGGTCTTGCGCTGAGCGCCAAGTCGGCGACGTCGAGCACGATTGCCGAGCTAGTTAGTCAGTTTAACGACCTTCGCACGCAGATCGCCAACCTGGCGTCGGATACCACCTATCAGGGCCAAAATCTGGTCAACGGCACCGGCACTACGCTGACGGTCAACTTCAGCACGGACACGACGTCGACCCTGGCGGTGGCCTCGGTTGACATCAGCGAGGGCGGCGACGGCCTTGCCATTCGCCAGGTCTTGACCCAGGCCGAGCAGAGCGGCGCGGTGGTCAACGTGTCGTACGCTTTCGGCACGACCACGAGCCTTACGATTGCCGACACGATGTCGATCACCTTTGCCAACCAAAGCGCCTTCACCTTCGGGTCTCAGGGCCTTTACACCTTTGCTTACGGCACCGTTGACGTGGGCATCAGTGTTGGTTCGGTCGGGGGCGCGGCATCTGCCTCGACCTTCGCCCTGACCCAGGTGCTTGCCGCCGGTACGACGTTGACGCTTACCATTGGCTCCGCGCTCGACGTCCAAGAAAACGACGTCCTTCTTTCGGGCGCCGATTCGGTTGGTGTGAGCGCCACCGTTGGCACCGTTACGGGGCAGTACATCGTTGACTCTACCCTCACCAACCAGATCAACACCCTGGTTAACAGTCTTGACTCGGCCCTGACCACGCTGCGGACCAAGTCACAGACCCTGGGTTCCAACGTTGCCTTGTTGCAGACCCGCCTTGACTTCACCGAAAGCTACGTGAACACGCTGCAAGGTGGTGCGGACAAGCTGACCCTGGCCGACCTCAACGAGGAAGGCGCGAACCTGTTGGCGTTGCAGACTCGCCAGCAGTTGGGTATTTCCGCCCTTTCGTTCGCCGGTCAGGCGGAACAGGGGATTCTGGCGCTCTTCAGGTAAGCCGGAATTTCATAAGACGAATAAGGGGAAGGAAGGCCGCAAGGCCTTCCTTTTCTTTTTCTTAATTTTTTGGGGTCTAGTGTCGCATAACGTCAGACGATTGCCGTCTGCCGAAAGCGATGGCCGGTATCCGGTGCGCGCTCGGTTTGATTGGCGAGGGAGTTTCCATTCCCGGACATCATCTGGCATGATATCGCCCGTTTTGGGCCCCATGTTTGGCCACCGGAACCGCGAACGAGAGCAGGGATATGAACACCAGGAAATCGAAAATGGCGGGTGAAGAGGCAGGAATGGTTCCTACAGTGGATCGGGACGAACTTTTCAAACGGAATCTGAAAGCTTTTGAAGCGCCTTACCCGGGGCTTCACAAGGAGCTTGCTGCCATCGACGAGGTGCATTCCGAACTGGTGTTCGACGAGGACGGTGAGCCCGATATCGAATTTCGCGGAACGGGCCTTTATTCGCAGGGCGCGAAAAAGTACGCCGAAGCGCAGTTGGAAGATTATTGGAAAAATCCCCTACGTATTCGCTTTAACCCGCCCCAGAACACCTCGCTTGACGATGTCGGATCGGAATTCAATTTCCGAATGCTGCGAAAAGCGGTGGATTCGGGTATCGAATTTGCGGGCGGTCCGGTGAATAGGAAGAGCTTTTATCTGATCGTTTTCGGAGTGGGTCTGGGCCCCCATATCGACGAATTGGTCGAAATGACCGAATGCAGGGGATTGGTTCTGGTCGAGCCGAACCGGGAATTTCTCTACCACTCGCTTTTTGTCTTCGATTGGGTCGGTCTGTTTGAACGTTTCGATCAAGCCGGGATGCAAATATACGTCTGTTCGGCCCAGCACCATGAGGGAATTCACCTGGAAATTCGGAACTTCGTTCGAACCACGTGCGCGGCGTTCTTCGACGGCACCCAGATTTATACCCATTATAACAACTCGATCATGGACGTGGCACAGCGGGACCTTCGTGACGATGCGGGCCTGTTCCTGTCGGGTTTGGGCTTTCTGGAAGACGAAATCCTGATGATCAAAAACTCCTTTGAAAACCTGAAGGAGTATGACTCGCATACCTATGCACGAGCGGATCGAATCAGTTCGCTTCCGGCGATGGTTATCGGCTGCGGGCCTTCGCTGGACAAGAGCCTGGACGTCATCAAACAAAACCGCGACAGGGCCATATTGGTGTCGTGCGGGACGACCCTTGGCGTGCTGCTGGCGAACGGAATTGTCCCTGATTTCCAGATTGAGATGGAAAACGTGGACCTTGTTTTCGAGCTAATGACCGACAAGGCGGCGAAACACGATCTCAGCGATATTTGCCTGGTGGCGTCAACAACGATTGAACCCGGTGTTGCCAATTTATTTCCGAAAAAGGCGCTCTTCTTCAGGCATTCTCTCGGCAGTTGGGAGGTGTTCAATCAGGGCCCGGAAAGCGGGTTGCAGGATGTTGGCCCGACCGTTACCAACGCCGGTTTTTCCTTCGCCCAGGAAATAGGGTGCCGCGAAGTGTATTTGGTTGGTGTGGATTATGGCTCCACCCGCCTTGATCGCCATCACGCAGCGGACTCCGATTACAAAGACGGCGGCAAGGCGGAAAACACCAACGAATGGGGCGCCCAACGCCCCGGGAATTTCGGGGGAAATGTGCATACGCATCACGTTTTCCTGTGGGCGCGGGCCACCATCGAGCAAAGTATCCGTCGATACCGGCGCGGGCGGACCTATTTCAATTGCAGTGACGGGATCGCCATTGACGGCGCGTTGCCTAAAATGCCGAAAACGCTTTCCCTTTCCTCCGATGTCGACAAGGTCGCGGAACTCAAGGCGATCATGGACGGCTTCCCTAGGTACTCCGCCGAAAAGTTTGAGGATTCGTGGTTCGCCGAAGACTGGGCCGAAAACGTGGATGGGCTTTGTGACGAACTTCTCAAGCGATGCGAAATCGAGGATGAAAGCTATCCAAACCGTTATTTGATGGAGATTGCCAGGGTCATCATTCCGCCTGACGGCAATATCGGCGCCCAACACCTGATGATTCGCGGCAGCATGCAGATGGTCCTTATCTCGGCATCGTTTTATCTGAGCCGCGTAACCGATCCCGAAAAGCTTTCTGAAATGGAAGCCATCGTTCGCGGTGAGGTTGTCCAGATCATCAAGGATATGAAAAAGGAAGCCGGCGATTTTCTGCGCGGCTTGTGGGAAGGTTCAAAACCGGCATGGGCCGAGTGAAGATGCCGTGGAAAACTAAGGAAATAGGGACGGAGTGTTCCAGATGACGGATAGTTCCAAATACTTCGAACAGTTGGAGGACGCGGTCGATTCCATCGTTGCCAAGGATTTGGACGCGGCGATCGAATTCTGTAACGAGGCCATTTCCGCAGCGCCTGACAGGGCCGAAGGGTACGCTATCCTTGGTCTCGTGGCGATGCAGATGGAAGATGCCGGACGCGCGGTCGAATTGCTGGAACGCGCTCATCAGATGGATCAGGGATGCCAGGATTACACGGACGCCCTGGCCGTGATCTACGCGAAAGCCGGAAAGCTGGCCGATAGCCTCTACTATGCCAAGCTTTCGCTGACCCTGGAGCCGCACCCGGAACTGAGACAGATCATCCCCGCGGTATTCCGTAACTATCAGGACGCTTTGAATACCGCGACGCCGTCACCGCACTACGTCAATGGCGTCATCAACTTCAACATGCACGAGTACGAAAAGGCGGTGGATTCCTGCCACAAGGAACTTCGGATCAATGATCGCCACGCCGCGTGTTATGTCGTGCTGGCGCGTTCTTACGCCGCCCTTGGGAAATTCGAGCACGCGGTGGATGCGTGTCACGCGGCGGTTCATATCGACCTGACCACGCCTAAACTTTACGAATGCCTGGGCGATAGTTTGATACGCTTGGGCCGGTTCGACGAAGGAATTGCCTGCAAGCAAGAGGCCCTATCGCTGGCGCCGGATGATTATCGCCTGGCGGCGGATGTGTTGGCTTCGCTGGCCTATTCTCCGGATGGGAAGTGGCGGGACGCGGCCGACGAACTTAACGAATTGAACAAGCTTGTCGGTGCGGACGCGGAACAGATTGATCTGGCGGATTTGCCTGCGGACCCGGACAAGAAGAAGATTAGAATCGGATACGTCTCGGACGGATTCTGGGACAGCCCGGTATCACAATTCCTGGAGGCGGCCTTCGAAGGCCACGATAAGAGCCGCTTCGAGGTCTACGGTTATCAGCAGAATAACTACCAGGATACGACAACGACCCGTTTCAAGTCGCTTGCCGACAAATGGCTTTCCATTTTTGATTTGGACGATGATACCGCCGCCAACATTATTTCGCGCGACAGCGTCGATATTCTGGTCGATGCATGTGGGAATGCGGAAGGTCGCAGCCTGGCGCTTTTTGCCCGGCGCGCTGCAGGCGTACAGGTTGGATGGCTGGGTTGGCCGCGCGGCGAGGGTCTGGACACCATCGACTTTCAATTGACCGACGCGGTGACGTCGAACAATGAAGAGGCGTTCCCCGGTGGGGCCAAGAGGGTTCCCTTGGACAGCGGGTTGGTCGCGTTTAACGCCGGTTCCGTTGCCATGGACGTTGAAAAACTGCGTGTCTTTCCAGCCTTTGAGGCGGGTCTTATCACCTTCGGCGGCATTTGCGATTTGGCGAGGCTGACGCCGTCAGTTGTACGGGCGTGGTCGGGTGTGTTGCACGCTGTTCCCGCAAGCCGCCTTCTGCTGGGCTATGTCGGCTTTGTTTCCTTGGCGGTAAAGGCGCGTGCGAAGGAGCTGTTTTCCCATTTCGGCCTGATTGATCGGGTAACGTTCCAAGTGACACCGCCGGAGGTCTCGGCGCAACACGTCTTCTTTTCGCAGGTTGATATTTTTCTCGATACCTTCCCGGTATCGGCGGCGGTGGAGACGTGCGAAGCCATGCTGGTGGGTATTCCCGTGGTGACCATTGAAGCTGCGCGAAAGACCGCAGTGTCCAGCGCGAGCATCCTTCATGCGGCGGGTAAAGCCGAATGGGCGGCGCCAACCGAAGAGGCGTTCATTCAAATCGCAGCGGGGCTTGCGGCAAACCCGACCGGATTGTCCGAGCAACGAACGTCGTTGCCGAAAGATATGGCGAATTCGGCCCTATGCGATCGACGCGCTTTTGCCCAAGCGATGGAGGCGGCGTTCCTTCAGATGCTGAAGGCCCGTGTTTCCGATTAGGCTTTTGGAAAAGGGCTACGCGGAGGCTAGCTATGAGCCAGTCTGACGGCGAAAAAGGTATTGTGCTTCTGCCGATTTCGCACGTCGACCACGGCAATATTAACGAGTTGTCCCGCCATCTGGGCGAGGGGTTTTCCCAAATTGGCCTGGATCCGGTTTTCATCGACATGCGAGACGGCATGGCGCCGGCGGTGGATGCCATCATCGAATGGGTGTCGACCGGCAGGGTCCGCCTGTATGTAACCGTCAACGCACTCGGATTTCCGCACCAGTCACAGGACTTGTTTGCCAAGAACGACGTGAAACTATTTTTCATGTCGCTGGATCATCCCAGTTACGTCGTTGATTTGATTATGGAAATTCCGGCTGGAGCCGGGGTGAGCTTTCCGACCAAATCAAACATTCCGCTGGCGCAAAACGGCCTGCGAAAGGATGTGGCGTTTCATCATATCCTTCACGCATCGCACGAACGCACCGTGCGGTCCTGGGATGAACGGGACATTCCAATCTTTCTCGTCGGCAATCTTGAGGAAAATCCGGCGGCGATGAAACACCGCTGGAAAGAGCAAGGCAACGACGTGGCGCGGGTTTTGAGGGAAATGGAAATCGTTTATCGCGAGAACCCGCTGATCGCCCTTGAAGAGGTCGGGGCCGAGGCTCTGCGTCGCGAAATACAACATCAAGTCGACATGAGAAGCTTCCTGAATCTGTTGGTCCTGTTTGATCGGTACAATCGAAGCGTTTGCCGAAAACGGCTTTTGGATGCGATTCCGGATTTGCCGGTGACGGTGGTTGGGAATTGGGACGGTTACCCAGCGGAAAAAAGGGCAAAAGCAAGTTTCCTTGGTCCGGTCGATTCCCCCGTTGTTGCCGAGATGGTCGGAAGGTCGAAGATCGTGTTGGACGTCTTGCCCACTTATTACGGCTCGCACGAACGCGTTTTTGCCGCCATGGCCAGCGGTTCGATTGTTGCGACGACGGCAAAAAACTATCCCGACGCCCTGACAACGGACGGCGGATTGGTGGAATTGGATGTGGGAAGTACGGTCCAGGAGACTCTGGCGGCGCTTCTTGATGACGACATGTCTGCTCAGGAAACGGCCGGCAAAGGGTTGGCGGTCTTTCGCGCCGGCCACAGTTGGACGGACCGGGCCCGTCAAATCTGGAACGCGGTCGAGGCGGGCGGATTCTAACCATTTCGTAACGATTGTCGTGATAATTCGGAGAACAAGATTATTCGGGAGTTTTGCCTGCGGTATTGGCAGATTACCTCATATTTTCTATTCTGACGGAAATGAGCGCTAGGAGAAGCTATGGCCTATGAAAATCAGCCTCCGGGTCCGGGTTACGGCACGGTCCCCCAAGGTGGAATGCCGCAATACACTGAGGCGTGGGCCCTGGTCGAGGCGGCGCGCCGCATGGCCGAAGCGACGCTGGCCAAAGATTCGAAGACGGCCATGCGCGATGCGTTGCGGCTGAATTGGCGGCTGTGGACGATCTTCCAGGCGGAATTGACCGCAGGCACCAGCAATGTTTCCGAAGAAGTCCGGATGAACATGCTGACGCTGTGCAAGTACATCGATCAGCACACGGTCGATGCAATCCCCTTCCCAACCGAAGAGAAGATTGCCGTGCTCGTCGAGATCAACCGCAATATCGCCAACGGCATGCTGGAAAGCCTGAACAAGGCGACCAAAGAGGCTGCGGAAGCCGCGGGGATCGATCCGACGGAGACCGATGTGCCACCGCCGGCGGACGCACCGACTTCTTTCGACGAAGAGGTTTAAGCGCAAAGCCGGGCTCCCTTGAGGCGTCAAGCCGATGACGAAAACCGTCGCCACCATAGAGGCCCGCATGGGCTCCACCCGGTTGCCGGGCAAGGTCTTACGAGAGATCGTCGGCAAGCCGGTTCTGGAACTGATGGTCGAACGGCTGCGCCTTGTTCCGTCCGTGGACGCCATCGTCATTGCGACGACGGAAAACGAGGCCGATCTGCCCATTGTTGAACTGGCCGAACGGCTTGGCGTCGGATCTTTTCGCGGCAGTGAAGACGACGTAACGGCCCGCCTTTTGGGAGCCGCCAAGGAACACGCGATTGATGTCATTGTCGAAACCACCGGCGATTGTCCGCTGATCGACCCCGGTCTGGTCGAGCAATGCATCGGCGTCTACCGGGAAAGCGGCGTCGATTATGTTTCAAACGTATTGGAACGCACGTACCCCATCGGCATGGATACGCAGGTGTTCTCGACTGATGTGTTGGCCGATGTCGCGCGGCGCACGGATGATCCATTCGACCGCGAGCATGGCTCGGTGTTTATCTACCGGAACCCCGCCATCTATTCGTTGAAAAACGTTCCCGCGCCGGGCGAACTTACCGATCCCGATCTTCGCCTGACCCTTGATACGGCGGAGGATTTCCAGGTGATCAGCCACATTTTCGAAGATCTTTACGCGGGCGACCCGGCCTTCGATCTCGCCGCCATACTGACCCTGCTGCGCGAGCGGCCAGAATACCGCAAAATCAGCGAGAAAGTGGCGCATAGATATGTCTGAACACCTGTCGGCGCTGATTGTGGGTTGCGGAAATATCGCCGGCGGGTACGACGAGGCGCGAACCGGGGACGAGGTTCTGTCCCATGCCGGAGCCTATGGATGCCATCCGCGTTTCACGGTTTCAGCTTGTGTTGAGCCCGACGAAGCCCGCCGCGCCGCATTCATGGAACATTGGAATGTGGCTGACGGGTTTGCAAATCTGGCCGATTGCCGCGCAAGCGGCATGGAATTTGATGTGGCCAGCATTTGCGTTCCCACTGCCGCGCATGAAGGCGTTTTGCGCGAAGTTCTGGGCATGCCCGTGCGTGCGGTCTTTTGCGAAAAACCGTTGAGCGGTGCCGTGGAAACATCGCGTGCCCTGGTCACCGATTTTGCCTCGGCGGGTCGTCCGCTTTGCGTCAACTATTTACGGCGCTGGATGGCCGATATGGACCGGGTGCGCCAATCCATAGCGTCCGGAGAGTGGGGGGCGGTGCAATCCGTGGTCGGGCATTACACCAAGGGAATCATGAACTGCGGCAGTCATATGATCGACCTGCTGCATTTCCTTGTCGGTCCATTGACGCCGACGGACGTGTTCAAGAAGCGCGTCGATTTCGATGCGAACGACCCGACCCTGGACGCGCTGCTTTTCACCCAGGGCGGAGCGCCCGTGTATCTGGTGGGAAGCGACAGCCGCGACTTCTTTACCTTCGAGATCGAAATTACGACGCAAAAGGGGCGGGTGGTCATCGAAGATCAGGGGGCCGCGATGCGTTTCCGGCATGTGGCGAACAATCCGCTGTTCCCAGCGTATCGGGTCCTGGAGCGGGGCGAATGGACGGCCACGGATTTAGGTTCGGCGATGGTGTCGGCCGTCGATAATCTGGCGCGCCATCTGGATCACGGGGACCCGTTGGCCAGTGACGGGCATAGCGCGCTTGAAGCCGAAAATGTATGTGCCCGGCTTTTGGAACTTGCGGAAGAGAGATTGTCATGAGTGCCTTAGCGTTGTTGGGCGGATCTCCGGTTCGCACCAAACTGTTTCCGGCCTACGAGGTGATTGGCGAAGAGGAAAAAAAAGCCGCCGCACAAGTTTTGGATTCAGGAATTCTCTCGCGATACCTCGGCACCTGGAGCGATGATTTTTTCGGCGGTCCCGAGGTGCTCGCCTTTGAGGCAGAATGGGCAAACGCCTATTCCGCGCGCCATGCCGTTAGCGTCAATTCGGCGACCAGCGGGCTTTATGCGGCGGTTGGGGCCGCCGGTGTCGGACCGGGCGACGAGGTTATCGTATCGCCTTACACCATGATGGCCTCGGCAACCGCCCCGGTGGTGTTCAATAGCGTTCCGGTGTTTGCCGATATCGATCCGCACACTTTTTGTCTCGACCCCGAAAGCATCCGCCAGCGCATCACGCCCAGAACCCGCGCCGTCGTGGTTGTCCATCTTTTTGGTCAGGCCGCCGATATGGACGCCATCATGGAAATCGCCCAACGTGAAAACCTTGTGGTTATCGAGGATTGCGCACAAGCCCCCTTCGCCACCTATAAAGGCCGACCGGTGGGAACGCTGGGCCATATGGGCGTATTCAGCCTGAATTATCACAAACACATCCATACCGGCGAGGGTGGCGTGGTTACCACCAACGACGATGGTTTTTGTGAACGCGTGCAGCTTATTCGCAACCATGCTGAGGCCGTTGTCGCAAAAAAGGGCGTTGCCGATCTGGTCAACATGATCGGCTTCAATTTCAGGCTCGGCGAAATCGAGGCGGCAATCGGCCGCTGCCAGTTGCGCAAGGGGCCCGATCTGGTGGCCGCGCGGCGCGCCAACGTGGCTTATCTAGAGGAAAAACTGACGGGGCTTCCCTGCTTGAGCCTGCCGAAGATCGGCTCCGGGAATTTGCATTCCTATTACGTGCACGCGTTGACGTTCGACGCGGAAGCGACGGGAATACCGCGCGCCCTGTTCGTGAATGCCCTTAAGGCCGAGCTGGCGGCCTGCGAGTTGCGCGAACGCGAGGGACCATTGGTTGGTGCGGGATACGTCCGACCCCTGTATTTGGAGCCCATGTACCGCGAAGTCGCGGGATATGGCAAAACCGGATGCCCGTTCACCTGCCCGCATTACGAAGGATCGGTCGACTACGCGCAAGGCCTGTGTCCACAGTGCGAGGAAGCGCATTTTCAGACATTGATAACCCACGAGTTAATGCGCCCGCCGATGACACCGGCGGATATGGACGATGTTGCCGACGCCTTCCATAAGGTCGTCGAAAATCTGCCTGCCCTACGCGATCATCATCGGCGCAACCCGGAATGAGCGGCCAATCCCGGGTCCTGTTCGCCGCGCACGATCCCGGAGGGGCAAGGTTTCTTTCGCCCGTTATTCCGATGGTCTTGGCGCGCGGGCTTGAGGTGATGCTTGCCGCCACCGGACCGGCCGCTGATATCTGGCGTTCCCTTGGCGACGTGACCGGCGACACAAAAACGGCGCTGGCTGAATTCGCGCCGCACCTTGTTGTGACGGGGACCGGATTTGGCGATTTCGAACGGGCCATTTGGTTGGCGGTGCGGAATCGGGCCGTTCCGTCGGTGGCGGTTATCGACGCGTGGACGAACCTGCGCCGCCGTTTCTCCGGCGAGAGCGGCGTTGAAGTCCTGCCCGACGCTTTGTGCGTTCCCGATCAAATCATGGCCGACGAAATTGCGGCGGGTGGATGGTGCACGTCACGGGTTCACGTTACCGGGCACCCGCACCTGCAAGAAACGGTCCAGCGCTTGAAGAACCAACGGATTGGCCACCTTCGGTCGGAACCGCCAATTGTTGCCTTTTTCTCGGAACCGGTCATCCAGGATCATGGGGGCGCCAGTGTCGTCGGGTACGATCAATTCGGCGTCATGGATGCGGTCGTTGGCGCGCTGGGGTCACTGGGCGCGGCGCGCCTGATCGTGCAACCTCACCCCCGTGAACACCGCGAAAACTGGGCGCGCTGGCTGGAAGACAAACCCGAAGACGCCAAGCGTCGAATATCGATTGGCGAGTGGCGAACGGACGAGTTGCTAAACCGCTGCGATGCCGTTGTGGGGATGACCTCGATGGTCCTGGCCGAGGCTGCACTGTCGGGCATTGCGTCGTTGTCACTGCAACCCGGACGCAAGGCCGAGATCAACCCTCTGATGGGTCGTATCGCGCAAATCGACATCGTTTCCGACCCGCATGGAATTGCGGTGGCGCTGGGTCGGCTGGTTGGCGGCGGTGTTCAACCGATCCAATCAGACCAAGGTATGGACGCGATTTTGTGCGACGCCAGGCGCAGGTTGATGGGCGCGATTGAAACGGAACTTGCGTTTTCCTGAACCAATTGAGAATGCACGAGTTTCTTGACTTGCGGGGGCGTTGAAAGCACACTTTAAGGGCACAGGAGAATTCGTCGAATTTCGGATATGGTTCGCCAGACGGAGGGTTTCCGATGACTGCCACTGACATGGCCAATGACCAGTTGAACGTTCCGGAAGAGCAGGCGTTTGCCCTCTCCCGCGCCGCCATCCTGTTGGATCAGGCGCGGCAGAATTTCTCCGACAGAAATGCCCTTGGGGCGGCCCTCAATGAAAATCTGGAGACGTGGGTGGTGATCAAGACCATTGCGGAAGGGCCGGGCAGCGGTTTTTCCGAAACGGTGAAGCAAAATTTGGTGCGGTTGAGCAATTTCGTCGCCGACATCACGTTCAAAAGCGCCGATGACATCTCCGAACAAACCATCGATACGTTAATTAATGTCAATCTTCAGATTAGCGAAGGTTTGTTGGAGGGCGCGGGTAGAAATTAGCTTTCTGCCCACCTGAGATTGATTGATCGCGCTCGGCCAAACCTCAATGCGACTACACTGTGCTGATCCATACGGCGAGAGATGTGGGGTTGTTCGGGGTCGTGTCATATTTCTCGATTTCCACATGTTCAATGCGGATATCGCCCTTCTCCTCTGCCAGCTTCAGGCACGAAAAAAAGTTCAGATTCCAACCCTGATCATGCATAAAATTCCGGTGGGTCGGGGAATTCGGAGCTGACGGGTCAGCCTGAAATCCGAAAGGTTCCAGGTGGACTCCGCGAACGCCGGGCGCGGCTCGCGCCAGTATGGAAAAGTAGTTGTTGGGAATTATCGAGACCTGCTCGATGGAATGGCAGGTGAAAACCAGGGGTTTCTCGACATCGGCCATAAAGCCCAGATCAGGAGCCGCGTGGTCAATGAAGGGGACGTCCATCGGTTCCGATCCATCCAAATCGGCCAGTTTGGCGCACAATGAGCGTCCCGATTCCGTGTATTCGGCGCCGAACCAACGGAATTTTTGGTCTTTGAGCAGCCGCATCAGACGGAATAGATTAATGCCGTAACCACAGCCCAGTTCGATGATCGCATCCGTGTCGGCATCAATCAGGTCGGCAATTATGGCCATTCTCTCATACTGGCCTTGGATGTATTGACCAATTTTGTTGGCGTCATTCCGATCTGGGATTAGTTCGAACGAAACCCTTCCGGTCAGATATCGGCGCCTTACTCCCGTTTCGTCCGGCTTTCGCCTCGTTCTTTCGACCACCAACCGATGGCTGAAGTCGAACGCACAGAAATTATCCAAAATTTCGTAAAGTCCACCCCCGCCATTTGCGATCATGCCTTCGATTACCTGAGAGCGGGCCGCCCAAGCGTATTCGTAGAAACTCTGGTTGGTCAAAGGGATCATCGAGGCCTCGATTCAAGAAACAGCCGACGATAGCCGAAGGGACCGGGGCAAACAACACCAGAGCAAATTTCCGATCTTGAGATGGGAGAGCTTCGCATTGGCTGCCGATGGGTTATTGGGTAGACAAAACGTTGCCCCGGGATATTCTGCTTCTATTGACCCCGATTTTTGTTCCCGGACGGGTTTCGTTAGGAGATGGTATGGAAAAATTCGCGCGCCTTGAGCAATTTCTGAGCGAATGCAGAAACGATATTTATCCCGAACCCCTGGCTGAACCACATATCTCCATTACCAATCAAATGACGAAACACCTTATGGACGAGCATAAGTTCGCCGCGGGTGCGCGGGTTCTCGATGTTGGGTGCGGCGAAGGGCTGGCCATGGAGAAGTTCAAGGAAGGGGGGCTCGATCCGGTCGGCATTACCTTCGGAGAGGACTTAAGGGCGTGCCGGGACAAAGGGCTTGAAGTCCATGAAATGGATCAGTCGTTTCTGGAATTCGATGACGCGGTTTTTGACCTTGTGTGGTGCCGTCATTGCCTGGAGCACAGCATCTTCCCAAGCTTCACCCTGTCGCAGTTCATGCGCGTATTGAAGCCGGGCGGGCTTTTGTATGTTGAAGTCCCGGCGCCGGATACGGCGTGTCACCACGAAAGCAACGCCAACCATTACAGCGTTCTGCCTAAATCCATGTGGGCGCACCTAATCGTACGGACGGGCTTTTCCCATCCGCAGGTCATAGATATGAATTTCGACGTGCCCGCCGGACCGGACGTGTATTGGGCCTTTATCCAAAGTAAACCGGAAGCGTGATCTTCCTGCCCAGGCTTGGCTGACGCCTATTCCAGGATTTCACCGTGTTCCTTGCGGAACACCTCATACTGCTTGCGGTATTTCTTTTTCTCGTCGGCCGCCATCCAGGGGATGTCCATCCACTCGTTGTATTTGAAGTGGGATGACGCGCCGTGTTCGGCCCAATCGGCCAGGGACTTGGGCTCGATATAACCCTGTTCGTCCAATAGCTGGTACAGCTCGGTTCCCGGAAGCGGCCTGAAGAAAGTTGAGCTCAGGCGGAAGGCCGGATGCGCTTTGCGGATTTCCCAGATGTAGTCGATGGTTTTCTTCAGATCTTCGGTGGTTTCACCGGGAATGCCGAAAATCAGGCCCGAAATCATCTTGATGCCGGCCTGATCCATTCGCTGGGCCACACCCTTGAACATCTCAAGGTGCTTCTTGCCCTTTTTCATGACCTCTTCGGCAATGTAGGCGCTACCCGATTCAAGACCGACAATCAGGAACGACAGATTTACGTTCTTGTCGTTGATGTCGATCAGCTCTTCTGTCGTGTATTTGTTCAACTCGACGGCGCGGGCGTCTCCCATCCAGGTAACGCCGGGATATTCCGTATCCAGCAGGTCGACAATTTGCGAAACCCGTTTTTTGTCGGTGAACAGCGTTGCGTCGAAAAAGCAAATCTGTTCGAAAGCGAAGTTATCGTGCAGGGTCGCCAGATCCTGACGCACGAATTCCATCGGCTTGGGCACCCATTTTCGATAATGCGGCGTTGCGCAAAACGTGCACCGCGCGGGGCAGCCGTAATGGGCGACGTACATCACCCTTTTGGTTTGTTCGTTGATGTAACTCGCAAGGTTGATCTTGTGGTAGGGAAGGGGGTCCCAGAGCGTGGTGTCAAATTTCTTCGATGCGGGCTCGATAGCGACTTCAATCATGTTTTTTCGCGAGAGCCCCGGGATCGCCTTGATGCCATCCCGACCGTTTTCAAGCAGCTCGGTAATCAGTTCGTAGAACGGAGCTTCGCCAAAACCGGAAACCGCGAAATCTACGTGTTTGTCGGCGATGGTTTGCTGCGGAAGGGCCGTAACATGAGGACCGCCTGCCACCGTAATAATGTGGGGATGCGATGCCCGGACCCTCTTAAGGATCTCGTAGCCGCAATGGGTCTGGTATCCGGTGAACATGGTGATGCCCATCACGAAGGCTTCATCCAATAGTTCATCCAGCCGGGCCGGATCATCGACACGCTGGTCGAATATTTCGAAATCAAGGCCCAGCCGTACCAAAGGCGCGGCCACCGAAAGGCCGCTGACCGGGATGTGGTGGTATTCCTTCTCGCCGTCGATGCGCGGGAAGACCAGAAGAACCTTTTTTGACTTATCCATACCAACTCCCACATTCTTGTGGTGCGGAGCACACCAGTTCCCACATTCTTGTGGCAAGCGCAACAAAGCGCTGATGCTAAGATGTAGATGTGGGCGGGGACAGGGTAATTCAAGATGGTTAGGAAAACCTGAATCGGCGAATCGAACCATGATCAAGGCCAGCAAGAGCAGACCTCCGTGGTTTTCGGGCGGGCTTGCCATAACGCAACAGGAATTTTTTGACGCCGTGACGCGAAAAGACCGGCGTTCGGCGCAACGCTTGCCGGCCTTTTTCGACCAATGCGCGGATGTGGGACTAAGCGTCGAACGGGCGGATTCGGCAATGGTGCTTTACTGGTTGGACTCCGCTCATGGCCGCGTGAAATTCGGAACGATCTTCAAGAATGGCCGTATCGATACCAATCATATTTGCGCCATGGCCCGCGAAGTGGGTGCGCGCCAAATCGGCGAAGATTATCTGGACGGTGTCGCCGCGTTGATCGACGGCGCAAGTGCGCTCAAGTCCGGAAACGACATGACCTGGCGGGTTATGAAAGACGGGCAGCTTCCCGAAATCGCCGAATTTCTTGACGTGTCTCGCGAATGGCTGGAGCTGATAGAAGATTGTATGGGAAAATTCAGGGCCCTGACAGCTGACTGATTTACAGTGGAACCCGCCACACAGTCTCGGTCACCAGCCGCGACGTGAACCCTTTCTTGAAGAATCCGATATTGAATTCCTTGGGCTCGACCGTGCCGCGCGCATGGACTTCGCCCAGATCGAAACGGCGGAGCCCCCGGTTCTTGGCGCGCACCATCGCATCGAATAGCGGCCAGTGGCCGATGGGCTTTTCAAACCTTTCGCGATCATAGACGGCCAGAAAATATAGAGCGGTCGGCCCTTCGTCGATGACCATCGTGCCTGCGACCAATTCACCGTCTTGCGCAAAACCCATGCTGATTTCGCCGTGGCCGATGCTGATTTGCCGGAACAGTTCGTCCCATGTGGGTTGGGCGTGAACGATGCGCCCGGCGGTTTGCGCATGAAAATCGCTTAATTTTTCGAGCAATAGGCGATCCGGATTGGCCGCGTTGACGTATTCAAGGCGGATATTGTCCCGGCCCCAGTTGATCAGCGATTTATAGCTGCTTCGAAGGTCGCTTTTCAGTTCCTCCCCGGACAATTCCAGATCCGCTTCGGCGCGAATTCGCAGGCCCGGTTTTCCATCCCGGTCCAGACACGCCTTGTCAATCAGACCCAGCGATCCCGTCGGCGGACCGGCGGACAGGAAGGCTTCCGTCGCGCTGTGCTCGGCGGCGATTTGCCCGATCTTTTCAAACGCCGCATTCAGGCTCTTGCGTTGGGCGGTCGGCGGTAGACCGGCGGCAAAATTGAAGCGTATGGGAAAGCCGAAATGCGAAAGTTCGGTGTCGCGCAGGGCGCATTGAACCAACAGAACCGGTCCGCCGTTATCGGTGACGACGAAAGCCAAATCAAGTGAGGCTTCTCCAAGCGCGATGGCGTAGTAGTTCCGGCCCACATTGCCGTAAACCGGATGATCCTTGCCGCCCGAAAAGACCTCGTGCGCGGCCATTTCCGTATAAACTTCGGAAGCCGCGCCATGATCGATAAATTCAAATCGTCCCATTTGGCCGTCCTACCTAGCCAATTTTCCTTAAATCGGCAGGAAGTTATGCAGACTCAATGAGCGGATGCGCGCCAGTGCCTGGTAGGACGCCTCCAACGCCTGCGAGTCATCCAGAAGCCGCGATACGGCTTCCAGGCGATCAATGTTCTCGGTGTCGGCGATCTCCGCCTCGAAAAACCCAATGAGCTGTTTATGTGAATCGTTCATCTGGTTGATGAGAACACGATCAAAGGCAAGATCGCGCTGGATTTGTTCCACGTTACTGGTCAATTCCGTTCCGTACGGCGGGGTGCCGCTGACCGTTGCCGTGAGCCCGATGTCCAACAGGGCCATAACGTCGTTGACGCGCGTCGTGTTTTGATCCAACCCGCCTTCCGTTCCGAAATCGCCCTGCGCCAGGATGGATATGGCGCGAATGACTTTTTCGAAGGCCGGATCAATCGCGGTGAGGTCGTAACTGAAGCTCCGATCATCATCGACGCGATGTGAAATGGTGGTTTTGTCGCCCTTGTAGTACGAGGTGGCGGTCAAGGTTCCGTCAACTTCGGTGCCAACGCCGCCTTCGTCGGTAAGGTACTTGGGTTTAACGACAATATTGGTCCCATCGTTGGAAACGACCGTATACGTCCCGTTGTTGCTGGTTGTTCCACCTATGGTAAACGCTTCACCCACGCCGATCCCGGCCAGTGATCCTACTGTGCCTGCGGTGATGGTGTCGGTCGCGCGAACGAAGCTCAGATCGGTCAACTCGACGCTGTTCAGGACCGTCCCGTCAATTTTCGTGAGGGTCGCTGCGGCTTCGTTGGCTTCATCGGTCAACATTTCGGTTACGAGGTCCATCGTCGTTCCGCCTCCGCCGACGGATTGAACCGTATAGGTGCCGTCATTCGATGCGGTTCCCGAAACGGTAAACTTCGCTCCGGCGTCGATGTTGGCGAATTGGCCGGTCGTCGCGGTAATCCGGCTGACGCCCGCTCCGGCGTCTCGTTCGAAAATTAGCCAGTCGGTAAGTGGCGTTGCCGCACCATCCTGGGAAATCGAAAAATCCGACAAATGGGCGTCGCGGGTGGTCGGGAAGGTTACGGTCGCGCCGTCGTATTCGGTTTGGAAAGCGGCAAGGGTCGTCAATCCGAGGTCGGCCGGCTGGGTGGTGACCCGGGCGCCGGAAAGCAAAAAGCGTCCATCGGCTTCGGTATTCAAATAGCTTTCCACCGTCTTGAGCGTCTGAAATGCCCAGTCCTGAATATCCTTGACGCTTTGTTCCGAAAAATCATCGGCCTGCTTGAACGTAAGAAGCACGTCCTGGAAGTCCTTGACGGTTTTTTCGAGGCCGGTAATGGAGGCTTCGGCGACTTCGAGGCGAAGATCCATGATCTCGTTGTTGCGGACATATTGCGCCAACAAATCGTTGGTATTTTCGATGTTGATAAGATGTTGGGATTCATTGGCGATGCCGCTGTAGGTCTGCGACTTCTTCTCGGTCGAAACCTGGGTTTCCAGGTCGTGAAGTCGCGATTGGGTATTGAGAATGTACCCGATAAGGGCGTTGCTGGCGGCGAGATCGGCGATACGCGACATGGAAATTCTCCCTAACCCACGGTCCGATCAAGGACGTCGAACATTTTCTGAATGACACTGACCACCCGGGCTGCGGCCGCATAAGCCTGTTCGAAAAGAATCAGGTTGGACATTTCCTCATCCAGGTTTACGCCGCGAAACGTGTCGGACTTGTTTTGAAGCGATCTGGTCAACGTGTCGTCGATCACCCATTGGGATTCATTGGTGTCCGCCAGGCTTGCGTTTCGCGAAACGATGGCTGCGCCGTATTGGCTGAAAGAGGTGGAAATCTCGCCAATTCCCCCCGCTGTCTTGAAAGTTATGGCGGCATCGAACTGCTCGGCCAAAGCCTGAACGGTCGTGTCGTCGCCAAGACTCGTTTGGTACTCACCCGAAGCGCCAATAGCGGCATCCCATTGGATGGCGCCGCTTGAGACCTTGGATGGCGAATTGAGAATATCCGCCCGCACATCCAGGGCCGTCGACACGCTGGAGTCCGTCCTATGCATGCCGATGGTGGTCAATAGCGTTCCTGTGGTGGCGGTGACTTCAAGATCTGAGCCATTGTCGTGGGCAATTCGAAGCCGGAAACCCGCGCCGTCTGGAATAACGGATGCGGTGACGTTGGCGACACCGTTGGTGATGGATGTGGCGATTTCAGTAAGCGTGCTGCCGGCCGTAATGGCAAGTGTCACGTCGGCGCCGGCTGAGAGGGGCAGGGTAGAGGTGCCGTCGACGAACCGAAGCGTCGTAGCCGAAGCCGTAAATCCGGCAGCCATGACGTCCGATTCGTGCATGTTTCGCGACATCCCATCAACGAAGAAATCGTTGAGTCCGAAGAAGTTGGAAAATCCGCTTACCGTTTCATCCACGGTTCCATCGCCGTCGGCATCAAAACCGATCTCTGCATCGGCGGCCGTGCTTCCATTTGCGCTGGCGGCCTCGTCACGGAAGGCCAGATAGAGGCTGGTTGAATTCAGCTCGATATTGAATTCGCCTTCGTTGTCGATGGAAACCGTCGCCGCAGCGGTGCCGCTGGCCTGCAACCAGTCCTCGACGGTTGCCGCAACTTCGGCGATGGACCACGGGCCACGCGAGGCTTGGGCGCCGGTGCCGTAGGTGGCGCTTTGCATGATGGTGTTTAGCGTTGTCACGGCCGATTGGTTGCCGGTGCTATCGAACAGGGCGATGGTGACGTCATCGACGCTATTGGTGGGATCTAGCGTGATTGTTTGAGTGTCCGTATTGTTGGCCGCGTCCGTCGTGTCCAGAAAATGCCGGGTGCCATTCATGGATTGCAACCCAGGGAACGGAATTCCGCGGTTATGGATCTGGTTGAAGGAATCGCGCAGATTGGCGGCGAGTGAATCGATTTGGCTTTGCAGATCGGGCAGGATCTGGTCGCGCATTTCGATCAGGCCCTTGAATTCGCCGTCGGCGATCTCGTTTGTGATGTCGTTTGCCGAAATGGCGGTTCCCAGATAGAGGGCTCCTATGTCGCCCTCGGCGTGGGTCGTCGAGGGCGTCATTGAACTTGCGGCGGAATGACTAAGGCTGGAGGCGACGTTGTCGACAAGGGTCCGTCCGGAGGACGTGAAAACAATCACGTCACCGTCGCTGCGGTAAAAGTAGCGAACGTCGAGGATTTTGGACAATTCGTCGAGGGACTGATCACGCTGATCCCTAAGATCGGTGACGTCGGCGGTCACTGTCTGATTGCGAATGATCTTATCGTTCAAATCCGCGATCTGGGCGGTCAATCTGTTTACGCGATCCACCTTCTCTGCAATGGCCCCATCGGCCTGAACCCGCAAATCCTGGATGGTTTGGCTCATCTGTTGGAATTTGAGAGTTATGTTCTGAGCCTGGCGAACCAGCTCGCTCTGCTCCAGAGTCTGGTTCGGAGAAACGGCCAACGTTTCAAGGGCCGTTGTGAATTCCGCCAGGATATGGCTCAGCGACTGGTTCTCGGAAGGTGTGCCGAACAGATCCTGAAGGCGTGCGTAGTAATTCGTCTTGGCGTCAAGCGTGCTTACTTTGGCCAGTTGCAGACGCAGGCTCTTGACCAGACCTTCATCGACGGCACGTGTGACATCGGCCAACTGAACGCCAGCGCCGACACCGCTAACGACACGCTGTTCAAGATTGACGATCTTGCGCGAGTAGCCCGGCGAATTGACGTTGGCGATATTGTTTGCCACCGTGTCGAGGGCTGCCTGGTTGACCAGAAGACCGCTTTGGGCGGTACGAAGGGCCATTGTGATGGTGCCGGCCATGGTGAGCCCTTTCAACTAAATCTAAAGCAATTTGTCCAACGAGATCGGGATATTCCCTGGTGCTGCCTGGCTTGGTCCTTTGCTCACCACGCCCGAATTGGAATAGGTTCCGGGGCCGGGGGTATTGGCTTTGACAGCCTCGGTGACCTCGTGAAGGACCCGACGGTTTGCCTCCATGGCAACCTGTAACCTCATCGCGTTTTCTTCGCTTAGCGCTTGGATTTCCTTGCTGAGAAAGCGAAGCTGATCCATAAGAATTTCGTCAACCTCTGCAATGTCTTCATCCGTCGCGTGCTCGGACAAGCCGACGATGCGGCTTTCATAGACCCGGCTGGTTTCGTCTTTTTCGTTGATAAGAGCTTGGACGTCGCCGGTCCGGTGATCGCGAAGCGCGGTGTTCTCCTGAATCAGAAGTTCGGCAAGGCGTTTGCTTATGATGATCAGATCGCTGATCCGTTTTGAGGCGTCCATGACTATCGGACCTCCTGCATCTTGATAATCTCGTTCATGACCATGTCGGCGATGCCGACGCCGCCGGCCCGCGCGAAAGCCTTGCCGAATTCGTCCACCTGCAGGGAACGCCACATCTGTTCCGCCTGCCCGCCACCGAAGGGACCGTCTGAATCCATTTCGGCGAACATCGGCTGCAGCATCTGCCCCAGAAAGAATGCTTCGAAATCCTGCGCCGTTTCGCGGGCGTGAGTCATGTCAGATCCGGGCCGAATTTTCGGTGCTTGACGGCTTGCAGCCATCGCGGTCTGACCGTCCATCGCCATGAGCGTATCGGTCATCACATCACCTCGATCTTGGCTTGCAGGGCGCCTGCGGACTTGATCGCCTGTAAGATTGTGATCATGTCGCGCGGGCCGATTCCCATGGCGTTCAACCCGTTAACCAGCTCCTGCAGGGTGATGCCGGGTTCAAGAACAGCGAGTTGGTTCTCCTCGCCTTCGTCCACGGCGACATCGGTGCGATCCACCGTCGTCGTGGTGCCGACCTCGGCGAAGGGACCGGGTTGGGAAACCTGATCGGTTTCGGTAACACGGATGGTCAGGCTGCCCTGGGCTATGGCGACGGTGCTGATGCGCACGTTCTCGCCCATGACGATGATGCCCGATTGTTCATCGATGATGACGCGGGCCTGCTGGTCGGGTTCGATGCGAAGCTGTTCGATGTCGGTTAGCAGATTGACGACCTGGCCGCCGTAGTGCTGCGGCACCTTAACGTTAACGGTCGTCGGATCGCTGGGCCGCGCCGAGGCAGTCCCCAAAAAAGCATTTATTGCCTGGGATATCCGCCGCGCCGTTGTAAAATCGGGATTGCGAAGGGTCAGTTCGACCGACTTCATCCGGGCTAGATCAAACTCGATTTCGCGTTCGACGATCGCCCCGTTGGCGATCCTGGCGCTGGTTGGTACGCCCTTGGTGACGGTTTCGGCGTCGCCACCGGCGGTGAACCCGCCCACGGCCAACTGACCCTGCGCCACCGCGTAAACTTCACCGTCGGCGCCGAGCAGGGGAGTAACCAAAAGGGTGCCACCAAGCAGACTATCCGCATCCCCCAGTGCGCTGACGGTTACGTCGATGCGCATGCCCTGACGGGCGAAACCGGGAAAGTTCGCGGTAACCATGACGGCGGCGACGTTGTCTGAATCCAAGCCGGTGTCGGTGGGCTTTACGCCTAGGCGATTGAGCATGGCCTGGAGGCTTTGCTTGGTGAAATGGCCGTCCGCCAGTTCATCGCCGGTACCGTTAAGACCGACGACCAGTCCGTAGCCGACCAACGGGTTGTCGCGGATGCCTTCGAAAGTAACGATGTCCTTGATGCGCGACGATCCGTGGGCCGCCGAGGTGGCCATGGCCAGTATAGCGAGGCCGACGAGGGCTGCGGCGCAACGACGCGCCCCCGCGCGGGTTACGGACGAAACGGACCGGAAAAGGTTGGATGCTGTCATTTTCATCTTTCGTCTCAAACCGTTGTCCCAATTCATCCCAGTGGTGCCGGTTAACGGCGAACTGATACATGCGAAAATCATGCCAGCCGGAATGGTTAGGTAGAGCATTGATATTAAAAGATAAAAAATTCTATTATTAAGAAAACTAAGCGGCGGCACCGGGTCTTGCCGAGTGCTGCCGCGCTGGTTTGGGTGATGTGGAAAAAATTGCCGGGTTCCGGCAGACCTCTAGCGTTTAAGGTCCCGCGCCACCTCAGTCATTTCGTCAACGGTGCGAAACGCGGTGGCCGAGGAATTGTAGATATGCTGGGCCAGGATCATCGTCGTGAATTCGGCACCGATATCGACGTTTGATAGTTCGCGCGCCGACGGCTGGTACCATCCGGAACCCCCGCTTCCGGCCGCGACGATGTCCGCCGTTCCGGATTGTTCGGTGACGAGGTAGGTATTGCCGTTGCGTTCCTCAAGACCGTTGGCGTTGGCGAAAACGGCCAACGGAATTTTGTAAAGCGCCCGTTGGGTATTGTCGTCAAAGGTGCCAATGACCCGGCCGGTGGAATCGTATTCAAAGCTCTCCATTCGCGCGGTGGAGTTCCCGTCCTCGTAGAATCCGTGCCGGACAAAATCTCCGGCGAACTGCGTTAGTTCGCTCACGTCGACCGTGAAGCTGGAGGTCGATCCTCCGGTGAACGAGGACGTTAAGGTGACCGACGCCGGTGTCACAATCTGGCCATTTGAATCGAAAGTCAGCGTCGCCGGAACGTTGGTGGGAGTCCCCGATACGTTGGCCGTGGTAGTGGCGGTGGCGGCCGTGTTGTCGGGGTTTACCCCGCCGTCGACCGCTGTCGTCGCCGATGTGAAGGCGGTTCCGGGCGCGTCTGCGGTGATTTTGATCTCGCCGCTGGCTCCCGCGGTCGCGGTGATCGTCGGCGCCATCATCGGATTTGCGTTGATGGACGCGACCATGGTGTCGCGAATCGCGTCGATGTTGGGTTCCGTTCCCGCAGCCACATAGGTTTCGGTAACGCCGTTGACGGTAACCGTATAGGTGTCACCGGCCTCGGGCGTTCCGGCCAGGGTGATCGTATCGACCTGGGCGACGGTGTTGGCCGACATTTCCCACTGGTTTTGGGTCGAGGTCTTGGTGAAATTGATGGTGACAGGTTGCCGAGAACCAGCCGAATCCACGATATTTACGGTAAACGATTCCTTGGTGCCCGGGGTCAGGTTGGCTGGCAGGTTGGCGATAAATTGGGTCGTTGAAGTTGCCGTGAAGTCGGAGTCAAAGGCGTAGGGGTCAATTCGGAGAGGTTGAAGCGTCCCGCCGGACGTGGGGAAATTTCCTGTGGCGTCGACGGGCCAGCCGAGAACGAAATAGCCGTTTTTGTCGGCCAGGTAGCCGTCCCTGACCGTAATCGTGCTGCCGTCGTCGGCGGTGGCGGTGACATCGCTGACGGTTTCCATATGGAACGTTCCGTCGCGGCCGTAGAGCATTTTTCCCGACAGATCGAATTTCTCGGAAAGCGCGAAAAACCCGCTACCACTGATGGCCAGATCCGACCCGCTGGGGCTCGCCGCGATTACGCCCTGTCTGTCGACGTGCTGAACATCGACCGGGCGGGGGCCGCCCAGATCGGATTCGTGATACAGCGATTCACTGACAAGACTCGCGAACCGGGTTTCCTTTGCCCGGTAGCCGCCGGTATTGGCGTTGGCGAGATTAATGCCGATGGTATTCATCGCGTGGCTTTGGCTCCTCATTCCGAACATGCTCGGAGAGAACGCGCCGTAAATGCTCATTTGCATGACTCCACGTATTTCGTCCCGACTGAACGAGACAATTCCGAGCTGTTATCACGCAAGAAGAATGCCAATGTGGAAAGGCAGGTAACCAGTTGATTTATAGTGATAAAGTTAGAGCATGAAAGTTCCGGGTGCGCAAGAATCGCACCTTAACGGAAAAGGCCCTGCAGGAATTGCCCCCTGCGAATCGGCGGTGCGTTGCTCAAGCGGGAAACACGAAGGCCTTGGTTCGATCGATATTGACCCGCAAATCGGCTCCGGTCGCGGGAAGGAATACGCCGGGAACGCGGGATTGCACGATCACGCCGTTCGCATTTTCGTTCCCGGCAGACAGCCGCAGATGGCTGGACCGGCCAAGCAGCCTGGCCGACAGGACGCGAACGGGCGTTCCCGTGTTTTGCCCGGGGCTTTCTTCCGCCACCCTCATGTCTTCAAGGCGAACCAAAATCTGAGCCGAAGTCCCGTCGGTCAGATCGGGGGCGTCGAACAACCCCAGCGGCGTCTCCACCAGTTTGTTGCGGACCACGCCAAGAAGCCGGTTTACGGGTCCGAAAAGAGTAGCAACGAAGGCGTTGGCGGGATGGAAATAGGTTTCGGCGGGCGTGGCGGCCTGAACGATACGACCGTCCTTCATAACCAGAATCTGATCCGCAACGAACATCGCCTCTTCCGGGTCGTGGGTCACCATCAATGTCGCCGCTCCCGATTCCTTCAACAGTTCCAGGGTGGTGTCGCGCACCTGATTGCGCCGGGTAACATCCAAATTCGAAAAGGGTTCGTCCAGCAGAAGCAATCGCGGGGCGGGCGCAAGGACCCGCAAGAGTGCTGCGCGCTGTTGCTGGCCGCCGGAAAGAGTGTGCGGGTAGGCGTCCACGAAGCGTGACATCCCGGTACGCTCCATCGCCCGGGCGACCCATTTCAGGCGATCCGGCGCGTTTCCGTTAAGGCCGAAGCGGATGTTTTCACCAATGGTCAGATGCGGGAACAATGCGTAATCCTGAAACATCAGGCCGGTGGACCGGTGCTCGGGCGCCTCGTCATGTCCGTCCTCGGCGTTGGCGACGACGTTGCCGTTGATGGTGATGCGCCCGCGCTGCAGGGCTTCAATCCCGGCGGCCAAACGAAGAAGGGTTGTCTTCCCGCATCCCGACGGCCCCAAAAGGCAGGTCAACTCGCCCGGTTTCGCTTCGAGGGACAGCCCGCCAACGATTTCGTGGCCGTCGTAAGCATGAACGATGTCTTCCATCCGCAAGCCGGTCATTTTGTCTCTCCGGGCGTGCCGTTCTGACCGGGGCGCGAACGCGCGATGGTTCGGCTGAGAACGATCACCGGAAGGATGCCCGACACGACAATTGCCAAAGCGCCCAGCGCCGATTCTTCGAGAAGTTCGTCCGAGGCCAACTGGTGCACATAGGTGGCCAGTGTGTCGAAATTGAAGGGCCTCAGAAGCATGGTCATGGGCAGTTCCTTCATGCAATCCACGAACACCAGGATCGCAGCCGTCAGAAGGCTGCCTTTCATGAGCGGCAAGTGGACGCGCCTTAATGTGGAAAACGCCGAGTGCCCCAGCGTTCGTGCCGCGCCGTCCATGTTTTGCGTGATTTTGCCGAGGCTGGCCTCGACAGTGCCGAAGGACAAAGCCAAAAACCGAACCAGATAGCCGAACATTATGGCGGCGATCGTTCCGCTGAAAAGCAATCCGGTTGAAACGCCGAAAGTGGCGTGCATAAAGCCGTCGACGGCGTTGTCGAGACCGGCCAGCGGTATCAATACCCCGACGGCCAAAACGGCGCCGGGAACCGCATAGCCGATGGATGCAAACCGGATTACCGAACGCAATGCGCCGGTCCGCCCCAACCGTTGGGCATAGGCCAGGAACAGGCCGATCATGACGGCCAATAACGCGCTGGCGGACGAAAGCAACAGGCTGTTGGCGGCAAATCCGAAAAAGTTCGGCGTCGCCGATTGGTGGAAATTGACGAAGGCGTGGCGGGACAGGATGAACGCCGGAACGCCAAACCCCAATCCGACCGGGATGGCGCACGCCAGGCAGGAAAGGGCGGCCGGAACGGGTCGCAGGCGTGCCCTCGGCAATGTGCGATAGCGCGTCGTTGTATGATGAAAGCGTCGGCTGCGCCGGGCCAAACGCTCCATTCCGATCAGGACAAGAACGACGACGAGCATGATGGTGGCAAGCTGGGCCGCGCCCGATATGCTGTTCATGTTCAGCCAAACGTCGTAGATGCCGGCCGTTAATGTGGCCACGGCGAAGAAATCGACGGTCCCGAAGTCGTTCAGCGTTTCCATCAGGACAAGGCTCAAACCGATAACGATTGCCGGCCGCGCCAGTGGAAGCGCAATTTGAAAAAAGCTCCGCCAGGGGCCTTTCCCCAGGGTGCGGCTGACTTCCAGAACACATACGGACTGTTCAAGAAACGCCGCCCGCGAAAGAAGGTAGACATAGGGGTAAAGGACCAGGGTCATCATCGCCACGGCGCCGCCAAGCGAACGGATTTCGGGGAACCAGTATTGGCGGGGGTTGGTCCAGCCAAAGATATCGCGAAGCATTCCCTGAATAGGGCCCGCGTACTCCAGCAGGTCGGTATAGACGTAAGCGATAACGTAACTGGGAACGGCAAGCGGCAGCAGCAGCGCCCACTCGAAGACCCGGCGACCGAAAAACCGGTTCATGGTCACCAGCCAGGCTGTTCCCACTCCGATTATCAGCGTTCCACCGCCGACGCCTGTCATCAATATCAGGGTCGTCGATACGTAGTGGGGAAGGACGGTCGCGACCAAATGGGGCCAGATGTCCCCGTTGGGTGTGAAAGCCAAGAAAATCACAGTGACCAACGGAACCGCGATAACCAGTGCAATCGCAAAGCTGCCGGTCGTCCACGCGTCTAAACGAAGACGCCGTTTGGGACGAGTCGCCGCCAGCGCGTCGGGATGTGTACGCACAGTATCCAAGATCATTTCCCTGGTTAGTGGTCGAACCCGACTTGGTCGACCAGTCTCGTGGCCATCGTGCGAAACTTGGCCACTTCCGCCAGATTGATGGAATCAGCCTTGAATGATCCCCACGAGGCGACCAGCGGGCTCGGAGCGATGTCGGGTCGTACCGGGTACTCCAGATTGATCTCGGCATACATCCGTTGCGCCGCTTGGCCGCTCAGGAATTCGATGAGTTTGACGGCGTTGTCCCGGTTTTTGGCGCTGGCACTCAACGCCGCGCCACTGATATTTACATGGGCGCCGTGGCCCTGTTGGTCGGGAAACACGATTCGAAGCGCGGCGGCCCATTCCTTTTGTTCCGGGTTGGTCTCGTTGGTTGCCATCTTTCCCATATAGTAAGTGTTGGCCAGCGCCACATCGCATAGCCCTTCCTTAATGGCCTTTGCCTGCGCGCGATCATTTCCCTGCGGTCTGCGGGCCAGGTTTTTCTTGACGCCGGAGAGCCAGTTGCGGGCCGCGTCGCGCCCGTTGCGTGCGACCATCGCCGCCAGCAGCGATACGTTGTAGACGTGCTTGCCCGAACGAATGCAGACCCTCTCTTTAAGGTGCGGTGAGGCAAGGTCCGCGTATGAGGTTGCCTCATGGGGGGCGACACGGTCCTTGCTGACGAAAAGAACGCGGGCGCGCAGGGTAAGACCAAACCACAATCCGTCGGGGTGACGATAGCTGGGCGGGATGTTTCGTTCGAGGACGGCGGAGCGCACGGGCTGCAAAATTCCCGCCTCGGCCATGTCGTGCAATCGGCCGACATCGGTGGTCAGCACAGCGTCTGCGGGGCTGTTGCGGCCCTCGGCCTTGAGGCGTTCAAGAATGCCCTTTTTGGCATAAACGATGTTGACCCTGATATCCGTCTGTCTGGTGAATTCCTCCAGGATGGGCCGGATCAGGAACGGTTGCCGGTACGAATAAAGATTTACCTCGCTGTCTGCCGCCCGGGAAGAAGCCGTCCACGAAACGGCCAATAGGCAACATACCGCGGTTTTCGCCGCATGTGTCGCAGCGGCGAGAAGTCGTTCGTTCGTCATAGGAATTTCAGTCCTCGATTGATTGCCGGCCCTTGATTGATCGTTGGCGTCCGGTCATAGGCCGCGTTGAAACGACCAGCTGCCCCGACGGAGTGAAAGCCAATAAAGATTATGTGGAATAAAATGCAAATGCAACTCATTTGCAAGTGCAATCGACATTCTTTGATCTGGTGCGGGGCATGTCGTGGGGGGTTGCGCCTATTTTACCCCTTCTTAACCAGGGTGCGGTGTATACTGGATGCTGAGTGATTGTTGTTTCAGGAGCCGTGGAACATATGAAGCTATCGAAACTTGGTTCCAGCAAAGCGACGACGGCGAGCGCACGCAAGAGAAAAGCGGCGGCGTCTTCGGGAACCGGATTCGCCGAGGAACTTCGCGAAACGGCCGGTGCTGCCGCGCCGTCCGCGCCGGTGGAGTCTTCTGCCGCCGGCGGCGTCGATTCGATTCTTGCAGTTCAGGAAGTGTCCGACGCCACCGATGACCGGGCACGCGGGCGGGCCCGTCAATACGGCGACGATATCCTGGAGAGGTTGGAAGCGATCCGGCGTGATCTGCTGATCGGCGCAACTTCCAAGGAAAAACTTGTCGAACTGGCGCACAGGCTGCGCACCGAACGCGGGGCGTGTTCCGATTCGCATCTGAATGAAATAATCGACGAGATCGAACTGCGGGCGAAGGTTGAAATTGCCAAATTGACCCGCGACGTCTGAGTTTTTCGCCGCGAGGGCACGTAAAGCCCCCTGTTTTCAACAATTTCCCCCGACTGATTGCATGAATTTGCCCGGATGGCCGATGGCCTCTTGCGGCGGCTTGCCGAGGCTCTTATATTCCGGCCAAATTTTCGCCGAATGGGGTGCGGTGTCACATGAAGGTTACGCTTCCACCGAAGTACAAGCCGACCGTCAAAGAACCGTTTATGAATCCGGTTATGCTGGAATACTTCCGCCACAAGTTGATCAACTGGCGGAACGAGCTTCTTCACGAGTCTAACGAGACCCTCCAGAATCTTCAGGAGGGGGGAATGGTCGCGCCCGACATCGCGGACCGGGCGTCGGCCGAGACCGACAGGTCGTTGGAGCTGCGCACCCGTGACCGCGCCCGCAAGCTGATCTCCAAAATCGATGAGGCTTTGCAGCGAATCGAGGGCGGAACGTACGGCCTTTGCGAGGAAACCAACGAGCCGATCGCAATTTCCCGGCTTGAGGCGCGTCCCATAGCGACCTTCAGCCTGGAAGCCCAGGAACGGCACGAGCGCATGGAAAAGACCCACCGCGACGACTGACACCCGTGAAACAGCCGACAAACGAAAGGCCGATGCAATGCGCATCGGCCTTTGTTGTCTGCAAAGGGGTGCACTTACCCTAGAAGGGGAAGATGATGTCCCAGATCTGGGTGCCCCAGCGCGGTTTCTGCAATTCGGTAAGCGTGCCGCGGCCACCGTAGGCAACCCGCATTTCAGCGATTTTCTGGTGGGCTATTGAATTGTCGGAATCAATATCTTCGGGCCGGATGACCCCGGTAACCATTAATTCGCGCAGTTCGGCGTTCACCTGGACTTCCTGGCGACCCAGGATGACCAAATGGCCGTTCGGCAGAATTTGGGTCACGACGGCGGCGAAGGTGAGTTCCAGTGTCTCGCTGCGTTCGATGGAACCGTCGCCCGAGGTTGAATGCACGTTTCCGAAGCTCATAACGGACGCCGGAGTCATCCCCTGCGGTAGAACCTTGCTGAATTCACCCTCAAGGCCCAACAGGTTGGTAACGTCCGTATCTTCGCTGTCGTCGCGGTCGCGTTCGGTCTTGTTGTCCCACGTGGCGCTGTCGTCCAGATCCAGCTCGACGGTCAAAATGTCGCCGACGTCTTTGGCCCGGGTGTCCTTGAAAAACGCCTTGGCGCCCGACCGCCACAGGGAATTGGGATTGTGGTTGGCGATCTCGCGGGCGGGCATCGGCAGGCTCACAGGCTGATAACCGGGTTTGGCGACCGGATTGGTAATGTTGGTAAGTTCCGGAGTATCTCCCACCTCGGAAAGTCGGGTCAGGGTATTGCAGCCCGTGACCGCGCTGACCATTGCGCCGACCAGCGCCAGGCGGAGAATATTCGGGAAGTTATATCGCATCATGGCTCTCACTCCGGGTTCGTCGCGAGGAGGTCGGGCGTGTGGACGGCGACCATATGGGCGCCCACGACGGTGGCCTCTATCACGGTATTGCTTTGGGCGTTGGCGATGCGAATGACCTGTCCATCGCTGCCGTCATCAAGGGCGCGGCCCTTGGCGGTAAGGGTCAATCGGGGTTTTTTGAACAAGATGGTTACCAAACTGCGTTTCGGAACCAGCACCGGATTGCGCACTTCCCGAACCCGGATCGGCTGACCGGCGCGGACGGAATGCCGGGGTGATTTGCCGATGATCTGGTCCGCGTGCATGATGGTGTCGCGCCTTAGGTGGTCGGCCCGCACGCTGATCCATTCGATATCGGTGTCGCGGATGATTTCATCTGCGAGCACACGGCGGGTTGGCACCGGCACCTCGCGCATCAAAAAAACGCGGCCCGTTACACGCAGGCGCTGCGGGCGGCTGTTGTGGCTCGGCGCGCTGACAATAGAGGTGAAATGGCGCGTTCTCGGATTGTAGGCGATGTCCTCAATTTCGATGACGGCCTCGGCGTCCTCGGGAACGTGAATTTTGAGCATGCGGTTGCTGATTCGAACGTCAACATCCGCGCTAACGCCGTTATCTATCAACGCTTCCAGAATGCGCGATTCAATTTCATCGCGCCCGATGGTGGTGCTGGCGCGCTCCACGACCGCCCTGTCCTTCAAGGTCAACGGACGCCACTTCAGGCCATATGCGCGGGCCACCCGATAGAGCCAACGGCTGTCGAAAACGGCCCGTTTTCCCGGTGCCGGAGCATAGGCGACCGTATCGTTGGCTCGCTTGCCCGCGCCCGAGAAAAGATCGCCGAGACGGATGACGTTCGCGCTGACCACGACCGATTCCTGCAATACCGTCTGGTCGGGAACGGCGGCTGGTGCGCCCGGTGCGACCAGGGCTGCGCAAAGCGCCACGATGGCCAAAAGGATGGTTCGATGTTTCATCGCCCCGTTCCTCACTTCATCTGCGAAATGGTGTTGAGCACGTCGTCGGCGGTGGTCACGACTTTCGAGTTCATTTCGAAAGCGCGCTGTGCCGATATCAGTTCGGTAATTTCCTCGACAGCGTTGACGTTGGCCGTTTCCAGGAAGCCTTGAAGGATTGACCCGAAATCGGTGGCGGCCGGGTTGCCCGCGATCGCGCTGCCCGAAGCCGGCGTCTCGATGAAAAGATTGTTTCCCACCGCTTCGAGGCCGGCATCGTTCTGGAAGACCGCGATCTGGATTTGTCCGACATTGGACAGGGTCGTCTGGCCGTCCAGTTTAACCAGCACCTCGCCGCTTTCGTTGATGGTTACGTCAATGGCATTGCTGGGAATGGATATTCCCGGAAGAACCTTGTAACCGTCATGGGTGACAATCTCACCGCTGGCGTTCAACTGGAACGAACCGTCCCGCGTATAGGAGGTCTCGCCGGTGGGAAGTTCGATCTGAAAGAACCCCGGTCCTTCGATTGCCATGTCGAAGGTATTGTCCGTGGAATTCAGGTTTCCTTGCTCGTGGATGCGGTACACAGCGGCGAGTTTCACGCCGAGACCAAGCTGGACACCCGCAGGGACCACGTTTCCGGCGTCCGAAGACGTCGAACCGACCCGCCGCAAATTCTGGTACAGCAAATCCTGAAACTCTGTCCGGCGGCGCTTGTAGCCGGTCGTGTTCATGTTCGCCAGATTGTTGGAAATGACCGCGACGTTGCGCTGCTGGGCCAACATCCCGGAGGCTGCAATATCCAAAGCTCTCATTGTTCTCGTCCTTTCCTAAATCCTGGTCCGCGGTAACTCATGGCGACCATATGCCGGTTACGCGTTGCCGGGATTGGCGACTTCGCGAATCATTTTCTTGAGTCGTTCGTTCTCGGCGTCCATCAATTTCTGGACACTCTTGTAGGTGCGATGGGTCTCGATCAGGCGCGTCATTTCGATGATCGGTTCGACGTTCGAGCTTTCCAGCGCGTTCTGAACGATGTTTGGGATTTCGATATCCTGGGGCGGGGCCTCGGATGTGAACAATCCTCCCGCCGTTTCCTTCAAAGCATACTGGTTTTCAAAACGAACCGTTCGCATGCGGCCCAGTTGACCGTTGCTGGTCGAAACCGTGCCGTCGCGTGAAACCGTGATCTTGCTCTCGGTCGGTGTGAAGAAGAATGGGTCTCCACCGTCCGACAGGACGGGATCGCCATTCTTCGTTACCAGTTGTCCCTCTTGATCAAGCCTGAAGCTGCCATTTCGGGTGTACTGTTCGCCGGTCGGGGTGTCGATGACGAAATACCCGTCCCCCTGAATTGCCAGGTCCAGCGGGTTTCCCGTTGCCTTGATCCCGCCTTCGGAAAGGTCGCGGACGGTGGCGATATCCCGCACATAGGCGATTTTGTCACCGATAATGCTGTCGCCGCCGCGGCTGCGAACCAGATGTTCGATGAACATCATTTTTCCGCCCTTGAACCCGGTGGTGTTCATATTCGCCAGATTGTTGGCGATGACACCCAATTGACGCCGTAAGGTCGTCTGACGGGAAAGAGCCACGATTGATGTATTTTCCATCTTCTTCGCAATCCCAAATTCAAGTAAGTCCACATTTGCCCACACCCTTTTATGCATGGCGCGTGCCAATTCGATTATTCTTTATATTACAATATGTTACGTATATTTGGCGTGTCTGTCGGAGGGGGCGTTTGGTGCCGTTCGTACTGCCGTTGCCGGGCAGTTATTGCCCTTCCGAGGCGCGAATATGGTATGGTTATAGGTATGAAGCATGGGCCGTTGGCCGTCGAACAGCGAAGCTGGACATTTCAACTACTTATTAACCAACCGGCCGTAAGGTTCCATTGGGCAACAATGAATTGGGCAGTGACGGTGGGTCTCCCATCGCTATTGAAATAACGGCATGGCCGAAGACCTCGACGATGATCTAGAGGAAGGCGAAGACGAAGACGGTGAAGAGTCATCTGGTAAAGGTGGCAGCAAGAAAATGCTCTTCATCATCATCGGCGCGGTGCTGGTGCTCGTCATCGGCGGTGGCGCCGGTGCGTGGTTCACCGGTCTGCTCGACCCCGTTGTGGCGATGATTACCGGCGAGGAAGCCCCTGCGGCGGTTGAAGCCGGACAAGTGGAAGGGCCGGAGGGGGCGATTAGCGGCGAGGTCGTTTTTTTGGATTTGCCGGAAATTCTCGTCAACCTGAATACGGGGGGACGAAAATCATCGTACCTCAAGATCAGAGTCAGTTTGGAATTGCCGAATCCGACCGATATTCCGCGAGTCGAGGGATTGATGCCCCGAATAATGGACACATTTAACATATATCTGCGTGAATTGCGCATCGACGATCTGAAGGGATCGACCGGAATGTACCGCCTACGCGAGGAATTGCTGATGCGCGTCGGCGCGGCGGTGGCCCCGTCAAAGGTCAACGATATCTTGTTCAAGGAAATGCTTATTCAATAGCCGGTTTTCGGCGATGGACGAGAATCAGGGAACGATGAACAGATGACCGCTCCAGCGGACGATATCAACGAAGAAGTACCGGACGGCGCCGACGGCGAGGATCAGGATTCCCTGGCCGACGAGTGGGAGGCGATGGTTGCCGGTGACCCGGACGAAGATGCCGGCGACCTCGACATGGAAGACGACATGGGCGGCGCGTCGACCCGTGTTCTGAACCAGGACGAAATCG
>Ga0233431_1001673_pt1 | contig 36613 bp, 37 predicted proteins | sample SI_118_April2016_FD_179867 | JGI IMG/M metagenome (GOLD analysis project Ga0233431, IMG submission 179867) | Seawater microbial communities from Saanich Inlet, British Columbia, Canada - SI_118_April2016_200_MG | ecosystem: Environmental > Aquatic > Marine > Inlet | place: Canada: British... | reverse complement strand
CTAAACTCAAAGAGTTGGCGGCCAAAGATGATGCTACCAAAGAAGAGCTAGACAACGCCACCGAAGAGATGATGAAGTCTGCTCAAAAAATTGGTGAAGCCATGCAGAAAGCCAATGCCGAAACTAGCAAAGAAAAACCCAAGACAGATGACTCTAGCAAAGAGGACAAGAAGTCCAAAAAGCCAGAGGGTGATGTAGAAGAAGGAGAAGTGGTTAACGAGTAATCGCTTCTCTTATTTTCGCAGGAGTCCCAGTATATGAAGCTATCAGTTATCGTTCCGGTATATAACGAGCAAGCTACAGTCCGGCAGTTGTTGGAAAAGCTGGTCAAGGTGTCACAGGTCAAGCAAGTAGTGGTGGTAGATGATGGCTCTGCAGATCAAACAGTCCATGAGATTAAAAAGGTAAAAAGTCCCAAGATAGAGCTGTTCCAGAAAGACAATGGAGGCAAAGGCAGTGCTGTCCGACTAGGTTTAACCAAGGTCACGGGTGATTATGTCTTAATCCAAGATGCAGACATGGAGTACGATCCAGAAGATATTCCCATCATGGTCGAGCCCGTGACTAAAGGTAAGGCGGAAGTAGTTTATGGCTCCAGGTTTTTGGGCCCCCACCTCAATCTTTTATTCTGGCACAGGGTGGGCAACAGCATGCTTAACCTGTTGGTAAATATTCTGTACAACACTACGCTGTCTGATATGGAAACTTGTTATAAGTTAGTTCCTACCCAGGTTTTAAGAGACCTCAATCTCGTTAGCAATAGCTTTGAACTAGAACCAGAGATTACCTGCAAGTTGTTGAAGAGGAGTGTTCGTATCTACGAAGTTCCCATTTCCTACGTAGGACGAGACTTTTCTCAAGGCAAAAAGATTACTTGGCGGGATGGTTTCTCCGCAGTTGGGGTGATATTGAAGCAAAGGTTTTTTAACTGATAGATTGAATCGGTTGGCTTTTTTTTTGTTTCTTGTGTCTATAATGAGATCTATGGCTAGCAAATCTCAAAGATTGTTTAAGTGGAGTTTGGGCTTGAGTCTGTTGCTGGTTTTGGCTAGATTTTTGCCATTTATATGGGGCAAGTCCATTTTGCTTGGTGATAATTTCTCTTTGATGGTGCCTGGAAAGTTGTTTACAGCTCACTGGATAAGACAAGGCATTTTACCTTTGTGGAACCCCACTATCTTGGGTGGTATTTCTTGGGTGGGAGATATTAATCAGTCAATTTTTCATCCAAGCACTATACTATTTTTATTTTTTCCACCTGATCTTGCTTTAAATTTATTAATCTTAGGCTTATTGATTTTGAGCTATCTTGGAGTATTTAGGCTAACTAACTTATTAAAGTTTTCTTATCGGGCATCTTTGATAACTGGTTTGCTTTGGACGCTATCTCCAGTCATGATGGGTTACGTAAGCAACATAGCCTTAATCCAGACAGCCTCGCTTTTCCCTTGGTTAGTTTGGGCTGGTTTGAGGTTAGACAAGGGCAGAAGAGCTTTTTGGCGTTTTTTATTCATACTGTCTCTTCAGATACTCAGTGGTTATCCCATCATGGTTGTGTATTCATTAATCACGACCTTTATTTTATTTGTATCTCATCATTGGCCAAGTTACCTTAAATTAAGGTCAAAAAAAATAACAATCAAAACACTAACTCAATTACCAACTTCACTCATACATAAGCATCTTAAATTATGGTTTTGGGCTGTCTTTTTGGCGCTGGGTTTGACAGCATTTACATGGCTGCCATTCTTAGAAACATTAGCTGGTTCTACCAGATCTATACAAACCTCTGAGCAGCTACTAGCAGGTGGTGCTCACCCAATTGAGTTGATCAAGCTTATTTTGCCCAACTTTTTTAACAACTCTTTAGTTGGATATAAATGGGGAGCTGTTTGGAGTCGTTCAACTACGATACTGCCTTACATAACATGGTATGGTGGGGTAGTATTAGCTTTTTATCTATTCAGTTTTAAGAAGTGGCAAAGGCAAGATAAAGTGTATTTATCTTTCTTGATTGTTTCCTTAATATTGGCTGTTTCAAGCCCCATCTATAGCTTATTAATGAGCAATCTGCCATTATTAGGTCAAGCTAGAGGGCCTGGCACTTGGTTAATGATATCTAGTCTTTGCTTGGCTTTATTGGTAGGTAGAGCATTTGACAGCTTAAAGATAGATAAAAGAACTTTGCGATGGGTAACTGGATTGAGCTTAGGATTGTTTTTGACAACCTACCTTGTTTATACCCTGGTTTTTGTTAACTTTCCTTATGTTTGGCAGAGTTTAGATACTTGGGTTGGTTCTAGGTTATCTGGTAGCGAGTTTCACACTTTGATTAGAGATCAAATTATTATCAAAGCAATCTTGGTCGATCTATTACTGGCTTTGTTTTGTCTGATGACTAGTGTCTGGGCTTGGGGACAGAAAAGATACTGGATAATATTGGTTTGCATAATGTTGGATTTAACTTGGCAAACTAGAGGCTTGGTTTTGTTTGGTCCAGGTAGGGTATACAGACAAGAAGAGGCAGTTAAGACAGTTCAGCCTTTGCTGGATAACATCAACACTCGTCAATATAGAATCCTGACCCAAAACTACAATCACTCATATACTGGTTTTGATGCTTACTTTGATGCTATTTCACTCAGAGCACCTTTTTCTGATTCATATGTAACGCCAAGTGAAATGACCACATATAATCATGCAGCTCAATTAAAGGCTGGATTGACCCCAGACTGGAATATGCCTGCCAATTTACCCATAATTCATGGTTACACTACGCTTCTACCTCTGGATATTGCCAAGCAGTTTGCCCATGATAAGACAGAGTTGGGGATTAATCAGCTGGATGAAATAAAACTAGATGACCCATATTTACGAAACTGGTCTGTAGGGTACTATCTGGAAGACAGTTGGTTTAATTTATCTTGGGAAACTCGTCATCTGCCCGTGATCAAGGAGTTTGGTAGATGGCAACTCAAGAAACTACCCCAGACTTATGCTAGATTTCGTTTTGAGACCTATGAGCCAGTTCAGTTAGATAGTTTTAGAGAAACTCCCAATCACCTCTGGTTAAGTTTAACTAACAGAAAGAATTACGATACTCTGGTGATGGCAGATCGTTATGATAGAAACTGGCAAGCTACGGTCAATGACAGGCAGGTAGATGTTTCTAGACTGGACAATATTAGAAAGCTGCCTGTGGAGCCAGAAATAAACACAGTAGAGATCTGGTATGCCCCCAGAATGTTTTATCTAGGTTTAGTTTTTTCTGGTCTAACCTTCTTTATTTTGGTATATAGGTTAGAAAAAAGGTACTAGCAGTCTGCATTATTGTCTGCTAGACAGCAAACATCTGGCTTGTTACAATTCACTGTTATAAAAACATGTCAACCAAACGAGATTACTACGAGATTTTAGGTGCCTCCAAGTCAGCTACAGATAAAGAGATTAAGAGTGCCTATCGTAAACTGGCTCTTAAATGGCACCCAGACAAGAACCCCAAAAAACGTAAAGAGGCAGAAGATAAATTTAAAGAGATTAATGAGGCTTATCAAGTCTTATCCGATACAAAAAAACGCCAAACCTATGATCAGTTTGGTCATGCTGCTTTCGATCCCTCAAGTGGAATGGGTGGTAGTCCATTTGGTGGGGCTAATAGACAAGGGCCATTTACCTGGTCTTATAACACTGGCGGCGGCTCTCCTTTTCAAGGAGGAGATTTTGGTGATCCATTCGAGATATTTGAGCAATTTTTTGGTGGGGGGTTTCAAAGAGCCGCCGCCAAACCTAGATATGGTTTAACCATATCCTTTATGGAAGCTATTAAAGGTGTGACCAAGGAAGTTTCCATAGATGGCAAAAAGAGCAAGATTAAAGTTCCGCCTGGAGCTGGAGATGGCACTAGGATTAGATTTGATGAGTTTGATGTAACTATAGATGTTCAGTCCCACCCCAGATATAAACGAGATGGCTATAATATATTTGTAGATCACAAGATTTCTTTTTCTCTAGCTGCTTTGGGAGGTACGACTCAGGTAGAAACTCTAGACAAACCCCTTAAACTTAAAGTGCGACCAGGCACCGCATCTAGCACCACAGTACGACTACGTGGAGAAGGTGTCCCCATGCTACGAGGTTCTGGCAAAGGTGATATGTACGTTAGACTAATAGTAGATATTCCAGAAAAACTCACCAGAGAGCAAAGACAAGCCCTGGAACAAGTTCAAGACGCAGGTCTTTAACCCATTAATTTGTTTATTGTCATTTGATTAATACAACTTGAGGAGTGTCTAAAATAAACTCAAGTCATCAAAATTTGAAGAGTGTTCGAATTAAACACACCAGAGTTTAATGTCTAACAAGCATTGGAGTTTAATTCTTCAAGTGAGCTCTTAACCTTGAAAAGTTTCTTTGTTTGGAGCGAACGTCTCTGATGATTTTAGATTATTGAGTTTAGTTTAATAAGATATAAACTGACAAGCCTAATTTGGATCCCTATCCCGATTGCATATTTTGCCTTCCTCGATTATAATCATGTCTGGTTTGAAGGGAGGCTCGGGAAAAGGAGCCTTTTTTGTTAGCCGTAAAAAATAACAGTTACTTAATGTATCAAAAATGGAGATATTATGCACAAGACCACCAATGTAGTTAGAACCGAGTTTGCAGCAGCCATTGCCCAGATAGCAGCAGAGAGAAAAATAGAACCAGAGTCTATTATAGAAGCTATTCGCCAAGCTCTAGTTTCGGCATATCGAAAACAGTATGGTCTAGAGGAAGAGTTTTACTACTTTGCCTCTGTAGATGAAAACAACGGTGAGTCAAAAATATTTAAAGCTCCAGTTTTAACTCGTGACGAAGAAACAGAAGAACCATTAACCTGGGATGAGAGTAAATCGGAAGAAATTACTCCTCCTGGTTTTGGTAGGATCGCCGCTCAAGCTGCCAAACAAGTCATTTTACAAAAAATTAGAGAATCAGAAAAATCCACCATTATCTCGGAGTACAAAGACCGAATTGGAGAGATCATTAACGCTCAAGTTCTGCGAATGGATGGCAGAAAGGTCATTTTAGATCTAGGACGTGGCCAATGCATGATGCCGCCAGAAGAGCAGATGAGGGGCGAGTTTTATAGAGTTAATAGTAGGATTACTGTTTTAATCAAGGAAATTGGAGAGACGTTTAAGGGCGAAGAAGTGATTGTTTCCAGAGCAGATAAAGAGCTAGTTGTTAAGCTGTTTGCCAGAGAAGTGCCAGAAGTATCTTCTGGAGCTGTGGAAGTAGCTGTCATTGCTAGAGAAGCTGGTGTGCGGACCAAGCTAGCTGTACGTTCTACCCAAGAGGGTGTAGATCCAGTTGGTTCCTGCGTAGGACAAAGAGGAGTTCGAGTTCAGGCAGTTATTAACGAGCTTAATAACGAAAAACTAGATATTATTCCTTTTAGTGAAAGTCCTCAAGTATTACTTCAGGGAGCTTTGGCTCCAGCAGAAAAGCTTAAGATAGAGATAGATGAAGATAAAAAAACAGCTGTAGTTACTTGTCCAGATGATCAACTATCTTTGGCTATTGGCAGAGGTGGTCAGAATGCTAGATTGGCTGCCAAGCTAACTGGTTACAGGATCACTATTAAGTCGGCTAGTGGCAAGATCGAGTCCAAGGTGACTGGTAAAGAAGAGTACGAAATTGACACCTTTAAAGGTCTGGCAGATGAAACCAGGGCTTTGTTGGTAGAGCACAAGCTTACCACCCTCATGGATCTGGCCCGCTTCAAACTTAAGTGGCAAGAGTTTGATATCGATGAAGATCAAATCAAACTGCTTACCAAAAAAGTTAAGGAGTTTGAAGAAGAGATGATAGAAAAAGATGCTCAGAGAGCCAAAGTAGCAGCAGCAACAGATGAAATAATTGAAGAGAAATCAGAAAAAATTGGAAAATCGGCGTAGTAGTTGAATAGGGTACAATTTAAGATTATGGCACTTGAGAAACGACCACCAGTTATTACCATTATGGGTCATGTAGATCATGGCAAGACAACTTTGCTTGATTTTATTCGCAAGTCCAAGGTGGTAGAGGGTGAAGCTGGAGGAATTACTCAACACATTGGTGCCTACTCCATAGATTTTAAAGGTCAACAACTTACCTTTATAGATACTCCCGGACATGCTGCTTTTAACAAGATGAGAGCTAGAGGGGCTAGTTTAACCGATATAGTAGTATTGGTTGTAGCCGCTAATGATGGAGTTAAACCCCAAACTATTGAATCAATCCGTCACATAAAGCAATCTAATGTACCAGTCATAGTCGCAATCAATAAAACCGATCTACCCGATGTCCGTCTGGACGAGGTTAAATCCCAACTAGTAGAACACGATATTTCTGTGACAGGTTTTGGTGGTGACGTAGAGGCAGTCGAAGTTTCCGCCCTCAAAGGTAAAGGAGTGGATAAACTATTGGAAACCATTGCTGTGACTGCAGATCTTCTGGAACTTAAAGCCGATGCAGCTGCTCCACTTGAAGCAGTAGTGATTGAATCCAGCATAGATGCCCACAGAGGTCCAGTGGCTGCCGTGATTGTTAAACAAGGTACTTTGAAAGTAAGACAGGATTTGAAAGTAGATGACATTGCAGGCAGAGTTAAGCAGATTTTGGGAGATGCTGGACAAAGTCTAAAACAAGTTACTCCAGGTTTGCCAGGTGAGATTATGGGTTTACAAGCAGTGCCTGCGGTAGGTTCTATGGTTAAAGATGCATCAGCAGAGTATGAGGACGGAAAATCAGAGGAAGCTCGCCTTCGCTCTGACGAGCTACTGCGAAGCGAGGAAGAAGAGAAACCTGCTGTGGCAGACAAGGAAACCACATCAGACGTGGTAGATGAGGCAGGCGCAGATAATGAAGAAAAGACCGAAAGTGGTGATGAGACTGGATTAGACGAACTAGATTTTTCTGTTTTTGATCAAATGCTAGAAGATAAACCCAAGCTTAAGCTAATTATTAAAGCAGATGTAGAGGGTACTCTTGAAGCAATAGTCCAGAACCTAGATGAGGAAAGTACTCAACTATTATCTTTTGGAGTGGGTCAAGTCACCGAAAAAGATCTAGAGATGGCAGAAACAAGTGGAGCTACCATTATTGGTTTCCAAGTTAAAGTTTCAGGCAGGATCAAGAAACTAGCCAAACAAGCAGGCGTCAAACTTAAGACATATGAAATTATCTACAAACTTATCGAAGATCTACAGCAAGCCCAGCTTAAACTACTGGAGCCCACTATAGATGAAGAAGTTCTAGGTGAAGCCGAGATTCTTCAGATCTTTGAGATGAGGGGAGATAGAATTGCTGGAGTGAGAGTCAAAACTGGAGAAATGAAGAAGTCCAACCTGTTCCACCTCAAGAGAGGTGATGAGATTACTGCCAATCCAGTCATTAAATCCATGATGCATGGTAAAGAAGAGGTTGATACCATCAAGACCAAGAACGAGGGCGGTTTAACTTTCAAGAACAAGAAACTGGACTTTGAGGTGGGAGATATTGTGGTGGCGTACAAGATTGCGGATGAGTAGATAGATAGTTACTTTTTTTGCTGATGGGTAATTATTGCTCCTATCTGGTATAATCACCTCTAGAATTTAACATGATCACTGTTCTAACTAGGCAAGTAGCTTGGTTTGAGACAGGACACCGCAAAGGAGACATATCATGGCACTAACTAAAAAGCAAAAAACAGACATCATCAAGGATTATGCTCTTTTTGAAAATGACACTGGATCTCCAGAGGTCCAAGTGGCTTTATTGACTGCATCTGTTCAAGAGTTAACAGATCACTTAAAAAAGCACAAAAAAGACAATCACTCTAGACGTGGTTTACTAAAACAAGTTGCCAAGAGACGCAGACTTTTAACTTTCCTCAAGGATAGAAGTGTGGAAAGATACGGCAAACTGATCGAGCGACTAGGTTTAACCAAGTAAGAAATATCTATTTTACCGACAAGTTTTACTTTGGGTGGTATAATACTGCTAGTTATTTAATACGAGTTAGGGAATACCCTCTAGGTTTTATCATTTAAGTTCGCTCTAACTGCCAAGTAAGCGTTCGGACTTAAACAATAAGATTTAGAGACAAATATATTTCCCCAAACTCAAGAAAGGTCAAGAATGTCATATCCGACATATCCTGAAACGTACAAAAAAGATATCAAGATTGGGGACAAGACAGTTTCCATCGAGATAGGCAAGTTTTCTCAACAAGCTTCTGCCGCTGTTATCGCCACTTGTGGTGAAACAGTAGTTCATACTACTGTAGCTCTAGGGCGAAAAGTTAACTTAGGTTACTTCCCATTGTCTGTTGAGTTTGCAGAAAAACTTTACTCTGCTGGAACTATTAAAGGTTCCCGTTGGGTGAAAAGAGATGGTCGTCCTTTAGACGATGTTATTCTTAAGGCTCGCGTCATAGATCGCTCTTTGCGACCTCTATTTCAAGATGGAATCACTAACGAAGTCCAGGTTATCAACACCGTCTTTTCCTATGATGGTGAACATGACCCAGATATGTTGGGTTTATTGGCTAGTGCTATCGGCCTATCTATTTCCGAAATTCCTTTCGATGGTCCTCTAGCAGGTTTAAGACTGGGGTACAGCAAAGAAACTTCCCAGTTCAGTTTCAACCCTACACACGAGGAACGAGAGACTAGCGATCTAGATTTGATCGTAGCTGGATCTGGTGAAGCCATTGTGATGGTCGAGGCAGGTGCCAAGGAAGTAGAAGAAACTGTTTTAGTCGATGCTTTGATTAAAGCTCAAGAAGAGCTAGGCAACGTATGCAAAACTATAGAAGAGATTAAGAGTGAGATTGGTAAAGAAAAAGTCGAGTTAGTGACTGCAGATGAAGCTAAAGAGCTTCGAGACAAGACCTTACTAGATCTAGTTCAAGCCTCTTTCCAAAAAGAAGTCGATGAGTTGGTGAGAAGCCAAGCTCGCTTGGAAAAACCAGATGAATCTGTTTTGCTGGAACAAATTTTGGCCAAAGCTAATCCAGCATCTACAGATGAACCGGAAGCATACACAGAAAAAGAAGTTGGAACTGCTATCTACAAAGCCAACAAGTTGGCTGCTCGTAGAATGATTCTTGAAGATGAAGTTAGACCAGATGGTAGAAAGCCAGAAGACATCAGACAAATTTGGTGTGAACTGGATATATTCCCCAGAACTCATGGCTCCGCCATGTTCAAACGTGGTGCCACTCAAGCGGTGACAGTTACTACTTTGGGTAGTCCATCTTTGGGTCAATACATCGAGGGTATCGAGGGTGAAGAAGTAAGACGATACATTCATCACTACGCCATGCCTCCTTACGCCAGTGGTGAAGCAGGTAGATTTGGTTTCCCCAAACGCAGAGAGATTGGTCATGGAGCTTTGGCAGAAAGAGCTTTAGTGCCAGTTATTCCATCTCAGGAAGAGTTTCCATACACTATTCACGTAGTGAGTGAGATCCTAAGTTCCAATGGTTCAACTTCCCAAGCTTCGGTTTGTGGTTCTACTCTGTCTCTTATGGCAGCCGGTGTGCCTATCAAAAAACCAGTAGCAGGTATTGCTATGGGTATGATGAGCGATGGCAAGAAGTATGTTGTCCTATCTGATATCCAAGGTATGGAAGATCATGTGGGAGATATGGACTTTAAGGTGGCTGGTACCGAAAATGGAGTCACTGCCATTCAAATGGACATTAAGTTAAAAGGTGTACCAAGAGCAATCTTGGAACAAGCTTTGGCTCAAGCCAAGGTAGGTCGAATGCACATTTTAGGCGAGATGCTTAAAGCTTTGGATAAACCCAGAACCAAGCTTTCTACCTATGCACCAAAGATTGAACAGATCACCATTCCAGCCGAGAAGATCGGTGCCTTAATTGGTCCAGGTGGCAAGATGATCAAGAGCATCATCGAAATGTCTGGAGCAGAGATCGATGTAGACGAGGATGAAGAGAAGGGACTAGGCTTAGTCAATATTTCTTCTCCAGATCAAGCTGCTATCGATAAAGCCATGGAGATTATTACTGGTATGACCAGGGTGATAGAGGTAGATGACGAGTTTGATGGCAAGGTAACTCGAATAGAAGGCTTTGGTGCTTTCGTTGAGTTTCTTCCCACCAGAGAAGGTTTAGTCCATGTTTCTAACATGTCTACCGAGTATGTGGGTGATCCTAATCAGCTAGTCAAGCTAGGTGAAGAAATCCATGTCCGAGTTAGCGAGATCAAAGAAGATGGCAAGATTGGTCTATCGTTTTTAAGCAAAGAACAAGAAGCCGAGGCTAAAGCCAATCGTCCACCCAGAGCTCCCAGAGATGGTGGCTACAACAGGGGTGGAGGAGGTCGCAGACCTAGCTATGATCGAAACAGCGGTGGCCGTAGAGATAACAGAGGCGGTGGTTACAACCGCAACTAGTTAGTTGGCACTAATCAGCTACTCAAGCTATACTTAAGTCTATGCAACTTGGGAGTATTACAGATAAATCTGGAGCTGTGACTTTACTGAATCTGACTTCTGTCTTTAATCAAGGCGAAATAGACCGGGATAAGCCTACAGTTTCTACCCAGGTCGAACAAGCTTGTGGCAATTTAACAACCCATGTGTCCGGAGTGATACTTGAACCTATCAATGGTTTTGAGGCTATAGAAAAAAAAGCAGCTGGTTGTGGTCTAGTTTTGTCGCTGGCTCAAACTAAAGAGGAAACTTCTCCAATAGAACTACCAGTATATTATCCTAACTGGGGTGTGGAGTTTGTGAGGCAGAACTATGGCTTGGCTCACCTTAAGCTTTTCTATCACCCCCAGGAGGAGCTTGGAGCGGACAAACTCCAAGTAGTAGCCGAGATCTATGACCACTGTTTGTATGAAGGCATTGAGTTGGTGTTAGAGCTAAGCCTGTTTGCACTGGATGATAAAAAAAACACTCTAGAGCAGTTTCAAGAATCTCAACTACTAGCAGCTCAAGACATGAGGGATAAATGTCATCTGATGGTTCTGGAATATCCCCATTCTGCTTTGGCTTGCGCTACCTTAACAGCTCAGCTAGATGTGCCTTGGTTACTGATTGATCGAACACCCACATACAGCGAGTTTAAAGAACAAGTTAGAACAGCTATGGAATCTGGAGCCAAGGGAGTTGTTATTGGAGATGTGGTTTGGCAAGGAGTAGAGGAAGAAGAATTTGAAAAGTTTTGCAACACAACTGCCAGAGATCGAGTCATTGAGATAGCTAGAATTGCCCAAGAGAATATGGCTCCTGCAAAATAATGGTTTAGTATGTCTGTAAAATAGTTTACAGACCAATGGTTGCAGACTTTGTATATTACAGGTTGGTATTAGAGAAAAGGAGGTAGGTATGTTTACCCAAACCAAATTATCTTACAAATATGATGCGTTAGAGCCAGTCATCGATGCACAGACTATGGAGGTTCACTACACCAAGCACCATCAGGGTTATACTCACAAGTTAAATATGGCACTTCAAGGTCATGAACTGGAAGGAGACACTATAGAGCAAGTATTCTCTCAAGCATCTAGTTTGTCGCCAGCCGTGAGAAATAATGGCGGAGGTTACCACAACCACAATCTTTTCTGGCAGTCCATGACGCCAGTTAAGGAATCCGCTGGACAACTTGAAGATCTAATGCAGGCTAAAGAGGGGGATCCTCTTTTTAGTTTAAAGCAAGCTCTAGATAACGAATTTGGATCTATCGAAAACTTTAAGAAAGAGTTTACACAAGCCGCCGAGACTCATTTTGGTTCTGGCTGGTCATGGTTGGTTAAACAAGATGATGGCAAGCTGGAGATAGGCAGTACCCAAAATCAAGAATCACCATTAATGGATGATGTGTCTTTGCAAGGAGTCCCTTTGTTACTCATAGACGTTTGGGAGCACGCTTATTACCTCAAGTATCAAAATCGCCGGGTTGACTATGTAGAGAATTTTTGGCAGATTATAAACTGGTTAAAGATTGCAGAGAGATTGGCAGAAAAGTAATATACTCTCAATTCATCTTTAGCAAAAATCTAATATGCGTCAAGTTTTTTTCGATGTAGAGACAAAGAAAACATTTGAACAAGTTGGTGGATTTTTTCCAGAAAAACTTGGCATATCTTTTGTGGGTGTTTGTGTTAGAGAAAGCTCTTCTGGACCTGGAGAGATGTTAAGTTTCTTTGAGGAAAATTTGGCCGATTTGTTTCCAGTTTTGGAGCAGGCAGATGTGGTGATAGGTTTTAACAGTGACGGTTTTGATCTACCAGCTCTGGCTCCTCTGTATTCTGGCAGTATGGCCAAATTTCCCTCTTTAGACATAATGGATAGGATAAAAAAAAGTGTAGGACATAGGATTGGACTTAATGCTGTGGCTCAAGCCACTTTGGGTACTGGCAAGTCTGGTGACGGCTTGGATGCAATTAAGTACTACAAAGAAGGAGATAGAGAAGCTCTTGAAAAATATTGCTTGCAGGATGTAGCCGTCACCAGAGATGTATATGACTATGGCTTAAAAAATGGCACCATCAAGTTTAAAAACAAATGGAACAGAATGATCGAAGCTCCGGTTGATTTCTCATTCACCGTCACCAAAGATAGCGGAGTGCAGATGAGTTTAATCTAGAATATTTTTTCACCTTGTCATCCTCGTGCGACCCGCCAGTTGGCGGGGAGTAACGGGGATCCAGTCAGGCTTGACGATATTAATCCTGGATTCCCCCCCGATAAATCGGGGGAGAATGACAACACGGGGTGATCGGAGCAGGGCTGACAGGGCGTGTTAGAATTGCATCATGGCAGATCTACAACAACACAAGGCAAAGAAATCCCTGACAATTAAAGACTTGAGAGTAAGAGTTGATGGAAACTTAATTCTTAAAGGTATTGATCTGGAGATTAAGCCAGGTGAGATTCATGCACTGATGGGTCCCAATGGTTCTGGTAAGACTAGCTTGGCATTGAGTCTACTAGGGCATCCGGCATATAAAGTACCTCCAGACAAAGATTGCCCACCCAGAGTCACTCTAGATGGCAAAGATATATTGTCTATCTCTCCGGATAAAAGAGCCAAAGAAGGTTTGTTTTTGGCTTTTCAACAACCAGCAGAAGTACCAGGAGTACGAGTTAATGGGTTTTTGCGTCAAGCTCATGGGTCAATATTTGGATTAGAGTCAAAAAAAGAATACCCTTCTGCCTACAAATTTTATAGATATCTAGATCAACTAGCAGAAAAGATTGGAGTTGACTCCAGTTTATTGAACCGCAACTTAAACGAGGGTTTTAGTGGTGGAGAGAAGAAACAGCTAGAGATGTTGCAGTTAGTAGTCTTGTCACCAAAGTACGCTATCTTGGATGAAACGGATTCTGGCTTGGATGTGGATGCTTTAAAGATTGTGGCTAAGGCAGTTGAAGAAGTCAGGTCAAAGCACAAAACTGGAGTACTAATTATTACTCATTATCTGCGAATACTAGAGCATGTGAAGCCAGAATTTGTGCATGTGATGAAGAGTGGTCGTATTGTTCAATCTGGAGGTTACGATTTGGCCCAGAAACTTGAAAAATCTGGATATAAATAGATTAGATATTTAAAATCGGAGGTGCTATGTCAAAATTAACAGATAAAGTCAAGCTACTTCAAAAAGTAGCAGTTGTTCATAAAGGGGAAATCTTAATCTTAAAAAGGTCTGATGAGAGTAAGTACAGACCAGGTAACTGGGATTTGCCTGGAGGTAATAGTGAGTGGCCAGAAGGGGCGGAGGGCGATCTGGTCCAGCCTCACCTGGACGATGTTTTGAGAGAGGTAGCAGAAGAAACAGGTTTAGATCTGGAGGAGTTAGGTTTAAAGGACCAGATCGCCCAAACCAAACCTATTTACTTTTCTACTTACTTTGAGCAAGACAAGCAGCTTTTTACAGTCATTGTAGGCTGGCAGATTAACTTACCAGCAGATTTTAATAGAGATCTAGTTAAGATTAGCCCGGAGCACACAGAGAATGTTTGGATAAAACCAGAGCAGTTTGATGAGTTTGACTTTGGATTTGCAGGGCAGAAGGATGGGTTTATCAGAGGAATGATAGCTAGATAGTTCCAAACATAGAAATTTGTGTATCACTTTAATCAAGTATCTTAAAAGAAGACAGAATATTGTTAATGGTGGAGTTATCGATATATGGAGGTTCTCCTAGTTCTTCAAACACTTCTTGATTAGCTTTACCACAGTCTTGTAGTGAGCCAATAAATATTGCACTACTTTCAGACAGCCAAGCAATGGTAGTGTTGCCATAACTCATTCCTGCATAGTCATCAAGTCTTGTGGCAGTTTTATCTCCCAACTTAACTTCGCTTTTGGTGACAAAGGAGTCATTGTCACGTTCTATTGCGGCAAAATATCCTGGCTCAAGTGTTTTAAGAAAACTACTAAAATATTCTTTTTCTGCCTGGATAATCCCTCCTTGATAGAGTTTCATACAGAATAGTGATGGAGAAAAAACCTCACTTGAACTATTTCTTTTGAGAAATAGGAGTGTTGTTTTTATCACAGGTATTGGAGCACCCCTTCTTGAATCTTCCATAATATACCATTGGTTAGGATAATTAAAAGAAACTCCAAATTCATCGTTACTGTATGTTTTAGTTTTATTTGTATTGCTAGTTATATCTAGTGCTGTGGTGGGGGTGGTTGGGGTGGCAACTGGAGCATCTGCCATATTTTGGACAGCTGGATTTGATTGTTGGTTAAGTGATAAATAATACTGGTATCCAAGCCAAATAGAGACACCCAGAGTAACAATGAATAAAACTAGAAAAATACTAGCTATTTTTGATTTGGGTTGAGGTAATGAGCTGGACGACTGCACACCAACAGTTTTGTTGGTTGGAATGCTTTGATTAGTTGAAGTTTGCACTTGGTTGGGTAGTGGATTATTCATAGCTTAATTTTAGCATAGAACGGAGGTAATATTTTCAATGATATGATATCCAAAAAAGCCTAATTATTTAGGTTTAATCTCTATTTACATCTTGATCAGATTCATCAATAGCACCAGTTTCTTGTGCTTGTGTTGCTGATGCAGATTGTTGCATTTTTCTCAATGTACCAATATCTCTTAGTACTGCAAGCCTTACATTAGCTTTTTCAACACATGCATCAATTATCATGTTTGCATATTTGGCTGTCTTTCCATCTACATTACCCATATCTTCAATATCTTCTCGGATTCTAGTATCAGAAAGTGGACTATCTCCATTAATCACCCAGTCCATAAATATTTCTAGTTCAACTGAAGCGTTTCCAAACTGTACATTTGTTGGAACTTTGTTTTCTGCAATAGCAGTATCAAAAGGATGTGCAATCAGATAATGAAGCAAGAACCTTGGAGTACGACGCTCTGCCAATTTAACTACTTCTTGGTCAAGAAGTTCAAACTGTTGAGATGTGTATTCTAATGTCGAAAGATTTTCATTCATAATTATCCTTATCACTAGTATTGCATGATTATTGTATCATAACCGATCACTTTTTCTCCTGCTATACTACCCCCACCACCTATGTCCAACACCTACAAACCTGGTTTTTCCTACCCCACTAGCGACTATGTCCATATTCTTAAACCTGGATTAAATTCTGCTGTGGTCAAAGAGATATCTGCCATAAAAAGTGAACCGGAATGGATGCTCAAACAAAGGTTAAATGCCTTAATGCAGTTTGAAGCCAAAGCTTTACCCAGTTGGGGAGCAGATCTGTCGGCTATAAACTTTGAAAAAATTCACTATTATTTGAAGCCTACAGATGGTCAGGTTAAATCTTGGGATGAGGTGCCGGCAGACGTGAAGACTACTTTTGAAAGACTAGGTGTACCCCAAGCAGAACGAGAAGTTTTGGCTGGAGTAAAGGCTCAGTACGATAGTGAAGTTGTCTATGGTTCTTTGGGTAAGTCGTATACAGAAGATGGAGTTATTTTCCTGTCTATGGATGAGGGGTTAAAGCAGTACCCAGAGTTAATAAAAGAGTACTTTGGCAAGTTGGTGCCGGCTGGGGATAACAAGTTTTCTGCTTTAAATACAGCTGTTTGGTCTGGTGGTTCGTTTGTGTATGTGCCCAAAAATGTCCACGTCCAGTTACCACTCCAAGCCTACTATAGAATTAATGCCCCAGAAGCTGGTCAATTTGAGAGAACCTTGATCATTGTAGAAGAAGGGGCAGAAGTATCATTTGTCGAAGGCTGTACAGCTCCCAACTTCTCTAGCAGTTCGTTGCACTCGGCAGTGGTGGAGATCTATGTTAAAGCTGGTGGTAGGTGCCAGTACACGACAATTCAGAACTGGTATCAGAATGTATATAACTTGGTGACCAAGCGAGCTAGAGTGGAGGCAGAAGGTGAGATGATCTGGACGGATTTTAACCTGGGGAGCAAAGTTACCATGAAGTATCCAGGGTTTGTGTTGGCAGGTAAGGGGGCAAAAGGTGAGATCTTAAGCATGGCTTTGGCAGGAGAGGGACAGCACCAGGATGCCGGCAGTAAGGTTATTCATCTAGCTCCACACACCAGTTCAAGTATTGTCAGTAAATCCATCTCTCAAAATGGTGGCAGGACAAGTTATCGGGGTTTGGTTAAAGCTACAGAAAACGCCACCTCTGCTCAAAACTCTGTGGTGTGTGATGCTATAATTCTAGATCCCAGATCTAGATCGGATACCTATCCCACAATACAAAGCTTAAACTCTCAAGTAAAACTGGTGCATGAAGCTACTGTTTCCAAGATTGGAGATGATCAGCTTTTTTACCTGATGAGTCGCGGAGTAGAGGAGCAGGAGGCAAGGAAAATGATCGTCAATGGATTTATCGAAGACTTGGTGCGGGAGCTACCTATGGAGTATGCAGTGGAGATGAACAGACTGATAGATATGCAGATGGAAGGGAGTGTGGGTTAAGGCATGACAACTATTACTCTCAATAAAGCAGAATTAAAAGAAGTGAAGTTAACTAAACCTGGCAAGTATGTGATTAACTTAACCAAACCAGGTGCAGTTTTGAAGTTGTTGGGAGTATTTAACACCCAAGGTTCTCAAACAGTAGATATCGAACTGGTGATTAATCATTTAGTTCCAGGTACAGAATCTACAGTTATTCTCAAAGGTGTAGCTAGTGACCAGTCTAAACTTAAAATAAAGGGATTAATTAAGATTGAAAAGAACTGTCCTAGGACCGTGTCCCATCTCACCCAGCGAGTATTATTGTTATCAAATGAAGCCCAAGCAGAAACAGTCCCAGATCTGGAGATTTTGACCGATGATGTAGTTTGTTCCCATGCCTCTAGCATCAGTAATATAGATGAGGTTCAACTATTTTATCTAATGAGTCGAGGCTTAACTAAAACACAAGCTACAGATGCGGTAGTGAAGGGGTTTTTAGGTGGCGATGAACACTAATCTTTTTTGAACACTGTCATTTGATTAATACAATTTGAGGAGCGTCTAAAATAAACTCAATCCATCAAAATTTGAAGAGTGTTCGAATTAAACACACCAAAGGATAAAATGTCTAGCATATTTTGGAGTTTAATTCTTCAAGTGAGCTCAAATAGTTAATATTTGAATTATGACTGGAGCGAACGTCTCTGATGATTTTAGATTGTTGAGTTTATTTCGAAGTTTGTAGTTTAGATTATATGTCCTCGTGCTAGAATAATCCTCAAGCTATGCTCAAGAAAATACAACAACCTCTATCTAGTCAAATAAAAGCTGTGCAGGATCATTTCAAGGCCAGGCAGGAGTGTGTTTCAAGTGGTCAAGTTAAACAAAGTGTCAAGAATAGTATTAAGAAGTATAAGAAGACCTATCTTGAATTGGAGCTTGCCGATGGCCCAGACCAAACTGCAAAAACTAAATCAGACACCAAAGATTTGGCTCGATCTTCAGTTGTGCGAAAATATCTACGAGAACTTTCGAAATCAACTTAAGTTTCAGGAGCCACTCAAGTCGTTTGATACTCGCTATCCCAACAGATTGGAATCTATTTTGGGTTCGGTTGAGCAAACTTTTGATGGCAAGTTGCTATATCCAACAGTCCTGTGTGTGGCCGCTAGTTATTTTTATAAGATAAACTGCACCCATCCTTTCGAGAATGGTAATAAAAGGATGTGTATTTTATTCACAGATGCTTTTTTGTTTTTTCATAACTTGGAGTGGAGGTTGCCCAGAAAAGATATGTACGAGTTAGCTCGGTTCGTGGCAGATCAGTCACAAAATAGTGATCTTGAAAAACAAGATGTATATGAGCTGTGCAAGTTAATTATTGCCGATACTACCGGGGAGAGAAAGAACATTTTTTCATCTGCCATTGCCACATTACTTAGAAGATAGATGATTTTGATTGGTCAAAATTTAAACTCTTTTACGTAGTGAAAGTCTGGTATATAATATATTTGTCTCTTTGAATCGCAATATATTAATATGATAGAGAGGAAAAATGTACTTATTCACATCTACAATTTGGTTTAGGGTTTTGTTAATTGTTAACAGTGCTCTGTTATTGACAGCCTGGTTTGTGCTTCGCACATATAACAGACTGATAATTTTAAGAAATAAAGTTAGAGTTGATTATTCCGATATAGACGTTCAGCTTCATAAACGATCTTCATTGGTTCAAAACTTGGTCGATATGGTGAAGGAGTATGCCAAACATGAAAATTCTACTTTTAAGCAAGTGGCCAAAGCTAGATCTGCCGTAGATACTTCAAAAAATGCTAGAGAGGCTGCAGAAGCAGACAATGAGTTAACCAAGACTTTAAGATCTCTGATGATGGTTACAGAGGCATACCCAGAACTTAAAGCAGACACCAGTTTCCAAAACATGAGAGCAGACTTGATGCAGATAGAGGGTGACATCGCCAGATACAGGGAAGAATATAACCAAACTGTTACCACATTCAATAATCAGGTTCAAACCTTCCCCAACTTGTTGGTAGCCAACCTGCTCACTTTTGAAGAAGCAGTTTTATTTCAACCTGGCTCTTCCGAAGTATTAGATATTAAAGGTTTGGGTGAAGATGAAACCAAGAAATCTAAGTAAGCAATATTGAAATCCTATATGAAATTCAAATCTCCATTTCACCATCAATCTAGCTTGATAGCCAAGTCTAGCCGAATCCTGTCTGTTCTGATCGGGGGAAGCAGTCTTTTATTTGCTAGCTCTGTTGTCTATGGTTTCCAGTCTGGAGAAATTCAAAAGATTACTACTCAGCCTTTGGCTTTAAGGTTTGAAGAGATGAATAGAGATATGGAGTATAGGCAAGAGCTGGAAGTTGAAAAGGAACAAGAGAGAAAAAAGAGGCTTGAAAAAGCTAAGTTGTATCTAGAAAATCAGAAAAAAGTGCAGGAACAACAAAGGGTAAAACAACAACAGCAACAAGTGAATAGAGTAAATGTTAAGCAAACTAGGCCAGTCCAGAATAATTTTGATTACTCATATCAAAGACAAGATTCTGGATCTTCTGGCAATACCACTGGAGGATTTGATTCGAACAATTTTGAATGGGCAGAAGAAAAAAGTCGACAGTCTCAGGCAGATCAAGAAGCGTTTAAACAACAAGCAGACCAAAAGATGGCAGATTTTGAAGCCGAGTCTCAGGCGGGTTTGGAAGCCTTTAGAGCAGAAGCGGAAGCCAGATCTCAAGCTTTTAGAGAAGAGCACGGTATTGAGTAGATTTGTTCGGTTATAATGTTCGCTGTGAGAAAACAAGACTTTCCTATATTGCAACAAAAAGTGAATGACCACCCATTGGTGTATCTGGATTCGGCTGCAACTAGTCAGAAACCTCAGGTGGTGATTGATGCTATCGCTCACTACTACCAAACAGCCAACGCCAATGTACATAGAGGTGTTCACAGTTTGTCCGATAAAAGTACCACAGCTTGGGAAAATGCTAGGCAGACAGTGGCTAGTTTTTTTGGTGCCAAACAGGAAGAGCTGGTAGTCACTCGCAACACCACAGAGGCGATTAACGGAGTTGTTTACGGCTGGGCAGATCACAAGCTTAAGGCTGGTGACGTGGTGATAGCTAGCCTGATGGATCATCACTCTAACTTGGTAACCTGGCAAGAAGTATGTGGTAGAACTGGGGCAAAGTTAAAACTTATTCCCGTTACAGACCGGGGAGAACTAGACCTTGAGTGGTTAAAAGAAAATTTAGATAAACATACCCAGCTTTTAACTTTGCCCCATGTCTCCAACGCTCTGGGAACTTTAAACCCTGTGGAAGAAATTACTCAGCTAGCTCACGCAGTTGGGGCTAGAATCTTAGTAGATGGGGCCCAGTCCGCTCCTCATCTGCCTGTTAATTTTAAAAACATGGACATCGACTTTTTTGTATTTTCTGGTCACAAGATGCTGGGCCCCATGGGAGTGGGTGGATTATTGGTTAAAAATGAGCTGTTAAAGTCTGGAGAGATGAAACCCTGGTTGTTTGGGGGAGGCATGATTGCATCTGTTACCAAAGAAAAAGCCAGTTTCCAACTGGATTCAGCAGAGAGAATGACAGCTGGCACACCAGATGTAGCTTCTTTAGTTGGTTTGGCTGTAGCCTGTAAATATTTAGCTAAAATTGGTATGAAAGAAGTCTTGGCTCATGACCTAGAATTGGTCAAGTACACCCTTGAGCAGTTAGGGAAAAACGAAAAAATCCAGATAGTCGGTCCCAAAACAAACAGAGTTGGTTCTGTGGCCTTTACCTACCAAGGGGTTCATGCCCATGATCTAGCTCAAGTTCTAGATAGTGTAGGCGTAGCGGTTCGCTCTGGCCACCACTGCACCATGCCCCTTCACACTCATTTTGGTTGGTCGGCAACTGTTCGGGCTAGCTTCAATGTCTACAACACTAAAGAGGATATTGATGTTTTGGTTAAAGCCTTAAAAAAAGTAGAACAAGTATTTGGGAGTTAAGCGTGAATATTGCCGATATCTATCGTGATGATCTGATGGCTACCGCTAGGCATCCAGACAATGTGGGTAAGCTTAAAAATCCAGATGTAATTTTAACCGAGTACAACACCTCATGTGGAGATCAGGTGACAGTTACTATTAAGCTAGATAGTAAGGGATTGAAAGTGGCAGATCTTAAATGGCAGGGTAGTGGTTGTATGGTGAGTCAGGCAGCCATGAGTCAGGTTTCAAATCTGATTATTGGTCAAACAATAAAAAAAATTCAAAATATCAAGTTAGATGAGTTGTTAAAGGATATGGGGTTGGAGGAAATTACTCCAGCTCGTAAAAGATGTGCCCAACTTGGTTTAACAGCAGTCAAGAAAGCATTACTGGGTGCAAGAAAAAGCATTAAGGTTAAGCAAAAAAAACCGGGTGTTATTTTTGTGGGTTCTGTCAATCCTGTCAAGATAAATGCTACCTCAAATGCTATAGCACATAAATGGTCTGATGTTGAGGTGGTGGGTCAAGATGTTTCAAGCCAGGTGAGTGAACAACCTCTGACCGATGAAGAAACTAAAGCTGGATCAGTCAATAGAGCAAAAGCGGTTTTAAAAAAAGGTCTTGAGAAACTCTGTAGAGAAAAAAAGGATTTGTCGGGACAAACATTGGGAGTTGGGATCGAAGGTGGAGTGTACAAGAACAATGAAGAGTTGTGGAATACTGTTTGGGTTTCTGTTGCAGATAGCACGGGTCATGTATTTTCTGCCAATGGAGCTAGGTTTCAAGTTCCAGAGGAGGTTGCCAAGCCCATTCTAGCTGGTGAAGAGATGGGTCCAATCTTGAGTAAGCTAATGGGTGGGAAAGACGTGAGACGAACTAACGGTTTTATTGGAGTAGTTACAAAAGATTTTGTAGACAGAACAGATGAATATACTGCTATTGCCAAGATTGCATTGGGTTTGTGGTATGGTCAAGGTTGGCAGAAAAATGCTACAAAGATTAGAGGGAAAAAATAGTATGAGTGATATAAAAAAAGCAGTTAGATTTAAAGCCAGGCTGGAAGAAAAGCAAGAATACAACTCACGTTTTACCAAATACTCATTTGAGCTGGTAGAGCCTCATAGCTTGGAGTTTCAAGCTGGGCAGTATATCTCGATCAAAGTATCAGAAAAAGGAGAGATGAGAGCTTACTCAATCTGTAGCTCGCCAGACATTAAGCATGGTTTTGAACTACTGATAGACTACTCGCCCAATGGAGTAGGTGTAAATTATTTCAAACAACTCCAGCTAGGAGAAACTTCTAGCATGATAACTGGTCTGGGGCCGGTTGGTAGGTTTGTGATTGATGAAGAGCAAGATGAACAAGAGATAGTGCTAGTAGCTGCGGGTTCTGGAGTTGCACCCATGATGAGCATTTTGCTAGATTTGCTTCAAGTGAAGCAAGATCAGAGATCTATTACTTTGTACTGGGGTATGAGGACTGCAGATCTTTTATTTTGGCTGGAGGAGTTTAATTTACTAGGTGATACTTTTGCCAATTTCCATTTCTATCCCATTTTGTCTAAGCCTACTCCAGAGTGGAGTCTAAGTAGAGGTAGAGTTTGCGACTTGTTGCTGGCTCATGAATTTCCTCCCCAGACTGGATTTTATCTATGTGGGGGCAGGCAGATGATTGTAGATACCAAGCAGATCTTGATAGACAAGGGCGTAACTCCTCAATATATTCATCACGAGCATTTTTATTAACCCTATTGTGATTAATGGACTCGTAGATAAATGTGTTTTGATTACTGTCATTTGATTAATACAATTTGCATCATTTTTATTCTGATGTTTTTTTCATCGTCATCCTCAACTCTACCACCCTTCGATTGTCATCCTCGCGTCCCGCCTGGGCGGGACAAGCGGGGATCCAGGATTAACAATGATGCCCCTGGATCCCCGTTGCTTGCTTCGCTCGCACGAGGATGACAAAAAGTGGTTAGCTTGCACGAGGATGACAAGTAAGGTGCTTTAATCGAGCTAGGATGACAAAAAGTGGTTGGCTCAAGCATTGGAAGATAGTTTGTTATTGGTTATCAGATATCCATCAAAATCAGCGGATCCATCAGCAATAAAATGCAAAAATAATTAATTTCTTTATTAAAATCCACAACTGGAGATTGACAAACTTCAAAACTTGGAGAGAATAGAGATCAATTCTGTTTGATCTACTTAAGAATAGTTTGACATTTAAACACGAAAGGTTCCATGAAAAAATATACTTCCTACATCTTGCCCGCTGTTATCATTCTGTTTGCTTTCTCTCTCATCTTCAGATGGTTTAGAGGTAGACAGCTAGCAGATCAAAGCCTAAGTGAGTATGGTGAAGGCATCAAAATTGAAGATTTAACAGAAACAGAATTAAGTGATGTTCTAAAAGGTGTGGGTGATTTTGAAGAACTGGAGCTGGAGCAGAGTCCAGAAACCAGTGTGGAACAAAGCAGTGGCATGATTCGCTACGAAATTAAAGATGACAAAGTCAAGTTAAGCGTTATGTCTAGTTTGCCCAAACCAGAGTCCAGTCTTTACCAAGTTTGGCTTAGAACTCTGGATGACTCCACTTTACAAAGAATCTTCATTCTCGAGGAAAACAAGGGTGGTTACATGGGGACAGCAGCTGTTTCTGCAGAGCTACTTCCCTTTGAGATTATTGTTAGTCGTGAACAACAAACTGATAGCAAGTTGGAAGAAGTGATTCTACGTGGCAGTATTCATGATACTGCAACCGAGTAGTTCTACTTGAAGTAGAGCTCGAGTGTGATATGCTAGAGTTACTTATCGAGTAGCAATTCCAATAAAAATGCTACCAGTATAGTATAAAAACCCGGGCAACCGGACGAAAGGAAAGCGTATGAGTGCATACAGCTATACCAATGCTAAGGGGCAGACCTATTATCTGCACATGAAAGACGTGACCCTCAAAAACGGTCGTGTCCAAAGAATCTACTTTTTCGCTCGCGATGTGCGAGACGGATCATTAGAAGCAGTACCAGAAGGTTATGAGGTGATGGAAACCAAACGCACCAACATGCCAGTACTCAAGAAATCCAACAAGGCTGAATAAAGTCTTAGTTTTGTAAAACAAACCCCGCACTCCGCCAGCTGGCGGACAAGGTGCGGGGTTTTTTGTTGACCTTGTGACATAGACTGTTATGATGAGTGGAGTATTATTTTGTGAAATTTTATTATGCAGATATTTATTGGAGCAGATCATCGTGGGTTTGAAGCTAAGAACAAGCTGGTAGAGTGGTTGCAGGACGAAGGTCACCAGGTGACCGATCTAGGCAACACTGTTTATGACGCTATAGACGACTACCCAGATTTTGCTATTCCAGTAGCTCAGGCAGTAGTTAAAGATGAATCTAGCCTGGGTTTGGTTATCTGTGGTTCTGGTGTAGGAGCCAGTATCGCCGCCAATAAAGTCAAAGGGGCTAGAACTGGGTTGGCAACTACTGTAGAAAGCGTCCAACATATCAGAGAAAACGATCATATAAATGTGTTAGCCTTATCTGCAGATTATTTTGATCTAGATAAACTCAAACAACTAATTACTACTTTTCTAGTTTCTCAGCCAGACATGGCAGAGCGTCATCTGAGAAGAGTTAAAAAGATTACAACTTTTGAATCTAGTCTAATATGAGAGTTTACCCATCTATTTTGACCGGTGATCTAGTAAAAGCCCAAGCACAGCTGGATGAATGTGGAGGCATACTGGAGCAACTGGAAGCAGAAGGGTTAGATCATGTTGTAGTTCAACTGGATGTAATCGATGGTCAGTTTGCAGACAACTTAACCATTACTCCAATCGATCTAGCAGGGCTGGAGTTTGGTAAGCTTAAAGCAGATGTTCACCTGATGACAGAAGAACCTCTCAACGATGTGCACGAGCTCCAAAGTGTTAAGGGCAGGATTCCAGTCCGAGCAGTCATCGCCCAGGTAGAGAGAATGAGTCATCAAGCAGATTTTATCGAGGAAGTCCGCAAAGAAGATTGGTTACCTGGTCTATCACTGGATGCCTTCACACCTCTTGATGCCATTGGTAGAGATAGTTGGCAAAATCTCAAGGTTGTTCAACTGATGAGCATAGAGGCAGGATTTCAGGGGCAAAGTTTTTTGCCTCAGACTTTGGATAAAATTGAAGAGCTGGTGGCACTGCGCAGAGACAGACAATTAGAGTTTGAGATTGTGGTAGATGGTGGTATAAAAGAAGATCTGGTATCAAAAATTTTGGCCATGGAAGCAGATGGAGTAGCAGTAGGTACTGGGATTTGGGATGCACCAGATAAACTGGAGGCATACAAAAACTTTGCCAGTTAACATAAGTAAAATTTACAACTAGAAAGAACATTATGACTCATCGCGTAATTAGAAAAATTGTTATTCCGGGGCCCAAAGATAACTGCAGTATGGATAGGGTGGCAATCTTTGGTAGTGCCGATATCACCAAAGAAGATCCTTTGTATAAAGAAGTGTTTGAATGCACTAAATATTTAGCCCAGAATAAAAAAGTGGTGGTAGACGGTGGTGGGCCGGGCGTCATGCTAGCTGCTACAGAAGGAGCCAAGTCTGCAGGTGGTAAAGTGGTGACTGTGACTTTTCAGCCTCAAGATATGCCGGAGTTCGAGGGACAAGATAAAGAGAATATCTCGGATGTGGAAATAAAGACTACCAACTATGTAGAACGGATGTTTGGTTTAATGGAAGAAGCAGATGCTATTATTTGCTTCAAAGGTGGTACGGGGACTTTAAGCGAGTGGTCTACAGCTTGGCTACTAGCTCATCTGCATTATGGTAATCACAAACCCATTATTCTTTATGGCGAATTTTGGAACGACTTACTCAAAGTGGTGGTCGATAATTTCTTTATTGGAGAAAAAGAGCTATCTATCTACAAAGTGGTCACTAACCAAGAAGAGATGATTCAAGCACTTAAAGAGTTCGAAAAAGATTTGGCCCAGCGATGCAGTTTACCTGCTAGGGAGTAATATTCTTTATTTCACTACCAGTCTAAAACTGTTAGACTGGTTATATGTACGAAGTTTTAACCATTGGTTCAAGCTTAATTGATGTATTTGTTAGGTCCGATAACTTCAAATTGCAGCAGGCAAAAGAGGGTGTACTACTGTGTCAAACATTTGGAGACAAGATAGAGGTAGATAATTTTTCTTTGACTACTGGAGGTGGAGGAGGCAATGCGGCTGTAGGATTTGCTAGGTTAGGATTTAAAACTGGAGTGGTTTCGGAACTGGGTAAAGATAGTTTGGCAGAGTTGATTGTTAAAGATTTTCAAAAAGAGTTTGTAATGACCAATTTTCTAGTCAGTGAGCGTAAAGAACAGACGGGTGGAGCAGTCTTATTGATCGGTCCTACTGGAGATAGAACAGCTATGGTTCATAGAGGGGCAGCTTCCATGCTAGACCCCGATGATCTGCCAGAAGATCAGATAAAAAGAACAAGCTGGATTCATCTGTCTAGTATCTCTGGCAGACAACCAGCTCTAGAAAAATTGTTTACTGTTTTGAATAAACTAGGGGGAAAGCGAAAATTATCATGGAATCCTGGCAAAAGAGAGCTACTTTTATTAAATGAACACCGCCTTAAGATAGACAGTATTCCGGTAGAGATATTAATATTAAATACTTCGGAGTGGCAGATGATAAGTGGTGTTCAATCTACATTAATTAATCACGTTCCCATGATAGTAATTACCGACGGTAGCAAAGGTGGCAAGTGTATTATAAAAGGAGAAGGTGAGTTTAGTTTTGTGTCCTCTGGTAATCCAGCAGTTGAAGCTACGGGTGCAGGAGACAGTTTTGCAGTGGGATTGGTGGCTGGAAAAATTTGGGGATACAAGCCAAAACAAGCTATTGGATTGGGAGTAACAAACGCTGGCTCTGTGGTTAATTATATTGGAGCCAAAGAGGGATTGTTAACTCGCTCTGCCATAGAGTCTCAAGCTGGTATATCATAAGTAAGAAAGTTTAAAACTACCTGCCCATGCCCGATTATCACAAAATCCTAGATCAAGAAATAGAAGAGCTTAAAAAACAAGTTGAAGGTGCGGTCATGCCCGATGAGATGCGTCTTAAGGTGGAGAAAGATGTAGTGGCTTTGGAGAGATCTATTGACATGGGTAATTATGATGAAAAATACGACAAAGTTAGTCGCTATATTCGCTGGGTGTTACAAGTACCCTGGGAAAAAGAATCAAATGATACGCTGGATGTTGCCAAAGCTTCCAAGATATTTGATAAACATCACTATGGCATGCAAGATGTGAAGGATAGGTTTTTGGAGTATATATCTGTCCTAAAGCTAAGACAAAAGCAGTTTTCGGAAAGTGATTTTAGAGCCCCAGTTTTGTTGCTGGTAGGCCTGGTGGGTACGGGTAAAACTACTTTTGCTTACTCACTGGCCGAAGCTCTAGGTAGAGATCTAGTGAGAATTCCTTTTGGTGGCATGGGTTCTGCCAGGGAGCTACGGGGAAGCTCTAGACTGCACCTAGAGTCCGAACCAGGTAGAGTTGTCAAAGGAATTTGTCAATCTAAAGTACGTAATCCCGTCATTTTGTTGGATGAGATAGATAGAGTTGCCGAAGAAACTAATAGGGATATCATGGGCGTGTTGGTTGAACTGCTTGATCCTGCTCAGAATCATTCTTTTAGAGATACCTATCTTGATTTCCCTGTCAATCTTTCTCACGCCATTTTTATTGCCACCGCCAATAACACCACCAATGTAGCCACAGCTGTTTTAGACAGGATGGAAAAGATTAGCATGCCTACCTACACCGATCAAGAAAAGATAGTCATTGCCAAAAAATACATCTTGCCTAAGCTGCTTGAAAAAGCCGGTTTAAGAGAGGAGCAGTTTATTATTAGGGATGATGTTTGGCCCAAGGTGACCAGACCTCTTGGGTTTGATGCCGGTATCCGTACTTTGCAGAGAACTCTAGAGGGGGCAGTGCGAAAAACTGCCAGGATTATTGTGGAAAAGGGTTACGATGAAGTGGTGATTACAAAAGAGAACATGAAGATATTTTTGCCGCAGTATTGAGGCCTCGCTAAGTTTTTTGTTTATTAATTTTCTGATGTTAGACTTGATGTGTGTAAGACTGAATTCTGATTGTCTGCAATCTGTCTGATGCTTTTCTATGAGCAGTTGTTGTAGTTGACGGTCCCTGCGGTCTTATTCTAAAGGATACTTTTAATTCTGATCTCTTTTTGCCTGGATCGCTTCTTCTTGGTTCTGATTCAGATCTTCTAAACATTTGCAAGCATTGTCTATCAGCTTGGTGTGAAGTCAAGGATTATCCCAGACAGTTAGCCACTCTTTTTCAAGAGTAGCTACTCCTTTTGTCATCCTCACTCAAGCGTAGCGATGAGTGGGGATCCAGGAAACAAACTATTTTTCTAAATCCACTGACGTTTGGCGAAGCCATAAAGCTAAGCCCGCTAATTCTATCTTTACTTGTTGTTTAAATTCTTGTGAAAAACTGTCAGGATTTTCTTTAATTAGCTTTTCAAGCAGTTTAATATTTCCAATCCAGTTCATGAGATCTGGTTCTTGAGATTTTAACCACTCCAGTGTTAAATCTTCTCTTTCTGAGACTTGCGTTCTAATTTCTTCAATGGCAGTTTCTAGATAGTCTATAGTGTTTTGAAGTTGATCAATTGGAACGGTTTGGAAGTTGAGTTGGACTCGGCTAGATGTTTCTATGACACCTGTGGTAGTTAGTTGAGAATCATGAGCTATGTCGCCGATCATTTCTTGATATTTATTTAGTTCATTAATAAGCTCAAAAATACTATCACTCAAAACAGTGCGTTCGGATTCTATTGTGTTTATTTCATCTGCTTCTGCCATGCAAAAAGTTTATCAGACAAAAGTATATAGAAATGTAAGCTAGGTTATAATAAGTTGTGTCAAAAAAAATAAACTGCGATGATCTTCAACAAAAGTTAACAAATCTTCAACTAGACCTAGAAAATGATGTCAAGGATTTACCTCTGGCTAAAGAAGCTAAAGATATCGTGCACGGAGAGGGGACTGTACCCTCAAAGATTATGATGATTGGTGAGGCACCTGGGCACAATGAAGCTGTGCAGAGGCGACCGTTTGTTGGGCGGTCGGGCCAGCTGTTGAGGAAAGTGATCGGGGAGGTCAAGCTACCTATAGATGAGGTATATATCTCTAATATTGTTAAAGCCCGACCGCCAGACAACAGAGATCCTTCTCCAGAAGAAATTGCTGCCTACAAACCATTTCTAGACAGAGAGATTGAGTTGGTTGATCCTTTGCTGATGGTGACTCTGGGTAGGTACAGTATGGCCAAGTTTTTACCAGAAGTTTACATATCTCAAGTCCATGGTCGCTTGCACCGGGTGAAATGGAACGACAAGCTACTTTATGTGCTACCCATGTATCACCCAGCAGCCGGATTGAGATCTACCAAGGTCAAGAACTCATTTACCCAAGACTTTGAAAAAATACATAAAATCATTGACTGGGTAGAAAAACGAAAAAATGTGGACAAGATGAAGGGTGAAGTTGCAGGAGCGATCTTTTAGAGGAAATGGTAGGATAGTTTCTAGATAATAAGTAGTCGATTTATTATTTTGATATAAGTCTAAAATATGTTATTGATATTTTTGTTATTAGTGTTGCCTGTGATTGGAACTTTAGTGGGATTGGTTTTTTATCGCTTTCAAGGTAAAAAGGATCTGCTTAAGATAGATATTGTCCAGTTTTACTATACTTTTATTTTATCGCCTATTGTTTTTGTTTGGCTTAAAACCATGATATTTGTATTACTACAAGCCAATACACACAACTTGAGTATGAAAGAGATTTACTCAATTGATACTGCTTTTAGCGTAGTGTTCCTACTGATTTTTGCATTTGTGGCTATGCACTCTGTGACGAAAACATTTCATCTTAAAGAAAAAGACCCTTTATATAATTTCTTCTTTGATAGTGAGTATATTCATCTGTGGTTATCCCATCTGGCTATGGCTTTTGGTGCAGTTTCTATTTTTACTGCTATTTCATTTATTAATCTTTGGCTACCTCTTGATTGGGTTGGTTCTGGTAGTTCAATGCCATTGCTATTATCATCTGCTTTTATAGTTGGTCTAACTATATATATTAGTCTAGAGTTAGCAGATCCCAAACAAGAAAAACGTTTTAGCTTTATGCGACTGATGAAGCTGGCTGTGGGACTGGCTTTTGCTCTGCACATCCTGATGTTTGCTATTAAAACTCCACCCCTCACACTTAATTACGCCCCTTTTTGGTTCATGATGATGGCATTTTTTGGAGCTTCCCTGCTTGGATTCTTTACTTACAGATCTACAAAAATGAAACAGTGGGTCAATTCGCTTGTCCATAAAAAACTAGTATATAAAGACTTGGGTTGGGGAGATAACATCGATTTATTTAATAATAAGTAGCCATCAGAAGATAAGAATGAAGAACTAGAAACAAGTAACTCGCCTCCGTTCTAAAGAACTACGGCGAAGCAAAACTCGCCTCCGCTCAAACGAGCTACGGCGAAGCAAAGGAAAGAAACTATGTCTAATTTACAGTTATTTGCTATGGGTGGTATGGGTAAGGTGACACAGAACATGTTTCTGTACACAGTGGATGATGAGATCCTGATTGTGGACTGCGGAATAGGTTTTCCAGATCACTATATGCCTGGGGTGGATATTTTAATTCCAGACATCTCGTATCTAACAAAGCAGCTAGAAAAAGGTAAAAAAATTGTGGGCATGATCTTGTCTCATGGCCACGACGACCATATTGCAGCTTTGCCTTATTTGCTACCTCATCTGCCAGAATTTCCTATCTATGCTTCACCCTTGACCGCTGGTTTTGCAGCCCAAAGAATGAAAGATGGTAAGGTGGACAGACCAATTAAGGTCATAGAAGCAGGTCAACGCTTTGCACTAGGTTCCAAGTTTTTTGCTACTAGCTTTAAAGTAACTCACTCTGTTCCAGACACGCGTCACTACTTAATAGAGACGCCAGCAGGAGCGGTTTATCACGGTACAGACTTTAGAATTGACTCTACGCCAATAGACAATCAGGTGACAGATCTTGATGGAATTGGCAACTTAAAATCCAGCAATGTCAAACTAATGCTACTAGATTGTTTGCGAGTAGAAGTGGATCAACCAGCAGAGTCCGAATCAACCATTGGTCCAGTTATTTTTGACCTTATGTCCCAAACAAAAGGTAAGTTTGTTATGACTTTAATGAGTTCTCATATTCATAGGATTCAAGCCACAGTCGACGCTGCCAAAAAACAAGGTAGAAAAGTGGCCTTTATTGGCAGATCTGTAGAGCAAAATGTCAAGGTCGCCCAGGAATTAAAGAAACTCCATCTCGCTCCAGGCTTGATGGTAGACAAGAAAAAAGCCGATCAAGTCCCAGACGAACAACTATGTATGATCGTAGCTGGTAGCCAGGGACAAGAAGGATCTTCTTTAGTTAGGGCGGTGTTTGGTGATCATCCAATCTTGAGAATCAAGACTCAAGACACAGTGGTCTTTTCTGCCAATGCTATTCCAGGTAACGAACTAAATTATTACGCTGCTATAGATGAGTTGGCTCGCAATAATATCAGAGTTTTATATCCAGATATTGAACCAGGGCTACATCACTCTGGTCACGCCAGCAGTCAAGAACAACGAGAGATGATCCAGCTGGTGAAGCCAGAGAATGTTATGCCAATAGGTGGTGCAGATCGTCATCGTCGCTTGTTTGCAGAAGTCGTGGCCACACCTTTGGGTTATGGTCAAAATCAGACTCTTCTACCCAAAGAGGGAGAAGTACTAGAGCTGTCCCAGCAAGGTATAAAAGTGGTGGATAGAATTAAGCTTAAACCTCAGACTGTGGACGGCAAAGGTATTGGTGATGTAGGACCAGCAGTCTTATCAGACAGAATTAGTATGGGGCAGGCGGGCATGATAGTGTTAGTTATACCCAGATCTCAGGGACATATTCAGGTCAGACAGATCCAAGTTATCTCTCGAGGTTTTGTGTTTATGAAAGAGGCAGAAGAAGTGATTGGCTTTATTAAAGAAACAGTTGGTCAAACAATAGATGCCAACCCCAAGCTAAAAGAAGCAGATCTGGTTAGGAAAATAGAAAGAACATTGGGTAGGAAGCTGTATAAAGTTATCCAAAGAGAACCAATGATTTTGCCCGTGATAATTGATATTTAAAGACGGAAAAAAACTCCCTCTTGTCACAGGGGGCAAAAATATGATATATCCTATAATAGTGAAAGAATCAATTAAGGACTGATCCATGGCTAAAAGACGACGCAAGAAGAAACCAGTCAAGCTCAAGATACGAACAGAGACTCTGCAGTCTATCGTAGCTATTCTTCTCATGGCCCTAGGTTTATTGATCATCGTTTCATTTTCTGGTCAGGGTGAGTTATTGGCCAGCATCAACCTAGTCTTGTCCGAAAAATTTGGAGCCTCACTCTTACTTTTACCATTTGTCTTTTTGTCTGCTGGTTTAGTTTTGTTTCAGACAAAATGGGCTTGGTCTAAACCTAACGTCTTGTTGGGGACCATGATGTTGATGATAGGAGCTATGGGTTTGTTTAAAACTGGTCAGATTGGCAATCAGTTTTTTGAAAATATGAGTCAGCTTATTGCTAAACCAGGAGCTTTTATCTTTTTTGGAGCTATTTTAATTAGTGGCGCTTTGGTGATGACTCAATTTTCTATAGCAGAGGTTTTAGAGCTGGGAATGAATGTAGGCAAGAAAAAGGATAAAAAATTAAAAGACAAAGATGCCAAGGGTGAACAACTAGGTGTGGATGATAAGCCAAAGAAAGGTTTTGGTTTTTCTCTACCAAAGTTGTCGCTACCTTTAAAGAAATCTAGTGGCATGAGCGTCAATGATCATAAAAAATCACCTAGTGATGAACAGGCTGCAGGTTTGGCAGTAGCTCAAGCCAAAGCTTTGCCCAAACTAAAAAAGACTGATGATCTGCCCAATTTATTGGTACCTGCCAATACACAATCTGTTTGGGAATATCCACCTCTTTCACTTCTCTCGGATAGCGACGGAGGTGAAGCAGATAGAGGAGATGTTAAAAAGAACGCAGACACCATAGAGGCTACTCTGGAATCTTTTGGAATAAAAGCCAATGTTAAAGAAGCCAACTTTGGTCCTAGTGTGACCCAATATGCCTTAGAGATTGGGAGAGGTACTAAATTATCAAAGATTACTGGCCTGTCTACAGATCTAGCTTTGGCTTTGGCTGCCCCAACTGGACAAGTTAGAATCGAGGCACCTATTGCTGGCAGATCTTTAATTGGAGTAGAGGTGCCCAACTACTCTGCCCAGTTTGTGACACTGCGTCATATGTTGAAAAGTGAAGAGTTAAAGAAACATCCTTCAAAACTGGCTGTGGCACTGGGTATCAATGTGTCCAACAAACCCATTGTAGTGAATATCTCGGACATGCCTCATATGTTAATCGCTGGTGCGACTGGTTCCGGTAAATCTGTAGCCATTAATAGCTTCATCTGCTCCATGTTGTTTAGAGCTAGTCCAGAAGAGGTCAGGCTGATCTTGGTAGATCCCAAGCGAGTTGAATTAACTGGATATAACGATATTCCCCATCTTTTAACCCCAGTCATTGTAGATCCCAAAAAAGTTGTTTCTGCTTTGAAATGGGCGGTGAATGAGATGGAGAACAGATACAAGAAGTTGGCAGAAGTTGGAGTGAGAAATATTGCTGGCTACAATGAGCTAGCTGGTTTGGTAGCTATGCCTCACATCGTGATTGTGATCGATGAGTTGGCAGATATTATGTTGTTTGCACCATCGGAAGTAGAAGAGAGTATTACCAGAATTGCTCAGATGGCTAGAGCAGTTGGCATTCATCTTATTTTGGCCACTCAACGACCTTCTGTAGATGTGCTAACTGGTTTAATTAAGGCCAACATTCCAGCCAGGATTGCTTTCAATGTGTCTTCCATGACCGACTCCAGGGTGATTCTAGATACACCGGGAGCAGAGAAGTTACTTGGGCGGGGAGACATGCTGTTTACTCCACCCGATCAAGCCAAACCCAGTCGTATTCAGGGTACTTTTGTCTCGGACAAGGAAATAAAATCCTTGATCAAATTTATCAAAGACCAGGGCCAGAGACCAGAATATCAAGAAGAAATTACCACTAAGTATAAAGTGGTGGGTAAAGGCAGTGGAGGAAAGGTAACGGCCGATGGTGGTGAAGACAAAGATGAACTGTTTACAGAAGTGGCCAAGTTTGTAGTCACCCAGGATAAAGCTTCCAGCTCCATGGTGCAACGTAGATTTAGTGTGGGATACAACAGAGCAGCTAGAATACTGGATCAACTCTACGAAGCGGGTTTAATAGGTCCAGCAGAAGGCAGTAAAGCCAGGTCTGTCCAAGCAACCCGTATCATGGAGTACGTGCATTCTGTAGAAGGTGGGGCGGAAGCTAATCAGTAATTATTTCTATAATTGTTGTTGACATTTTTGTAGGCTCTAGGTTATACTCGAGATCGCTTTCCAATCTGTTCGGGACAAGGTGACGGCCACGTAGGTCGTTTGTGTCTGTATATTGGATAGTATGGATTTAGATATGTCGATAGTTTTATCGGTAGACCAGTTAACAAAGAACTATCCACCCAAGAAAAAAGGTGGTCGGCCTTTTACTGCAGTCAACAATATCTCTTTTGAACTTAAGCAAGGAGAGATCTTAGGTTTACTTGGTCCCAATGGAGCTGGAAAATCTACCACCATCCAGATGCTCATGGGCACTCTTACTCCAACCAAAGGTAGTATCACTTATTTTGGTCAATCACTTAAAGATAAACGCAGTCAAATTATGGAGCATGTTACTTTTGCTAGTACCTACGTTAAGATGCCGTGGCGATTAACCGTTATTGAAAATTTGCATGTTTATGGTCTACTTTATGGCTTGAAAAAGGATGAGTTTTTGGCTAGAGCAGAAAAATTTTTAAAGTATTTTGGTGTCTGGGATCAACGATTCAAAGATATGAGAGAGCTGTCTGCAGGACAGACTACTCGGATTATGTTGGCAAAAGCATTTATTCCTCATCCAAAAGTTGCTCTGCTTGATGAACCAACCGCATCTCTTGATCCAGATGTGGCTCATCTAGTCAGGAAGTTTGTGAAGAAGCAACAAAAAGACTATGGAGTTAGCATTGTCTATACATCACACAACATGAATGAGGTGGCAGAAGTTTGTGATAGGGTGATCTTTTTAAAGCAGGGCAAGATAGTGGCTCATGATACGCCAGATAAACTAGCCCAATCAGTTTCAAATTCTAGATTAAGACTTTGGGTTAAGGATGGACTAAAAAGAACAGCTGGGCGTATTAAAGACCAGGGATGGCCAACTACGGTAACTGGCAGAGAAGTGATGGTAGAGCTGGATGAGACAGAGATTGCGGGATTTTTGGCAGTACTAGCTAGTGATGGCATTGAGTACACCCAAATAAGTATCGATAAGCCAAGTCTTGAAGATTACTTTATTAATATGAGCGATGATGGTAAAAAAGTGAGGAAGAAATAGCATGAAGTGGCATCGAATAAAAGCATTATTTTTAAGGCATCTATTTCCGCTCAAAAGAGATTTTGATCTAATGAGTGATATCGCTTACTGGCCTTTGGTAGACACTATTCTGTGGGGTGTGACAGGGCAGTGGTTGAGTGATGCAAGTGGGGTAGCTAGTTTTGTAGCTACTGTGCTGATGGGCTTGATATTTTGGAATGTGATTTGGCGAGCTCAATCCGAAGTGGGTCGTAACTTAATGGATGAGATTTGGAATCATAACTTGGTCAATATTTTCTCTACCCCGCTTCATACCAGTGAGTGGTTGGCTTCGGTGGTAGGACTATCATTGATCAAAACATTAATCACATTAACTGTTATTACTCCGGTGATTTATTTGTTATACAGTGTCAATGCTCTTGAACTAGGATTGTGGTTGCCAGTCTTCTTTGCTTTAAGTGTTATGACGGGTTGGTGGATTGGTTTATTTAGTGCTGGTATTGTACTGCGAGGTGGACCAAAGGTGCAGACAGTGATCTGGACACTACCAGGAGCTCTTCTACCTTTTAGTGCCATCTATTTTCCAGTTGATAAACTTCCTCAAGCCATGCAGACAATTGCTTGGATGTTGCCTACCACCTATGTGATGGAATCAATGCGAAGTGTGTTGCTCACTGGCACTTTGACAGTCAATTATCTATGGATTAGTTTGCTGCTTAACGTCATTTTATTAGGGTTGTCTGGCTGGTTCTTTATGAGGAGTTTTGCTTACAGCAAGAAAATGGGGTTGGATAGGTTTACATAAAGAGTTATTTATTATGAATAATATGATGCCAAACAACAAGCAGTTAGCAATTATTTCTGATATTTCTGAAGAGGTAGAAGATGTTTTGATGGAACTCAACTCACCGATACTGCAAACAGAGATTGCTCAAGGTAGGGAAGATTATTGTCAAGGAAAAACGACAACTTTAGGAGAGGTTGTTGCACAACTTGGTAATAACTAACTGTATTGATGACAGATATGGAATAATTGTTTAGATTGAGATATAGCAACCTCAAAACAAAAT